>Ga0157367_1000464_pt1 | contig 19960 bp, 10 predicted proteins | sample AttbisABBM2_FD_113142 | JGI IMG/M metagenome (GOLD analysis project Ga0157367, IMG submission 113142) | Fungus gardens microbial communities from leaf cutter ant in Botucatu, State of São Paulo, Brazil - Atta bisphaerica ABBM2 | ecosystem: Host-associated > Fungi > Mycelium > Unclassified ... | reverse complement strand
GCTACAGTTTGTCTTTTCTTCTTCATCGGCATATCCATGGCCTTTACACCTCATGATATGCCCCGCCCACGAAATCACGGATAGGTCCCATATTGGAGACATCGTCAGGCGATAGCCGTGCCGGATATGCTGGAACAGTCGACGGCTACGCTAGTTCTTGGCGTAGTTTTCCTGGTTGATGTGAAACGTTAAATAAAAAGATAAGTTCTGACGCTCGGTGTCGGCTCAAGGTTTTGACGTTTCGCTTCAAAGCAGATTACGTTCGGTTATCCGGAAGTGCAAATGCGACGGACCGAACGACGCTGGCTGACGTCGTGTCGCTTGACGAATCAACGGTTCACAAGCCAAGAGTGCAAAGTAAAGGCATAGCAATGCTCTGCGGTCAGGTATTATTTTTTTGGCTGCTGAAATGATTTGAAGGATTGATATTTCTGTCAAATATATATTTATTTTTTAATAAAGAGATATTTTCCATCTGGGGTGAAGTGTTTGCTGCGCGGGATTGGTGTGAGGCAGGTGCACCCGCGAGCAGCACACCATGCTATTTCTGTCAGTCGATATGCGGCGCAGTCTTGCAATTCCTGACAGTGTCACGGCAAGTGTTTCTGTAGATTGTGGCGAGAGGGGCCGCTATTCCGCCGCAATCACAAGTGAGAAAGTACCGAGAGACTTCGGCAGCGTTGCTTTCGACGTTGGAAAGCGTTTCTGTCCTTGTGCAAGGCGTTCCGCTATCCATTTGCTTGACGTCTGAAAAGAGCGTCTGCCGTATCCATGAATAAGAACCAATATCGTCTGGTATTCAGCCGCGTGCGCGGCATGTTGATCGCAGTCGAAGAGACTGCCAGCTCGTCGGGGAAAGCAAGCACGGGTGAAACTGTGCAGACTGCGGGAAGCGGTGTGCTGCATGCCCTCGTACAGTTCGGAATGCGTCATGCGGCATTCGCCGCGTTGATCGCGGCGGGCATGACGCCAATGTGGTCGAGTGCACAGGTCGTGGGCGCGGGCGCGAACGCGCCGTCGGTCATCCAGACGCAAAACGGCCTCCAGCAAGTCAACATCACCAAGCCGAGCGGCGCGGGTGTGTCGCTGAATACCTATTCGCAGTTCGACGTGCCGAAACAAGGCGTTATCGTCAATAACTCACCCACCCTGACGAACACGCAGCAGGCGGGGTACATCAACGGCAACCCGAACCTTAGCCCGAACGGCTCGGCCAAGATCATCATCAACCAGGTCAACAGCAACAATCCTTCACAACTGAAAGGTTTTGTTGAGATCGCAGGCCAGCGTGCCGAGATGATTATTTCCAATCCGTCGGGATTGGTGGTCGATGGTGGCGGTTTTATCAATACCTCGCGCGCAATCCTGACGACCGGCACGCCGAACCTGAATGCGGATGGGTCGCTGGCCGGCTTCAGCGTAACGCGTGGCCTCATCACGGTCCAAGGGGCTGGCCTGAATGCCACGAATGTGGATCAGGTTGATCTGATTTCCAGAGCCGTGCAGGCCAATGCAGCCATCTATGCGACGAACCTGAATGTGATCGCCGGCGCGAATCAGGTCAATCACGACACGCTTCAGGCGACTCGAATTCAGGGCGATGGTGCAGCCCCTACCGTTGCAATTGACGTGGGTCAATTGGGCGGTATGTACAGCAATCGCATCTTCCTGGTTGGGACCGAGGGAGGCGTCGGTGTCCGGAACGCCGGCACCATCGCGGCGGACTCGATGGGGTTGACGTTGACCACCGACGGACGACTGATTCAGTCGGGCAAGATCTCGTCGACCGGTAACGTCGCCATTTCGGCGGCAGGCGGGGTCGAGAACAGTGGCACGACCTACGGCCGGCAGTCTGTCTCGGTAAGTACCGGCGCCGATGTCGTGAACACCGGCGCACTGGTTGCGCAGCACAACGTAGGTGTGACGGCGGGCACGTTGAATTCGACGGGCATGCTCGGCGCGGGCGTGAACAGTGACGGTACGGTTACGCAGGCCGGTGACCTGCAGCTCACGACGGCGGGCCAGCTCAATGCGACCGGCAAAAACGTTGCGGGCGGCAACGTGTCGGCAACCGGTTCCGGTGTGAACCTCTCCGGCAGCACGACGGCGGCGAATGGAAATCTCTCGCTGAACGCGACGGCCGGCGACGTGAACCTCACAAATGCGACGACGAGCGCCCAAGGCGCCATCACCGCGAACGCGACGGGCACGGTCATCAACGACCGTGGCAACCTGACAAGCGGTGGCGCTACGACGCTGACGGGCGGTAACGTATCGAACCAAAGCGGCACCGTGTCGTCGCAGGGACCGCTGTCGGTGACTGTGGCTGTGGCGGGACAACTCGCCAACCAGTCCGGCGTGTTCGTGTCGCAGAGCACGATGGCGCTGCGCGGCAGCACCATCGCAAACAATCAAGGCACCCTTCAAAGCGCCGGGCAAGCGACAGTCGACGGGATCACGATCGACAATACGGCGGGCCGCATCACGTCGCTCAATACCGATGGTCTGGTGCTGAACGCGACCGGCCAGCTCACGAACGCAGCCGGCACGACAGCGAACGGCGCGCAAGGTGGCGTGATCGGTGGCAATGGCGATGTGACTGTGCAAGGCGGGAATATCGCCAACCACGGCACGATCACGTCCAATGCGAATCTTCACGTTTCCGGCCAGTCGGTCGACAACAGCAACGGGGCGCTGCAGGCCGCTCAGAATGTGGCGGTCGACGCGGGCGCACACCTGACCAATAGCGGCGGCACGATTTCCGGGCAGACTGCGGCGTTGAGCGGCACGACCCTCGACAACAGCTCGGGCACTCTGCAGGCCGGACAGGTCGCGTTGACGGGTACCGACGTCATCAATCATGGCGGCACGATCACGCAGACCGGCACCGGTGCGATGGCCGTCAATGTGTCGGGCACTCTCGACAATTCGAGCGGCGGCACGCTGCAAACCAACAGCACGGACGTGACGCTCGCTCCGGCTGCGCTTGTCAACGATGGCGGTACGATCATTCATGCGGGTACCGGCACGCTGACGCTGGGCAACGGCACGGGCTCGGTATCGAACATTGGCGGCACGGTCGCGAGCAATGGTCAGGTTGTCGCGAAAACCGGCACGCTGAACAACACATCCGGCTCGATCAACGCTCAAACCGGTGTGACGGCCGCAGTCAGTGGCGCGTTGAACAATACGAACGGCAAGCTGCTGTCCAACACGGCTGTCGGCTTGACGAGCGGCACGCTGACGAACGACGGCGGCCAGATCGGCGCGAGCACCAATACGACGATTCATACGGGCTCGATGACGAACCAGGGCGGTGCGATCGTTGCCCCGAACCTGTCGGTCACAGCCGATTCGACGCTGGACAACAGCGGCGGCAAGCTCGAGGCGAATCAGCTTCAGTTGACCGCGACGAACCTCGTGAACCACGGCGGCACGATCACGCAGTATGGATCGTCAGCAATGGGTCTGAATGTGGCCGGCACGCTGGATAACTCGGCTGCGGGCGTGATCCAGACGAACAGCACGGATCTTACGCTTGCTCCGGGCCAGTTGAACAACTCGGGCGGCACCATTACGCATGCCGGATCGGGCACGCTGACGATCAAACCGGGCAACGGGGCGAGTGCGCTGAACAATGCGGCGGGCAAGATCGTTACGAAGGGTACTGCGGTTGTCAACGCGAGCAGTTGGGATAACTCGAGCGGCATCCTGGCGGCCCAAGGTGGCGTGGGCGGAACGATTGCGGGCGACGTGACGAACGCGCAGGGGCTGGTGCGTTCGGGTTCGTCCCTGTCACTGACCAACGGCGGCGCGCTGTTGAACCAGGGCGGCCACATTCAGGCCGGCCAGCCGACGGCGGGCGATACGAGCACGCTCAGCATCCAGTCGGCATCGATCAACAACGCGGATGGTTCGATTGCCGACCTCGGCGCAGGTGCGATGACTGTGCAAGGCGGTAGCCAGATCACGAACAGCCACGCAGGTGGTGTGTCGGGCATGGGCGCGATCACCGGTAACGGTGACGTGACGGTCAGCGCGACGTCGATTTCCAACACGCAAGGCGGGCAACTGAGTGGCGCTGCGCTGCATGTCGTAGGTAGCTCGCTCGATAACAGCGGCGGACAGATCGGCAACGTTGCCAATTCGAACGGCGACGTTGGCGTGACGATGACCGGTGCGGTTACGAACACGAGCGGGAAAATCAGCTCGACGCACGACCTCACGGTCACGGCTGCGACATTGCAAGGCGGCGGCACGTACAACGCCGCGCACGATGCCAACGTGAACCTGCAAGGCGACTACACGACAACACCCGATACTCAGTTCAACGTCGGCAACAATCTCGCCTTTACCCTGCCCGGTACCTTCACGAACAATGCGAACCTGCAAGCGGTCAACGGCCTGAGTGTCGATGCGGGTAACATCGTCAACTCTGGTGCGCTGTCGGCGGGCGGGCTGCTGCACACCCAGGCGGGCAACCTGACCAACACGGGCGCGATCGTGGGCGGCAGCACATCCCTCAACGCGACGGGTACGGTCTCGAATGTCGGGCCGACGGCACTGATTGGCGCATCGGACAGCAACGGTACGCTCGAAATTCTCGCAAATGACATCGAGAACCGAGACGACACGACGGCAGCGGATACGATGGCGACGACGGCCATCTTCGGCATGGGCAAGGTCGTACTGGCGGGCGGCAAGGATGCGAGCGGCAACTATACGAACGCGGCGCTGATCAACAACCAGTCGGCATTGATCCAGTCCGACGGCGATATGGCGTTGCACGCCGACACGGTGACGAATACTCGCCGCGTTATGACCACCACCGGTTACACGAGCAATGTCGATCCGGCCGTCCTGGAACAATACGGCATCAGCATGAGCGGCTGTGTCGCCTTCCATATGGCTGCCTGTTCCGGCCAAAACGTCGGCTGGACGGCCATAGGCGATCCGGCCATGATCGGCGGCGCGTTCACCGATCCGCCACACGGCGGCCAATGGAACAGCGGCTATCAGTACACGACCTACACGGGCGTGGCGGTGGCGAACATGATCAAGGACATCAGCCCGGCGGCACAAATCGTGTCGGGCGGAGCGATCGACGCATCGTCTTCCGGCACGGTGAAGAACTACTGGAGCAATATCGCGGCGGTCGGCAACGTCAGCCTGCCTGCCCGATACGACGCGGACGGTTGGGCGGCGACCGGCCAGCAGGCGCCGGGCGTAACGGTCACCTACTCCGGGTACTATCACTACAACAACTACGATAATACCGAGCACAACTGGACATTACCGTTCGGCAACGAACCGTTTGTCGGCGGTCCGGGCGGCTACACGCAAGCCGCACCGGCAGACGTGAAGAAATACTCCCTGCCGGATTACCATTCGACCTTGGGTTCGAACGGTACGATCTCGGGCACGGGCGTCAGCATCAACAATACGGCGGCCAACGCGTCGATTCCGTCGCTGGGTTTGCTGCCCGGGCAAGCCGTGCCGGGGCTGATGATCGGTGGCCTGAGCGGTAGCGCGAGTGGCACGAAGTCGGGTGCGTCGTCGGTGCATGGTGGTGTCACGACGGTTGATCCCGTCATCGCGAGCGCGACGGCGTTGAACGTGCTGAACAACCTGACGATTCCGCAGGGCGGTTTGTACCGGCCCGACACGTCGCCGAACGCAAGCTACGTGATCGAGACGAACCCGGCGTTTACGAACCAGAAGAATTTCATTTCGAGCGACTACTTCTTCGGTCAGCTCGGCGTCGACCTGACGCACATTCCGAAACGTCTGGGTGACGGCTTCTACGAACAACAGCTTGTGCGCAATCAGATCACGGCGCTGACCGGCCGTGCCGTGCTGGGTCCGTACACGGACCTTCAGGCGATGTACCAGTCGCTTCTGGCAGCGGGTGCGGCGCTGGACAAGCAACTGGATTTGCCGATCGGCGCGAGCCTGTCGGCTGACCAGGTGTCGAAGCTGACCGGCAACGTGATCATGATGGAAACACGCGTGGTGGACGGCCAGTCGGTATTGGTGCCGGTCGTCTATCTGGCGCAGGCGAACCAGCAGAACATCAACGGCCCGCTGATTACCGCGACCGACATCGATCTGAAGGACGCGCAGAACTTCACGAACAGCGGCACGGTGAAGGCGGACAATACGCTGTCGATTCAGGGCAAGCAGATCGACAACGCGTTCGGCGCGCTGCAAAGCGGCGGCCTGATGTCGCTGACGACGACCGGCAATGTCGATTTGACGTCGGCAAAGGTCAAGGCGGGCAGCCTGAACCTCGATGCAGGCGGCGACCTGATTCTCGATACGGCAGTGAAGACTGACACGCGAGTAAGTCGCGACGGCGCGACGAGCGTCACGTCGACGCTCGGGCCGATCGCTCAACTCGACGTCAAGGGCGATGCGGCAATCGTGACGGGTGGCAACCTCGAGCAGCATGCGGGTGCGCTGACGGTTGGCGGCAATCTCGGCATGCTCGTCGGTGGGAACTACGACCTTGGTACGCAGCAAATCGGCGAGCACAAGGTCGTGCAGCGCGCGAATGGCGTTTCGAATACCGACATTAACGGTGTGGTTGGCAGCGCTGTGAACGTCGGCGGCGTTTCGATGATCGGCGTGATGGGCGACTTGACCGCCAGTGGTGCCCAAATCAATCTGGGTAGCGGCGGTACGATCGCTGCCAAGGGTAATGTCACGCTCGGCGCAGCCAGCGCGACTTCGACGGTCGACAGCAACAGTTCGGGTAGCGACCATCACGGCAGCTATTCTGAGACGCTGCATACGTCCGACCAGACCGTGGTTGGCACGAAACTGAACAGCGGCAATACCTTGAACGTTGCCTCTGGCAAGGACATCAACGTCATTGGCAGCACGATTACCCTTGACCAGGGCAACGTAGGCCTGATGGCAGTCGGCAACGTGAACATTGGCGCAGCGACCGAAACGCACGTGTCGAACATGGACGAGTCGCATGATCACGGCGGCGTCGCAAGTAATACGAGCGCGACGAACCGGATTGATCAGACCACCACGTATGCGAATGGCAGCACGATTTCGGCCGACGGCGTGGCAGTCGTGAGCGGAAAGAACATCAACGTCACCGGTAGCTCCATTGTCGGGACGCATGATGTGGCGTTGTCGGCCAAAAATGACGTCAACATCACGGCGGCGACCAACACGTATCAGGACAACGAATACCATCAGGAGAAGCATTCTGGGCTGTCCGGCTCGGGCGGTCTTGGCATCACGATCGGATCGAGTGAACAGAGCGATCGGTATAACGCTACTTCGACGACGCAGAGTCAATCGCGCAGCACGGTCGGCAGCGTCGAAGGCAACGTGACGGTGTCGGGCGGGAAGGACGTTCATATCAGCGGTAGCGACATTGTGGCAGGAAAGGCAGCGGGCGACATCGCTGGCACGACCGGCAACATCAGCATTACGGGACGAAATGTCACGATTGATCCGGGGCAGGACGCAGCTCAATCGCATGATCAGCGCGAGGCGCATTCGAGCGGCCTGACGGTGGCCGTGACCGGTACGCCGTTCGATACGGTTCGTAACCTGAAAGCGGATGCGTCGTCGGGCAACGGTTTCCAACGGTCGCAATCCGTGCTCAATGAGATTGGGGCGAGCGCGGCGGACGTACCGGGAATTTCGGTGTCGTACGGTCAGAGTCGCAGTAGCAGCACGACTGATATGTCGAGCCTGACGAACTCGGGAAGCACGGTTCGGGGTGGCGGCAACGTGACCGTGAAGGCGACCGGCGGCGCGCAGAAAGATGCGAATGGCAACGTTGTGGATGGCGATATTGCCGTGATTGGCTCGGCGATCAGCGCAGGCGGCACGGCGACGCTGGATGCAAACCGCAACGTAACGTTGCAGGCTTCGACCGACCAATTGCAGCAGTCCACGCAATCATCCAGTTCGTCGTGGGGCGTTCAATTGGCGACGCCGAGTCCCGGCGATCTGGCGCGCTGGATCGGCGGTGGCGCGAACACCGGCGGCAATAGCCCGTCGCCATACAACGCGAGCCGGAGCAATTCGGACGGCAGCCAGACGGTGACCCAGCAAACGGCGTCTTCGGTCACGGGTAATAGCGTCGTCATCAAGAGCAAGACGGGCGATATCAACGTCGTCGGCTCCGGCATCAGCGGAACGCAGGGCGTCGATCTCGTCGCTACGCAGGGCGCGATCAATGTACTGGCGGGTCTCGACACCAACGTGACGCACCAGGAATCGAGTAGCCGCCAGATTGGCAGCCTCGGCAGTAATGGTACGGCGACGGGTTTTTCGGTCGGTGTTGCGAATAGCCATAGCGTGCAGGATACGGCTTCGCAAACGCAAAGTACGATGCGCAGCCAGATTGTGAGCGGCAACGGCAACGTGACGCTCGATGCGAAGCAGGACATCACGGTCGCTGGCTCCGACCTGAGCGCGGGTAAGGATCTGACGCTGATCGGCAAGAACCTGAATCTCGATCCAGGAACGGACGCGATGCAAAGTCGCATGAGCCGGGATTCCAGCCAGTTCGGCGTGAGTGTGGCGCTCGGCGGTGCAGTCGGCAATGCGATCGCACAGGCGAATCAGGCATTTGCACAGCCGGCGCGCGGGGGCGACTCGCGATTGGCGGCGCTGGATAAGGCCCAAGCCGGACTTGCGGCGTACAACGCGTATAAGGTCGCCAGCGCCTTGAGCGATGGGCCGACGAATCAGGCACTGGTCAAGGCGACGGTCAGCATTGGCGGCGGCACCAGCCACAGCGAAGCGCAGTCGAGCTCGGTCGCCAACGACGGGAGCACGCTGCACGCTGGCGGTAAGGCAACGCTGATTGCAACGGGGAGCGGAGCCAAGGATGCAAATGGTCTTGCGACCGACGGTGATATCAATGCCAGTGGGACGCAGATCAGCGCGCAGAACGTTGAGCTGAGCGCGGCGCGCGATATCAACCTGACGAGCGCGAAGGATACGAGCCAGCAATCGAGCAGTAACAGTAGCAGCAGCGGCAGTATCGGTGTCGGAGCCGCCCTTGGTGGTCAGCAGAACGGCTTTACCTTGGAACTGGGCGCGAGTACGGCACACGGCCATGCGAACGGTAACAGCGTGACGAATCGGGATACGCAGATTACCGCGAGCGATACGCTGTCGATGACGAGCGGGCGCGATACGAACCTGCGCGGGGCTGAGGTGTCGGGCAATACCGTCAACGCAAGCGTTGGGCGCGACCTGAATATCCAGAGCCAGCAGGACACCAGCACGTACGACAGCAAGCAATCGAGTGCCGGATTCCAGGCAAGTATTTGCGTGCCGCCGTTCTGCTACGGTCAGACGGTGAGCGGCAGCGCGAGCGCGAGCCAGCAGAACATCAACGCGAACTATCAGTCGGTGAACCAGCAAAGCGGCATCTATGCGGGCACGGGTGGGTACACCGTGAACGTTGGGAGCCATACGCAGCTTGACGGTGGCGTGCTTGCGAGCGCGGCGACCTCAGACAAGAACAGCTTGTCGACGCAGACGCTTGGCTTTACGAATCTGGAAAACCACGCGACCTATTTGGGCGATACGGTGGGCTTCAGTGCGAGTGGCGGATTCGGGAATAGCACGCCGGGCGGTGTGAATCTCAATACGCCTGTCAAACAGGGCGCGAGCAACGTACCTGGGCCGCAGAACTCGCAGGGCTTCGGACCGAGTGGATTCTCGGCGGCTGGTACGAGCGGCGATGCTTCGGGAACGACCTACGCGGCTGTTAGCCCGGGCACAATTACGGTACGCGGCGACGCGGGTACCGGACACGACAGCACGACCGGGCTGAGCCGCGACACGGCGACCGCGAACGGTGCGGTACAGAATGCGTTCAATGCTCAGGACGTGCAGAACGATATTGCGGTTCAGCAGTCGGTCGGGCAAGTCGGCATGCAGGTGGTAGGAGACGTAGCGAACGCGTTGCAAAACAAGGCGATTGCAGACGAAACCAAGGCCAGACTGGCGTTAGCTAAGGCGACCGCAACGGGTGATACGGCTGGCGAGGCACAAGCCAATGCAGATCTCACGGCGGCGCAGCAGCAGGAAGCGCTGTGGGCTAATGATGGTGCTGCGCGCATCGCGTCGCATGCCGGTATCGCTGCAATTGGCGCGGCGATGGGCGGTGGCAATGTTGCCGGAGCAGTTGCCGGCACCGTCGCCGGCGACATGGCAGGCAATGCTGTCGGGAACGCCCTCGGCGATACGCTGGGTGGCACGTTGTTGGCGAATGCGGCATCGGGACTGGCTGGTGCGGCGGTGGGTGGTGCGCTGGGCGGTTCAGCCGGTGCAATGAGCGGTGCGAATGGTGCATTGAGCGCTGATCTGTTCAACCGGCAGCTCCACCCGCAGGAGCGTACCTTGATCTCTACGGTGGCGAAGGGCATCGCAGCCGCGAACGGCAAGACGCCGGCAGATCAAGCGACGCTGACCGACTACTGGACCAATATGCTGACGTTGGCGGCCGGCGCGAAGGTAGATGCGCAGGCACAGTCACAGCTCACGCAGTATGAAATTCAGTTAGTGCAGGCGGCTCAGGCGTCTGGTAACTCGCAAGCTTTCGATACGTTTATGCAGAATCTGAAGATTGCGCAGAATGCGATCAATCAGATGTCCGGTTACACGATCTCGGGCACAACCGGCGCGATCGTAGCGGATGGCAGTACGGTGAAGACCTTCCAGTCGACGAGTGCTCAATTCAAGGACTCGACTTTGTTTGGTACGCCAGGGGGAACAGCGCATGCACTCGCCCCGGGGCAAACGCCTCAGACGGCCGGGATCGGATCGCAGTATTACGTCGATCCGAATGGTCCGACCCCTCAACAGGTGGCTGGGTTCGCGCAAGATCAGATTGCGAAGGCAGGAACGTCGCGGGATGCAATCGCGCCAGAACATACCGCCGAAGATTTTATTATCGCGACTATGGGCGGAGGATTGGCGACTGGGGCCGTTAAGGCGATTGCGGGGCGGGTCGCGGCTGCGGTGTCCGACGTAGTTTCGCAGTCTATAGCGGATGTACCGAAGCCGATCACATCCGGCGGAACGGCGAATGCCGCCACTGCTGAGCCCCTTGCGATCGATCTTGCGAAGGCTCAGTCCGTTGATCCTCTGATTGGTAAGACACTACCCGGCGCATCCGCGCCGGTTAAGGTGACGGCTGACGCGAGTATTGGCGGGCAATCGTTCTATGATGTCAACCAGACGGCGCGCGGAGTCGGATTTGGAGACCCCAATCAACCGACACTAATTTCCAAATTGGTAGCGCCGGGCGACCCGAACGGAACCTATGGTGACGCCCATGCGGAAATTGGCGTGATTCAACAGGCATACAACGCGGGGCTAACGCAAGGCCAACCTATGACTATTATTGTAAGGGGGTTGTCACCTTGTTCGTATTGTTCTAGCGATTTGCTGGACATGGCTCAAGCCGCAGGGCTGAGCGAATTGACCGTGGTTGATGGTGCAACTGGTGCTGTTAATAAGTGGGTTCCAGGGGCTAAGGATTGGATTTCAATTGAGCCCAAAAAACTGAAATGAAAAATATTCTTTGGTTGGATGCGTCTGATAAATTAAATGCCGATGAACTCGGCATTTCTATGGCTGATCCTATTTGGGAGCGCGTGGAGTCAAGAATTTTTCGGGCATTTGAATTTGGTGGTCAAGTTAAATTGTGGGATGCCAATATTGACGATGACGAAAAAATTAGACTGCGCACGCACTTGGGGATGGAATCGAATCCTGGAGAATGTCGGCTGATATATAGCCCCCATAAAGAATTGGGGGAGCGGTCGAAAATTCGCGAGTGGTGGGAGCCGGGTGATGAGCCGTTTCGCGGGACCACTAATTTTTTAGATCACGAGTGGGATGATCGCACGGTGTGCCGTGATGTGTCGGTTGCATTGGAAATGTTTCGAGATTTTTATGAACATCACGATTTAACAGAGGCGAGTCTCAGTCAAACTCGGTCGGTCTGGGACAGAAAGCCGCGCTGATTATTGTAAAAAATAATATAAATGAAGATGAGAAAACGGCTGACGGCTTTGCCGCTCACGGCCTTGGTATCGCTCGGGGTACACGCACAGCAGGCTCCCTCGCCTGCCGATCAAGCAGCCGCCGCACGTGCGAATGCGGAGCAGGATCGGCAGGCGCAGCAGCAGCGGGACTCGCAACAACGTGACACGACCGTGCACGCCCCTTTCGTTCGTTCGGAGGTGCCGCGCATTGAAGCGAATCCAGTGCTTCCCGCCGAAACGCCGTGCTTCCACATCGACCGCTTTTCGCTCGACGTGCCGACCTCGTTGCCCGGCGCGACGAAGGCTCAAGGCGCGTCCGCACTGCCGATGGATCGCTTCGCATTCGCGCGTGAATGGCTGAACCACTACGCCGGCCAATGTGTCGGTAAGCAAGGCGTTGACGTGCTGGTCAAGGGGCTGTCCCAGGCGATTCTGGCGCGCGGCTACGTCACGACGCGTGTACTTGTTCCCGAGCAGGACCTATCGACCGGCACACTCAAACTCTCGCTGATTCCGGGTGTGATTCGGCACGTCCGCTTCGCAGATGAAAAACTGCGCGGCACCTGGAAGACCGCATTTCCGACGGGCGATGGCGAAGTACTGAACCTGCGAGATCTTGAACAAGGTCTGGAGCAGATGAAGCGTGTGACGAGCCAGGATGTGTCGATGCAGATCGTTCCTGGCGAGCTGCCGGGCGAAAGCGATGTCGTGCTCGATGTGAAGCATGGCAAGCCTTGGACCGTTGTCGCGTCAGTGGACAACTCTGGTACGCGTGCCACCGGCAAGCTGCAAGGTAACCTGTCGGTCGGTATCGACAACCCGCTCGGTCTGAACGACATATTGAACGTCGGCGTTAGCCAAGACCTGGAGTTCGGCGACAAGCGCCTCGGCTCGCACGGCTGGAACGGTTCCTATTCGATTCCGTGGGGGTACTGGGCAGCCACGCTGTCCGCATACACGAACACGTACTACCAGCAGATCGCCGGTGTGAACCAGACGTTCATTGCCAGCGGCAACTCGAAGACAGTTGATTTCAAACTGGCCCGTGTGCTGGCGCGTAGCCAGAATGACGTGCTGGGCGGATATTTCAAGCTGTCACGTCGCTTCGGCAAGAGCTTCATCGAAGACACTGAGATTTCTCAGCAGCGCCGCAACAACACGATCATCGAACTGGGCCTGACCGATCGTCACTATTTCGACCGCGCGCAGTTCGATGGTTCGCTCGCGTACCGGCAGGGCGTCGGCGGATTCGGTGCTCAGGACGATACGTTGGCCGCGGGTGGTAGCCCGACCTATCGCTTCAGGATGGCGGTGCTCGACGCGAACCTGTCTATACCGTTCGCGATCGGCAAACAACCGTTTCGCTATGTCGGCACGTTCCACGGCCAGTACTCCGGCAACACCCTGTACTACCTCGATGACATGACCATCGGCAGCCGATACACCGTGCGCGGTTTCGACGGAGAAACGATGCTGGCGGCAGCACGTGGGTTCTACTGGCGCAACGAGCTGCAAATGCCAATCGGCCAAACGGGGCAGGCAGTGTATGCAGGGCTCGACTACGGGCGCGTATGGGGACCACAGCCGATCGGGCTGGTCGGCACGCAGTTGGCCGGCGCCGTCATCGGCGTGAAGGGCAGCATCGGCACGCGCTTCGGGGCCTACGCGTATGACCTGTTTGCGGGCACGCCGGTCTACAAGCCGTCCGGCTTCCCGACTGCGCGCGTCACGGTTGGATTTCAGCTGACTTCACAGTTTTAAGTAGGGAGACTCTTGTAGTGGAAGACAGTCAGTTGGATCAAGCGAATGTATCGAACGACGTGCAACCGGTTCGGCTTCCACCTCGTCACCCGTGGTTGAACGGAAAGCGTCGCGCGATGGAGAAGGCGCGACAGGCGTGCGTTCAGCCGCCCACGCCGGAGCGGTCGCCCGTGCCTACTGCCGAGCCACGAATTATCGTGAAGCGGAAGCGTCGGCTGGTTTTCGATTGATATTTCGGGTTTGATTGGTCGCGTCTAGGCTCCCCTCCGGGTCTAGATGCTTTGCGCGGTAAGCAGAATCGCCGCGCCTTTTTATGCGGGTGTCACCCCGGGGAGACTTGGGTCAAGTCGGTCAGGTGGGGTGTTGTTGATTTGCTTAGGGATATTTAACAAATGAGAGATAAAAAATGAAGAAGAAACTGATTCTGGCTGGGCTGATGGGCTCGGCGGTTTTGCTGGCGGCGTGCGGAGGTGGAGATGGTGGTGGCGCAAGTGCTGCGAACAGCAGTAGCACCGCGGGTTCGACCTCGAAAACCACGTCGCCTGCGCCGACGACGACATTGGCATGCACCGATGGCTACAAGAAGTTGACGATCTCGAACAGCAACGTGGTCGCTAATGCGAACATCAATCTCACGACTGACGATGGCATTGCAACGTTGACGCTCAAGACGCCTGCAAATGGTCAAACGGGCGATCTGACGGTGTGTCTGGGCAAAGCTGATCCGTCGTCCGTTGGCGCGATAGCGGACTATATTTATCAAATCGAGGTGCGCCAGGGCGACCTTCATTCGATGGCATCGGCGACGCTCACGCTGAATTTCACGACCAATGTCACGCCCAGTCCGAACCCACCGGTGATCGAGCTCGCGGACAGCTCGGCAGGCGAGACGGTCTATAAGCCGCTGGTCCAGGGGGTGTCGTATGTGAACCCGCCGAACTACAGTTTGAGCACGAGCGCGCAAAACCCCGGTGTCTATGTCGTGCGCCTGAAGAAGTAACGACATTTTGCAGGTAGGGTTAAGCCTGAATCCCGGCGAAAAAAAGACGTGCACGCTGGCTCCGGCCGGCGCGTATGTTTCCTCAAATCGTTGCGTTTATCGCGTTAGAGAGCATCCGCGTGCAGCGGCTCCTGACGTGGCGTTGAACGAGTCGGCAGCACGACTTCAGTAGACGTCATGTGCGTCTCTCCCAAAATCGCCGCACTTTTTCCTTAACGAGGAGATTTAATTGAAAGTTTCCAATAACTGTCACGTATTGGTGATCGCTGCTGCGGTTGCGATCGGCCTGACCGGTTGCGCGACTGAGTCATCGCGTACGCTCGATGTGCCGGTCGTCAGCAGCGCGCAGAAGCCATATGCAGGCAAACCCGTTGCGATCGCGGTCGGCAAGTTCGACAACCGTTCGAGCTACATGCGCGGCATCTTCTCGGATGGCATTGATCGACTCGGCGGACAAGCAAAGACGATCCTCGTGACGCGTCTGCAACAGAGCCGGCGATTCAATGTGCTCGATCGCGAGAACCTCGATGAAATCAAGCAGGAAGCTGGTTTCATGAAGAAGGCGCAGACCGTAAAGGGCGCGAACTACGTGGTGACGGGTGATGTGACCGAGTTTGGCCGCAAGGACGTCGGCGACCACCAGCTGTTCGGCATCCTCGGCCAAGGCAAGACGCAGGTTGCATATGCGAAGGTCAACCTGAACATCGTCGACACGACGACGTCGGAAGTCATCGCATCAAGCCAGGGTGCCGGCGAGTACAGCCTGTCGAACCGCGAGATCATCGGCTTCGGCGGCACCGCGAGCTATGACTCCACGCTGAACAGCAAGGTGCTTGATCTCGCGATCCAGGAAGCCGTCAATCACCTCGTTGAGCAGGTCGACGCAGGCACGCTCAAGGCCGCGCAATAAGCGCGGCGAATCTCATCGATTCACGCATCAGAATAAGGAAGGACTATGAAACGGGGTATTGGGCTGTCAGCGATTGCCGTAGCTTTGCTGCTCGCTGGCTGCGCGGCACCGACCACGCCGCCGCTCTATCAGTGGAACGGTTACCAGCCGCAGGTTTACGAATACTTCAAGGGCAAGACGTCTCCGCAAGAGCAGATCGACGCGCTTGAAAAGGCACTGCAGGAGATCCGGGCGAAGGGCAATACACCGCCGCCGGGCTTCCACGCACATCTCGGAATGCTGTATGCGAGCGTCGGCGATGCGCAACGCGCTGGACAGGAATTTCAGGCTGAGAAGCAGCTGTTCCCGGAATCCTCGGGCTACATGGATTTCCTGATGAAGAAGAAGTCCGTCCAACAGAAAACTGCTCAACAGTGACGTGCTAGCCATGTTCAAAACAATTTCATCCAAGCTGCTGTCCGTGCTGTCGATTGTTGCGCTTCTGAGTGCGTGTGCGCAGCCTGCGCAGCGCCCCGACTACACGGCGTTCAAGAAAAGTCAGCCGCGCTCGATTCTCGTGCTGCCGCCGGTGAACGAGACTAACGATGTCACTGCGACCTACGGAATGCTGTCGCAGATGACGTTACCGCTCGCTGAGGCCGGTTACTACGTCGTGCCGGTTGCCGTGATGGACGAGACCTTCAAGCAGAATGGCCTGACGAACGCAGCTGAGATTCAGGGCACGTCGCCCGCGAAGCTGCGCGAGATCTTTGGTGCAGATGCTGCTCTGTATTCCAAGGTGACGAAGTACGGCTCCGTTTATCAGATCGTCGACAGCACGACCGTGGTTGCAGCCTCGGCAAAGCTCGTCGATCTGAAGACTGGTGATGTACTTTGGCAGGGCGATGGTCGGGCGACCGGCAAGGAAATCGGCAACAACGTCAATGTCGGCGCATTCGGGATTGTCGGCGTGCTTGTGCAAGCTGCGGTCAAGCAGGTTGCCCATTCGTTGTCGGACGAAGGGCATGATGTCGCGGCGTTGACGAGCAACCGCCTGCTGTCGGCTGGGCCGCCGACCGGGTTGTTGTATGGACCGAGATCAACGAAATACGGAACAGATTGATTGGGCTCTGAGCAATGCGGGCGCGACGGAGCGCCCGCAAATATGCCGCACAATGTGAACGAGCTGCCACGCGACACACGGAAGCATGGCGGCCGTTCCTATCGGTAATTTCTAGCGTATTTCCGGTACGCTTAGCTCGCAGTCGCGTTACGCACCAACGCGGCAGTCGTCAAAATAGCGCCCGGAGTCTTGGCGGTTACTTGAACATTGCGTGACTATGTCTAGACCTGACAAACCAGCTCGCCCTCGCGTTCATCGGGAAAATGGTGAGCCTCAGGCAGTCCGGCACTTTGATGCTACGGTTGGCGCGATCACTGCAAAGGAACCAGTCGATGATGCGCAGACGGAAGACCAGGATCTGACGGATTATCTGATGCGGGCGTGGTACGACCTGATTCATCATTCGCCGACGCCTGTTCCGCGTTGTCCGCATTGTGACGGACTGCGCATTCGTCCTGATCGGCCTTCGGGAAAAAGTAAGCTGCCGCTCTATTTTTGCCATACGTGCAAGACGACTTTCAACCGTTTGACTGGGACGCCGTTTGCGAATCTCAAGAACCTGGCAAAGGGTACAGAGATGATTCCGCTGTTGTCGCGGCAGATGTCGCTGTTACAAGCGGGCAAGCGGCTGGGGCGCACGCAGAAGGCCGTCCTGTCGTGGTTGTTGGCGTTTCGGCGCTACTTGCTCGAACTTGATCCATCGGGGCGATGGGAGGCACGGGTCCGACTCGGCGTGCGGGTTGCACCACGCGCACGTTGTCTGAAATGCGGATTCGAGGGTGGGTTCCTGGCCGGCGGATTTGATCCGCAGCGGCGCCGGCGCATCCGTTGCCCGAAGTGTGGGCGCAGCCGGCTCTTGGAGGTGTTGCAGGACCAGGGGGAAGGAGTCGAAGGCGAAGTAGTGCACGATGCGATCGACACGGCGATTCGAGCGCGCCGTAAGGTGCATCCAGAGATGCTGGTGCCCGTCGTGGTCCGTGCGGCGAGCGTCGTTGATGCAGCGCTCGAGGTTAAATTTCAGAACCGCGCACGGTGGCGTGAACAGGAACCGCCGGAGCGACGACTGCCTCCAGGACCCATCGAGAGGGTCGAGGACGCCGTGCTATCGCAGTTCTTGCTCGAGCGGATCGAGACGGCGTTGAGCCTGGGCACGACACCGCCGAAGTGCCCGTGGTGCAGCAGCGAATATACGGAATATCATCCGCAGCAGCGGCCGAACGGGCTGCCCGGTTTTCGGTGTCGCGAATGTCTGTCCTATTTCACGCGAATATCCAACACACCGTTGAATGGCAGGCACATGCGTAAGCATGCTGTGCAACTGACCCGGATGCTGGGATGGCGAGAGAACAGTAAGGCAGCCGCCTCTGAACTCGACGTCGATCCTACGGTGGCCCATCGCTGGGTGTATGGATTGCGCCAATGGTTGTTGATGCTCGATCCGAGTGGTCGTATGGAAGCACGGGTAAGGCTAGGCATTGCTAGGGAACCCATTGTGCGGACGTGCGAGAAATGCGGGAATGATGGGCCCATTCTGCTTTTGGGGCCGACCAATCGCCCGCCCGCGCCAAATGGGGATCGCCAGTATAAGCTCCGGTGTGGGAATTGTTCACGCCATAGTCGGACGTGGCTCTCATACGCCGAGCGCGGAGTAGCGGGTGAGCCCGCGGCCGAACATGCTCGGAAGGCGTGACGAGGAACTTTGTCTGCGCAGTGGGAGACTAGCGGTCTGGAAGGCCGCATGTGAGCGAAGTGTTCGGAAGGGAATAGGCGTAGGAGAAAGTGATTGGTGGCGAAGAGGGGCGGTAAAAGCGATCGACGCGTGCCGCTGACAAAAGAGATGCTGTTGCCGTTGTCGACCGTGAAGGTGCGATCGCTGTCGCTTGAGAACCACATGGCACTGGCTGTGGTTCGTTCTGGAGACGGGGATTGTGACCAGGTCGTTTGCCTGCTGCGCGTAGTCTATCTCGCGTTCTTCATGCGAGGCGAGACTGCTTCGGGTTCCGATCTCGACTTGTATCGGCGTGCTGAGGCTGCGCTAGACTCGCGCCTCGCGGGAGCCTATCCGAACCTTTGTGTGTGAGGCATAAACTGATGGCCAAGGAGCCACTTTATGCCACGCAAACGCAAGGAAGAAGTGACGATTGAGCCGGGCAAGGGCTTGAACCTGGACCCGCAACTGATCAAGCAACTGGTGCCCGGGACGTTGGACCGCGCAACGATCAACGAGCAGCTCGCTGCGCTCAAGAAGGCGATCTTCGAGCGCGCGCTGGGTGGCGAGTTGACGCACCACCTTGGCTACGAGAAGGGTGAAGCCAAACCGGGCGGCCGCACGAACCATCGCAACGGCACGAGCCGCAAGCGCGTTGCAACCGACGACGACCTGCTCGACGTCGAGATTCCGCGGGACCGCGAAGGCACCTTCGACCCGGTGCTGATCGCCAAGGGCGAACGGCGTTTCACCGGCTTCGACGAGAAGATCATCGCGATGTACGCACGCGGCATGAGCGTGCGGGAGATTCAGGGCTTCTTGCTGGAGATGTACGGCATTGAGGTGTCGCCGGACTTCATCAGCACCGTCACCGACGCGGTGATCGACGAAGTGCGCGAGTGGCAACAGCGGCCGCTCGAGCCAATGTACCCGGTGGTGTTCTTCGACGCCTTGCGCGTCAAGATCCGCGACGAAGGCGTGGTCCGCAACAAGGCGATCTACTTGGCGCTGGGCGTGCGCCGCGACGGCACACGTGACGTGCTGGGCCTCTGGATCGAGCAGACCGAGGGGGCCAAGTTCTGGCTGCGGGTGGTGAACGACCGAAGCTGCGTGGCGTGCAGGACATCCTGATTGCCGTGGTCGACGGCCTGAAGGGCTTTCCGGAAGCAATCAACACGGTGTTCCCGGAAACGACGGTCCAGACCTGCATCGTGCATCTGATCCGGAACTCGCTGGACTTCGCCAGCTGGAAAGACCGGAAATCCGTCGCGGCGGCGCTCAAGGAAGTCTATCGGGCACCGTCGGCCGAAGCGGCCGCCGTGGCGCTGGATGCGTTCGATACGAGCCTGTGGGGTACGAAATACCCACCGATTGCCGCCCTCTGGCGACGAGCCTGGGATCAGGTGATTCCGTTCTATGCCTTCGCGCCCGATAT
>Ga0157367_1000462_pt1 | contig 19972 bp, 21 predicted proteins | sample AttbisABBM2_FD_113142 | JGI IMG/M metagenome (GOLD analysis project Ga0157367, IMG submission 113142) | Fungus gardens microbial communities from leaf cutter ant in Botucatu, State of São Paulo, Brazil - Atta bisphaerica ABBM2 | ecosystem: Host-associated > Fungi > Mycelium > Unclassified ... | reverse complement strand
TTAAGATACTAAAAAGGTATATTAATGGAATTAAGACATCTACGTTATTTTGTTACCGTTGTTGAAGAACAAAGCCTGACGAAAGCCGCGGAAAAGCTTTTTATTGCTCAGCCACCTTTAACACGTCAAATCAAAAAACTAGAAGAAGAGCTAGGCATTGATTTGTTTGTGAAAGGCTCACGTCCATTAAAAGTGACCGAAGCAGGTCTGTTTTTTTACCAACATGCTGTTCAAATTTTAACGCATACCGCTCAAGCTGCTTCGATGGCTAAAAAAATGAAGCTAGTCGAGAACGTGGTTAAAGTGGGTTATGTAAGTTCACTTCTTTATGGGCGATTACCGCAGGTCATTTATCTATTTAGACAAAAAAATCCTGACATTCATGTCGAGCTTATTGAATGTGGAACACGAGATCAGGTCGAGGCTCTAAAGTTAGGAAAAATCGATTTAGGTTTTGGCCGATTGCCGATTAGTGACCCAGCAATTAAGCGACTTTTACTCAGAAAAGAAAAGTTAAAACTCGCGATTCATAAAAAACACCCATTAAGTGAATTTCAAGATTCAGGAATTTATTTATCTCAAATTATTAATGAGACCATTTTTTCTTATCCAACCACTCCTAAACCAAATTTTTCGACCACTATTCAAGCTTTATTTACCAAGTTAGGACTTGTTCCCGCTAAGTTTACTGAAGTGCGAGAAATTCATATGGCACTGGGGTTAGTGGCATCCGGCGAAGGGATATGTATTATTCCAGAAAGTGCATGTGACATTGGAATGAAGAATTTAACTTACTTAAATATCTTAGATTTAGAAGCCTATAGTCCAATCTCTCTATCCATGCGTAATATGGACCAAAGTTCTTATATTCCCAAAATTTTAGATTGTATTGAAGAGATCTATAGCGAAGAAGATGTGTCTAGAAATTTGAATTTATAACTTTTTAATACGCCTTAAGTTGACATATCATGTTATTTTTAAACTTTAAACCTATAGGTAATATTTAAAAGGAATTATAGATGAGAAAAATTTTAGGCGTAGCTTCTCTCATTATGTCTACGGGTGTTGTACATGCTGAACAATTAAACCAACAAGAAAAAACCTCTCCTTATAGCGCGAATGTTACTTTTGCTAGTCAATATATTTCACGTGGTTTCCAACAAACTTGGGGCAAACCTGCCTTGCAAGGTGGCCTAGATTATATTAATCCGAATGGTTTTTTTGTTGGAACTTGGGCATCGAGTGTGAGTTCTAATTATCTGCGGGATGCTTCGGTTGAGTGGGATGTTTATACAGGCTATTTAAAAACAATCGATAAATTTTCATTAGGAATGTCGGTTTTTTACTATTACTATCCAGGCGCAAAAAGTACGCCTGAAACGGGCAGTACATCTTATAACTATGGTGAAATCGTACCTCAAATTGGTTATGGTCCTTTAAGTCTTAAATATTTTATTACCTATACGCCAGATTATGCAGGTTATAACTCTAAAACCATGGGGGGACCCGCTGGTAAGCGTTCTAGAGGTTCAAGTTATTTAGATCTTAACTTTACCCAACCTATTAATGACACTTGGACTTTTGGGGCTCATTATGGCTATGAGCGAATCAAAAATTTTTCAGAGTCTAATTTTCAGGATGTCAAAGCTGAACTCATTAAAGATTTAGGCGATGGTTGGAGTACAGGACTGGCTTATACAAAAGCATGGGATAAAAATAGTTACTATAAAAAGTATAGTAATGGTGAGGCAGGTGCACCTGTTTCAAATCCGATTGATTCGACTTTTACAATGTCTGTAAAAAAGGTGTTCTAAGTTAAATTTATTAATAATGGTCTCATTAACTACGATTGAAAGTCAGGTGTAAATTTAAACTTTCAAACGTAGTTAAGATTAATTTTTATTGAATTAAAGTTGGCAAATTAAGCACCACCTGAGCATCCTCAACTACATCTAAACGGAGAATTTTTGAAGCGCCAAGTTCATTAAGCAACTTTGTTAAAGGCCCATCGTGTTTCTGAAGTTCAACATTCTTTGGAAAAAGCTTTTGTGCAAAAGAAAGAATATTAGATTGAACCTCTGTCTGATGCCATTTTCCATCGACTACATGTAGCATCGTTGCTTTATTAATATGAGTTTCAGAATCGACATGTTTTAAAGTTGGTACAGGGGTTTTTAAGCTTAAATCTAATTTTCCATTAAGATCGGCAATATTGGCTTGAACGTGTTTTGAATTAATGTCGACATCAATTTGAGTTAACCATTTTGGTAGCTGATAACCATATACACCACGGACTCTGGCAATTTCTGTATCTACAGGTAAAGCCAAAACATGTGCATAGAAATGACGTTGACGTATGGATTTCATCAACTCCGCAATATGTGGTCCGCGAGCGTTAGGTTTGCGTACAACAATCGCAATCGAAACTTCGTTATAAGGGTCATTGTCACAAACCGAATAGCTAAAGAATGTGACAGCAACTAACCCATAACCCGGAAATGGTTGTAATGGTATTAAGGCCGCAGGCAGTTTTGCTTTAATTTGTTTAATAGGTGCAAGCATGAGCAGTTGTACATTTGCACTACGATAATAAAAGTTGGGTGCCCAGACAGGACCTACACGTGATTCCACAATTTTTTTAGGAATATGGCGGAAAAAGTCGATGTTACCAACAGCAGGATCTTGAGCGACTTCATCTAAATCGGGGTTCATTCTGAAACGGTCATAATAACCGCCTTTGGGTACTTTGACTTTTTGTTGTCCAAATTCAACTTCAGTAAACTGTTGTTTTATATTCATGAGCGTTCACCTTTAACATTTAATGACCGAGTAGCTACTGTTGTCTTTATCTAGACGTGTTAATTTATAGCCAATAGGGGCACTATAAGATTAAAGTTAACTTTAAAGTCAAGGTCTTAATTTTTATCTGTCAAATCTTTGACATTTAAAAGAAATAAAATAAAAACAATTCAAGATTAAAAAGATACAAAGTTGAGTAGAGTCCTCATATAAATTTTATTTTAAAAATAAGATCGATTTTGTTGACCTTAAAGTTAACTTTAATCTTAGTATAAATATTCAAACCTTTATAACCAATCTAAAAGTAGATTTTCAGTAGGAGAACAAAGATGGGATATGTAACCACAAAAGACGGCGTAGAAATTTTCTATAAAGACTGGGGCCCGCGTGATGCACAAGTTTTATTTTTTCATCATGGTTGGCCTCTAAGTTCAGATGATTGGGACACACAGTTGCTTTTTTTCCTTAAAGAAGGTTTTCGTGTAGTTGCTCATGACCGTCGTGGGCACGGGCGTTCAAGTCAGGTGTGGGATGGTCACGATATGGACCACTATGCAGATGACGTTGCAGAAGTGGTTAAACATTTAAATATTAAAAATGCAATTCATATTGGCCACTCAACAGGTGGTGGTGAAGTAGCCCACTATATTGCTCGCCATGGTCAAGAAAACGTTAAAAAGGCTGTGCTTGTCAGTGCCGTACCGCCGCTTATGGTTAAAACTGAAAATAATCCAGAAGGATTACCAAAAGAAGTTTTTGATGACCTGCAAAATCAAGTTCTCACAAACCGCGCGCAATTTTTCCGAGACCTTCCATCTGGTCCATTCTATGGCTTTAACCGACCAGATGCGAAGCCATCTGAAGGTATTATTGCTAACTGGTGGCGTCAGGGCATGACAGGTAGTGCCAAAGCGCATTACGACGGTATTGTGGCATTCTCACAAACTGACTTCACCGAAGACTTAAAGAAAATCACCATTCCTGTTTTGGTTTTACATGGTGATGACGATCAGATTGTGCCTTATAAAACTTCTGGCGTGAAATCTGCTGAATTGCTTCAAAATAGCCAACTCAAAATCTATCCGGGTTTTTCTCACGGCATGTTAACTGTCAATCATGAAGTGATTAATGCGGACTTGTTAGCGTTTATTCGTGAATAATTAAAAGCGTTTAGACTTTAAAAAGAGGCACATTGAGTGCCTCTTTTTTTTATAAAAAATTAGTAAATTCAGAATATTAATGAGATAAATAATAAAAGGTGTTGACATTAAAGTTAGCTTTAATCTTAAAGTAAAGCCATACTGAATGAGGTCATTCCAATGAAAGTGTTCGAAAAATTAGTATTTCCAAATGGCTCAAATGTTCCTAACCGTATTGCCAAAGCTGCAATGGAAGAAAACATGGCCGATTTAAACCATGCACCGTCAGAAGAATTAATGCGTTTATATCAAGCTTGGGCAAATGGTGGCGTAGGTTTAATTATTACCGGAAATGTAATGGTAGACCGCCGAGCAATGACTGGACCGGGTGGTGTCGTACTAGAAGATGAAAAACATCTAGATACTTTTAAAAAATGGGCAAAAATTAGCCGCTCAAAAGGCGCTCAGGTTTGGCTTCAAATTAATCATCCTGGTCGTCAAATGCAGTCAAATTTAGGGCAACAAACATGGGCACCTTCTGCTGTTGCTTTAGATTTAGGAAAAATGTCAGACCGCTTTAATACGCCAATTGAAATGAACGAATCTATGATTGCAGAAGTGATTCAGCGTTTTGCAAACACAGCGCGTTTAGGTGAAAAAGCAGGATTTACGGGTGTTGAAATTCATGCAGCGCATGGTTATTTATTAAGCCAGTTTCTTTCTCCACTCAGCAATAAACGCCAAGATCGCTGGGGTGGTTCTTTAGAAAACCGTGCTCGTATATTAATTGAGATTGTGGAAGCTGTTCGTAAAGTAGTTTCACCTCAGTTTACTGTGGCGGTAAAACTCAATTCAGCCGATTTCCAACGTGGCGGATTTAGTGCTGAAGACGCTCAACAAGTGGTTAAAATGTTAAATGAGCATGCAGTCGATTTGGTTGAACTTTCAGGTGGTAGTTATGAAGCACCAGCAATGCAAGGGCAAGCGCGTGATGGCCGTACACTTGCCCGTGAAGCTTATTTTTTAGAGTTTGCTCAAGAAATTCGTAAAGTTGCCAAAATGCCTGTGATGGTAACAGGTGGTATCCGCCGTAAACAGGTAGCAGAGCAGGTGGTTGAAAGTGGTGTAGATATGGTCGGTATTGCCACAGCTTTAGCGATTGAGCCTAACTTGCCAAATGCTTGGAAACAAGGCCAAAATGTTTCACCAGAGTTAAAACCCATTACTTGGAAGAATAAAACATTTGCTTCACTTGCCAATATGGCTGTGGTCAAATTCCAGTTACGTAATTTAAGTTCGGGCAAAAAAACAAAACCAAATGTTTCACCAGCCTGGGCTTTAATTTTGCAACAATCAGCGATGTCATGCCGTACCCGCCAATATAAAAAAGGCATGCGTGACTATACATTTGCGTCTTCATAAGTGAGCTATGTTATGACAAACCCTAATGATTCAAACTGGATAATTTATGGAGCAAATGGCTACACGGGCGAGTTAATCGCTCGTGAAGCTGTACGGCAAGGTCTAAAACCAACCTTAGCTGGTCGTAACAAAGCCAAGGTTGAAACACTCGCTCAAGAGTTAGGACTTGGTTATAAAGCTTTTGGGCTTGATAACGTAGATGCAGTAGCTGAGCAGCTCCAAGGCTTTGAACTGGTCATGCACTGTGCAGGACCATTTTCAGCGACATCAAAACCCATGATGGAAGCGTGTATAAAAGCAGGTACTCACTATCTTGATATTACTGGTGAAATCGCTGTATTTGAATTGGCACAGTCACTTAGCAGCCAAGCCGAAGAAGCCGATATTGTGCTTTGTCCGGGTGTTGGTTTCGATGTAATCCCGACAGACTGTGTGGCGGCTGCCTTGAAAGAAGCATTGCCAGATGCAACGCATTTAGCACTTGGTTTTGACTCTAGAACAGGGTTTTCACCGGGTACTGCTAAAACCAGTACAGAAGGTATGGCCGAGGGTGGGAAAATTCGTAAAAATGGAAAAATTACTACCGTTCCATTAGCGCACTACGTTCGAACTATTGATTTTGGTGACGGTAAAAAAAGTGCCATGAGTGTTCCTTGGGGAGACGTATCTACCGCGTTCTACACCACAGGTATTCCAAATATTGAAGTATTTGTGCCTGCATTCCCTAAAATGATTTTTGGCGCGAAAATGATGAACTATGTACGCCCAGTATTAAAACTAAAAGCAGTACAGGAGTTTATTAAGTCGCGTATTGAAAAAACGGTCGTTGGGCCAAATGAGGAACTCCGTGCAAAAGTGCCGACCTATGTGTGGGGAGAAGCCAGAAACTCACGTGGGGAAATCAAAACTGCCCGTATCCAAACAGAAAATGCTTATAGCCTTACCGTAAATGGTTCACTAACTGTGGTGAATTATTTACTCAAAAATAATGTTAAAGGCGGTACTTATACACCTGCTAAACTGATGGGTTATAAGCTAGTGACCGAGTTGCCGGGGTCTGGTCCATTGGTCATTACATAACAAGCCTTGTTCAACCCCCGAATAAGGAGCTTTCTTGTTCGGGTAATTTATAAATATTTCAAATGAATATGTCTTTATATAGATAAAAAGAAAACCAGAAAACAAAACACTCCATAAGAAATAATTCAAATTGAATATACTAAAAAGCGATAAATATTTTTCATAACAAAGGAATGAGAATAATGAGAAAACTCATACTATTTCTACATGCATCGCTTGATAGTTTTGTGGAAGGTCCAAATGGAGCAATGGACATCGGATGGATTGCTTACGACGCCGATTTGGCCAACCATGCCAAAGAAATTTTGAGTACTGCTGACACGGTCATTTGGGGACGTGCGACTTACCAGATGATGCATAGTTATTGGCCATCTATGCTTTCAAACCCAGAAGCTTCGGAGCATGAACGGAACCATGCAAAATGGATTGAAAAGACAGAAAAAATTGTTTTTTCAACCACCTTAGATAAAGTTGAATGGAATAATTCCAGACTTGTAAAAGACCATGTCGAAGAAGAAATTAATAGACTCAAACAAAAGCAGGGTAAGGATATGGTGATTCTGGGAAGTCCTCGGTTCGCACACTACCTGATGCAACTTGATTTAATTGATGAATACAAAATTACAGTTTCGCCTGTACTGATTGGTAGTGGCTTGCCACTATTCCAAGGTATTCAAGAAAAGACCAATCTTAAACTTATTGAAAATAAAACTTTTGCTTCGGGTGCAATTGGACTTCACTATCAAAAGATTGGCTGATTTTTTTCTACAGTATTTGTATGAAAAAGACGAATTACAAAATGGGGCTGTAATTCGTCTTTTTAGATTTATTGAATGCTACTTAAACGTTTAATCACTGCCTCGGCAATTTCTTTACTCGACTGAGGGTTTTGTCCAGTAATAATTCTGTCGTCTGAAACCACATACGAGGTAAAAGGAATAAATGCTTGTTTGTATTTTGCTCCGCGTGCAATAAGTCCATTTTGTAGAGAAAATGGAACTTGAGACTTAATACCCGACAGCGTTTCTTCAATATTTGCAAAACCAGTAACAGTTCTACCTGCAATTAAAGGTTTGCCATTTTCATCCTGTAGAGGTAATAAACCACCCACGCCGTGGCATACTGCTGAAACGATCCCACCTTGGCGATAGATTTGTTCGCTAATGTTTTGCAAAGCTTTATTGTTTGGAAAATCCCACATGGTGCCGTGACCACCGGTATAGTAAATGGCTTTGTACTGCGAAGGATTAATGGCGTTCGGCGCCAATGTTGTTTTTAACCGTTGCATAAATACTGGGTTGGCTAAGTGATCTCGTGCTGATTTGTCTAAATAAATGGACTTTAAGCTACGTTCATCTAAGGGAACCTGACCACCTAAAGGACTTACAAAATCCATGTCATAGCCAGCAGCCAAAGCGACATCATAAAAATGAGTGAGTTCAGTCAGCCAAAGTCCTGTTGTATCTGAACGGGAAGGGTAAGCCGAGTGATTAGTCATTACGACTAAAATTTTTCCATGGGCTTTGGCAGGGCTTTGAGTTTTATCTGACGCAGCGGCATGTGCCACATTGGCAGTTAAAAAAATAGCCAAAATAATTGTTAACCAACGCTGAAAATCCCAAACTTTAAACATCACAGGTTCCTCATCTATCACCTGTTATCCATGGTATGTTTAAAGCGCACTTTAAGGTCAATAGGTCTCTCAGAAATTACGGCGATTTTGCTTTGTCATAATAGAGATTCATGAGTCGTTCTGCATTTTCTTCACAGGTAATTTCATCTGGTTTGTTATTAATCGCTTGAACCATAGTGCGTAAATTTTGCTTACTGACTTTGAGCTTCTGTTCTAAAAGTTCTATTTCCTGAATTTTGGATTCAAGTGTTTGGATAAGTGCATCATGGTTCCAACTACTGACTTTTGAAGGTAAAAAGGCTTTGATTTCTGCCAAAGAAAATCCAACTTGCTGGGCTTGCTGGATTAAAGAAAGTTGTTTTAAATCGTTATCGGTATATTCACGATAGCCATTCGATTTTCTTTTTGCTTTAGGCAAGAGTTTGATTTGCTCATAGTAACGAATTGTAGGGGTAGTTAAACCGCTTAATTTAGATAACTCGCTAATATTCATCGCCACATACTCTATTGACATTCAAGTTAACTTTAGACTTATAGTTGTTTAAAAGCAAGGTTCATAACTTTACTAAGCACACACTTTCAGTAACAGCTTTTTATGCTTTGATAGATGAAAGAATAGAATTATAAATATGGAAATGAGGTGAGAAAATGTCTAAACGCATATTACATGTCGTGACCAATGTTTCACGCTATAAGGATGTAGATCAACAAACAGGACTGTGGTTAGGTGAACTCACCCATGCCTATGATGAATTTGAAAAGCAAGGTTATATACAAGATATTGTTAGCCCAAATGGCGGAAAAACTCCGATTGAACCCAAATCGCTTGCGCCTCTTGTTGCAGATAAATCCGTTAAAGACCGAGAAAAAGATCAATCTTTTATAATGCTGCTGGCAAATACTTTTAAGCCTTCTGATATTCATTGGCAAGATTATGATGTGATCTATTACACAGGCGGTCACGGTGTTATGTGGGATTTTTTAGATAATCCTGAACTGCAAGAAATCACCAAAAATATTTATGAAAAGGGTGGCATTGTTTCAAGCGTTTGCCACGGTTATTGCGGCTTGCTCAATGTCAGGCTTTCAAATGGTAAACGGCTTATAGACGGGAAAAGGTTAACTGGCTTTGCATGGAGTGAAGAGGTTCTGGCTGGGGTTGCAAAAAAAGTCCCATACAATGCCGAAGAGCTCGCTAAAGAAAATGGCGCTCGTTATGAAAAAGCTTTCATTCCATTTGCACCGTATGTGGTTCAGGACGGCAACTTAATTACGGGACAAAACCCGTTTTCTGCTAAAAAAACAGCTTTAGCGATAATAGAAGAGTTAGAAAAGTCATAACTTAATGACTCAAAAAACCTAAAAGCAAAACCAGCGACGGCTTTGCTTTTAGAGTGTTTAAATAAAATGATCTGCTTTAGCAAAACCAATTTTAAGGAACAATTACGAAATCAGGATTTGCTATAGCAAAAACAGCTTCACGGTCTGCAACTGGTGGATAAATCCATACAGTATTAATTTCTTGTTTAATCTTTTTCGCCTCATGACGTACAAATTGAACTTTTCGATCCCAACCTTCGGTATAAAGTGCGCCCCATGGGCCTAAGTCGACACAAGTCACATACTTTGGTTGGCTATAGGCATGAAGTGGTAAATCAACCAATTCCGCCGCAGCATTGTAACCCGCTACACGGCCTAAGCTCATCGCGTGCTGACATGACATCACGTTAAAATTACCTAAATCATCGGTTGGAACTTTTACCGTATCACCCGTCACAAAAATATTTTTTGCTTCAGGTGCATGTAAATAAGCATCCCCTAAAATACGGCCTAAATTATCTTTTTCACCTGCAATTTGAGAGGTAAGCGAGTTCGCTCGCATGCCCGCAGTCCAAATAACCGTTTCTGCTTCAATTTTTTCGCCGTTAGAAAGGGTTACACCAGAAGCATCAAGTGCAGTAACGCGTAGCCCAGCTTTACCTTCCACACCAAGTTCCTCGAGAGCTTCACGAATGACAGCCGCAGCTTCGTCACCCAATGCTGCACCAATTTCTTCAGATGAATCGACTAAAACCACACGAATATCAGTTTCACCTAAAATGCTACGCAGACGCTCAGGCATTTCGGTCACTGTTTCAAGCCCAGTCAGGCCGCCACCAGCGACAACTACAGTATTACGAGCTGCATTTGCAGGTTTATTGGCTAAGCCCTTAAGATGCTGGTCTAATTTTTCCGCATCCTCTAATGTACTTACGCTAAAACCATATTCGGTAAGTCCCGTTATAGGTGGCATAAATGTCGTACTTCCAGTTGCCAAAATAAAACGGTCATAGCTTAAAGTCTGTTTATCGCCTTGAGTTGTGGTAATCACAAGATTTTGGGCGGTAGCATCAATTTCATTTACCCAGCCAGCCACATATTTAACGTCAACTACGCTTAATAACTCTGAAATATCAGGGTACATATTTTCAAGTACGGCTTCATAAAGACGAGGACGAATATCTACATTTGGACTAGGGGAAACCATCACTACTTCAATGTTTTGATCTTGCGATGCTAAGTGAATTGCCCGTTGTGCAGCAAGGGCAGCCCATAAACCAGCAAAGCCAGAACCTGCAATAATAATACGCTTACTCATTTGATTATCCTTTTGATAAGTTTTCGGACAACACATTCCAGCTCATCACAAAATTTTGGGTGAGCGAATCCATTCTCTGATTGTCCGAAAAAATCTGAGAAGGCGTTTAAAAAGGATGAGGGGAGTTTACTTTAGGGGTGAGGCCCTATCAGTTTATTAGTCGGGCGTATCCCGTGATATTTTACTTTTTCGCATTTTTGCTGTTCTTCCTTCAATGCGTTCACTGATCCAACCATTTACATCACTAAAAAACACATCGGGTGCATAACGGCCAAAACGGTCTGCAATATCGCCAAGTGTATGAGCACCTAAAGCATCTCGCATGGCTTTTTCAGCCTGTAGCATGACCGCATGTACTGCGCACACACCACTGGTTGCCCAATCGGGAGGGGCATTATTAAACACTGCACATTTACCACGAACTTCTTGGCACTCAAAAAGCGGTTTTTCACCCTCAATTGCATTCACAATATCCAAAAAACTGATTTCGTGAGCAGATCGAGCCAGTAAATAGCCGCCTCGAACACCTTCTTGTGCTACAACAAGTCCAGCCTTTTCAAGTTTAGGAAAAATCTTGGCCATAAAACTCGGAGATACTCCTTGTAATTCGGCAAGATCTTTACTACTCAAAGGTTTGTCTTCATTGTTCACAAGAAAAAGAAGACAGTGAATCGCATACTCGACGCTACTAGTGATATAAGCCATTTAATTTCATAATTGATCAATTACAAACACAGACTAATGTAGTCTGTGTTTTAAGTCAACAATAAAACTAAGACAAAGTTAGTCCTAGTTTTATTTGAAAGTATTATAAAGAGGAGTAATAGGTGATATATATCTGATTTTAAATACCTTTAAAGTAAAATTAGGGCTATAAATAATTTAAAAATTATTGAAAAAAACTTACGAACGCCACCAATAATTTTCGACATTTGGGTTATTTAGATCTAAAACTTCACCCATTTGGGGTGTGCTAATCGCTAACGCATTTTCTTTAGCCAAACCGACAATACGTTCAAATGGGTCGTCCCAAGCATGGAGCGCCAAGTCAAAAGTACCATTGTGCACAGGCAACAAATGACGTCCTTTTAAATCGATATGTGCTTGTAAAGTTTGCTCTGGTTGCATGTGAACATCGGGCCATTCAGGGTCATAAGCGCCAGTTTCTAACATGGTTAGATCAAATGGGCCATAACGGTTTCCAATCTCTTTAAACCCGTCAAAATAGCCAGTGTCACCGCTAAAAAATACACGTAAGTCATTATCAATAATCACCCACGAAGCCCAAAGCGTTGCATTGCTATCACTCATACCGCGGCCTGAAAAGTGATGGGCAGGGGTGGCAACGAGTTCCAGCCCATCGACATGAGTGGTATCCCACCAGTCGAGTTGTTGAACTTTTTCTGCTGGAATTCCCCATTTAATGAGTATGTCACCCACGCCAAGCGGTGTTAAGAAATGCTCAACTTTATCGTTAAGTTGCATGACTGCATGGTAGTCGAGGTGGTCATAGTGATTATGCGACAAAATCACACCTTTAATCGGTGGTAAGTCAGCAATACTAATGGGTGGTTGGTGAAAACGTTTTGGACCAATCCACTGAAAAGGTGAAGCACGCTCTGAAAAAACAGGGTCGGTTAACCAAAATTCATTACGCAGTTTTAGCAAAATGGTTGAATGCCCTAAACGAAATAAAGAGCGATCAGGTGCACTTAAAAGTTGTTCTTTTGACAAACTTAAAACAGGAATCTCTTTATTAGGTACGGTGTCTTTTGGCTTGTTAAATAGAAACTTCCACATAAGTTGAAACGTTTTGCCTAAAGAAGGCTTGTGTTGATTCGGACGCGTATTTCTAAATTTGCCATTATGCTGTTGTGATGGCATTAAGGGAGAAGGCAACTCTGTAGTGTTTGAAATCGTCATCTTGTTTTTCCTTTATTGGAACAAACCTATATGTGCAAATAAGAACTTGGGCTAAGTACTTATTTTAATTTAGTTAAATGAGTATTTACTCACTCATTAATTACTTTAAAAATAAGGACGCCGTGCATCCTTATTCTTTTATCTATATTGAAACTGCATGCCAAAATGCTTCAAAACCAGAATTGCGATAACGCTCGGTTTGAGAAGGGTCTTGGGTAATAAAATTAAGAGTAACTTCGGCAAGCGCACCTAAAATTGAAGCAATAAATAACGGCGGGTAATCACGTAGTTTTCCATCGTTAATACGTTCTTGAATGTTTTGGGTGAGGTCACAAAAGGTTTGCATGCCAATTTGTTTGCTTTGCTCAGTAATTTGTTCTGAGGTTGAAAGCTGTGCCATCACTTTACGCTTAAGGGGAGCTTCTAAACTCCAGTCCAAATAGCTTTGCCAGATATGTGACATTTGCGTTTGTAAGTCAGAATCAGCAGGGTAACTAAGCATCATGACCTGACGTAGTTCGGCCTTGAGTGAAAGATATAACTGGTTGAGTAGTTCTTCTTTATTACTAAAATAGGTAAATAAAGTACCTTCTGCCACGCCAGCAACTTTAGCAATTTTTGAGGTAGACGCACGTTCGCCAAGCTCAGCTAATGTTTCAATAGCAGCACTTAAAATTGCATTACGTTTATCTTCACTGCGAGGACGAGCCATATACAAACATTTTAATTGAGTGATTACTCAATCATACATAAAAATTTGAGAAGTGCAAGTAAAGAAAAATTAGGAGGGTACAATGTTAGAAACTTTTCTTTCAATATAGCTGGAAGTGTAAAAACAGCTCCTTTTTTGCTGAATAACCAAGGAGATGCGATATTCACTTAATTTTATTCAACTCCTCAAATAATTTATATTGTTCTTCAAATATTTTTTTATGACCCTCAACTGTTTGTAAATACTTAACACATTCAGGGCACTGGTCTAAAATTAGTGACTGTTCAAGCCTTGCTATAATCTCTTTATTGAGGGAACGGTCATTCTTTTTAGCATTACTTTTAAGCTTATCCCGCAGTTCATTAGATAAACGTAAACTATATTGCGTAAATATAGGTTCACTATCATTGATGCTTTTCATAATTAATCTATTTCCGTAATATTTTATTAGTTTTTAAAATAAGATAACTGAATGGTAGGATAATTTTAGCTAAAAAGCAGTATATAATTGTTTTTACTAAATAAGAAATTAATCAAATAGTATATTTTTAACTTAAATGTTTGAAATTGGAATTTATGGCTATAAACCAGCTTATCAAGAATAAAAATTATTGAAGTGGTGACAGGATGTAGTCATGATTGCATGAGAGGGAGACTATTTTTGCATATCTCGTCTTAAAAGATTGCTCAAACTTAAACTGCCAATTCAATAAAGATAAATGACAGCATAAATTTGAGCATGTAACTTTTACTCAATTTAATGAGCGTATTATTGATGGCTTACTCGCCAGATTATATTTCCGACATCATCTGCAACCAATAAAGCCCCTGAGCGATCTTCTGTAAGGCCTACAGGCGCACCGTATAAACTCTTTTGATCTTGAGAGTAAAAACCACTCACTACAGTTTTAGGAATTCCTGTTGGTTTACCATTTACAAATGGGATAAACACGACGTTGTAACCATTTAAAGGAGTTCGATTCCAACTACCATGATTACTAACAAAAGCACCTTTTTTAAATTGATCACCAAGATTTGTTTTGTCTGATGCAAACCATAAACCTAACGGCGCAACATGAGAGCCTAATGAATAGTCTGGCTTAATTGCTTTTTTAACCAAATCTGGACGTTGTTGTTTTACACGAGTATCAAGGTGCTGACCAAAATAGCTATACGGCCAACCATAGAAACCTTTATCTTGCACAGCAGTTAAGTAGTCAGGAACTAAGCTTCCACCAATTTCATCTCGCTCATTTACTATGGCGAAAAGTTGATTGGTTTCAGGTTCTATTTGTAAACCTGTTGGATTTCGTATTCCACTTGCATAGATCCGACTAGCGCCGCTAAGTACATCCACTTCAAGTACAGTTGCTCGGCGATACTCAACAGCTAAACCTTTTTCACCAATATTACTATTTGAACCTACACCCACATAGAGTTTAGTTCCGTCTTTACTGGCGACTAGAGATTTTGTCCAATGGTGATTAATCGTGTCTGGTAAATCTGCTAGAACCGTTCCCGTTTCATTAATGGAAGTCGAGCCATCTACATAATGATATTTAGTAATGTTGTTTGTATTAGCAACGTATAAAGAGTCACCAATGAGCTGTACACCAAAAGGAGAGTAGAGGTTTTTGAGGAAAACATATCGTTTCCACTCACCAGTTTCAGTCGGGCGTAGTAGGGTTATTTGGTTGCCACCTTTTCCACCTTTGCCCGAAAGGCCTTTAACTTTATTTGCGATAAGCTGTTTTGGTGTTGTAGTCGGTGCTTCACCTGGGCTATTCGCTTCAACCACTAAAACATCGCCATTTGGAAGTGTGTAAAGTTGTCTTGGGTGTAGTAAGTTATCGGCAATTTTTTCAATTTTTAATCCTTGAGCCACAACAGGTTTTTGATTTTCTGCCCAACCCACTCCTCGTGGAACCTTCATAGGAGGAACTAAATAATTTTGGGCTTCTGGTAACTCAGGATTTGCGCCATACTGTTTATCCAGATCAACAACATTTTCTCTACTGCATCCAAATAGTGCTAAGTTCATTAAAAAAAATAATGTGGTTTTATAGATAGTTTTCATATTCCCTTCCTATTAATCTTTTACATCATTTCTAGCAGTCGACTCATATATGTAATAAATACAAATTAATAAAACAGTGATGAAAGAAAGAATTACGTTAGCAGGAACAATCCCATACGCATCTCGACTATGTATAAAAGCATTAAAGATTCCGCTCACTATGGCAAAACCATAAAGAAAAAAACCAGCTATTTCAGCTTTCCTAATATTTTGTATTGGTCTAAACCACACATAAAATAAATTAATTAAACGAGGAATAATGGCAAAAATTAGTCCCAACACAACGAGCCAACTCGCTGCATTGGCCCATAATATTTCACCTGTATTTTTATAAGTAATATCAAAAATTAAAGCTCCAACAAAAAAACCAAATGGAATAGGATTTAATAATGAATAAAGGGTATAAAGCACTCCAGTTCTTGATCTTACTATTTTCATAATCCATCCTTTTTTATAAAAAGAGTATTATTTTTATATATTCATATAAATATTTTGGATGTTTGTTTTTTGTAATATTAATTAGGTGGGTTGCTTTGGTTTATTATTTTTTTTTGGATGCGGTTTTATATGGTAAATAAAGTTTTATATAATTTTTTATGGTTATAATTTAATGGGTTTTTGACTTAAATTTATATTTATTTATCATTGCTTTAAATATTTTTATTGTTATGGTTTATAGAGAGTTAACCTTTTGTAAAAGAAATTTTGATAATTTATGTTTTATACATATTATATGATAATATTTTAAATGCTTATTAAATTACTTCATTTGAAACAAAAAATAATTGTTTTAAAAATATTGTTTCAGATTTTGTGGTTTTTTGTTTCCTTAAATAATTTAAAATAAAACCCTGTTTTAATAATTTTGTTATATTTGATTTATATCAAGAAGAATTGGAAAATATTTTAGTTAGAAAGTCTATATAGTTAATTTAAAAGCAGATATGTCAAAAGAAGAAGCCTTTATGTTTTTTTGTGTAGGTCAGAATCAGCAGGGTAACCTAGCATCATGACCTGACGCAATTCGGCCTTGAGTGAAAGATATAACTGGTTGAGTAGTTCTTCTTTATTACTAAAATAGGTAAATAAAGTACCTTCTGCCACGCCAGCAACTTTAGCAATTTTTGAGGTAGACGCACGTTCACCAAGCTCAGTAATGTTTCAATAGCAGCGCTTAAAATTGCATTACGTTTATCTTCACTACGAGGACGAGCCATATACAAATATTTTAACTGAGTGATTACTCAGTCATACATAAAAATATAAGAAGTGCAAGTGAAAAAAGCCCTCAAAGAAGGGCTTTAGGATTGAGTCATACGACTGAGTAAGAGCTTACTCAGGATCTAAGTAAACTTTACCTAGATCAATTTTTTTATAATTTTCAAAATTAGCTTTTTCTTCTGGAACTTGTTCATTAAACTTTTCTGAGTAATCTAATGTTTTATTTTGATAATTTTTAAAGCTAATATAGATTAATGGTGGAAGATTTTTATAATCCTCCAAACTAGGTTCAATGAAAAAGTATTCTTTTGTTAGTGGTTTAATAGTAAAACTACCATCGTTACTTACTTTTATTGTTGCTGATTTCTCATCTGGTAAATAGAAACCAATATATCCATTTACATTGTGTAGAGGCTTTTTAGTTTTACTGTCATAAAGATATCCAGTTGCTTCAGGAGTCAAATATAATATTTTTTTTGTACAGCCTGAAGCAATTGAACACGAGAGTATAAGGAAAAAGAATATTAAATATTTTTTCATTTTTTAGAAATCCCTAAAATATGCTTACTCACGATCTAAGTAAACTTTACCTAGGTCAATTTTTTTATAATGACTAAAACTAGATATATCTTCTGGAACTTGTCGGTTATATGCCTCTGAATAATCAATAATTTTAGGCTGATAATTCTTAAAACTTATAAAAATTTCTGAAGGAAAGTTTGTGTATTGCTTTACATCAGGTTTTATAAAGTAATACGTTGCTGTAACAGCAGGAATGGTAAAGCTACCATCTGACTTCAAATTAATTTTGGCAGTATCACTATCAGTTCGACCATTAAAACCCATATCTCCACTTTCATTACTTAATGGTTTATGCGTTTTACTGTCATAAAGATACCCAGTTATTTCGGGAGTAAAATATAAGGTTTTTTTAGTACAGGCTGGTAGGGTTAGTACAGATAAAATGAGATAGATAAACAAGATATATTTTTTCATTAGAATGAACAGTAGTAGGTTAAATGCTTTTGATTAATGATAAGTAAAGCTCATGAACTAGTATGGCTTAAACTTAAGATTTTACTTAAATATTTAATCGAATGAAAACAGTAAATAATGAAAGATTTCCTAGCTAATTTCACATTGATAATTTTTAAATATTAAACATTTAAATATTTTGAGTTAATAGGAGATTAGATAAAGAGAAAGCCTCATTTCGAGGCTTTTTATATCAGTTTTAAGCAATTGAGGCTGTGTCTATTTACCTTAGAGCTTGGCCTGCAAATGCTTAATAGTCAGCTATATTTAATACCACTTTTCCTTTTGATCGGCCAGTATTCACATATTGAAGCGCTTCTTTGATTTGAACAAAGCCATAGGATTGGTCAACCACAGGTTTAATTTTTCCAGCTTCTACCAGTTCGGTAATTTTTGAGAGCTGTTGACCATTTGGCTGCATAAATAAAAATGAATAAGTAACGCCGCGTTTCTTTGCTTTATGTCGAATTGACCAGCTTAACATCGGGATGACACATTTTAGGAACCAGTTCGGATTAATGGCCTCTGCAAAAGCATGGTCAGGTGGTCCTGAAATACTAATAAGACGTCCACCGCGTTTAAGAACGTTTAGTGATTTTTCTAAGGTTTTCCCGCCTTGTGTATCTAAAACTACGTCGTAGTCTTTAAGCTCTTGCTCAAAGTCCATTGTTTTATAGTCAATAATAATGTCGGCGCCTAGCTCTTTCACCCAACTACTGTTTTTGGCACTGGTTGTGGTTGCAACCGTAGCACCAAGAGACTTGGCAAGTTGAATTGCAATTGAACCTACACCTCCTGAACCTGCATGAATAAGTACTTTTTGACTGGCTTTAACTTTTGCAATTTCAACCAGTGCTTGCCATGAAGTCAAGGCAACTAACGGTAGAGCTGCCGCTTGTTCCATTGAAATATTTTGCGGTTTAAGCGCAAGTGAAGATTGTTGAACGACCGTATATTCGGCAAAAGCGCCGTTTAAATCGGTCTTGGCATAGACCTCATCACCAACTTTAAACTGGGTAACGTTTGAGCCTACTTCTACAACTGTACCTGCAAAATCATTACCCAAAATAAAAGGAAATGATACGGGCAGAATTGCCTTAAATTCACCCTCTAAAACTCTTAAGTCCAGAGGATTAATACTGGCTGCATGTACTTTAACCAGTACTGCATTTTCGGTTAAAGAGGGTTTGGGTTGTTCATTGATTTGTACATCATCAATCTTGCCGTAGCTGGTTATATAAGCTGCTTTCATTTGGAACCTCTATTCTTTTTGAAATTTTTTAATGTTTTAGTTTTGATTCTGCACTACACCTTCATGCTTCGCTGAATTAACTTGTCAAAGACTTTTACAGGAGCAAATCGTCGTAACGCTTTTAAGCTCTTTGCAGTTTTACCTGCTGTGTAGCGAGGCACGATGTCTTGACTCTCAATGACATTTAAAATGGTATGGGCAACTACACTCGGGTCATCTGACTTATTAATTGAATGAATCATTTGTTTGTGTAGCTTTTCACGTGTTTGATCGTAAAAAGAAACTTTATTATCTGCTTCGAGTAAGTTTACTCCTAAAGAAGTATTGGTATAAGCAGGTTCAATTAGAGACACACGAATTCCTTGTGATCTTAGCTCGTGGTCTAAAGATTCAGAATAACCTTCAAGTGCATGTTTAGACGCAGAATAAAGAGCGCCAAAAGGCATAGGCACAAGTCCAAGAATTGAACTGATATTTAAAATAAGCCCTGAGTTTTTCTGACGCATGTGCGGAATAACTGCGCGAGTCATTCGAACAGCACCAAAAAAGTTAGTATCAAAAATAGCCTGTGCTTGTTGCATTGAGCTTTCTTCAGCACCAGCGGGTGAAATTGCAAACCCAGCATTGTTAATTAAGACATCAATTCGGCCTTCATTTGCTATTACTTTTTCAATGGCTTGAGTGACCGAGTCGTCTTGATTTACATCTAACTCAATCAGATGAAATTTATAGTTTGATGAGTTTTTTACTTGTCGGCTTGTGCCATAAACAATAAATCCTGCCTCATGTAAAAGGTCTGCGGTTGCTAACCCAATACCCGAAGATGCGCCTGTAATGAGAACTACTTTGCTGGTCATATCATGTTCCTTACTTAAACTTTGTCGCCTGAACCAAATCAATTCCGGCTTGATTTTTTCATCATAATCTAAAAATAAAATAGTTACTACTAAAAAGATAGTGACAAGATATTTTTGCCTGTGTATAGTTAGTACTAAATCGATACTTACTCTGTTTTTTATCTTTTCTCCCTTTGAAAGATCA
>Ga0157367_1000461_pt1 | contig 19977 bp, 19 predicted proteins | sample AttbisABBM2_FD_113142 | JGI IMG/M metagenome (GOLD analysis project Ga0157367, IMG submission 113142) | Fungus gardens microbial communities from leaf cutter ant in Botucatu, State of São Paulo, Brazil - Atta bisphaerica ABBM2 | ecosystem: Host-associated > Fungi > Mycelium > Unclassified ... | reverse complement strand
TACGGTTTAATGCGCCCCGTTGCCCGAATAGCTCAGTCGGTAGAGCAGGGGATTGAAAATCCCCGTGTCCCTGGTTCGATTCCGGGTTCGGGCACCAAAATTTAAAGAAACCCGCCTCTGGCGGGTTTTTTGCTTTTGGGACGCCAGTCCCCGTACCTCTGCCGTGTTTCCCACCATCCCTGGTTTATGTGCACTATTCTGCTGTTGTCCGCCAGCCCCGAGAGTCAGGCATGACGACTGAACTGACCCTCAATTATCCTCTGTACGCTTTAATGAACCTATTCACTATATTAATGGCCATCCCGGTAAAGACCCGGCGATCATGCTCGCTGTCACAAACAGGGATCCAGCTAGTCTCTACTTGCCCGGGCTATCCCCTTTTATCCAACAGTCCAGAATGGCATTTAAAAAAATCATTATAAACGATCTTTCATGATCTTCATCAAGGCATTTTCTGTGGGCAGAAGAGATAACATCTTTCTCATTTATTACGATAGAAATACGAATCAAAATAAATATCAAATGATGATGAATTTATTATTCACTCTCAGGGAAAGGCTAAACTCATAAATCTCACCATTTCATTAAAAATAAATAACCTATTAACATAAGTTTTCAATATAGAATAGTTATTCATCAACACTCTGCCCATACAATAAAAAACCACAGGTGCTTTTTCCTTAAATAAATTATAATGCCCCCATCTTATTATTAAGAGGAGGGAATCACCCCACATACATCAAAACAGCAAAAACAAACAATAAAGAAAAAAATAAATTATATTAAAATCCAACACCTGTTTTTTCGCATATTTACAGTAAAAATAATTTTTATATTTATTGTCAGCCCTTATTTACAAAACACAACAAAGCAAACTCAACAATAAAGGTGATTACATGAAATTAAATAAAAAAGACCTTCTGGTATTAGGTGCTTCAGCTCTGTTTCCGATGGGCTCAGCGCTGGCGGCAACGGCCAGCGGTGGTTCTGTCAATTTTAACGGAAGCGTCGTGACATCAGCCTGCGCCATCAGTGCCAACAGCGCAAACATTGATGTTGATATGGGTGAAGTCCGTACTGCAACGCTGGCCGCTGCAGGCAGTGAAGCAAGCGTGGCAAAAACGTTCTCTATCGCCCTGGAGGATTGCGCAATTGCTGATACCTCAGCTTCTACAGAAGAGAACCCGGTTGCTGCGACCACTGTCTCGGTGACCTTTTCAGGTACGCCAGATGCTAATGATGCCAACAGCCTGGCGGCGGGCGTAAACGGTGGTACAGCCTCTGCGCAGAATGTGGCCATTCGTCTTTATGACGAACAGGGCAATGTCGTAAAACTGGGTGAAGCAGCGACAGCAACCCCACTGCGTAAAGGCTCTAACACGCTGAACTTTAGCGCTAAATATTATTCCCCGACCGGTGGTGCCACTGCGGGCGATGCCAGTGCAGTTGCCACCTACACCGTAACCTACTCGTAATCGTTATGCCCGGTTTAACGACCGGGCATAAATAGACATTCAGGAGAAAAAAATGCGTTCTTTAACCTGGGTTTTTCTGGCTGCCGCACTGTGTTCATCCGAGGTATACGCGGGTGGCGTGGGGTTAGGTGCGACACGTATGGTCTACTCAGCTGATTCAAAACAGTCCACTCTTCAGGTCAGAAACACCCATGCAACAGCCTCATTTTTGATTCAGTCCTGGATGGAGAATGCCAGCGGTGAGCGCACGCAGGATTTTGTTATTACGCCCCCGCTTTATGTTTTAAAACCGTCAACCGAAAGCGTAGTGAAGATTATCTTTAATGGTAAATCTCTGCCACAGGATCGTGAATCCCTGTACTGGATGACGGTAAAAGCGATTCCACAGCAAACGAAAAATAGTGCAGGTAACTCTCTGCAGTTCGCCTCTGCAAATCGTATTAAGGTATTTTATCGCCCCGCTTCACTTTCCGATAATGCTAACGAAGGCTGGAAAAAAATTAGCGGTAAATACACTTCGGGCAAAGTCGTGCTGAACAATCCAACGCCCTGGTTCATTACCACAATCAATCTCAAAGTTGATGGTAAGACGGTTAAGCCTGTAATGTTGCCACCAAAATCAACTATCACACTGGCGGAGAAATTCAGCCAGGCCACATCGCTGACCTTTCAGACCATCAATGATTATGGTGCATGGACACCTGTCACCCGCGCCCCGTTGAACCGTAAATAAACTCTTTGAGGGATGATCGCGTGAAAATGAAAATCGTTTGTGCGGTGGTGGCTTTCCATGCCATGCGGTATACCGCAGCCGCGGAAAGCGATTTGCACTTTAACCCCGCCTTCCTTAATGGCGAGAGCGCGTCAATGGCTGATTTATCCTGGGTAAATACAGGCAGTGCCTTACCACCAGGCGAATATAATATTAACGTCTATATCAATAAGAACTATGCCTTCACTGGCAACGTCATTTTTGCTGTGGATAAATCAAATGGGCAGGATATAACCGCAGCGTGCCTGACGGCCAGTCAGTTTAATGCGCTCGGCGTTGACATGGCACAGGCACAGGGTGTCAGCCTGCCGCTGGTAAAGCAGTGCTATTTTCTCAACACGCTGTTTCCCGGCAGCAGCACGGATTATGAGCCGCGAACCCTCACGCTCAACATCACTTTACCGCAGAGCATGATGCGCAATCTGCCACGTGGCTACGTTAGTACGGAAAGCTGGGAACATGGCATTCACGCCGGGTGGCTGAACTATGTTATTAACGGCTCAAATAACACCTACCGAGGGAATAATAAAACTCGCGAGCAGCAGCTGTTTGCCAGCCTGAACAGCGGCATAAACATTGGCGCATGGCGGCTGCGTGACTATACCACCTGGACTAAAGACACCAATGAGCTGAAGCATGTACAGACCTGGCTACAGCGCGATGTTCCGGCGCTGGGCGCACAGCTTTACGCTGGGGAAACGTACACGTCATCTCAGATATTTGATTCCATAGGTGTACGCGGGCTGGCGCTTAAAACTGATGACAATATGCTGCCTGCCAGCCTGAACGGTTACGCGCCCGAAGTCAGGGGGATTGCGCGCAGCAATGCTGTCGTCACCGTTCGGCAGAACGGCAATGTTATTTATCAAACCAGTGTGTCGCCCGGGCCATTTGTGCTTAGCGATCTCTATCCAACCTCTTCCGGTGGTGATCTGTCTGTCACTATAAGGGAGAACGATGGCTACGAAACCCAGTTCAGCGTGCCTTTCGCCAGCGTTCCTAATCTGGTTCGAAGCGGCCAGGCTAAATATGCCCTTAATGCAGGAAAATTCCAGCCCGTTAATAATCAGAATGCACCCACTTTTGCCCAGGGTGAACTCTTTTATGGCTGGCGGTATGGACTCACTTTTTATGGTGGCGCTCAGCTTTCCGAGCGTTATCGCGGAGTTGCAGCAGGCATCGGTCAGAACCTGGGCCGTTTTGGTGCCTATTCGCTGGATATTACCCATGCCCAGAGCCAGCTTGCGGATGACAAACATTACACAGGTGATTCCATTCGCCTGCGCTACAGCAAACTGCTCAATGACATCGGAACGCGCGTGAATTTCTACTCGCTACGCTACTCCACACAAGGGTTCTATAACCTCAGTGATACGGCTTATAAAAGGATGAGTGGCGGCAAGCCGGAACAAATAGTAGAAGCAGATGGAACTGTGACTACCCGCTATGAAAATCTCTATGACCTCCGGATGTCACGCAAAGCCAGAAACCAGCTGCAGCTCACGCAGCCGATGGACAAATATGGCTCACTGTCACTGTCCTGGGATCAGCAAACCTACTGGCATACTTCGAAAACGACTCAGGGAATCCAGTTTGCCTGGAATACGACATTGCGATCGGCCTCGCTGGGGGTGAGCTTCCAGCGCAGTACCAGTCTGTATGATGACAGTAAAGATAACATTCTGGCGTTATCGCTCTCGATACCCTTCGGCAATCCTAAAAATTCGACACGGGCACGTTTCTCCACCACTCAGGGGAAATCAGCAGGAACGACCTACAGCGGTGGCGTCAGTGGTTATGTACCTGGACAGGATGAGCTTTATTACAGCGTCAATCAGCGCTACAGCGCCCGGCAAGCGTATGGCGGCGATACTGCACTGCAATACAAAAATCAGCGGGGCCAGTACAACCTGGGTTACAGCTACGGGCGTGATGCTCGCAATCTCAGCTACGGCATAAGCGGTGGTGCTGTTTTACACGAAGATGGTCTGACGCTGAGCCAGCCTCTGGGCAATACCAATATTCTGATCAAAGCACCGGGAGCCAGCGAGGTTGCGGTTCTGAATCATAGAAGTATTAAAACCGACAGCCGGGGTTATGCGGTCATTCCTTACGCTACGCCTTATCGCATTAACCGGGTAGGACTGGACACCACGACCACGGGTAATGATGTTGAACCCGATAACGCCATCATCAGCAAAACGCCTACCGACGGCGCACTGGTGCGAGCCACCATTGCCACTCAGCAGGGTGCAAAAGCGATGATTGTCTTACGTCAGAACGGCACGGTATTGCCTTTTGGTACCGTCGTCGCACTGGAAGACAGCGAGGTTAGCAGCATTGTGGGTGATGGCGGCAGCGTCTATTTATCGGGCCTGCCAATGAAAGGCACACTTAACGCGGTCTGGGGCAAAGATAACATGGCACGCTGTTCTGTTCGCTTCCAGCTCAATAAGCAGGATTTCAATGCCCGCACGGGCCTCTATACACAGGAGGGAGTATGTCAGTAACAAAGCGTCTGGTATGCATCGTCCTTTTTTTCGCCGGTTCGTTACCGGTGCGCGGCTACGATGTGCTGGTTTCGGTAACGGGAAATCTGATCGCTAACACGTGTGTAGTGGCCGCCGACTCGCTGGAGAAAAATGTACCGCTTGGTGATATCGGCACCAGACAGCTAAGTAAAGCAGGTGCGGTAAGCAACATTAAAACTCCGTTCACACTCACACTGGAAGCGTGCGGCCCCACCTTTTCGGGCGTGAAGATCCGCTTCAGTGGCACGCCGGATGAGATCGATCCGCGACTGATTAAAGTGGCTGAGGGCGGAGCAACAGGCGTGGCAGTGCAAATTCTCGATCAGGAGGGCGCGCTTGTCCCACTTGATACCCAGACGACCGCCTATGGCGTAGCCGGTAACGACAGCGTACAGATGAATTTTTATGCCCGGTTAACCGCTACAGGCCCTGAGGTTACCGCTGGCGGCGTTTCAGCCATCGCCACCTGGACTACAGAGTATCAATGATGCGTATTTTACTGTTGCTTGCCTGCTTTCTCACCTCTGCCAGCGCGCTGGCTCTGGAGTGGCGATCAGACATCACGCTCTCGCCCCTGCCAATGGAATATTCCGGGCCAGCGGATTCGGTAATGCCCGGAGATATTATTGGTTCGACCTGGAGCGCGACAGCTGACGTCTCGGAAGTGTTCTGGTGCGGACTGATATGGACTTGCTCAAAGGGCACGCTGGAACCCTCTCCCTCAGCAATATCCAGCGGCATGACGGTTACCGTTGATGGAGTAAATTACACCATTTTTGAAACGGGTATACCCGGCGTGGGTTACATCCTGGGTCTCAAAGATTTTAATGGGTCGGAATATGTTCCATTACAAACTGGCATCACTCAGAGCTATCCAGCCTCCGGTACATCAGGTTATGCCCAGAACCTGGGCTGGTCAGCAAAAGTAACATTTATTAAAACGGGAACAGCACTGAAGTCGGGCACCTATACAACGCCCACAATCACTGCTGCCATTCTGACGGCCTACAATAATGAAACCAAAACAGCGCAGGTCATCATCAACCCTACCACCATCACGGTGGTCGCCAGCGGCTGTACGGTCAATACGAAAAGTGCGAATGTCGATCTGGGCACGCTGGATATCCGCACACTTTCAACCGTGGGTAGCACCTCACCTTCGGGCACGTTCAACGTCACCCTCACCTGTGATCAGAACATCGCGGTGAATGCGGTTATGACCGACCAGACAACCCCATCAAATAGTTCATCGGTTGTGACACTAACGGGCGACTCTACCGCTTCGGGCGTAGGCGTACAGTTCTTCTACAGCGGTATCGGTCCTCTGAGCATGGGCCCGGACAGCACGGCTGATGGTACACTCAACCAGTTCTTTATCCAGACAACCTCATCAGCAAACCAGGTATTGTCACTGCCTTTCCAGGCGCAGTATATTCGTACGGGCGATCTGGTGCCCGGAACAGCTAATGCACTGGCGAGTATTACTTTTTCCTATCAGTAACCGAACCGCCTCGTGAGCAGATCGAGCGGCCAGAGCTGACTTCCTGAACCAGAGCCAGCCGGTTTATATCCCGGTCATGATAAATAGCGCTTCTATGGGTAGAGCAAGCGTGCCCCCTGGCCCACGATAAAGGCTCGATTCAGCAGATCACCCACTCTGCACCCGCATCCGCTGATTTTACGCACTGCGCCACCCAGCGCACGCCCGCTAATCCGGCATGCACATCGGGATACCAGAAATCCTCCAGGAAAGCGGTGTCACGGCGATCGGTGGCATCCATCGCCAGCGCAAAGCGGCGATAGAGATTCGACCAGGCTTCGAATAACCCTTCCGGGTGCCCGCCGCCAATACGATCCTCTTCCAGCGCGCGCGGGTTAAGGTAGCCCATGCCGCGCTCCAGAATGCGAACCGGCTCACCCTGCACCTCGTAACGCAACTGGTTTGGCTGCTCATCCCACCACTCCAGACTGGCTTTCGATCCGACCACGCGAATTTTCTGCCCATGCATGGAACCTGCATTCACCGCCGAGGCCCAGAGCGTACCCACCGCGCCGTTGTCATACTCCATCATCACAAAGGCGTTATCCTCCAGCGGCGCACGCGAGGCGACAAAACTCTGGCGCGAACAGAGCAGACGCGTCACCTTCAGCTGGGGCAACATCGTTTCGGCGATAAACAGCGGATGCGTCGCCAGATCGCCTAACACGTAACTCGGGCCGACAAAGCGCGGATCCACCCGCCAGCGAGTGCTTTCACTCTGCAACTCCACCGCCTCATTATGAAAGCCGTGAGCAAACTGCATATTTACAATGCGGATCTCACCCAATATGCCTTCAGCGATCATCTCTCTGGCCTGATGAATCAGCTGATGCCCGGCATAGCCGTAGGTTACGCCGACAATCTTCTGCTTCTCCCGGCTAAGTTGCTCCAGCTCATCGGCCTCTTCGACCGTAAAACAGAGCGGCTTCTCGCACACCACATGCAGCCCGGCATTCAGCGCCGCGCGACAAATGGCGAAATGGGTATTGTTTGGCGTGGCGATCGACACCGCTTCAATGCCATCTTCGCGCGCCGCTTCTCCGGCGAACAGGCTGGCGTAGTCGGGATAGCAGCGTTCAGGTGCCACACCCAGCGCCTGACCAAACTCGCGGCCGCGCGCCGCGTCGATATCAAACGCCCCCGCCAGCAATGCAAAATTGCCGTCACGTTGCGCCGCCGAACGATGGATATAGCCAATCTGGCTGGTGCCGCCGCCGCCGATCATGCCCCAGCGCAATGAGCGATTAGCCGCTTTTTTACCGTTAATCATGCTGTTGTCCTCAGAATCCTGTTGATCGGAGATAGTCCAGGCTGGCTTTCACATCCTGCAGGCTGGTGTCGGCATGGCGCGGATCGCGCTCCTGTTCGATGGTGATCCAGCCCTGATAATGACGCTCAGTCAGCAGGCTGCGCACCGCCGGATAGTCGATTGCGCCCTGCCCCAGCGGACACATCACCCCCTGCGCACAGGCAGTGAAAAAGTCGAGTCCCTGCGAGAGGGCATCACGCCAGACCGGCTGATTAACGTCTTTAAAATGGAGATAGTCGATACGGTCCCAGTACTGCTCCAGCGAAGCGACCGGGTCCATGCCGGCGTAATAGAGATGACCAGTGTCCAGGCACAAACCGGCGACCTGATGCGGAATATCACTGACCAGCTGTGCCAGCTCATCGGCAAACTCAATGCAGCCGCCCGCATGCGGATGGATTACCGGCCGCACGCCATACTCCTGCCAGGCGATCTCACTCAGAATGGTGATGTGCTGCATCATGCGCTGCCAGTCGTCAGCGGAAAGCCGTGGCGCTTTTTCAGACTGACCGGCATATTTCGCCCGCTCCGGATTACCGAAATCAATGATCACCAGATAAGGCGCGCTGGCACCGGGCGTTTTAGTCGCAACAGGTACGCTGGACAGCGTGCGACACAGATTGTGGGTCAGCGTCACCAGCGCCGGAAAATGCGCCTCACTGACCAAATCATCGAAGATCGTGCCTGCCACCAGCGAAAGCTGATGCGCATTAAGCTGCCGGGTCAGTTCAGCGGCATCGGTTGGCAGATAGCCCCAGGGGCCGAGTTCAATACTGGGATAGCCGGCCTGCGCGGCTTCGGTCAGGACTTTCTGCCACGGCGGCAGAAAGGGATTAGCGGGATCATCCACGCCCCAGCTACAGGGGGCATTTGCAATATGAAAGGTCATGATATCTGCCTGTGCAGTGAAAACTGCTGGCAGTATCAAATAAAAATTTCACCTCAGACAACTATGAAAGTTTCATTTTTTGATAGAGATCGCGTTTAAAAATCCCATTAAATGATAGATTACTATCAAATACTGACTAACCTGTTCTTTCTACAGGTTTTCACGCGTTACGATCTCAAACGGTACGGTCACCTGTGCAAAATGGTCAGGCTGATCCATCCGGCTGCTGAGACAGGTAGCGATCACCGCCTCCGCCATCGCATCAATACGGTGCCGCACCATCAGCGTGATGGTGCCATCAATCAGCGCCAGTTCATCGCCAGGCAGCGGGCCGTGGCACAGCAAATCAATCTGCGTGCGACCGCTCTCACGCAGCGCCTGTATCACGCCCTCTATGCCGCCACAGGGCGCATAAATCATGACCAGATCATCGTGGGCTTCCAGCAGTTGCCGGGTCGCCTGATAGCCTCCTTCACCCGACTCATGCGTTTTTAACGGTTCCAGTACCCGTTGACTGATGCCCGACTCGCGCAGATAGGAGCGGAAACTGATTTCGCTGCTCTCCTGGCAGGTGAAACGGTGGTCGCCCAGCAGCACACCGACACATCCCGGCTGATGCAGGAGATGCTGTGCCATCCAGGCCGCAGTGCGTCCTGCTTTCTGATTATCGATGCCAATAAATCCGGCATGGTCACAGGGCGAAAAATCGGAGAACAGTGCGTAAACCCGCACACCCAGCCGTGAAACATCCTGGATTGCGTGACGGATCAGCGGGTGATCCAGCGCCACCAGAGCAATCACATCGCTGCGCTGTGCCAGCTGACGCAAGGAATGCGCGACGGCTTCAACCTCGTGGATATCATGCCAGCAGAATTCAGGTTCGCTGCCCTGTGGCTGCTGCGCCCTGAGCTGCTGTTTCAGCGCCTCGCCCAGCTGCTGATAAAACGAGTAGCGGGCAGGCAGCAGGATAAAGCTCACGCGGAGTGCGGCTGCAGCCAGTGGCGCGGTGGTCTGGCTGTGTGCCTGGGTCAGGCGATAGCCCAGTTCACGGGCCGCAGCCAGCACCTTCTGCTCGGTCACACTGCGTACCGGCGCACGGCGGTTCAGCACCCTGTCTACCGTCGCCACACCCACGCCCGCCGCCTGCGCAATGGCCGTCATCGTCACTTTTGACATCACCCTTCTCCTGCTTTTCCTGTTCCCGTTAACTGACGGCTACGTCTTTATGCTCTGTTGTTTAAAACAGCGCTACTTTATCGCGACAGGGCCATTTCCTCTCATTTATTTGATAGAAAATCGGAGCTAATTTTGATCTTCCTCTCAAAATGAAACATCCATTTCTTTCTGTGTTCTCTTTAAAACGTCTATTTGCTAAAACGGGTAAAAATCCCGCGTCGATCCGGTTGATGGGATCACATCATCAAAAGGTTAGAGCGGTGACGGTGAGCTTTTTATAGTGGAGACCTGAGCACCCCCCGCCTGCACGTAAAAAAGGAAAAGTAATGTTCCCATCAACGCTTCCGGCTCCACGCATAACCGATTCCCGTCAGGTTCCGCAACTGCGCTGGGGCATTATCGGGCCAGGCTGGATCGCCGACCATTTTGCTCATGCGCTGCGCCAGCATACTCACCAGCATACTCACCAGCAGATCACAGCGGTGGCTGCGCGCGACCCGGCAAAAGCACGGGCCTTTGCTGACAAATGGTCAATCGGCCATGCCACAGGCGACCTCAATGCGATGCTGGCGCGGGATGATGTGGATGCGGTCTATATCGCGACACCCCACAATCACCATTTTCCCGATGGCCTGCGCGCGATTGCCGCCGGAAAGCATCTGCTGATCGAAAAACCGCTGGCGCTGAATGCGCAGCAGGCGGCTCAGCTTAAACACGCCGCCGCGGCCGCGAACCGGCTCTGTATGGAGGCGATGTGGTGCAACTTTGCGCCGAAGTATGACGTTATCCGTCAGCTGCTGGAAGATGGCGTACTCGGGAACGTCCACACCCTGATTGCCGATCACGGTGAGTTTTTCACCCCGGATCACCGCATCTTTAATGCCGATCTGGCGGGCGGTCCGATGCTCGATCTCGGCAGTTATCTGGTGGCGCTTAGCGTATTTGTTGGCGGCGGTGCGCCTGACACGATCGTCGCCCGTGGTCAGCCCGTCCCGGATGGCCGCGTCAACGGTCAGACGTCGATGCTGTTTACCCATCAGCACGGCATGCAGTCGGTGCTGAATACCACCCTGTTCAGCAACACGCCCGGCTGCGCGGTGATTGCCGGTCGCGACGCCACGCTGGAGCTGGCGGGCCAGTTCTATGCACCCGGTAACTTCACGCTCACTTCCAGCGATCGGCGTCACCGCCTGCAGTGGCAGGAACCCACTAACCGCTATGAACAACTCTGTCATGAAATTAACCACTTCGCCTGGTGTGTCGGCCAGAACCTGATCGATTCCCCTGTCCACTCGCTTGACCAGGCGATCATCACCCTGGCCGCAATGGACAACGTCAGGCAGCAGATCGGCGTGACCTTCAACGAAGAACAGCAACCTTAATGTGCCCGGAGCAGAAAGATGAAAATCGCTTTTGATGTGGATGTGATTAAAGACTTAGGCATCACCCGAATGGTTCATCAGGTGGCCGACTGGGGCTACAAATATATCGAACAGTCGCCGCATCCGCAGATCAACCCGTTTTATAAACATCCCAAAGCCAGCCGTGAGATCATCACCGAGTATAAGAATGCATTGAGCGCCACCGGGCTGGAAATCTCTTCTTTTATCGTGGTCTATCGCTGGTCCGGCCCGGATGAGTTGCGCCGTCAGGCGGCGGTAAAGAACTGGAAGCGGATGATTGAGATTGCGGTTGAGATGGGTGTGCAGGTCATTAACACCGAACTCTCCGGCACGCCTAACGAGCCGGAAATCTGTGAAGAGATGTTCTATCGCTCCATGGAAGAGCTGTTGCCGATTATCGAACGTGAAGGTATCCGCGTCGAAATTCAGGCGCATCCGTGGGATTTCTGCGAAGAAAACAATGAAACGGTGGATATCGTGAAGTCGTTCCGTAGCGATAACGTGAAGTATATCTACAGCGCGCCGCACACCTTCTTCTATGACAAAGGCAAAGGCGATGTGAAACCGATGCTGGAGTATGCGGGTGACGATCTGTCGCACATGCTGATCGCCGACACCATGAACCATACGAAGCACTGTCGCTACATCGTCAACCCGCCAGGGGTGGATGCCACCATTCACCAGCATGTCGGCGTAGGCGAAGGCGAAGTGGACTTCGATACCCTGTTTAAAACCCTGCGCGACACCGGCTTTGCTACCCGCACGCATAAAGTGGGCGGTGAACCGATTATCGCAGCGTCACTGTTTGGCTACCCGGAAAAGATGAAGGTGCAGGCGATTGAAACCCGCGAACTGATTGAACGCGAACTGCTGTAAACCTGCCTGCCGTGCAGCCGTTGCTGGCTGCACGGTTATGTCCGCGCAGGACAAACATCGCCCCGTCTGACACACTTGTAAGCACTTTTCCGCTAAGCCGCTCCCCGCCTGACCTCGGCCCGTCGCAGTATGGCCTCGCGCAGCCAGCAGAGTTAAACCGCCTTCGCAGCACCTGCTACACTCCAGACCAATACCACACCATAAGGCGAACTTTCATTATGTCGGAAAATGCATATCAGCCCGCAAAAGTCTGGACCTGGGACCCTGAAGCCAAAGGTAACGGCGCTAAAACTAATCGTCCGTTCGCTGGTCCCACCCATGAGAAAGCGTTGCCGGTCGGCAAACACCCTCTGCAGCTCTATTCGCTCGGCACGCCTAACGGCCAGAAAGTCACCATCCTGCTGGAAGAGCTGCTGGCGCTTAACGTCAAAGATGCCGAGTATGATGCCTGGCTGATCCGTATCGGCGACGGCGACCAGTTCTCGAGTGGTTTTGTCGACGTGAACCCGAACTCAAAAATCCCGGCGCTGAGCGACCACTCGGCAACACCGCCGATTCGGGTATTTGAATCAGGCAATATCCTGCTCTATCTGGCGGAAAAATATGGTTACTTCCTGCCGAAAGATATCGCTGGCCGCACTGAAACGCTGAACTGGCTGTTCTGGCTGCAGGGCTCAGCGCCTTACCTTGGTGGTGGATTCGGCCATTTCTATCACTACGCGCCAGAAAAAATTGAGTACGCCATCAACCGCTTCACGCTGGAAGCGAAGCGTCAGTTTGACGTGCTGGATCGCCAGTTGGCCGATAATCGCTATCTGGCCGGTGATGACTACACTATCGCCGACATCGCCACCTGGCCGTGGTACGGCAACATGGTGCTCAACGATCAGTATGGCGCAGCCGAATTCCTGGATGTGCAGTCCTATAAAAACGTGGTGCGCTGGGCGAAAGAGATCGCACAGCGTCCTGCCGTCATCCGTGGCCGCAAGGTTAACCGCGTTATGGGTGACCCGGCCGACCAGCTGCATGAGCGTCATGATGCAGCCGATTTTGACATTAACACTGAAGATAAACGCCAGGCGTAAAGGAGCCCACAATGAGCGCATATGTAATCTTTATTCGCGACAAAATTACTAATCCTGAGGAATTCGCTATTTACGGCGAGAAAGCGGGCAAAGCGCGCGGCGACCATCCCATTACGCCGCTGGCGTTTTATGGACAGCTTGAGACGCTGGAAGGACCGGAAGCGGACGGCGTTGTCGTGCTGGAGTTTCCGACGGCTGAAGCAGCGCACGGCTGGTATGACAGCCCGGAATATCAGGAAGCGAAACAGCACCGCCTGAAAGGTGCGGAATACCGCGTGGTGCTGGTTCAGGGTGTGGATAAGTAACTAAACAGGCGGCAGCAATGCCGCCTTTTTTATTGCAGCGTAATACGCGCCACGCCATCCAGCCTCTGACTGCTGTGATCGCTATTAAAGCCCTGCTTCAATGTCACGAACAGCGTCTGCCCATCCGGTGACACCAGCAGGCTGTTCGGGTGACTATCAAATGACCAGCTGTTTTTCACTTCATAGGTAGTGCCATCCAGTTGCAGCACCTTCTTCGAGTCGCGCTGGCTGATATAAATCTCATTGCGCTTGCCATTAAACTTAATCCCCATCGAATCAGCCGGATCCAGACGCTGAATCAGCTTGCCGCTGCGCTCATCAAACACCAGAGTGTTTTTCGCCTTAGAATTATCCGTGACAAACAGGCGGCCCGTCGCCGGATCCTCTGCCATGTTCAGGAACTGAGTGTTCTGCCCGTCACCGGCTGTCAGACGCTGTTCGATCCTGTGATTACGTGGATTGATCACCAGGATTTCGCCGCTGCCGTTCGCCGCGTAAATCCGGTCGCTGACCGGCGAGAAGATAATGCCTGTGACCCACTTCCCGGCATTTTTAATCCGGGTTTTCAGGGTCAGCGTTTTGGCATCGACCACCCAGATCACACCCGGATCGCCCGTGCCGCCGACATAGAGCAGCCCGTCATGCAGAAAGATTTCACGCGTGCCAACAGGTAACCCTTTCTCGTTTTTGTCGTCAAACATCAGGCGCTTCAGCACCTTTCCGTTCTCCGGATCAATCTTCGAGATACCGCCATCCAGTGAGTTGGTGGCGTAGAGTGCGCTGCCGTCCGGCTCGCTAATCAGCCCAAAGTTTTTCAGGTCGAAATGCCCCGCCCCGGTGCTCTGCAGCGTGGTGCCATCAAGACGGTAGATCATCCCGCCGCTGATATCCTTACCTTCCGGCGCACTGGCGACATAGAGCGCGTTTTTCGCGGGCAGATAAGCCATCTCATACAAACCTTCACCCAGCTCGCGCTCAATCAGATTATCGGGGCTGGAGGGCTGCATCACTACGGCGCCGCCATCGACTTTTTTCACCGCGGTCTGGCATGCCGTCAGGCTGAAGGTGATGACCACCGCCAGTGCGAGTGCCGTTTTACGCGGGCTGAACAACGCTTTCATGCTTAACTCCCCTATCGACCTGCTCTCCCGGCTGGCCGCAATGCAGAGGGCAGGCAGGGAAGAAAATGAATGAGAATCATACGCAGCAGAAAAAAGGCTGTAAACGCAGCGGCAGCCTGAAGCCACCGAATCAGCTTAATACGGTATGTTAATTGTCCACAGGCGCTTTTTCACGCACGCCAGTCAGTCAGTCAGTCAGTCAGTCAGTCAGTCAGTATAAAAACATGATTAATCAACCGATTGCAGATTGCTCTGCAGAAACGCCACAAACGCGATGATGCGTGCCGGCAGCTGGCGCTGCGCCTGCCAGACCGCAAAAATATCGCCATCAGGTGCCTGCCAGTCGGGTAAAACATGCAGTAACTCGCCTGTTGCCAGGCTGTGCTGCGCGTCCCACCAGGAACGCAGCAGAATGCCATGCCCATCCATCGCCAGCCGCATCGCCACTTCACCATCGTTGGTGATCAGGCTGCCGCGCACTTTCTGGCTGATGCTCTGTTCGCCGCTGGTCAGCCGCCACAGGGTAAAATCGCTGTCGTGCTGGCGCAGCAGAATACAGTTGTGCTGCGCCAGATCGCGCACCGTAACGGGCAGGCCGTGGCGGGCAGCATAGGTGGGTGAGCAGCAGAGGATGCGTGGATTCGTGCGCAGTTTACGCGCCACCAGCCGTGAGTCCGGCGGTTCGCCGACGCGGATATCAATGTCCATGTGCGCATCCAGAAAATTAAGCGGCTGGCTGCTGAGCTGCAGTGAGAGTGAGAGTTCCTGATGCAGCGCAGCAAAGGCAGAGACACAGGGCGCAATATGGCGACGGCCAAAACCAAATGAGGCGTTGATGTTAAGCGTGCCACGCAACTGAGCCGTTTCACCGCTGACCGCCTCTTCCAGCGCCACCAGCTGATCCAGCAACGGACGCGCGCCCGCCAGATAACGGCGGCCTTCCGGCGTCAGCTCCAGCCGTCGCGTGGTGCGGCGCAGCAGTTGCACACCAAGGCGCTGCTCCAGCTGGCTCAGACGTTTGCTTACCGCCGCCAGCGACAGTCCCAGTTCGCGCGCCGCCGCAGTCAGACTATCCAGTGCGGCCAGGCGAACAAAAAAGGCTAAGTCATCGGTGGAGGTGCGGGATTCTCTACTTTGATTCAACAATGGATTGCCTTTCAGGCTCATTATTTCCCCGGAATCGACAGTTATACTGCGTACACAATTCGAACATCAACCGGAAAGGTGCCCTGTGACTGACAAAATCCACCGCATTGCCGTGATCCCTGGCGACGGCATCGGCAAAGAAGTGATGCCGGAAGGCGTCCGCGTAATGAATGCGGCCGCAGAGAAATTTAACATCCCGCTGCGCTGGGAGTGGTTCGATTACGCCAGCGCCGACTAATGGCAGCAGCATGGCAAGATGCTGCCTGACAACTGGTTCCCGCAGCTGAAAGCCTTTGATGCGATCTATTTTGGCGCGGTGGGCTGGCCCGATGTGGTGCCCGACCACGTTTCGCTGTGGGGTTCGCTGCTGCAGTTCCGCCGGGAGTTTGATCAATACGTTAATCTGCGCCCGGTACGACTGATGCCAGGCGTCAAAGCGCCGCTGGCGAATCGTCAGCCCGGCGATATCGACTTTTATGTGGTACGCGAAAACACCGAGGGTGAATACTCCAGCGTTGGCGGCACCATGTTCCCCGGCACCGACCGTGAAGTGGTGATTCAGGAGACGGTGATGACGCGCACCGGCGTCGATCGCATCCTGAAGTTTGCGTATCAGCTGGCGCAGAGCCGGCCGAAGAAACACCTGACCTCCGCCACCAAATCCAACGGCATCGCCATCACCATGCCTTACTGGGATAGCCGCGTCGAAGCGATGTCCGGCCAGTTCCCCGAGGTTCGCGTCGACAAATATCACATCGATATTCTCACCGCCAACTTCGTGCTGCACCCGGACTGGTTTGATGTGGTGGTCGCCAGCAACCTGTTTGGCGATATCCTCTCCGACCTCGGCCCGGCCTGTACCGGCACCATCGGCATTGCGCCGTCCGCCAATATCAATCCGGAAGGCCTGTTCCCCAGCCTGTTCGAACCGGTTCACGGTTCTGCGCCCGACATCGCTGGCAAAGGTGTCGCCAATCCCATCGGTCAGATCTGGTGCGGGGCGATGATGCTGGAACACCTCGGCTACAAAGCCGCGGGTGATGCGGTGTTAGATGCGATTGAACGCACGCTGGCGGCGGGACAGCATCTGACGCGCGATCTCGGCGGCAGCGCCAGCACCGAACAGCTCGGTGCGGCCATCGCCGCCGCGCTGTAAATCAATCCGGCAACTGCACCACGCACTCCGGGTGCCAGCCTGGCGGTAATGGCTCCGGACGTGTTATCACCAGGCTGTGCAGCTGCAGGTTCTTTACCCCACGCGCGAACAGGCCCGGCAGTCCGCCGGGATAGCGCTCGACGCCAAAGGCTTCGCCGGTTTTCGGGTCAAGTTTGTAGGCGTTATCCAGCCCCATGCCGGTCGGCGAGTCCGGATTACAGGGCGGCCGCACGTCATAGTGTCCCTGTGTCATCGGCGACACGCTCTGCCGCATCTGCAGCTGGCTGATCACCACATCACGTATCCAGCCGGGTTCAGCCGCATGCAGGTTAATCGCCCCTTCTGCTACACCTGTCAGGTTACTGAACTGCACCTGCTCCACAATGCCGGGCGTGATGGCGGGATCGCGGCGGCGCACCGAAATATGCAGCGGATCGGCTTTACCCCAGTGACAGGGCGGCGCATGGTGACAGGCAAAGGTCAGGTTACTGAACAGCAGACGCCGCATCGCGCCGCCGTCACGCGACAGAATGCCGATGCCGCGGTTGGAATCAAAAATGGTGCAGCCGGTTACCGTGACATCTTCGACGTCATCCCAGGTTTCGGTGCCGATCTTAAAAGCGCAGCTGTAGCTGCGCAGCAGGCAGTTGGTGATCATAATCTGCCGCGCCGGACGCCGCAGCGCGGCCGGTTTATGGGTGGTTTTAATGCAGATGGCATCATCAGCGGCGCTGAGGTAGCTGTTGCTGACAAACACGGCTTCGCAGCTGTCGATATCCAGTGCATCGGTATTCGGCATGGTCATCGCGTTATCGATGGTGAGGTGGTCGATATGCACATGGCGACAGCTCACCAGATGTACTGTCCACATCGGTGCCTGCACAATGGCAAAGGCAGTGAGCGTCACCTGCTCGCAATCCTCAAACACAATAATGCGTGGCCGGTCGGCACGCGGCAGACGATAGCCCTGCTCATCCCGCTCAGCGGCAAACCAGGCTTCACCCTCGCCATCGATGCGACCGGTGCCGCTGATGATGATATTGCGCTGGCCCAGCGCATAGAGCAGCACGTTGTGGGACTTCTCCGCACAGCTCAGCGCCTGCACCGCCTGGTAGTCGGCCAGCCGCGGACTGGCGATCAGCACCGCACCTGCTTCAAGGTGCAGTTCAAAATCAGAGGGCAGATTCAGGCAGCCGCTGCGATAACGTCCGGCAGGCAGCGTCAGACGGCCACCGCCTGCCGCCGCAATCTGATCCATCGCGCGTTGCAACACGGCCGTGTCCGGGGTTTCGCCATCGGCGACAGGGTGAAAATCAGCAAGGGAAAGGTGCATCATGCGTCTCCCGCAGGGTTGAGGAGGAGGAATTGCAGCACGACACGGCGCGGCAAACCTTTGTCTGGCCGCCAGTGCGCCGTTTCGTGCGGGACATCACAAATTACTTAACGGCCCCTTCGGTGACGCCGCTGATAAACTTGCGCTGGAAAATCAGGAACACCACGATCAGCGGCATAATCACAATCATCGCGCCCGCCATCAGCACCGGAATGTCGATGGTGTTTTTGTTCTGGAAAAACATCATGCCAATCGGCAGCGTGCGCAGCTCATCCTTGTTAACCAGAATCAGCGGGATCAGGAACTCATTCCAGGTCCAGATAAACAGCAGCAGCCCCAGCGTTGACAGAGTCGGCCAGATAGCGGGCACCAGAATGCCCCACAGAATTTTGACGCGTGACGCGCCATCCATCACCGCCGCTTCTACCAGCTCTTTCGGCACCTGCTGAAACGCGCTGGCGATCATCAATGTGGTAAAGGGCAGCGACAGGGCGATTTGCGGCAGGATCAGCGCCAGGTAGGTGTTGGTCAGCCCCATCCAGCGCAGCTCGTGATAGAGCGGAATAATAAAGGCTTCACTCGGCAGCACCATCCCCAGCGCCAGCATCGCCCCAATGACTTTTTTACCGGGGATTTTCAGCCAGGCGAAACCGAACCCGGCCAGAATGCCGAGCAGCACGCTGAACAGCACCACCGGGATCACCACCAGCACCGAGTTGAGGAAGTAGACGTTAAAGTGTCCCTGCTGCCAGGCGGTCACGTAGTTTTTGAAATTCAGCGAGGCGGGCAGCGTGAAAACACCCTGAAACAGCTCCATCTGGGTTTTAAACGAGGTCATCAGTGCCATCAGAAACGGCAGAATCGTCATCAGCGCCACGATCCAGATCAGCGCGCGTGAAATTACCGGCGTGCTTCGCATCAGTAACGCTCCTTCAGGGCCAGATGGATCAGATAGTTAATCCCTAAAACAATAATCATGCTGAACACTGCTACCGACGAGGCGTAGCCAAAGTAGTGCAGGTCAAAGCCCTGCTTATACATAAAGATGTTGGTGACCATGGTGGAGGTGCCCGGCCCGCCCTGGGTCATCACATAGACCAGGTCAAAGGCTTTCAGGCTGGCGATCACCGTCAGCAGCAGGGCAATCCGCAGCTCGGGCCGCAGGCCAGGTAACGTAATACGCATAAACTTCTGGCGACGCGATGAGCCATCCAGGTCGGCGGCTTCCAGCAGTGAAGGGTCCATGCGCTGCAGGCCCGCCATAAACAGTACCAGACAGAAGCCAAAGAAGTACCAGGTGGCGACCAGACCGACAGCGGGCAGCGCCCAGGTAAAATCACCCAGCCAGGAGAGCGCCAGCTGTGGCAGGCCGACCGCGCGTAATATCTGGTCGATTGGGCCAAACGCCGGGTTATAGAGCCAGCGCCACACCACGCCCAGGACCGCCATCGGCATAATGTAGGGCAGGAAAAAGAGAATGCGCAGCACGCTGCGTTCGCTGTTGTTGCGCGTGTCATAGAGAAAGCTGCAGAGCAGCAGGCCGACACCAATCGGCAACAGGGTATAGAACAGCATCAGGATGGCGTTATTGCCCAGCGCAATCCAGAACACCGGATCGCTGAACATCCGCAGATAGTTGCTGATGCCGCTAAACACCGGCAGCGAGGTGCCGTCCCATTCGGTAAAACTGATGCCCAGCGAGGCCAGCAGCGGGAACAGCAGAAACACCGCATAGACCAGCACCGCAGGCAGAACATAGAGAAAATTACGCCAGCTGCTTAAATTCAACATAACCCTACTCGTGGTTCAGAACGATGCTCAGGCCCGGCTGTGCGCCGGGCCTCCGGCTTAATGCTTCAG
>Ga0157367_1000459_pt1 | contig 19996 bp, 19 predicted proteins | sample AttbisABBM2_FD_113142 | JGI IMG/M metagenome (GOLD analysis project Ga0157367, IMG submission 113142) | Fungus gardens microbial communities from leaf cutter ant in Botucatu, State of São Paulo, Brazil - Atta bisphaerica ABBM2 | ecosystem: Host-associated > Fungi > Mycelium > Unclassified ... | reverse complement strand
GACATGCCGCCGTGGCAGGGTGGCGGCAACATGATCGCGGACGTAACGTTCGAGCGCACGGTGTTCCAGCCGCCGCCGAACCGGTTCGAGGCCGGCACCGGGAACATCGCGGATGCGGTGGGGCTGGGCGCGGCGCTCGATTACGTGAACCGGATCGGCATCGAGAACATCGCGCGCTATGAACACGACCTGCTCGCCTATGCGACGAGCGTGCTCGCGCCGGTGCCGGGCGTGCGGCTGGTCGGTACCGCGCGCGACAAGGCGAGCGTGCTGTCGTTCGTGCTGAAGGGCTACGAGACCGAGGAGGTCGGGCAGGCGCTGAACGAAGAGGGCATCGCGGTGCGCTCGGGGCATCACTGCGCGCAGCCGATCCTGCGGCGCTTCGGGCTCGAGGCGACGGTGCGGCCATCTCTGGCGTTCTACAACACCTGCGACGAGGTCGATGCGCTGGTGCGGGTGGTGCGCAGGCTGGCGGGGCGGCGTTGAACCGCGGACGCAAACGACTTGCTCGTCGGCGGATTTCGACGTAGCGTGAATCCGCTTCGATTGCCGGCCCCTTCGGGCCGGCAATCGCCATTTCTACTGTTGCTGCTGGAGGATCGGATCAATGACGCATTCCACCGCAATCAAGGCCCTCGTGTTCGACGTGTTCGGAACGGTCGTCGACTGGCGAAGCGGCGTTGCGCGCGCGGCGGCGCCGTTTCTGAATCGTCACGCGCCGGGGCTCGACCCGTTTGCGTTCGCGGATGCGTGGCGGCTCGAATACGGGCCGGCGATGGAGGAAATCCGCAGCGGACGCCGGCCATTCGTGCGGCTCGACGTGCTGCACCGGGAGAACCTGGTCCGCGTGCTCGAGCGGCACGGGATTGCCGGCGCGCCGGACGCGGAGGTCGACGCACTCAACCTCGGGTGGCACAGCCTGGACCCATGGCCGGATTCCGTCGCGGCGCTGTCGCGCCTGAAGCAGCGTTTCATCATCGCGCCGCTGTCGAACGGGAACATCCGCCTGATGGTGGATATCGCGAAGCGGGCCGGCTTGCCGTGGGATGCGATTCTCGGCGCGGAAGTGGTGCGCATGTACAAGCCGTCGCCGCAGGTGTACATCGACACCGTGGACATTCTCGGCCTCGCGCCGGCCGAGGTGTGCCTCGTCGCGGCCCATAACGGCGATCTCGGCGCGGCGCGGCGGTGCGGCCTGACGACCGCCTTCGTCAAGCGGCCGACCGAACACGGGCCGAACCAGACCACGGACCTGCGCGCGGCAGACGCGTGGGATTTCGAGGTCGATGATCTGGGCGAACTGGCCACGAAGCTCGGCTGTCCGGATTGAATTCGGATTCCGGATTGTTGGGGTTCTTTCAACGTCGATCCTTTCGACCGTGGACGTGCGCGGGGCCATCCGCGCGGTAACCGCTAGAATTGCGGTTTTAGCCCGGAACACGCCCATGTCCTTTGCCTCGCTTGGCCTGATCGATCCCTTGCTGCGTAATGTGCAGGATCTCAATTACCAGACACCTACGCCGGTGCAGGCCAAGGCGATTCCTGCCGTGCTCGGCGGCAAGGACATCATGGCCGCGGCGCAGACGGGCACGGGCAAAACGGCGGGTTTTGCGCTGCCGCTGCTGCAAAGGCTGGTGCAGCACGGCCCGGCGGTGTCCAGCAACCGCGCGCGCGTGCTGGTGCTGGTGCCTACGCGTGAACTGGCCGAACAAGTGCTGCAAAGCTTCATCGCTTACGGCAAAGGCCTCGACTTGCGATTTCTCGCTGCCTACGGCGGTGTGAGCATCAACCCGCAGATGATGAAGCTGCGCAAGGGCGTGGATGTGCTCGTTGCCACGCCGGGCCGCTTGCTGGATCTCAATCGCCAGAACGCGGTGCAGTTCGATCAAGTGCAAACGCTGGTGCTGGATGAAGCCGACCGCATGCTGGATCTGGGCTTTGCGCGCGAACTCGACGCCGTCTTTGCCGCGTTGCCCGCCCGGCGCCAGACGCTGCTGTTCTCCGCCACATTTTCCGATGAAATCCGCACCATGGCGGCGGGCATTCTGCGCGGCCCGGTCAATATCAGCGTCAGCCCGCCCAATGCCACGGCCAGCAAGATCAAGCAGTGGGTGGTGCCGGTGGATAAAAGGAACAAGCCTGATCTGTTCATGCACCTCGTGGCGGAAAACAACTGGGATCACGCGCTGGTGTTCGTCAAGACCCGCAAGGGCGTGGATTACCTGGCGGCCATGCTGGACGACGCGGGCTATGCGGTCGACACCATCCACGGCGACAAACCGCAACCCGCGCGCCTGCGTGCGCTGGAGCGCTTCAAGGCGGGCGAAGTCCAGATGCTGGTCGCCACCGACGTGGCTGCGCGCGGGCTGGATATCGACGATCTGCCGCTGGTGATCAACGTCGATCTGCCGATCGTGGCGCAGGACTACGTGCACCGTATCGGCCGTACCGGCCGCGCGGGCGCCAGCGGCGTGGCGGTGTCCCTGGTGTGCGCCGACGAAGCGCCGCAACTGGCCGCGATCGAAGCGCTGATCCGGCAAACGCTGCCCCGTGAAGAAGAGCCGGGTTTCGAAGCCGAACACCGCGTGCCGGAAACCAGCGCGACGGGGCAACTGATCAAGAAACCCAAGAAGCCGAAGAAGCCCAAGGTGCCGCAAGCTGCGCCGGGTTCCGCGCAGGTACACGGCAACAAACCGCGCCCGCAAGGTGGCGAAAACAAGCGCAAGCCTGCGGCGCAGCGCGCTGTCGGCGCGGGTAAAGGCAAGAGTTTGTCCGGCGGTAGTCCCTTCAGCGTGCAAAAACCACGCAGCAGCAAACCCGCCGGCAAGCCGGCTGCGGGTTCACGCAAGCCGGCCGGCAAACCCGCTGGCGGCCGTGGCAAACGTCAACCCTGATCCGTGCCCGGCTTTGATGCAGTCATGTCTCTGCCCCACATGCGCGGCATGAGTATGGATACTCATCCGTCGAATATAGTGAGGCACGGACAGTACCCATCCACGTCGAAGGCGACCCAATGATCGACCACGTTTACATCTCAGTCACCGACATCGAAAAGTCACTGATCTTCTACTCCGAGGCCTTGAAGCCACTCGGCTGGAGAATATTCGGCAACTACGACTCTGCTTCGGGCCCGGAGGGCGTCCCTGATCTTTACGGCATCGGTGACGATGTGTACGGCAAGGGAGAGGGGGTTGGATCAAGCATCTGGCTACGAAAACGCAAGCCCGGCGAGACCGGGCTTTACCTCGGGATCGTCTGCGATACCAATGAGCTGGTCGACGCTGCCTACGCAGCTGCAATCAAAGCTGGCGGTATTGACGAGGGGAAACCGGCGGATCGTACCTACTTCGCCCCCGGCTACTACGCCGCCAACGTCGCCGACCTCGACGGCAACCGTCTTGAGTTCGTGCACAAAGCGTGGAACCCCAAGCGACACGCATAGCAATCCAATCGATACGCGGGTGTCCTGACTGTTCGAACAAGCGTTGGAGGATCCTGCACCGAATATATGGCTGCTTTGCGGAAGTGCGGTTGGCCGAAGCGGATCGGCAAGCGGCATCCACGGAATTCCGCGAAGAACCAACAAAAAACGCGTGACGACGCAAGTCGTCACGCGTTGCATTAGCGCGTTATCGCGTCGCGCCCGTCAGAACCCGAACCCCGGCCCGCCAGCGCCCGCCTCCGGCGCACCGCCCACCGGCGCGGCATCCTTCGGCGCTTCATGCACGGTCGCATCCGTCGTCAGCAGCAGCCCCGCCACCGACGCCGCGTTCTGCAATGCGGTGCGCGTCACCTTGGTCGGATCGAGCACGCCCGATTCGACGAGGTCGCCATACTCGCCCGTCTGCGCGTTGTACCCGAAATTCCCCGAGCCTTCCGCGACCTTCGCGACCACGACGCTTGCTTCCTCGCCCGCGTTCGTGACGATCTGGCGCAGCGGTTCCTCGAGCGCGCGCAGCACGATCTTGATACCGGCGTGCTGGTCGGCGTTCGCGCCGGTCAGCTCGCGGATCGCCTGCTTCACGCGGATCAGCGCGACGCCGCCGCCCGGCACGATGCCTTCTTCAACGGCAGCGCGGGTTGCATGCAGCGCATCGTCGACGCGATCCTTCTTCTCCTTGACCTCGATCTCCGTCGCGCCGCCGACCTTGATCACCGCCACGCCGCCCGCGAGCTTCGCCACGCGCTCCTGCAGCTTTTCGCGATCGTAGTCCGACGTCGCCTCGTCGATCTGCACGCGGATCTGCTTCACGCGCGCCTCGATGTTCGCCGCGTTGCCCGCGCCGTCGATCACCGTCGTGTTCTCCTTGCCGACCTCGATGCGCTTCGCCTGGCCGAGCTCCGCGAGCGTCGCCTTCTCGAGCGTGAGGCCCGTTTCCTCGGCGATCACCTGGCCGCCGGTGAGGATCGCGATGTCTTCCAGCAGCGCCTTGCGGCGGTCGCCGAAGCCCGGCGCCTTGACCGCGACGGTCTTCAGGATCCCGCGGATGTTGTTGACGACCAGCGTGGCCAGCGCCTCGCCCTCGACGTCCTCCGCGATGATCAGCAGCGGCCGGCCGGATTTGGCGACCTGCTCGAGCACCGGCAGCAGCTCGCGGATGTTCGACACCTTCTTGTCGTGCAGCAGGATATACGGGTTCTCGATCTCCGCGATCTGCTTGTCCTGGTTGTTGATGAAGTACGGCGACAGGTAGCCGCGATCGAACTGCAGCCCTTCGACGACGTCGAGCTCGTCGGCGAGCGACTTGCCGTCCTCGACGGTGATCACGCCTTCCTTGCCGACGCGGTCGATCGCTTCCGCGATGCGCTGGCCGATCGATTCCTCGCCGTTCGCCGAGATCGTCGCGACCTGCGCGATTTCCTTGCTCGTCGTGGTCGGCTTGCTGATCTTCTTCAGTTCTTCGACCGCCGCCGCGACGGCCTTGTCGATGCCGCGCTTCAGGTCGAGCGGGTTCAGCCCGGCCGCGACGTACTTCTGGCCTTCGCGCACGATTGCCTGCGCGAGCACGGTGGCGGTGGTGGTGCCGTCGCCGGCTGCATCGCTGGTGCGCGACGCGACTTCCTTCACGAGCTGCGCGCCGATGTTCTGCAGCTTGTCGGCGAGCTCGATTTCCTTCGCGACGGACACGCCGTCCTTCGTAACGACCGGCGCGCCGAAGCTGCGCTCGAGCACCACGTTGCGGCCCTTGGGCCCGAGCGTGACCTTCACCGCGTTCGCGAGAATGTTCACGCCTTCGGTCAGTTTTGCGCGTGCGACGTCGCTGAAGATGATTTCCTTCGCTGCCATGGTTCCGCTCCTTTATTGATTGACGACGGCGACGATGTCTTCCTCGCGCAGCACGAGGAGTTCATCGCCATCCACCTTGACCGTCTGGCCCGCGTACTTGCCGAACAGCACGCGCTCGCCCACCTTCAGGTCGGGCACGATGCGCTGGCCGTCCGCATCCTTGCGGCCGGGGCCGACCGCGATCACTTCGCCCTGGTCGGGCTTCTCCGCGGCGCTGTCGGGAATCACGATGCCGGAAGCGGTGGTGGTTTCCTGGTCGAGTCGCTTCACGATGACTCGGTCGTGCAAGGGGCGTAGGCTCATCGGTTCGTCCTGGTTCGTGCTGTCTAGGGTGATTGGCACTCTTCATCGGAGAGTGCTGACGAGTATAGGAATGCGCGCTCGCACGATCCAATAACGGATTGCGAAATGCATTTGCCACGGCGTGCAATTGGGCGGCGCGCACGCGCCGTGCGTCAGATCAGCAGCGTGAGCGTGCGGAACAGCGCGAGGTCTTCCTTGCGCGCCGAGCGCGCGTGGCGCCGGATCACCTGCGTCAGGCAGTCGATGAAGCAGCGCGCCGCGTCGCTGAGCGTGCTGCTGCGGCGCGTGACGATGCCGAGCTCGCGCGGCTCGAAGCTTTCCTTCAGCGGCAGCGCGCGCATCCGCTCGCCGAACGGCGGCACGACGCTCAGGATCGTCGGGCACCACGTGCACATGTCGGCCTGCTCGAGCATCGTCTGCAGCATCGCGACCGATTGCGCGCGGACGATGCGCCGCTCGTCGATCTGCGCGCCGTGGCGCGTAAACAGATAGTCGACGAGCGCGGCCTGCCCGTCCGGCGCGAAGTTCAGCACCCAGTCCTGGTCGAGCAGCTCGTGGATCGAGCGCGCATGTTCGCGCGGATGGCCGGCGCGCACCATCACCGAGGTCTCGTAGGTCAGCACCGGTTCGCACGCGAATTCCTGCGCGGCGACGCCCGGCTGCACCTGGCCGAGCGCGAAATCCATGCTGCCGTCGCGCAGCAGCGGCTGCGCGACGGCCATCAATCCTTCATACAGTTCGAGGCGCACGTCGGGCATGCGTTGGCGAAACAGCAGCACCGTCTCGGCGAGGAACGTCTGCGTGAGCCACGGCGTGACGCCGACGCTCAGCCGCCCCTCGACGCGGCCGCGCATCGTCGCGAGATCGCTCTGCGCCCGCTCCAGCTGCTTGAGCACGAGCTTCGCGTGCGTGAGCAGCGCCCGGCCGTAGTCGGTGAAGCCGATCCCTTCCGGTGCGCGGACGAGCAGCGGCAGGCGCTCGCTCGCCTCCAGTTCGCGCAGCGCCCGCGTGACGGCCGCCTGCGACAGGCCCAACGCGCGCGCCGCGCCGCGAATGCTTCCGGCCTCCGCGCTCGCGACGAGCGCCTGCAACTGATGCAGTTTCATGGGGCAATACCCGACAACATAAAGTTGTCATCATAACGAAACCGGGGCTGTTCCAGCGGATATTCGCCGCATACGATCTCGTCACGATTCGCCGCCCCGGCGATCGAGCGAAACGCGTAACCGAGGAGTGTCGGCGTTGAACCAGGAACGAATCTGGCCCGAAATGGCGGCCATCGAGGCGGAGATGATCGCGCTGCGCCACCGGCTGCACGCGCATCCGGAGCTCGGTTTCGACGAGCACGCGACGAGCGAGCTGGTGGCCGAATGCCTGACAACGTGGGGTTATCGGGTGACGCGCGGCCTCGGTGGCACGGGCGTGGTCGGCACGCTGGCGCGCGGCGTCGGCCGCCGGCTCGGCCTGCGCGCCGACATGGACGCGCTGCCGATTCGCGAGACGACCGGGCTGCCGTATGCGAGCCGCATCGACGGCGTGATGCATGCGTGCGGCCACGACGGCCATACCGCGATGCTGCTGGCTGCCGCGCGCTGCATCGCGGAACGGGCGCGCTTCAGCGGCACGCTGAACCTGATCTTCCAGCCGGCCGAGGAAGGGCTCGGCGGCGCGAAGCGGATGATCGACGACGGGCTGTTCACGCGCTTTCCCTGCGACGCGGTGTACGCGATGCACAACGTGCCGGGGCTGCCGGCCGGCAAGATCGGCTTCTGCGACGGCGCGTTCATGGCGTCGGCGGACGAGGTGCGCGTGCGCGTGACGGGCCGCGGCGGGCATGGCGCGGCGCCGCACGCGACGGTCGATCCGGTGGTCGTCTGCGCGTCGATCGTGATGGCGCTGCAGACGATCGTGTCGCGCAACGTCAACCCGCAGGATCTCGCGATCATCACGGCCGGGGCGATCCACGCGGGCACCGCGTCGAACGTGATTCCGCCGCATGCGGACCTCGAACTCAGCGTGCGCGCTTTGTCGCCGGACGTGCGCGCGCTGCTCGAACGGCGCATCCGCGAGACGGTGCAGGGGCAGGCCGCGAGCTACGGCGCGACGGCCGAGATCGACTATCGCCACGACTATCCGGTGCTCGTCAATCACGCGACGGAGACGGCGTTCGCGCGGCAGGTCGCGCACGACTGGGGCGGCAGCGACGCCGTGATCGACCACCTGCAGCCGATCGCGGCAAGCGAGGACTTCGCGTTCATGCTGAACGCGTGCCCGGGCAGCTACCTGTCGATCGGCAACGGTGACGGCGATGGCGACGGCGACGGTGCGGCCGGCTGCGCGCTGCACAACCCCGGCTACGACTTCAACGACGCGATTCTCGCACCCGGCGCGAGCTACTGGGTCGCGCTCGCGGAGCGGTTTCTCCGCTGACGCGCGGCACGCGCAGCGGACGGAAGCGGCGCCGAATGCCGCGACGATTTCGGTTGAACACAAGGAGACAAGCAATGAAACAGTGGATGGCGGCGCTCGCGGTGGCGCTGGCGGCAGGCTCGGCGCACGCCGGCGACTGGACGGGCAAGGAGATCCGCCTGGCGGTCGACCCGACCTACCCGCCCCTCGAATACAAGCTGCCCGACGGCACGCTGGCGGGCTTCGGCATCGACATCACGAATGCGCTGTGCGCGGAGCTGCGCGCCCGCTGCGTGTGGGTGGAATCGAGCTTCGACGGGATGATTCCGGGCCTGCTCGCGCGCAAGTTCGACGTGATTGCATCGTCGATGACGATCACGCCGAAGCGGATGCAGCAGATCGCGTTCACGAACCGGATCTCGAACGCGCCCGCCCGCCTCGTCGTGCGCAAGGGCGCGCCGCTGCTGCCGAGCGCCGAATCGCTGAAGGGCAAGCGCGTCGGCGTCGAGCAGGGCTCGGCGCAGGCCGACTACGCGATCGCGAACTGGCAGCGGGCCGGCGTGCAGATCGTGTCGTACCCGAACCAGGACCAGGTGTACGCGGATCTCGTGTCGGGCCGGCTGGACGCGGCGTTCCAGGCGTCGATCGCGGCGAGCGACGGGTTCCTGAAGAAACCGCAGGGCAAGGACTTCACGTTCGCGGGCGACGCGATCGACGATCCGAAGTACTTCGGCCAGGGCGACGGGCTCGGCTTGCGCAAGCAGGATGCCGATCTGCGCGAGGCGTTCAATCGCGCGCTCGCGGCGATTCTCGCGAACGGCACGTATGCGCGCATCAACCGGAAGTATTTCGACTTCGACATCTACGGCGCGAAGTAGGCAGGGCGGGCGACGCCCGGCATGAGGAGAAAGGGCCGCGCAACGCGGCCTGCGCATCACATAATTTATAAGGATCACATATGAACTGGAGATCGGCCTGCGTCATCGTCCCGGCGCTGTGCGCCGCACCGGCGCTCGCATTCGCGCAAGGCAGCGTCACGCTGTACGGCCTCGTCGATGCGGGCATCGACTATACGAGCAACGTCGGCGGCCGCAGCGCATGGCAGATGGCGAGCGGCTTCGCGCAGGGCAGCCGGTGGGGCCTGAAAGGCACGGAGGATCTGGGCGGCGGCTACAGCGCGCTGTTCCAGATCGAGAACGGCTTCAACGTGAACAGCGGCACGCTCGCGCAGGGCGGCCGCGCGTTCGGCAGGCAGGCGTACGTCGGCCTCGCGGGCGAGCGCTTCGGCACGCTCACGCTCGGCCGGCAATACGACTCGGTCGTCGACTATCTCGCGCCGACGACCGCGAACGGCAGCTGGGGCGTCTACCCGTTCTCGCATCCGCTCGACAACGACAACACCGGCAACACGTTTCGCGTGAACAACACGGTGAAGTACGCGAGCCCGGACTTCGCGGGTTTCTCGTTCGGCGGCACATACGGCTTCAGCAACGACACGAATTTCGCCAGCAACCGCCAGTGGAGCATCGGCGCGCAATACGAGCACGGCGGGCTGCTCGTCGGCGCCGCGTTCCTGAACGCGAACAACCCGGGGGCGACGTCAGGCGGCGCGATCGCGGGCACGGGATCGGTCGGGGCCGATGCGAACTTCGTGTCCGCGCGGCTGCGGATCTTCGGCGCGGGCATCAACTACACGGCGGGGCCCGCGACCGTCGGGTTCGCCTACACGAACAGCGCCGTCAGCCGCCCGAGCGCGAACGTCGGCTACCTGTTCGGCGACGAGACGATCCAGCCGATTGCAGGGCCGCTCGCGGGCGGCACCGTGACAGCGCTCAAGTACCAGAACTTCGAAGTGAACGGCAAATACCAGTTCACGCCGGCTTTCTTCGTCGGCGCGCAGTACGTGTACACGCTCGCGCGCTACGAGGCGACCACCGGCAGCGTGAAGCCGACGATCCATTCGATCGGGTTGATGGCCGACTACGCGCTGTCGAAGCGCACCGATGTCTACCTGACGGGCGCATACCAGAAGGTCGCGGGCGATGCGACGGGCTCGTCGCTCGACCAGGCGCTCATCCCGGGCGCGCCGGATCTGTCGTCGACGTCGAGGCAGCTGATGGTGCACGCGGGGATCCGGCACAAGTTCTGATCGCCGCGCACACGGGTGCGCTCACGCAGCGGGCGGCGCAACGTCAGCCGCCCGCCGCCCAAGCCGTTCCTGCGGGAATTCGATGAAGCGCTGCGTTTCGCCGGCAGCAGGCGCGTTTCGGCGAGCGCGTGTACGGGCAGCGGCGTGCGCTGCCAAGCGGGCAGGTGACGCTCGCGCCGCGTCAAATTCTCCGCCCTCCTTAGCATGTGACGAATCGGACTTTGGCCGCCGCGGGCGCGCGGCTAACATCGCCGCTCCCGATGAACGAGCGATACAGCAATGACCCAGCCCGCTTCGCCTCCGCATGCATTCCGATCCAGCCTGATCTGCGCCGCGCTCGCCGGCGCGCTGTCGCTCGCGTCGTGCGGCGGCGTCGACAGCGCCGCGCCGCCGCAGGCCGACGCGAGCACGCCGGCGAAGCGCCCGAACATCCTGTACATCATGGCCGACGATCTCGGCTATTCCGACATCCACGCGTTCGGCGGCGAGATCAACACGCCGAACCTCGACGCGCTCGTGCAGTCGGGCCGCATCCTGTCGAACCATCACGCGGGCACGGTGTGCGCGATCACGCGCGCGATGCTGATCTCCGGCACCGATCACCACCTCGTCGGCGAAGGCACGATGGGCACGCCGACCGACGAGCGGCGCGGGCTGCCCGGCTACGAAGGCTACCTGAACGACCGCGCGCTGTCGGTCGCGCAACTGCTGAAGGACGCCGGCTATCACACCTACATCGCCGGCAAGTGGCATATCGGCTCGGGCATCGTCGGCAGCGCGAGCGGCAGCGGGCAGACGCCCGATCAATGGGGCTTCGAGCGCAGCTACGTGCTGCTCGGCGGCGCGGCCACCAATCACTTCGCGCACGAGCCGGCCGGCTCGAAGAACTACACCGAGGACGGCAGCTACGTGCAGCCGGGCCAGCCCGGGCAGCCGGGCGGCGCGGGCGGCAGCCCGGCCGTGTTCTATTCGACCGACTTCTATACGCAGAAGCTGATCGGGTACATCGATTCGAACCGGCGCGACGGCAAGCCGTTCTTCGCATACGCGGCCTATACGTCGCCGCACTGGCCGCTGCAGGTGCCCGAGCCGTGGCTGCACAAGTACGCGGGCGTGTACGACGCGGGCTACGACGCGATCCGCAACGCGCGGATCGCGCGGCAGAAGGCGCTCGGGCTGATCCCGGCGGATTTCAGGCCGTTCGACGGGCTGCCCGAGACGCTCGCGGCGTCGCCGGCGACGCCGAACAACGGCACGGCCGGCGCGAAGTACATCAGCGCGGTGCACGCGCCGGCGGACGGCTACGCCGACTACGGCCCCGGCAAGGTGGACAAGCTGTGGTCGAGCCTGTCGCCGGCCGAACGCAAGGCGCAGGCGCGCTACATGGAGATCTACGCGGGCATGGTCGAGAACCTCGACTACAACATCGGCCTGCTGATCCAGCACCTGAAGGACATCGGCGAATACGACAACACGTTCATCATGTTCCAGTCGGACAACGGCGCGGAAGGCTGGCCGATCGATTCCGGCGCGGACCCGACGGCGACCGACACCGCGAACGCGCAGGACCCCGTGTATTCGGCGCTCGGCACCGACAACGGCAGGCAGAACGCGCAGCGGCTGCAATACGGGCTGCGCTGGGGCGAGGTGAGCGCGACGCCGTTCCGGCTGACCAAGGGCTTCTCGGCGGAAGGCGGCGTGTCGGTGCCGAGCATCGTGCGCCTGCCGGGCCAGCAGCGGGCGCTGCCGACGCTGCGCGCGTTCACGCACGTGACCGACAACACGGCGACCTTCCTCGACGTCGCGGGCGTCACGCCGCCGTCGCAGCCGGCGCCGCCGCTCGTCAACACGCTGACGGGCGTCGACCAGAACCGCGGCAAGGTGGTCTACAACAACCGCTACGTGTATCCGGTGACGGGCAAGTCGCTGCTGCCGGTGCTGAGCGGCACGGGCAGCGGCGAAGTGCACACCGCGCCGTTCGGCGACGAGGCATACGGCCGCGCGTACCTGCGCAGCGCCGACGGCCGCTGGAAGGCGCTGTGGACCGAGCCGCCGGTCGGCCCGCTCGACGGCCACTGGCAGCTGTTCGACCTCGCGTCGGATCGCGGCGAGACGACCGACGTGGCGGCGCAGAACCCGTCGCTGATCCAGAGCCTCGTCGAGCAGTGGAAGGCCTACATGAGCAGCGTCGGCGGCGTCGAGCCGCTGCGTCCGCGCGGCTATTACTGAGGCGGCGGCGATGCGGCCCTGGCTCATCGGCGCGGCCGGCGCCGCCGCCCTGTTCGCCGCCGCGTTCGCGCTCGGCTATGCGAATTCCGCACCGGCGCCCGCGGACGGCTTCGACGGCGCGAATCGCGGCCGCCCGCTCGCGCCGCTCGGCTCCGAACGGCAGTGCGAACGCTATTCGGGGCTGCCGGCGCGATGGCGCGACGATCCGAACGCGGGGATGGTGCACCTGCGCGGCGGCGCGTTCGTGTTCGGCAGCACGCGCGGCTATCCGGACGAGCGCCCGGCGGGCGATGGCCGCACGCGCGTCGGCGGCTTCTGGATCGACGAGACCGACGTGACGATCGCGCAGTTCGCCGCGTTCGTGCAGGCCACCGGCTACGTGACCGACGCGGAGCGGCAGGGCGGCGCGGCGGTGTTCCACGTGCCGACGCGCGACGAGCTGAACGCGCGCGACCTCGCGTGGTGGAGCTGGGTGAAGGGTGCGTCGTGGCGGCAGCCGCGCGGCCCCGGCAGCACCGTCGACGGGCGCGGCAACCTGCCCGTCACGCTGGTCACGCAGCGCGACGCGCTTGCGTATGCGCGCTGGCTCGGCCGCGACCTGCCGACCGAGGCCGAATGGGAATACGCGGGCAAGGCCGGGCGCGACGACGCATCGCTCGACGCCGCGCCGCGCGATGCGCAGGGCAAGCCCGCCGCGAATTACTGGCAGGGCGCGTTTCCGGTGCTCGACACCGCGGAGGACGGCCACGCGGGGCTCGCGCCGGTCGGCTGCTACGCGGCGAACGGGTTCCGGCTCTACGACATGATCGGCAACGCGTGGGAGTGGACCAAGGACGCGTATACGGGCCCGCATCAGCCGCATACGAACGGCGACACCGCCGCCGTCGCGCCGCCGACGCGCAGGCACGACACGCCGATGGTGATCAAGGGCGGCTCGTTCCTGTGCTCGCGCGACTACTGCGTGCGCTATCGGGCGTCGTCGCGCGAGCAGCAGGAGGCCGATCTCGCGGCGTCGCACATCGGGTTTCGCACGGTCCGGAGGGATGCGTCTTGATGCGCGGGGTGAGGGAGGTTGCCGTGCGTTCGGCGGCTGCGTGCGGCGTGGCCGGTCGGCTTCGGTGCGGTCGTGATGGAAGTGTGACGAAGCGTGCGCTTCATGCGATCGCCGCGCTGCTGCTGATAATGACGTGCGCTGCGGCACATGCGGCGACCGCGGCTCCGGCAGCCCCGGCAGCCCCGGCAGCCGCACCCGCGGAAGCGCCCGTACGCGTCGGCGTGACGCGCGGCGTGCATGCCGAGATCCTCGACGAAGTGAAGCGCGTCGCCGCCGCGCGCGGGCTGCCGGTCGACGTCGTCGTGTTCGACGACGCCGCGCGCATCGACCGCGCGCTCGCCGAAGGCCGCATCGACGCGGCGAGTTTCGAGGATGCGCAGCGCCTTGCCGCGACGCGCGCCGCAACGGGCTACGCGCTCGCGCCGGTCGCGACGACGGTGACGCTGCCGATGGCGCTCTATTCGCGCAAGCTGCGCAGCCTGAACGACCTGCGGCCCGGCGCGACGGTCGCGATTCCAGCGGACCGGGCCGGGATGGCGCGCGCGCTCGTGCTGCTGCAGAACGACACGCTGCTGACCTTGCGCGAACGCGCGGGCCTGCATGCGACGCTGCGCGACGTGACCGGCAACCGGCTCGGCCTGAAGCTCGTCGCGCTGCGCCGCGAGCGCCTCGCCGCCGCGCTGGACACGGCGGCGTTCGTCGTGATCGACAGCGACGATGCCGCGCGTGCGGGGCTGCAGCCCGCGCGCGACAGCATCGGCATCGAGGACGCGCGTTCGCCGTATGCGAACGTGCTGACGGTGCGCGACGCCGATCGCGCGAAGCCGTGGGTCGGCCGGCTGGTGGCCGCGTATCACTCAGACGACGTCGCGAAGTTCGTCCTGACGCGCTATCAGGATTCGGTGCGGCGGCCGTGGTAGACACGTACTTTCTCGCGTGCCACGCGTGCGGCCGCTGCTGCAACAGCGCGCCGACGCTGTCGCTGCGCGAGCTGTTCCGGCATCGCGACCGCTTCGTCGGCGCGCTGGCGATTCAACGCGTGCCGGCGCGGCGCGTCGGCGAACGCGTGCATGCTGGTGGCACCGAGCATGTGCTCGATGCGGATGATGTCGCCGCCTGCGACGCGCTTGCCGATGCACTGTTCCATCGCGCGAGCGGCGGCCGCCACGGATGGCTCGCGCTGACGCTGCAAGGCTACGACTATCCGTCGCTGGGCCGCTGCCCGGCGCTCGCGGACGACGGGCGCTGCACGATCCACGCGGACAAGCCCGCGATCTGCGGCGCGGTGCCGCTCGATCCGCTGCTGCCGGATCGCCTGCAGCCGCAGGTGTTGGCGGGCCGGCGCGCGCAGGCGGCATGGTTCGGCGCGAACTGCATTCGCGAGGCGGCCGATGCGGAAGACGCGGCGGAAGGCGTGCGCGTGATCCCGTTGATCGCCGCCGGTCGAATCGACGATGCCGCCGCGCTCGCCGCATGCCGCGACGCGCTCGTGTTCGAGCGCGCGGTATGGCGCGATGCGGTGTTCGCGTCGCTGAGCGAGGGCGCGCAGGCGTTGAACGACGCGTTGTCGCGGCTCGCGCCGGGCGGTTATCTGACGATGTCGATGGTGCCGGTGCTGCTGGCCGTCGCGCGTCTCTCCGAACGTTGCCGCGCGCTGTGCGCGGACTTCATCGAGCGTCAGCTCGCGCTGATCGACGCGCGCATCGAAGCGGCGCTCGCCCGCCGCCACCCCGACGACCGGCCCGCGACGCGCGAGCTGCGCGGCTTCGCGCAGGCGTATGAACGGGCGCGGCAGGCGCTGGCAGCGCTGCCGTCGCAGGCGGATGTCGCGCCTGCGGATGCGTCGCGTGTGGAGGCGTGGCTCGACGTTGCGTGACGTCGGCCGGCAACCCGGCAGCACCGGGCACCGGGCACCGGGCACCGGGCACCGGGCATCGGGCATCGGGCATCGGGCATCGGGCATCGGGCACCGGGCACCGGGCGCCGCGCGTGTCGCCGTTCGACGATCCCGCCGGGCCGTGGCGGCCGCGCTGCCGCTACGCGTATTTGTCGCCGACCGTGCTGCGCAGCGGATGCGTGTCGTAGAGGATGATCATCTTCACGATCCGGCCATGCTCGTCGAACTCGAAGACGTCGACACACTCGAACGTCACCGCGGTGCCGTCTTTCAGCCCCCAGTCGTAGACGAAGTACGCGGTGGCGCGACGCGCACCCGTCGTGCTCGCGCAAATATCGATCGGGGTGATCCGGCTTTGGCCCGATGCGGCATCGACCTTTGCAAAGAACGCCTCAGGGTGCATCCATCCGAGAAACGGGGAATGGATCCGGGCGTCGGGCGCAAACAATGCGCAGATCGCGGCGACGTCGCCGCGCTCCAGTTCGCGAAGGTAAGCGCGGATCTGGCGCGTGTATAGTGCATCGGACGACAGGACCATGATCTGGCTCCGGACAGAAGGTTCGTGTGGCGACCCGCGCCAGGGGCGCGGATCGGATCGAGCCACGATAGCGACGCGCCGATGACCGAACAATCGAATTATTCGCAACCCCCGTATGCGGGGCACGCATACCCGCTGTCCGATCTGACGCGGGCCTTGCCTCCGCTGCCCGCCTTCCAGGCCTTCGTCGCCGCGGCGGAACTCGGCAGTTTCAGCCGGGCCGCCGATCATCTCTGCCGTACGCAGGGCGCAGTCAGCCGTCAGGTGCAGCATCTCGAAGCCCACTATCGATGCGCGCTTTTCGTGCGCCACGCGTCGGGGCTGACGCTTACGCCGGAAGGGCGCGCGCTGCTGGCGGTCGCCGTGGACCTGCTCACCCGGCTCGTTCGCCACGAGGACGCGCACGACCGATCGCCGGCGGTGCTCACGCTGCGGCTGCCGTCGACGTTCGCGATTCGCTGGCTGCTTCCCCATCTGCCCGTGATCAGCGAGGCGCTGCCCCGGACCGAGCTTCGCATCCACACGTCGGCGGACGATACGCCGGATTTCACCGCATCCGACGTCGACGCGATGGTCGTGCGCGGGCCCGGAAACTGGGCGGGAATGGACGCGATACCGCTGTTCGAGGAAAACCTTGCGCCGATGTGCACCCGCGAGCTGGCGGCGTCGCTGCAATCGGTGGCCGACCTCCGGCGCGTCACGCTGCTCCATCCCGCTCACGGTCGCGAGGAGTGGCGATGCTGGCTCGATCACGTCGGGGCGGCGTCGATCGACGCGAACCGCGGGCTGCAGTTCGATACCCTCGAATTGACGCTCACGGCCGCCGCGCAGGGGCACGGCGTGGCAATCGGCGACCCCCGGATGGCGCGGGACCGCCTCGAGGCCGGCGCACTCGTGATGCCGTTTCGAGACATCGCGCAAAACGGCCTGGGCTATTTCCTCGTGTATCCGTCCGCGCGCGCGGCGCAACCGAAGATTCGCGCGCTCGCCGATATCCTGACCCGGCTCGCACGGGAAGTGCGATCGATGCCTGCGTGACGTGCAGCGCGGCGCGTGATGACCCGGCGACCCGGCGACCCGGCGACTCGGCGACCCGGCGACTCGGCGACCCGGCGACTCGGCGACTCGGCGACTCGGCGACCCGGCGACCCGGCGACCCAGCGACCCGGCGACCCGGCGACCCAGCGACCCAGCGACCCAGCGACCCGGCCGGCTCCGCATGTCTTACACTCCCGGCTCTTTCAATCGTCCGCCGAGGCAGCGCCATGTATTCCTCCACGTTCATCTTCAAGGCCGGGCAATACGACGACGAATTCCATCGCCTCGACCAGCAGATCACCGAGATGGCGCGCGCGATTCCCGGCTATCTGGGCGAGGAAACCTGGGAGAACGCCGGCGAAGGGCTCATCCAGAACATCTACTACTGGGAATCGGAGGAGGCGCTGCAGCAATTGATCGCGCATCCGGCGCACCGGGAAGCGAAGGCGAAGCAGGCCCGCTGGCTCGACGGCTACCGGGTCGTGATCGCGAAGGTGCTCAGGGAATACGGCGACGGCGGCTGCGTGCGGCACGCCGCCGCCGCCGGCCAGCCGGGCTGATCGCCCCCGTCACAGCGCCTCCACCAGCTTCCTGTTGCTCTTCTCGCAATACTCGTGGCACGCGGCGCGCGCCGCGATCGACGCGCCATGCACGAAGCGCGGCGCATCGGCGCGCCGCGACATCGACACGACGATCGACGGCGGCGACGGCTGCAGCGGCAGCTCGACCACCTCGCCGCTTTCGATCAGCGCATCGACGAACAGCCGCGGAATCGCTGCCACCCCAAAACCGTCGCGCACGAGCTGCACGATCACCGAGATCGACGGCGAGCCCGTGATGCGCGTGTCCGACAGCGGCACGCCGTGCGCATGCGCGAGCGTGCGGACGATGTCTTCCAGCGCGCGATGCGGCGCGGTGCCGCGCCCGAACGTCAGGATCGGCTGGCGCAGCACCTGCCGCGCGAGGCCGGTGCGCGTGTGCGGCAGCAGCCCCGCGCGCGCGATCCAGCGCACCGGATAGTTCGCGAGCGCGTCGCACACGACCGACGCCTCGTCGCTGCCCTCCACCCGGATGATCAGGTCGAGCTCGCCCGCCATCAGCCGGCGCTGCAGCACCACGCTGACATCCACCGTCAGGTCGATCTCGAGCTGCGGATAGTCGGCCGCGAGCCGCCGCATGTAGTGCGGCAGCCAGCTGTGCACGACCGTCTCGATCACGCCGAGCCGCAGCTTGCCGCGCAGCGCGCTCTCGCCGGACGCGGCGGCCTGCAGCTGCTGCGTCGCCTCGACCACCGCCTTCGCATAGCCGAGCAGGTATTCCCCGTTCGGCGTCAGCCGGAATTCGCGGCTGTCGCGATCGACGAGCACGGTCTGCAATTCGTCCTCGAGCGCCTTCAGGCGCTGCGAGATCGCGGCCGGCGTCGCATGCAGCGCGGCCGCCGTGGTGCGGAAGTTGCGCAGCTTCGCGAGCGTGACGAAGGTATCGAGGAAACGCGTGTTCATGGCGGTCGGAAAGGCGGTGGGCGTGCAGCTTGCCCTGCACCAAAAGTGAACGGGACCGGGGAAAACCCGGGGATTCGTTAAGAAATTCTATACACGTCGCGCAAAAAAACTCGTTGGCGGTCAATTTTTTTCTTTTCTATTCTTCGCCGTATCCGATGACACACCCGCGTCATCCCGCCCAACTCCCGACGTGCACCTGAACACCATGATGCCTTCCGAATTCCGCCAGTCCGTGCGCCGCGGCGCGTTTCGCGGCCCGACCGCCGGCCACTGCGGGCCGTACGCGCAAGCGAACCTCGCGATCCTGCCCGATGCGTACGCGCACGACTTCCTGCGCTTCTGTCAGGCGAATCCGAAGGCCTGCCCGCTGCTGGGCGTCGGCGAGCCGGGCGACTTTCGCGTGGACGCGCTCGGCCGCGACGTCGACATCCGCACCGACGTGCCGAGCTACAACGTCTACCGCGACGGCCGCCTGACCGAATGCGTCGACTCGCTCGAAGCGCTGTGGCAGGACGATTTCGTCGTGTTCGCGATCGGCTGTTCGTTCTCGTTCGAGGACATGCTGGCGCGCGAGGGCATCGGGCTGCGCCACGTCGAAGAGGGCCGCAACGTGCCGATGTATCGCACGTCGATCCCGAACCGCCGCGCGGGCATCTTCGGCGGCGAGCTCGTCGTGTCGATGCGGCCGATGCGCGGCGCCGACGCGATCCGCGCGGTGCAGATCACGAGCCGTTTTCCGGGCGTGCACGGCGCGCCGATCCATATCGGCCATCCGCGGGAACTCGGCATCGCGGATCTCGGCGCGCCCGATTTCGGCGACGCAGTGACGATCCGCGACGGCGAGCTGCCGGTGTTCTGGGCGTGCGGCGTCACGCCGCAAACCGCGCTGATGGCCGCGAAGCTGCCGCTCGCGATCGCGCATACGCCGGGCCACATGCTGATGACCGACATCACGAACGCGTCGCTGGCCGTGTTCTGACGCAAGGGGCGGCCGCCCGCCCAAACCCGTCACGGCGCGCGCCGCGCCGCGACCGCATTCCATCCGCCCGGCCGGAGGGCGACGCGCACCCGCGTCGCGGCAGCCGGCGGCCCATGACGACGATTGTTAGCGCGCACTTCGAACTGGAGCGACACCATGGACAGCAAGACCCTGACGGCACCGCCCGCCACCGACCCCGCGCCCGCCGGGCGCGGCGGCCTCTTTTCGTGGTATTCGGAGACGGGGCCGCGCGAGCGCCGCGCGTTCTGGAGCTGCAAGGTCGGCTACATGCTCGACGGGATGGACACGCAGATGCTGTCGTTCGTGATCCCGACTCTCGTCGCGACCTGGGGCATCTCGCTCGCGGACGCCGGCTTCATCGGCACGCTGACGCTGCTCGCGTCCGCGCTCGGCGGCTGGATCGCCGGCATCCTGTCCGACCGGATCGGCCGCGTGCGCACGCTGCAGCTCACGGTGCTGTGGTTCGCGGTGTTCACCGGGCTGTGCGGGCTCGCGCAGAACTATCACCAGCTGCTCGCGGCGCGCGCGCTGATGGGCTTCGGCTTCGGCGGCGAATGGACGGCCGGCGCGGTGCTGATCGGCGAGGTGAT
>Ga0157367_1000458_pt1 | contig 20034 bp, 18 predicted proteins | sample AttbisABBM2_FD_113142 | JGI IMG/M metagenome (GOLD analysis project Ga0157367, IMG submission 113142) | Fungus gardens microbial communities from leaf cutter ant in Botucatu, State of São Paulo, Brazil - Atta bisphaerica ABBM2 | ecosystem: Host-associated > Fungi > Mycelium > Unclassified ... | reverse complement strand
TGACGCTGTGCATCGAGAGCTACATCGGCCACGAGGCGGGTGGCGAGGGCGTGAAGCTCGAGGAACAGGTGTACGTGCGCGACGACGGCCAGCTCGAACTGCTGTCCGACTACCCGTTCGAGCGCCGTCTGCTCGCCTGAACGCGACGCAAGACCGATCCGGTCCGCATCGACAGAACGACGGCAGTGTCCGGCGACGGCACTGCGGACACCCTCCCCCACACTACGAGCTTGCGATGAACGCCATCCCATTCCACGGCGCGCGCGGTATGCCGATCAAGATCGATCCGTCGCGGCGGCGCGGCGAACCCGTGCTGCCCGACGGCAGCACGAACGACAATGACCGCGTGGAAATCGGCCCGACGGATCTGGCCTTCGACGAGTGGGCGGCGCTAGGTCTGACTTGCCCGAACCTGGACGCGATGCGCCGCCACCGGTTGTCCCGGATCGTCGACGAACTGAAGCGCCGCGAGCTGGCCGGCGTGCTGCTGTTCGATCCACTCAATATCCGCTACGCGACGGATACGACGAACATGCAACTGTGGGTCACCCACAACCACACTCGCGCGTGTTTCGTCGCGGCGAGCGGCTACATGATCCTGTGGGACTTCCACAACTGCGAGCATCTGTCCGCCCACCTGCCGTTGATCCGGGAAATTCGCGCGGGCGCGTCGTTCTTCTATTTCGAAACCGGTAACCGCTCCGAAGAACACGCGGCCCGCTTCGCCGCCGACATCGCGTCGATCCTGCGGGAACATGCGGGGAGCAATCGACGCCTCGCGGTGGATAAAATCGAGATCGCCGGCGTACGCGCGCTCGACAAGCTCGATATCGCACTGTTCGACGGTCAGGCCGTGATGGAACTCGCGCGATCGGTGAAGGGTGTCGACGAGATCAACGCGATGCGCTGCTCGATCGCATCGACCGAAATCTCGATGCGGGCGATGCAGGATGCGCTGGCGCCCGGCATGACCGAAAACGAGATCTGGTCGGTGCTGCATACCGAAAACATCAAGCGCGGCGGCGAGTGGATCGAATGCCGGATCTTGTCTTCCGGACCGCGCACGAACCCGTGGTTCCAGGAATGCGGGCCACGCCGCGTGAAAGCCGGAGAACTGCTGGCGTTCGATACCGACCTGATCGGCCCGTACGGCTTTTGTGCCGATATCTCGCGCACCTGGATGATCGGCGACGTCGAGCCGTCGGCTGAACAGAAGACCCTCTACCGCGACGCTTACGACCACATCCGGCACAACATCGACATTCTCCGGCCGGGCATGTCGTTCGCAGACGTCACGCGGGCATCCGCACCGCTTCCCGAGCGGTACAGAGCACAACGCTACGGCGTCATCATGCACGGTGTCGGCCTGTGCGACGAATATCCGTCGATCCGATATCCGGAAGACCACGACGGCTACGGCTACGACGGACACCTCGTGCCCGGCATGGCGTTGTGCGTCGAAGCCTATGTGGGAGCCGTCGGTGGCACCGACGGCGTCAAGCTCGAGGATCAGGTACTCATCACCGAGCACGGCGTCGAGAATCTGACGCGCTATCCGTTCGAAGCAGCATTCCTGCGCTAGATCCGGCGTGCGGGACTTGCCGGTCCGGGCAGTCCGCCCCGCCTTCGCGTTTTGTTTTGACTTTGACCATCCGATCCGTTCGATTGCCGCGCGATCTCGATTCGCGCACCAAAAGGAGCTGCCATGTTTCGCAAAGCACTACACGCCCTATTCGCCCTTTCCCTGATGACGGCCGCGACGCTTACCCATGCGGCAACCGGCAAGCTGGTGGTCGGCGGAAAGAACTTCACCGAGCAACGATTGATGGCCGAGCTCACGGCCGAGTATCTGAAAGCGAAGGGTTTCGACATCGATCTGCGCACGGACATGGGAAGCTCGCTCGTCCGTCAGGCTCAGGAGCAGGGGCAGATCGATCTCTACTGGGAATACACGGGCACCTCGCTGATCACGTACAACAAGGTCACCGATCAGTTGACGCCCGATCAGGCGTATCAACGGGTCAAGGAGCTGGACGCGAAGAAGGGGCTGGTCTGGCTGAATCCGTCGAAGGCGAACGACACGTTCGCGCTCGCGATCCGGCAACAGGATCAGGCCCGGCTCCATCTGTCGACCATCAGCGATCTGGCGGCTGCACTGAACGCCGGCAAGCCGCTGAGCGTCGCGGCCGGCGTCGAATTCGTGTCACGCCAGGACGGCCTGCCGGGGCTCGAGAAGACCTACGGCTTCAAATACTCGCGCAGCCTCATCAAGCAGATGGATATCGGGCTGACGTATGAGGCGCTGCGCACGGGACAGGTCGATATCGGCATGGTGTATTCGACCGACGGGCGCGTCGGCGCATTCAAATTCATCGTGCTGAAGGACGACAGGAATTTCTTCCCGGCCTACGCGCTGGTACCCGTGGTGCGCGCCGATACGCTGAAGACGTACCCGCAACTGGCCGATCTGATGAACGCACTGTCCACCCGGCTCGACGACGCGACGATGCAACGGCTCAACGCCGAGGTGGATGTCGACAAGAAGTCGGTCGAGCAGGTGTCGCGCGATTTTCTGATGCAGCAGAAGCTGATCTGAAGCGCCGGGCTGTTTTCATGCCCGAGCCCGCCGGCCCGTCGATGTTCGACGGGTGCAGCGCGATCGGGCCGCACGCAACACAACCGGCAGGAGGATGGTGTGGATACCCTACTGTTTATCTGGAACAACGCCGACATGATCGCCGGCCTGACGGTCGAGCACCTTCGGATCGTCTGCGTCAGCGTCGGGCTGGCCATCGTCACCGGCGTACCGGTCGGCATTCTGATCACCGCGAACGCGCTGCTCGCCAGAATCGTTCTTTATGTCGCGGCGGTCATCATGACGATTCCCTCCATCGCGATGTTCGGGATCCTGATCCCGTTGCTTTCCACGATCGGGCAAGGCATCGGCTTCGTGCCGGCGGTCGTCGCACTGTTTCTGTATGCGCAGCTTCCGATCATCCGCAATACCTACGCGGCAATATCGAACATCGATCCCGCGCTGCGCGAAGCCGCAATCGGCATGGGGATGACTGCGTCGCAACGTATTCTGCGCGTCGAGATTCCGATCGCGGTGCCGATCATCATGACGGGCGTGCGTCTGGCGGTCATCCTCAATGTCGGCATCGCGGCCATCGCCACGTATATCGGCGCGGGCGGTCTCGGCAAGCTGATTAGTCGCGGCATCTCCCAGTCCGATTCACGGCAGCTGATCGCCGGTGCGATCCTCGTCAGTGTGCTGGCGATCGTCTGCGACTGCCTGCTCGGCATGCTGCAACGGCGCCTGACGCCGGCCAGCCAGCGCACCGCACTGGCCAACGCGATCGCGTCTGGCCTGCGTGTCTCGATCGGATTTCGCAAACTTCGTCACAACGCTCAGGGGCAATCATGATCAAATTGTCGAACGTGACCAAACGCTTCGAAGGCGCGAAGGCCGCCGTAGTCGACGGCATTGACCTCGAGGTTCCCGCGGGAGAAATCTGCGTGCTGCTGGGGCCGTCGGGTTGCGGCAAGACGACGACCTTGAAGATGATCAATCGTCTGATCCAGCCCAGCGCCGGATCGATTTACATCGACGGAAAAAACACCGACGATTTCGATGTGGTTGAGCTGCGGCGCCACATCGGCTATGTCATCCAGCAGATCGGCCTGTTTCCGAACATGACGATCGAGGACAATCTGTGCGTCGTCCCCAAGCTGCTCGGATGGAGCAGAAAGAAGGCACGCCAGCGCGCGGCCGAACTGCTCGATATCGTCGCACTCGATCCGTCGGTCTATTTGTCGCGCTATCCGAAGGATCTTTCCGGTGGCCAGCAGCAGCGTGTCGGCGTCGCGCGGGCGCTGGCGACGGACCCTCCCGTGATGTTGATGGATGAACCGTTCGGCGCAATCGATCCGATCAACCGGGCATCGATTCAGGACGAGTTCCTGCGCATCCAGCAGCAGGTCAAAAAGACCATCGTGTTCGTCAGCCACGATATCGACGAAGCCATCAAGATGGCCGACAAGGTGGCGATCTTTCGGTCCGGACGCCTCGAACAGGTCGGCACGCCGAACGAGATTCTCGCCCGTCCGGCCAGCACGTTCATCGCCGATTTCGTCGGTTCGGATCGGGCCTTGAAACGCCTGCGCCTGTCTTTGGCGTCGAGCGTCGTTTCCGCGAAAGAATGTGCGGTGCATGCCGGCGAGAGCAGCGCCCGTGCCGCGGCGCTGATGGAGGCGCACGGTATGCAGGAAATCGTGCTGCTGGACCCGGCCGGCCGGCCTCAATGTCTGCTGACAGCGAAGGAACTCGATCACACCGGGGGTATGCCGTCGACGACGCATACGCGGCCCGCGGTCAGTCTGGCAAAACAAGCCGACGATTTGCGCACGGTGGTATCGGTGATGTTCGCAAGCGGCCATTCCTGCCTGCCGACCGTCGACGACGACGGCCGCTTCATCGGCTACGTGCGGCAAGCCGATATCGTCGATCTGCTGCAGATGTCCGGAGAGGCTACGATATGAGACCGTCATCCACGTTTTCCCGCTGGTATCCGGGCCTGGCATCGACGCTGATGCTCGTCGGTGCCGAAGCCGATGCGTCGCCCTGGTGGCAAGACCTGGCGCAATACCGCAACGACATCGTGAGTCAGTCGTTACAGCAGATGGCGATGGTCGGTATCGCGGGTTGCCTCGCGATTGTCGTCGCGGTGCCCATCGGCATCTATCTGAGCCGTCCGTCGCGCCGTCACAGGGCATTGGCCGTGATGCAGATGCTCAACGTCGGTCAGGCCGTGCCGCAGCTGGCGCTGCTCGCCCTCGCCATGAGCGTGCTCGGCATCGGCGCCACGCCCGCGATCTTCGGCCTTTGGGTCGCGACCTTGCTGCCGGTCGCACTGAACACCTTCGAGGGCTTGCGCGCGGTTCCGCCTTCATTGATCGAGGCCGCGACCGGCATGGGCATGAGTTCGACCCAGATCCTGCTGCGGGTCGAGTTGCCCAATGCGCTGTATGTGATGTTCGCGGGCATTCGCACGGCACTCGCGATCACGGTCGGAACGGCGCCGCTTGCATTTCTGATCGGCGGCGGCGGTCTGGGCGAACTGATTTTCACCGGGATCGATCTGAACGATTTCACGATGCTGCTGGCCGGCGCGATCCCGACCGCGCTTCTTGCGATCGTCACGGACGTCATGATCGGCTTTCTGCAACAGTGCGTGGTTTCTCCGGGGCTTCGAACAGGCCGGGCGCGGCGGCGCCGGATTGGCTTGGCGCGATGATCCGCCGCAATCGCTCCCAAGCGTCCAGATGGCGGAACGTGTGCCAACAACGTCACGCTTGCAAAATCGGGCTTGCAGGCAATCCTTTACCGGATTCTCAACAGCACCGCGAACAACAGGACGAGCAGCAGTACCGACACCATTTGCCAAAACAGCACGGGCTCGCGTTCGAGCAAAGGCGCGGGCCGCAGCGGTTGCGTGGCTGTCGAGTCCGCGGCGAAGCGCTCGAGATCGGAGCAGACTTCGAGCACGTCCTGATAACGGCGCGCCGGATCAGGCTGCAGCGCTTTCTCCAGTATCAGATCCAGCCACACCGGTGCGTCGGGCCGATGCTGATAGAGCGGCACTCGCCCATTGAATCCGTACGGAAACTTGCCGCCGCTGAACAGGCGATAGAGCGTCACACCGTATGCGAAAACTTCGGAGCGGGCATCGCCCTGCGCGCCCCGCATCAGCTCGGGCGCCATGTAGGCAGGCGTGCCGGGCGCAGCGTCCGGAACCGGTACACCGATGCCGGGCATATAGGCAAAACCGAGATCCAGGAGTCGCGTGCTGTTGTCGCGCATGACCAGCACGTTCTCGGGCTTGATGTCCCGATGATAGATATGGCGACGGTTCAACGCATGGATCGAGGTCCCAAGCCGCCGCGCAATCTCGAACGATTGCGCGAGCGCGAGCGGCCGTGGTGAAGTCAGCATTTTTTCCAGCGTGACGCCGTCGCCAAGTGGCATCACCACATAGAGCCGGGTCTGGCGCTCGAGGTCGATCGGCATCGGCGCAAGCACGCCCGCTTCGTCGATCTTTCCGGCCAGCCAGCGCTCGCGCACGATCGACTGGCGGACGTTCTCGTCCTGGTCGACGCGCGGCCTCGGAAACTTCAGTGCGAGCGGCGTCGACGGATTGGCAAGATCGTGGCCGGCAAAGATGCGCGAGTGAAAGCCGTCGCTCAGCACTCGCGTGAGCACGTAGCCGTCGATCACGTCGCCTGCCTGCGGCACCGCGGGAATGGGCAACGCGCCGACCACACGTTCGAGGTAACCCAGATCGACCGTGGGCAAGGTGTCCACGTCGATGACAGCCGCAGTCGCATCGTCCGATGAATGGCGCGCAGCGGCGAGCGCGACGAGCTTTTGCGCCGCCGCCAGCGACCCCTTCGTCTGCAACAGAACGGCTTGCATTTCCCGCATCGGAATGCGGCGATAGAGACCATCCGAACACAACAGCAGACGGTCCGTCTCACGAAGTTCGAACGTTTCGACGCGCGTCACGAGCGCTTGCTGCAGGCCTATCGCATGTGTGACGTATGAGCCGAATGCTACCGGCACGAGGTCGTCGTTACCCACCTGCGTCAGCTGCCCGTCACGCAACAGGTACAGGCGGACGTCCCCCGCGGCCACCAGCCAGGCATTCGCGCGCCGCACGATCAGCGCGGCAAACGATGCCGCCATCTGACTCAAACCCGGATCGGAGCGGCCGATCTGATGAAGCCAGCCATGTATCGATTGCAACGCACGGGCGGCGGCTACTTCGGGCTGCAGCGTGTCCGTTATCCCGTAGTAGGCGTCGATGAACGTCCGTACCGAAAGCTCCGCCGCGACCCGCCCGCCTTTGCCGCCGCTCATCCCGTCGGCCAGGGCGACCACGATTCCGCGCGCAACGCGCTCGGAGCGGTTCCCGGCCATGACGCCCACGTAATCTTCGTTCGTCCGGCCCGCGCCGCTCGCGCGAGCCGATGTCGACACACAGCCGAGGCTGAGCGCCGCGCATTCGCCGCGCTCCGGCTCCACCGTCAGTTCGAATACGGTGTCCGGGCGATCGCGCCAACCGGTCGCCCGGCCGTCCGCTGCGTCGGGCGCACGTGCCTGGCGAGCGACGGCCGGCCTGTCGAGGTCGGAACTCATCGAGAAACCACGCGCTGTCACTTCTTGCCGAAGATTTCCGATTCGCTTGTTTCGAGGTCGTGCTCGATTCGGTCGAGCACCTGCGGCGAACGCTTTTTCAGCATCATCAACCAGATGATCCCGACCAGCATGTAGGCCACGAACAGATACGGCAGCACATTGTACGGATAGTCCGGCACCGGGTAGACGCTGCCGATGAACGCGCCAATCATCGCGATCGCGCCGAGCACGCCCCAGACGACGTTGATCGGCTTGAGCTCACCCTGCTTTTTCAGGTAGATCGGCGCCGAAATCGAGATCAGGAAATAGGCGACCAGAAAACCGAACGTGGCGAAGGTGCTGGTATAGCCGAAGGTGTTGAGCGGGCCGGCGCCCAGCATCGCGAGACACACGCCCAACGTGACGACGGCCGAGAACGCGACCGCGTAGTGCGGCGTCTGATGCGTGCGATGAACCATCCCCATCGACCGATGCACGAATTGATAGCGCCCCATCGAGAACAGCAGGCGGCTTGCCGAGTTCAGCGATGCGAGCACACAGGCAAACGCACTGAACGACGCGATCAGATAGAACACCGGCCCCAGCGGCGACGCACCGACGTTCGTCAGCAACGTCATCAATACCGCCGAGTCGGCGCCGAGCTTGCTCACGTCACCGTTGTAGGCAACGACCATCGCGTAAGCGACGAACATGAAGAAAAGACCGGAGAGCACGAGGCTCAGAATCACGGCGCGCGGGATCACGCGCAACGGATTGCGGGATTCCTTGCCGAGCGACGCAGCACTTTCATACCCGACGAAAGAGAAGATCCCGAGCACCATCGCCTCGGCCAGCCCCTTCGAACTCGTGCCCTGCAGCGTGAGCTGCGCATGATCGACGATGTGATCCGGATGCAGCCAGAACACGTAGAGCAGCACACCCATCACAATGACGACCGACGCCGCCTCGATATACAGCGAAAGGCGTGACGACAGCTTGATGTCACGGGCGGCGAGGAACCAGGCGAGCGCCACCAGCACGACATAGACGGCCAGGCTCGGCACCTTGAAGCCCCACGCCGCGCACGCATTCTGCACGAACACGACGCCCGCGGCGCCAACGCCCATCGCGGTGCCCGTATACGCGGCGATCAGCCCCCAGCCGGCAATACCGCCCGCCATGGGCCCTAGCGCGCGCGCGATGAAAATGAAGAACGATCCCGCAGTCGCGACCCGGCTCGCCAGCACGATGATGTTGAGGCTCACCAGCAACAGCCCGAGCGTCGACAGGCCATAAATGAGCCAGGTCCCGGTGCCGGCCAGCGCCGCAATGGCAACGACGTTGATCGACGGCGTGAAGGTCGGCGACAGGTTCGCCACCGACTGCCCGATCACCTCCGAAAATCCGAGGCTTCCGTGGCGCAGGCCCGCATCCTGAGCGGGCTTCGATATCCGTTGCGTTGAGATATTCATATCGCACTCCACAATTAATAAACTTGGTCGGAAAGACACGGACACTGCATCGGGCATTCCGAACACGCGTCGAACTGCCCTATTCATCGCAAAGGATCGTGAACTCCGCTGCGGCGATCAGGAACACCAGGAAAAGGCACGTATCCGGATCAATGGCCCGGAATCCAGGACGTGCCCGCGAGCGGCACCCGCGCCATCGCGGCCGCCTCCACGGTCAGCGCCACGAGGTCCTCCGGTTCGAGGTGATGCACGTTCTGCTTGCCGCATGCGCGTGCGATCGTCGCGAGTTCCATGTTCAGCGTCTTCAGGTAGTTCCGCACGCGGCGCGCGCCTTCCTCCGGCTCCAGCCGTCGTTCGAGCACCGCATCCTGCGTCGTCACGCCAACCGGGCACTTGCCGGTGTGGCAGTGGTGGCAGAAGCCGGGCGACGTGTTCAATGCCGCGTAATCCGCTTCGGCCGAGTGCAGCATGCCGTTCTGGAAATAGCGGTCGCTGTTGCACCCGAGCGCCATCAGCACGCCCTGCCCGATGGCGACGGCGTCGGCGCCGAGCGCGAGCGCCTTCGCGACGTCGGCGCCGGTGCGGATCCCGCCGGACACGATCAACTGCACCGTACCCTTCACGTTCAGATCCTCGAGCGCGTCGACGGCCTGGCGAACCGCGGCAAGCGTCGGTATGCCGACGTTCTCGATGAAGCAGGTCTGGGTCGCGGCGGTGCCGCCCTGCATCCCGTCGACCACGACGACATCCGCGCCCGCATGCACCGCGAGCTTCACGTCGTTGAACGTGCGCGTCGCACCAACCTTCACGTAGATCGGGGTTTGCCAGTCGGTGATCTCGCGCAGCTCCTGGATCTTGATCGCGAGATCGTCCGGGCCCGTCCAGTCAGGATGGCGGCTCGCCGAGCGCTGGTCGACGCCCGGCGGCAGCGTGCGCATCGCGGCCACGCGCGGGTTGACCTTCTGCCCGAGCAGCATGCCGCCGCCGCCGGGCTTCGCGCCCTGCCCGATCACGATTTCGATCGCGTCGGCACGGCGCACGTCGTCGGGATTGAAGCCGTAACGCGACGGCAGGCACTGGTAGACGAGCGTCTTCGACGACGAGCGTTCCTCCTGCGTCATCCCGCCGTCGCCGGTCGTCGTCGACGTGCCGGCCGCCGTCGCCGCGCGGCCGAGCGCTTCCTTGACGTTCGCGGACAGCGCGCCGAAGCTCATCCCGGCCACGGTGATCGGAATGTCGAGCACGATTGGCTTCTTCGCGAAGCGCGTGCCGAGCACGGTCTGCGTCGTGCATTTCTCGCGATAGCCCTCGAGCGGATAGCGCGACAGTGACGCGCCGAGGAACAGCAGGTCGTCGAAGTGCGGTACCTGGCGCTTCGCGCCGAGGCCACGGATTTCATAGAGGCCGCGCTGCGCGGCCGCGTGGATATAGTCGATCGTCTTGCGGTCGTAGCCGTGCGACTCTTCGTGCTGCAAGCGTGCGAAGTGAATGGTCTTTTCCATGGCGTGTTCTCGATCGAGCGTGGATTCAGTATTCCTGGTTCGCGTCGGCGTTCCAGTGATAGAGCGTGCGGGCCGACGCGATGCGCTTGAACGTGTGCGGATCGTGATCCAGTCCGGCCGCGTCGAGCAGCGCCGCGACGGCGCTGACGTCGGCGTCGGCCATCGGCTCGAACTGCGCGTCCGCGCCGAGCGACTTCACGTCGCCCTTCACGTAGAGCACCGCCTCATACAGCGAATCTCCGAGCGCATCGCCCGCGTCGCCGCAGATCACCATGCGGCCGGCCTGAGCCATGAACGCGGAAAAGCTGCCGACCGAGCCGCCGACCACGATGTCGCCGCCCTTCAGCGAAATCCCGCAACGCAGCCCCGCATCGCCGTCGATCACGAGCAGCCCGCCGTGCGCGGACGCGCCCGCGCCGTTCGACGCGAAGCCCTTCACGTGCACCTTGCCGCTCATCATGTTTTCCGCGACGCCCGTTCCGGCGCTGCCCTCGATGACGATCGTCGCGTGCTGGTTCATGCCGCCGGCGTAGTAGCCGGCATGGCCATCGATCGTGACCGTCACGTCGGCATCGACGCCGACCGCGATGTTGTGCGCCCCGTTCGGCGACGTCACGACGATCTGCCGGCCGTCGAGCGTGTCCGCGCTGCCGTGCAGGTACTGGTTGACGTCCCTGACGGTCGTGCGCTCAAGGTCGAAAGTCACGCGTTCCATACGTACATCTCCTCGGGTGCGGGTTCGAATACCTTTGCATGCTTGATGTCGGGCAGATGCGCGAGCGAGCGGAACTCGGACGCGATCGCGACGTAGTCGTCGTTTTCCGCGACGACGGCGGGCTTGCATGCGAACGGGTCGCGGATCAATGCCAGCTCGGTCGGCGTGCCCATCAGGAACGTGTAGAAGCCGTCGAGCTCCTCGAAGCCCTTCTGCAGCGCGTCCGGCAGCGCGTCGCCTTCGCGCAGACGCCATTCGAGGAAGCGGCACGCGGCCTCGGTGTCGTTGTCCGTGTCGAAGTGAATGCCCTTCGGTTCCAGCTTGCGGCGCACGCCGTACGGATTCGACAGCGACCCGTTGTGGACGAGGCAGAAATCCTCGCCGGCCGTGAACGGGTGCGCGCGGTCCGGCGTGACCGCTGATTCGGTCGCCATCCGCGTATGGCCGACGAGATGCGAGCCCTGCAGGCCCGAGAACGCATAGCGATCGGCCACTTCGGCCGGCGCGCCGATGTCCTTGTACAGGTCGATCGAGCGCCCCGCCGACAGCACGTAGACCCGCGGATAGTGTTCGTGCAGCCAGCGCCTGACCGTCTCGGCCTGGCTCTGCACGGTCAGCACGGCGTGATTGCGCTTCGCGTCGATGTGCGCCGTCACGTCCATCGACGCGTTGAGCCGGTCGGCCAGCGCCGCCCACGGGAAGTGCTCGCCTTCATCGGTGAAGCCGGAATACAGGCTCAGCTTGCGCTGGCTTGCATCGAGCGACTTGCCGAACACCGCGAGCCCGGCCGAATCCGGGCCGCGCTCCGTCATGCCGATCAGCATCGGCACCATCAGTTCGCCGAGCCGCTCACGCAATGCCGGCGTCTTCACCAGCAAACCTACGATTCCGCACATGTTGCTTTCTCCTTAGAAGAATTCGAGGTACTGCCTGACTTCCCAATCCGATACGTGCCGCATGTATTCGAGCCATTCCATTCGCTTCAGCTTGAGGAACTCGTCGGCAACCGGCCCGAGCGCTTCGCAGATCACGCGGTCGGCCTCGAGCGCGTCGAGCGCGTCGCCGAGGTTCTGCGGCAGCACGCCGATGCCGTGCTCGCGCAGCTTCTGCGCCGGCCACTCGTAGAGGTTCTCGTTGGCCGGCGCACCGGGTGACAGTTCGCGGTCGATGCCGTCGAGGCCCGCCGCGATGACGGCCGCGGTCGCGAGGTACGGGTTGCAGGCGCCGTCGGGCAGGCGCAGCTCGATCCGGCCGCCCGGCATGCGCACCATCGTCGAGCGGTTGTTGTCGCCGTAGCTGATGTATGCGGGCGCCCATGTCGCGCCGGTCAGCGAACGGCCGACGACGAGGCGCTTGTACGAATTGATGGTCGGATTGCAGAGCGCGGCCAGCGCGGGCGCATGCGCGAGCAGGCCGGCCGTGAAGCGGTAGCCGAGCGCCGACAGGCCCATGCCGAGCGAATCGGCGTCGTCGGCGAACAGGTTGCGCTTGCCGTCGCCGATCGACATGTGCATGTGCATGCCGTTGCCCGGGCGGTTCGCGAACGGCTTCGGCATGAACGAGCAAATCATCCCGAGTTCGTTCGCGATCTCCGACGCGGCCATCTTGAAGAACACGTAGTGATCGCACGACGTCAGGCAATCGGTGTACGTGTAGTTGATCTCGAACTGCCCGTTCGCATCCTCGTGGTCGATCTGGTAGACGTCGATGCCAACCGCGCGCAGCGATTCGGTGAGCTTTTCCAGGAACACGCGGGTGCGCGACAGGCCCTTGTAGTCGTAGCACGGCTTCGCGAGCGTGTCGCTCGGGTCGCACGGCTCGAGCGTGCCGGACGCCGAGCGCTTGAGCAGCGAGAACTCGGGCTCGAGGCCGGTGAACAGCGTCCAGCCGCGCTCCGTCATGCGCGCGACCTGCTTCTTCAGCGTCACGCGCGAATCGAAGGCCCACGGCGCGCCGCCCACGTGGCCGTCGCAGACGATCCGCGCGAGCCCCGGTTGCCAGGGTACCGGCGTCAACGTCGCGAGTTCGCCGACCGCCATGTAGTCGGGCCCGTTCGGCTCGATGCCGACACCCCAGATCGCAAAGCCGGCAAAGCCCGCGCCTGCCGTCAACACGCTCTCCAGGTGGGCGACCGGCACCGACTTCGCCTTGGCCACACCGTGGATGTCGACGAATTGCGCGAGCACGTACTTCACGCCCTGCTGCGTGAGATACGCCTGCGCCTCCGCCGCGGAGGCGAAGCGCGGCACGCTTCCGAGCGCGTTGACCGGCAACTTGCTCGCATCGTTCAGGTTCATCGTCACTCCTTGCAACTGCATCGTTTGCTGGTTTGAGAAATCCGCTCGACGCGCGAGGGACCCGGCTGCGATTCATCGGCACGCACCGCTCGGGGTGAGCAGCGACCGTGTCCGCATGCATGGCAGAATTTATTGACGTGCAACAATAATTCCTGCCATGAAACTCCTTGCCCGCGCACCGGCGCGTCCCGCCATGCCGGCGTGCGTACTGCAATCTGCTACTCTTGCCCTTTTACGAGGTCGACGATGCACCCCGCAGACGACAGCAAGACACCGCTCGAACGCTACCTCGGCGCAACCATCCGCGAGCTTCGCCAGCACCACGGCCTGACCATCGCGCAGGTCGCGCAACAGGCCGGCATCAGCCGCGGCATGCTCTCGAAGATCGAGAACGCGCAGACGTCAACCGGTCTCGACGTGCTCCACCGGATCGCGCAGGCGCTCGGCGTATCCATCTCGACGCTGTTCCGCAACTTCGACGTCCCGCAAGGCGGCGCCCAGCTCGTGAAGAAAGGCGCCGGCATGGAGGTCGTCCGCAAGGGCACGAAGAGCGGCCACACCTACCATCTGCTCGCCTACGACCAGGGGCCGCGCAAACTCTTCGAACCGTTCCTGATCACGATGGAGGACGAAGCCGAGCGCTTTCCCGTGTTCGAACATCCCGGCACCGAGTTCATCCACATGCTCAAGGGCGTGATCGAGTACCGGCACGGCCAGCAAACCTACGTGCTGCATCCGGGCGACACGCTGACGTTCCGCGCCGATATCCCGCACGGCCCCGAACGCCTGATCAAGACGCCGATCCAGTTCCTGTCGATCTTCGTCTACGGACAGACCGCCGAAGAATGAGCGCAGCGTCGCGACAGATGATGCAAACTCCGTGCCACGTTTATCGGCAGGAATCAAAGATTCCCGTGGATAAACACTTTGGGCGGATTCGGGCCGGTTGATCAGCTGTGTCATGCGTCGGTGCCTGCCTGTCGAAGGTGCGGTTCCGTGCCGAATGCGGTGCAGCGTCGCACTGAAACGGGAACCGCGGTTACGAAGATCTATCAGTAATGCTTATGCTGCTGCCGGCAGCGACGCGAGCGCGTCCAGCGCGCCGTCGATCATCCGGCGCAGCGTCGGCTGCACGGCGGCTGCGCGCGCCGCGTCATAGTCGAACGGGTAGGCCTCGCTCATGTACGTCGACTGACACATCTCGAGCTGGACCGTGTGCACGCCGCGCGCCGGTTCGCCGAACCGGCGGGTGATGTAGCCACCCTTGAAGCGGCCGTTGGCAACCGACGTGAACGGGCTCGCGGCGGCCGCATGAACAACCGCGGCCTGCACGGCCGGTGCAACGGTCCGGCCGTCCTGGGTGCCGATGTTCAGGTCGGGCAGCTTGCCGTCGAACAGCCGCGGCAGCACGCTCGCGATCGAATGCGCTTCCCATAGCAGCACATGCCCATGACGCACGCGCAGGCGCGCCAGCTCGGCTTCGAGCGTCGCGTGATACGGCTGCCAGTACGCGGCCACGCGACGCGCTTTCTCCTGCGCGTCGGGCGCACGCCCCGCCCGGTACAGCGGTTCGCCACGAAACGTTTCGCCCGGGCACAGGCCGGTCGTCGTCTGCCCCGGATACAGGCTCTCGTCGTTCGGCGGACGGTTGAGATCGATCACGTAGCGCGACACGCGCGCGCCGAGCACGGTTGCGCCGAGTGCCGACGCGAATCCGTACAGGCGATCGAGATGCCAGTCGGTATCGGCGAGCGCCAGTGCGTCGTCGCTATACATGTCGCGCAGCGACTCGGGAATCTCCGTGCCGAGGTGTGGAATCGAGATCATCAGCGGCGCGTCGCCGCATTGCAGCGTATAGAGGTCGCTCACTCAGGGCTCCATTTGAATCAAAGCAATGCGTCGTCAGGCAGTTGCGTCAGGCTGCGCGCGAGCGCGGGCCGGATCGAGCGCTCAACCACGGTTCGCGTCAGCGCGACGATCTCGCCGACGAAGTCTTCCCACTCGCCCTGCCGGTGCAACAGGAAGAAATCTCGCCGCCCGAGCCGCCCGGACGGCAGCGGGATCACGGCGATTTCGCCGAGGTAATGGCGCGCCTGCCACAGACACAGCGGTGTCGAGATCGCAAAGCCGAGGCGCGCGGTCACGAGACTCAGCAGCGGGTCCGTCGCATCGAATTCGAAGCGTCTCGGACTGTCGATGCCGAGGTGACGCGCGAAGCGCTCCACCTGCTGGCCGATCACCGACCGCGCCGTGTAGCGGATCAGCGGCAGCTCGCCGGCCAGCGCGCGCCAGTCGACCGTCGGCCGGCCCGCCAGATGGCTGCGCGCGACGACGGCAACGAACGCCTCCGAAAACAGCGGCACCTCGACGAGGCGTGCATCGGTGAGCGCCGTCTGCGTACACACCGCGACATCCAGTTCCCGGTCGTGCATTTGTCTGGAGAGTCCCGGCGTGAGCCCGGACCACATCGAAATCTGCCGCGACGAGCCCGACATCGCGCGGATCAGCTCCGGCCCGACCGTCGCCGCGAACGAATCGACGCAGCCCAGCCGCACCGGCATGCGGCCCGCATCCGACGCGTCGCCGACGCGCGTGCTGACCATCTGCGCATGCTCGAGCAGCGGGCCGGCGAGTTCGAGCAACGCGCGCCCGGCCGTATTCGGCCGCGGCGGGCGGCTGTCGCGATCGAACAGCGCGGTGCCGTGCTCGCGCTCGAGCGTGGCGATCGACTGGCTGATCGCGCTCTGGCTCACGCCGATGCGCTTCGCGGCGGCAGTCATCGAGCCGGATTCGCATACGGCGACGAATGCCTGCAGCGCGCGCAGATCGATTGGCGGTGGGGTGCGTCTCATTGCTTCTCCAAGGTTGCCCGTCGGATGTGGCTGATCCGGCAACACGGGACGAATGGTGCGCCGGATCGGACGGCTCGCACGCTGAATGAGCATTTGAGCGCGCGCGTCATAAGTTTGCCTAATACAAAATTCGGCGGCGCCGCGGCTTTCTAGAATCGGCTCACCGCCTACCCAGAGGGAATCCATGAGCCACTACGACTTCATCGTGATCGGCGCCGGCGTGATCGGCGCGTCGGTCGCGCATCACCTTGCCGCGCTTGGCGCCGGCAGCGTGCTCGTGCTCGAGCGCGGCATGATCGGCGCCGGCACCACGTCGCAATCGTCCGGTCTGCTGCGCACGCACTATTCGGTCCGTCAGAACGTCGAACTGGCGCGCGCGTCGTGGTGGGCATTCAACAATTTCGCCGAATACGTCGGCGACGACGAAGCATCGTGCGGCCTGGTCAAATGCGGCTACATGATCTGCGCGCCGGACGGCGACAAGCTCGAGCCGCTGCGCGCGTCGCTCGACGCGCAGCGGGCGATGGACATCGAGGTCCGGCTGCTCGACCGCAACGAGGCGCGCGCGCGCCTGCCGATCGCGCAGTTCGACGATGCCGCGCTGATCGGCTTCGAGCCGGAAGCCGGCTTCGCCGACGCGTACCTCGTCGCGACGGGCTTCGCGAAATCGGCACGCCGCCGCGGCGTGAAGATCCTCGAAGGCACGACCGTCACGGGCGTCGTGCGCGACGGCCCCCGCATCGCCGGCGTCGACACGAGCGCGGGCCGCTTCACGTGCGGCACGCTGATCAGCACGCAGAACATCTGGACGCCCGAACTCTCGGGCTGGATCGGCGTGCCGTTGCCGGTGAAGCCCGAACGGCACACCGTGCTCGCGCTCGAATGCGACGCGAAATACGCGTTCCAGATGCCTGCGTTCAAGGATCTCGGCTCGCCCGGCATGCTGTATTACCGCAGCTACGGCGGCAGCCAGATGCTCGTGTCGGAGGGCGTCGTCGGCGAGACGCTGAACGCACCGGAAACCGAACAAGGCGACATCTCGCTCGACTATGTCGCCGAAGTCGGCGCGCAGGTCGCCGAACGTTTTCCGGCGTACGAGACGGCCGGGCTCGCGTCGTCATGGACAGGCGTCTACGACGTCACCCCCGACTGGAACCCGGTGCTCGGCGGCGTCCCCGGCATCGACGGACTCGTCGTCGGCTTCGGCTTCTCCGGCCACGGGTTCAAGCTGTCGCCCGGCGTCGGCAAGCTGCTCGCGCAGCATGCGCTCGGCCTGCCGACCGACGTGTCGCTCGCGCCCTATGCGCTCGAACGCTTCGCGACCGGTGCGCTGCTCACCGGCAAGTACGGCCACGGCGCCGTGTCCTGATCCCAATCGCTTCGACGAGACATTGCCATGCCCATCAAGATCCTGGTGCCCGTGAAGCGCGTCGTCGACCCGAACGTGCGCGTGCGCGTCGGCTCGGCCGGCGCGATCGACACGGCCGGCCTCAAGATGTCGATCAACCCGTTCGACGAATGCGCGCTCGAAATGGCGCTGCGCCTGCGCGAGGCCGGCCACGCCGTGCAGGTGAGCGTGCTCACCTGCGGCCTGCCGGTCAGCCAGGACGTGCTGCGCACCGGCCTCGCGATGGGGGCGGACGACGCGATCCTGATCGACACCGGCGACGCGACCGCGTCGCTCGACTCGCTCGGCGTCGCGCGCCTGCTGCACGCGTATCTCGGCACGTCGCCGTACGACCTCGTGCTGTGCGGCAAGCAGGCGATCGACGACGACACCGGCGGCGTCGCGCCGATGCTGGCCGGCCTGCTCGACTGGCCGCAGGGGCTCGATGCGACGGCGCTCGCGCCCGACGGCAACGGCTGGCGCGTGACCTGCGGCGACGACAGCGGCACCGCGACGTGGCGGCTTGACGGGCGGGCCGTCGTCAGCGCCGACCTGCGCCTCGCCGAGCCGCGACGCGTGACGCTGCCGAATATCGTGAAGGCGAAACAGAAGCCGATCGCGGTCGTCGAGGCCGGCCGCTTCGGGGTCGACCTGGCGCCGGCGTCGCGCGTGGTCCGGCTCGCCGAACCGGCCGTGCGCCGCGCCGGCGAGCGCGTCGCGGACATCGACGCGCTCGTCGCGGCGCTTGCCGCGCAGAACGTCTTTGCCCACACAGGAGTGTCCGCATGAGAACGCTCGTTGTCGCAGAAACGACCGCCGACGGCACGCTCGCCGATGCGGTGCGTCGCGTGGTCAGCGCCGCGTGCGCGCGCCGACAGCCGGTCGACGTGCTGGCGCTCGATCCCGCGGCGGCGTCCGAGGCGGCGCTGATCGATGGCGTGGACACGGTCATCCGCCCGGACGTGCAACACGCAGCGGCCGCGATCACGCCCGAGGGGCTAGCCGCGCAGCTGGCCGGACTGGCGCCGCGCTACGCGTTGATCGCGGCCGCGCATCGCACGCTCGGCCGCAACGCGCTGCCGCGCGCCGCGGCGCTTGCCGGCGCGGCGTTCGTGGCCGACGTGACCGGCATCGCCGACGATGGCAGCTTCGTGCGCGGCCTGTATGCGGGCAGCGTCGTCGCGACCATGACCAGCGCGCGCGACACGACCTTCGTGACCGTGCGCGCGTCGTCGTTCGCGCCCGCCGGCGTTCGCGCGGAACCGGCGGCGATCGCGCCGCTCGCCGCGCAGCCCGCGTTCGCCGCGACGACGCTGCTGGAACGGCACGGCGCGCAGTCGAGCGGCATCGATCTCGCGAATGCGCCGATCGTCGTGTCGGGCGGGCGCGGTCTCGCATCGGGCGAGAACATGGCACGGCTCGGCGCGCTCGCGGCACGGCTCGGCGCTGCGCTCGGCGCATCGCGCGCGGCCGTCGACGCGGGCTACGCGCCGAACGCGATCCAGGTCGGGCAGACCGGCAAGACCGTCGCGCCCGACGTCTATCTCGCGTTCGGGATTTCCGGCGCGGTGCAGCACCTCGCGGGGATGAAGGATTCGAAGCTCATCGTCGCCGTCAACAAGGACCCGGATGCGCCGATCTTTTCGCTCGCTGACGTCGGCTTCGTCGGCGACCTGTTCGACGTGATGGCCGCGCTGGAGCGTCACGTCGGTGCAGGAGGCCGCGCATGACACCGCTGCAAGTCGCAGGCGGCGGGCACGGAACGCCGGCCGCCCTCGAGCGCGCAGCGGGTGGCCAACCGGTGTCGCGCTATCCGTCCGTGCAGTTCATCGACTGCACCAGGATCGCGCCGGAATCCTGGGCGAACGGCAGCGGCGTCACGCGGACGATCGCGAGCCGCACCGGCGCCGATGGCGATATCGACTGGCGGATCAGTCTCGCGACGCTCGACGGGCCGGCCCGTTTCTCGCGGTTTCCGGGAATCGACCGCCTGCTCGTGCCGGTCGACGACACGAGCGTCGAACTGCATGCGCAGGACGGACACCTGGTCGCGCGCCCGACCGAGCCTGCGCAGTTCCCCGGCGACCTGCAGATATGGACGAGCGGCATCGCTCGGCCGACGCACGTGCTCAACGTGATGACGCGCCGCAGCGCCTGCCGGGCGACCGTCGTCGTGGCGACGCATTCGTGCCGCGTCACGCCGGCGTCGACGCATCTGCTGATCTGCGCGGCGGGTCAGTGGCGCATCGGCAGCGCGCTGCTCAGCACGCAAGCGCTGCTGCCCATGCATGGCATGTGGCTGGACGGTCGCGGTGAGGAACTCGACCTGAAGTCCACTGCCCTCGAATCCAGGCTGATCTCGATCGCGATCGAGCCGGCCGTTCGATAACGCTGGTGTCTTGACACCAATCCCTCGCCTACTCCGGGTACCTGCTCATGTCCCACGTCTCGCTGATCGAAAGCCACGGCCCGCGCGAATCGATGGAATACGACGTCGTGATCGTCGGCAGCGGCCCGGCCGGGCTGTCGGCCGCGATCCGGCTCAAGCAGCTGGCTGCCGAGAAAGGCACCGAGATCGGCGTGTGCGTGCTCGAGAAGGGTTCCGAGATCGGCGCGCATATCCTGTCGGGCG
>Ga0157367_1000457_pt1 | contig 20035 bp, 15 predicted proteins | sample AttbisABBM2_FD_113142 | JGI IMG/M metagenome (GOLD analysis project Ga0157367, IMG submission 113142) | Fungus gardens microbial communities from leaf cutter ant in Botucatu, State of São Paulo, Brazil - Atta bisphaerica ABBM2 | ecosystem: Host-associated > Fungi > Mycelium > Unclassified ... | reverse complement strand
TTCATGCGCCTGCCAGTCGACGCCTTCGACATGCGCGAAATACGGATTCACCATCCACGGATCGACGCCGACCATCTTCGCGAACTTCTTCGCGACGTCGTCGTAGCACGCGAAGAGCGTCGACTTGCGGCGCACGGCCCAGCCCGCGTGCAGCGGCGGCAGCAGGTACTGCTCGTGCAGGTTCTCCAGCACGGCGGGAATCCCGGCCGACAGGTCGTTGTTCAGCAGGATCGAGCACGGATCGAAATTCTTCAGGCCGAGGCGGCGCTGCGAGCGCTCGAGCGGCTCGAGCACGATCTTCTGGCCGTCGGCCAGCGTGATCGGCGTGATGTCGGAGATGCTCGGGTCGAGCGAGCCGAAGCGCACGTTCAGGCCGGCCTGGCGCATGATCGTCGCGAGGCGCGCGACGTTTTCCAGGTAGTACGCGTTGCGGGTCGGCAGCTCGGGAATCACGAGCAGGTTCTTCGCGTCCGGGCAGATCTTCTCGATCGCGGCCATCGCCGCCTGCACGGCAAGCGGCAGCACTTCGGGCGGCAGGTTGTTGAAGCCGCCCGGGAACAGATTGGCGTCGACAGGCGCCAGCTTGAAGCCGGCGTTACGCAGGTCGACCGAACAGTAGAACGGCGGCGTGTGCTCCTGCCATTCGAGCCTGAACCAGCGTTCGATCGCAGGCGTGGCGTCGAGGATCTTCTGCTCGAGTTCGAGCAGCGGACCGTTGAGCGCCGTAACGAGGTGGGGAACCATGAATCACTCGCGAGCGGGAGAATGAAGATTGTAGAGCAATTGCTTTGCCCATTTGGGGATTGTTCCCGCATTCACAAGGATTGGGAGGAAGTTTCTGGCTATTGACCTGATAGCGGGCAGGGTTATCCGCTGCCGTCCGCCGCCGCAGGAGAAAAAAAGCCCGCCGGGAAGGCGGGCCGAAGTCGCTGCGCTCATTCGTGGCGGGGGCGGCATCGCGGCCGCCCTCCGCAAATCGTCCGGATTTACTCCACGTGCTCGCCGTGCAGGATCACGTCGAGGCCTTCGCGCTCTTCCTCTTCCGACACGCGCAGGCCCATCGTCAGGTCGATCAGCTTCAGCAGCACGAAGCTCAGCACGCCGCTGTAGATCAGCGTGATCGCGACGCCCTTCGCCTGCAGCAGCAGGCTGCCGTCCATCCCGCCGATGTCCTTCACCGCGAACACGCCGGTCAGCAGCGCACCCAGGACGCCGCCCACGCCGTGCACGCCGAACGCATCGAGCGAATCGTCGTAGCCGAGCTTCGACTTGAGCCACGTCGCCGACCAGAAGCAGATCACGCCCGCCGCGATGCCGATCACCAGCGCACCGGCGACGCCGACGAAGCCGGCAGCCGGCGTGATCGCCACGAGACCCGCAACCGCGCCCGACACGATGCCGAGCACCGACGGCTTGCCCTTCGCGATCCATTCCGCGAACATCCAGCCGAGCGCCGCGCAGGCCGTCGCGACCTGCGTCGTCAGCATCGCGAAGCCGGCACGGCCGTCGGCCGCGACCGCCGAACCGGCGTTGAAGCCGAACCAGCCCACCCACAGCATCGAGCCGCCGATCATCGTCAGCACCAGGTTGTGCGGCGCCATCGATTCGCGGCCGTAGCCGACCCGCTTGCCGAGCACGAGGCACGACATCAGGCCCGCGATGCCCGCGTTGATGTGCACCACGGTGCCGCCCGCGAAGTCGAGCACGCCGTCGGCCGACAGCCAGCCGGTCGGTTCCCAGACCATGTGCGCGACCGGCACGTAGACGATCAGCGACCAGAGCGTCATGAACACCAGCATCGCCGAGAACTTCATCCGGTCGGCGAACGCGCCGCAGATCAGCGCCGGCGTGATGATCGCGAACGTCATCTGGTAGACGAAGTAGACCGATTCCGGAATCGTCGTCGCGAGGTGGCTCACGGTCAGCGTGGTCGCCTTGTCGCCCTTCACGTAGTTCATCCCGTGCAGGAACACGCGCGACAGGCCGCCGATGAAGCCGTTGCCCGGCGTGAACGCGAGGCTGTAGCCGACGACCGTCCAGAGCACCGTGATCAGCGCGGTGATCGCGAAGCTCTGCATCACGGTGGCCAGCACGTTCTTCTTGCGGACCATGCCCGCGTAGAACAGCGCGAGGCCCGGGACCGTCATGAACAGCACGAGCGCGGTGGACGTGAGCATCCACGCGGTGTCGCCGGCGCTGATCTTCGACGAATCGACGGAGAACGGCGCGGTGGGCGCGGCAGGCGCGGCCGGGGCCGACGCGGCGGCGGCGGCCGACGCATCGGCGGCGCCCGATGCCGGGGCGGCTGCGGCAGCGGCGGAAGCCGCGGCCTCCGGCGCGGCCGGCGCCGAAGCGGCCGGGGCGGCGGCTGCCGACGCGTCGGCGGCCGTTGCGGCAGGCGCGGACGCAGCCGCGGCGGACGCCGCGTCATCCGCGAGCGCCGGGCCGACACCGGCCGCGATCAGCGAGCCGGCCATCAGCAGGGACATCAGAAGTTTGCGCATCTTGGGTTTCCTCTTGTCGCTCGTCTTGTGTGTTACAGCGCGTCTGCGCCTGTCTCCCCGGTGCGGATCCGGATCACCTGCTCGATCGGCGTGACGAAGATCTTGCCGTCGCCGATCTTGCCGGTGCGCGCGGCCCGTTCGATCGCCTCCACCGCCTGGTCGACGAGATCGTCGGACACGGCGGCCTCGATCTTCATCTTCGGCAGGAAATCGACCACGTATTCGGCGCCCCGGTACAGCTCGGTGTGCCCCTTCTGGCGGCCGAACCCTTTCACCTCCGTCACCGTGATGCCCGAGACGCCGAGCGCCGAGAGCGCCTCGCGCGTCTCATCGAGCTTGAACGGCTTGATGATTGCGGTAATGAGTTTCATGAAGTCCTCTCGCTGGGTTGTCCCGTCGAATTGGTTGGATGTGTGGCGGACTACTCTCCAGCAACTCGCATGCCAAGTCCGCTGCGGACACGCACGAAACCGCGCGGCGGGGCCCGCTTCGGCCGCGAAAAGACGCGAAAGCCCGGCCGAACGGCCAACGTGGGCCGTGTTCTCTGGCGCCGGGCGAGGATCGTTGCTAGAGTGCACGCACGCCCCGGAATGCGGGGACTTTCACCCGTGCGGGCGCCGTGCCCGGAAATCGCGCGCCGCGCGCACCATTTCCGGTCATACGTGCATCACGGGCACGTATGCAACTGAAGATGCACATTTTTTGTGCAATGAAGGGGAATCACATGAAGCAACCCAGCGACGTTTTCAACGACCTGCAGTCGCGCGTCAGCGATCTGCTGAAAAACTCGCCGGCCAAGGATGTCGAGCGCAACGTGAAGGCCATGCTGTCGCAAGGCTTCTCGAAGCTCGATCTCGTCACCCGCGAGGAATTCGACACGCAGGCGCAGGTGCTCGCCCGCACCCGCGTGCGTCTCGAGGAACTGGAAAAGCGCGTCGCGGAGCTCGAGCAGAAGCTCGCCGCTTCGCAAGCCTGACCTGCAAGCCAGACCTGCAGGCCTGACGTACAAGCCTGACCTGCAGGCCCGACCGGGCACAGGCGCGACCGGCGGGCCGCTTCCCGCGGCCCGGCGACGCCTGCGCCAGCCCACGTAGTTCCCGTCGTTCTTTCATCCGCGCCACGCCGGCAAGCGCGCACCGATCTCTCCCTTTTCCGCGACAGGCGGCCGCAAGGCATGCCCGTCCGCCCTACAGGAGCCTCGCCATGTCGCTTGCCGTGGTGCGCAGCCGCGCACCGGCGGCCGGCCGCGCGCCGGACGTCACCGTCGAAGTCCATCTCGCCAACGGCCTGCCGTCGTTCTCGATCGTCGGCCTGCCCGATCTCGAAGTCCGTGAAAGCCGCGAGCGCGTGCGCGCCGCGCTGCAGAACTGCGGCTTCGAATTCCCCGTGCGCCGCATCACCGTCAATCTCGCGCCCGCCGACCTGCCAAAGGAATCGGGCCGCTTCGACCTGCCGATCGCGCTCGGCATCCTCGCCGCGAACGGCCAGATTCCGGCCGACGCGCTGCTGGGCCGCGAATTCGCCGGCGAGTTGTCGCTCACCGGCGCGCTGCGGCCGATGCGCGGCGCGTTCGCGATGGCCTGCGGCGTCGCGCGCGACGGGTGCGCGGCCCCCGCCGATCGGGCGGCGCCTCCCCGTGAGCCGGAGCTGTACCTGCCGCTCGACAGCGCCGCCGAGGCGGCGCTCGTGCCGGGCGTGACCGTGTACGGCGCGGCCGACCTGCCCGCGCTGTGCGCGCACCTGGCCGGTGCGCCCGACGGCCGGCTCGCGCCCGTCGCCGCGCCGCCGCTCGATGGCCGGCCCGCGACGGCCGCGCCCGATCTCGCCGACGTGATCGGCCAGCGCGGCGCACGGCGCGCGCTCGAAGTCGCGGCGGCCGGCGGGCATCACATGCTGATGGTCGGGCCGCCCGGCGCGGGCAAGTCGATGCTGGCCGCGCGGCTGCCGGGGCTGCTGCCGCCGCTCACGGACGACGAGGCGCTGACGTCGGCCGCGCTGCTGTCCGCAAGCCGCATCGGCTTCTCGCCCGCGCAGTGGCGGCAGCGGCCGTTTCGCTCGCCGCATCATTCGTCGAGCGCGGCGGCGCTGGTCGGCGGCCGCAACCCGCCGCAGCCGGGCGAGATCACGCTCGCGCATCTGGGCGTGCTGTTCCTCGACGAGCTGCCGGAATTCGACCGGCACGTGCTGGAAATGCTGCGCGAGCCGCTCGAGGCCGGCCGCATCACGATCTCGCGCGCCGCCCAGCAGGCGGACTTCCCCGCCGCGTGCCAGCTGATCGCCGCGATGAACCCGTGCCCGTGCGGCTGGCACGGCGATCCGTCCGGCCGCTGCCGCTGCTCGCCGGACGTCGCCGCGCGCTACCTGCGCAAGCTGTCCGGGCCGCTGCTCGACCGCATCGACATCCAGATCGACCTGCCCGCGCTCACGCCGGCCGAGCTGGCGGCGCGCGCGCCGACACCCGGCGAGCCGAGCGCCGCGGTCGCCGCGCGGGTCGCGCAGGCCCGCGCGCGGCAGCTCGAACGCCAGGGCAAGACGAATCACATGCTGAGCGGCCGCGAAACCGACGACCTCGGCCGGCCGACCGACGACGGCGAGCGCCTGCTGCGCGAGGCCGGCGAGCGCTTCGGCTGGTCGGCGCGCGCGTATTACCGGGTGCTGAAGGTCGCGCGGACGATCGCCGATCTCGCCGGCGACCCGCAGCCGAACGCCGCGCAGATCGCCGAGGCGATCCGCTACCGGCGCGCGCTGACCGCGCTCTGAGGACAAAATCCAGCTGTCAAGACTTGACTTATGCACAATTCCGCGCCTCCGGGCGCGGATTGCATCACCGCCGTGAATATTCGATGGCGGTCTCGCATGCCGTTGTTTTTATTGATTTTTCTCAAGCGCCCCACGCACGGGCAATCCGTTCCGGCGGCCGTCCGGCGCGGCTTCGACGCACATTCCGACCACTTTTCAACAAAGTTATCCACACGCGCTGTGGATAGCCCAAAAACTCCCGCAAAATCCGGCAATTAGCGAACAATGCTGCGAAGCAACTTGCGGTTTCGCACCCCCTCGCCTCTTTCAATCGAGTTTCAACGATCCGAAGAATTGATCGAGCTGCTCCTGCCCGAGCGGCGCGTCGGAGATCACGACCGCCTGGTAAGCATGTTTGCCGCGCGCCGCGAGCCGGGCCACGATCGTCTTGCGGGCACGCTCCGGCCCCGCCGCCGCGCCGGCCAGCCGCAGCTCGAGCCCGTTCACCGCGCCGCCCGCCGCGAGCGGCACCGGCACCGAGGCCGTCTGCGGCGCGCCGTCGAGGTTGCGGGACAGCCCGCTGCGCAGGTAGTCGAGCGCCGCGCGCCGGGTCTCGTCGCGCTCGTCGGGCAGCATCACCGTGCCGACCGCGAACACCGCGCCGTCGACGTGCGCCGCCTGCATCCGCATCTTCATCGGCATGCCGCCGATCGCGACCGCATGCTCCTCGACGGTCGGCTTCGCGGGCAGGTCGATCGTGTAGCCGGCGTCGCTGTGCAGCGTGCGCCAGTCGAAGGCCGGCGAGCACGCGGCCAGCGCGGCGCTCGCGCACACGAGTGCGGCGAAGTGCCGCAGCGGACGGAAAAGGGGACGCAGCGAATCGGGGAAGACCTTCGGCATGACGCGGATCGACACGGGCAAAACGTGCATTATGCGTCGAACCGCAACGCCGGGATGCGTGGCGGCCCCCGGTGCGCGTGCCGCATTCGCGCTAAAATGAGCGCCGAATTTCGACGTGTCCGCCCTGTCCCGCGTCATCGACCGTCCTTCGAGAGCCCGCAGATGAACTCCACGCCTCCTTCTTCCAGCCGCCGCGCGAGCCCGATGCGCTACGTCGCGGCCGTCGTCGTTGCAGCCGCGATCGCCGTGGCCGGCTTCTTCGCGTTCAGCGGCAAGTCCAGCGCGCCGGACGCGACCTTCACGCTGCTGTCGGGCCAGAAGATCTCGACCACGGCCGACCTGAAGGGCAAGGTCTACCTCGTCAACTTCTGGGCGACGAGCTGCGCGACCTGCATGCAGGAAATGCCGCAGATGGTCGAGACCTACAACCGCTTCAAGGGACAGGGGCTGGAATTCGTCGCGGTCGCGATGAACTACGACCCGCCGATGTACGTGGCGAACTACGCGCAGACGCGCCAGCTGCCGTTCAAGGTCGCGCTCGACGACGGTAGCGTCGCGCAGCAGTTCGGCAACGTGCAATTGACGCCGACGACCTTCGTCGTCGACAAGGACGGCAAGATCCTGAAGCGCTATGTCGGCGCGCCGCAGTTCGCGGAGCTCGACGCGCTGCTCAAGAAGGCGCTCGGCAACGCCGCCTGAGCGTCCGCCCGATACCGGCCGACAGGCGCGCAACGCGCGCCTCGCCGCAAGCAGGGCCCCGACACGGACCGCATGACCGGACAACACCGGTTCCGCGGTCCGTTTCGTTTCAGCGGTCCTTTCAGCGGTCTGTATCGCCTTTCGCCGACAGCCCGTAGCGCTTCATCTTCTCGTAGAGCGTCGCCTTGCCGACGTGCAGCCGGTCAGCGGTGGCCGCGACCGCGCCGCCCGTCTGGTTCAGCGCCTCGGCGATCACCGCGCGCTCGAACTGCTCGATGCGCTCCTTCAGCGTCTGCTCGTTCGCGTCGTCGTCCGCCGCCGCGCCTGCGTCCTGCGGCATGTCGGCGACGCCGAGCACGAACCGGTCGGCCGCGTTGCGCAGCTCGCGCACGTTGCCGGGCCAGTCGCGCTGCATCAGGCTCGCGCGCTGCCGGTCGGTGAGCACCGGCGCCGGGCGGCCGTAGCGCACCGCCGCGTCGAGCATGAAGTGCTCGAACAGCGGCACGATGTCCTCGCGGCGCTCGGCGAGCGGCGGCAGCGCGATCGTCACGACGTTGAGGCGGTACAGCAGGTCGCGCCGGAACGTGCCGGCCGCGACCAGCTCGCTCATGTCGCCCTTCGCGGCCGCGACGACGCGGCAATTCACGCGGATCGGCTGGTTCGAGCCAAGCCGCTCGAGCACGCCGTCCTGCAGCACGCGCAGCAGCTTTACCTGCAGCGCGAGCGGCATGCTTTCGATCTCGTCGAGGAACAGCGTGCCGCCGGACGCGTATTCGAGCTTGCCGACCCGGCGCTTCGCGGCGCCCGTGAACGCGCCCGGCTCGTAGCCGAACATCTCCGATTCGAACATCGGCTCGGGCAGCGCGCCGCAGTTCACCGCGATGAACGGCTTGTCGCGGCGCGGCGACAGCTCGTGCAGGCTGCGTGCGATCAGCTCCTTGCCGGCGCCCGTGTCGCCGTTGATGAGCACCGACGCATCGGTCGGCGCGACGTTCGCGATCAGCCGCCGCACCTGCTCGATCGCCGGGCTGCGGCCGATGATGCGCGGCGCGACGACGTTCTGCCCGGCCAGCTCGCGGCGCAGCGCGTGGTTCTCGAGCACCAGCTCGCGGCGCTCGAGCGCGCGCCGCACGGTCTCGATCAGCCGCTCGGCCGCGAACGGCTTCTCGATGAAGTCGTACGCGCCGTCGCGCATCGCCTGCACGGCCATCGAGATGTCGCCGTGCCCGGTGACGAGGATCACCGGCACGTCGGGCACGCGCTCGCGGCACTGCGCGAGCAGGTCGAGCCCGCTCGCGCCGGGCAGGCGGATGTCGCTGACGATCACGCCGGCGGCGTCGCCGACGATCGCCTTCTCGGCGGCCTCGGCCGACTCGAAGCCGGTCACGTCGAACCCCGCCAGCTGGAGGCTCTGCACGCTCGCGCGGCGCACGAGCGCATCGTCTTCGATATAGATCACTTGCAGCCGGTTGGCCATCGTACTTGCTTGCTCCTGATGGGTGCCGCGGCGCTCGGCGCGCGCAACGGGCGCGCTCAGCGCGAGCCCGCCTGCTCGGACACGGAGTCCGGATGATGCGTGCGCGCGCGGCGCAACGTCAAGACGAACAGCGCGCCGCCGCCCGGCGCGTTGCGCGCGGTCAGCGAGCCGCCCGCGTCGCTCGCGATCGACGACGAGATCGCGAGCCCGAGGCCGAGCCCGCGCCCCATTTCCTTGGTCGTGAAGAACGGCTCGAACAGCCGCGGCAGCAGGTCGGGCGGGATGCCCGGGCCATTGTCGCGCACCCGGATCGCGAGCGTCGCGGCCGACGCGTCGATCGCGACCTCGATGCGCGGGGCCGCCGCGCGCGGCGCGGCGGATGACGCAACCGCGTCGAGCGCGTTGCCGAGCAGGTTGATCAGCACCTGTTCGAGACGCAGATCCTCGCAGCGCGCGACGAGTTCCGGATGGTCGTTCGCGAGATCGAGCGGCGCGGCGCGCGACGGCTCGCCGTCGCCGTCGCCGTCGCGCAGCGTCAGCACCAGCTCGATGCCGCGCAGCCGCTCGCCGAGCAGCGCGAGCACGCTGCGCAGCGCGCGCACGACGAGCGCCTGCTCGTTGCGCGGCCGCGCGCGGCCGACGAACAGCTTCAGCTGGTTGGTGATCTTGCCCATCCGCTCGGTGAGCGCGGCGATCGCCTCGAGGTTCTCGCGCGCGGCCGCCTGCTCGCCGCGGTCGAGCAGCACGCGCGTGTTGTCGGAGAAGCTGCGCAGCGCGGCGAGCGGCTGGTTCAGCTCGTGCGTGATGCCCGCCGCCATCTGGCCGAGCGCGGCCAGCTTGCTCGCCTGGATCAGCTCGTCATGCGCGGCGCGCAGCTCCTGTTCGGCGCGGATCCGGTCGCCGACCTCCTTCTGCAGCTGCCCGTTCGCCTGCGACAGGTCGGCCGTGCGCTCCTCGACGCGCCGGTTCAGCTCCGCGTACGCCTGCTGCAGCAGCGCGCGGCCGCGCATCATCTCGCGCACGCGCGCGCGGCGCATGCGCCAGTAGAACGCGAGCAGCGCGATCGACACGAAGCCGAAACCGGTGACGATCGTCGCGTTGCGCGCGTCGGCGTCGACAGGCGCGATCGGCGCGAGCGTGACGAGCTGCCAGTCGGGCTCGCCGATGCGGCGCTGCGTCGCGAGGTAGCGCGGCGCGCGGCGGCCCGGCCCGAGGCGCACGATCTGCGCATCCGCGCCGAGCGCGCGCTCGACCCGCAGCGGCAGCGGCGTGACCGGCTGCTGCGCGTACTGGCGGGTTTCGTAGATCGACGCGTCGACGGGGCCCGGCAGCGGCTTCAGCGTGTGGTACTTCCACGCCGGCACCGACGACAGGAACACGACGCCGTGCTCGTCCGCGACGACGAGCGGCTCGGACGCGTCGGCGCCCTGGAACCATTCGAGATTGAGCTTCACGACGACGACGCCGACGATCCGGCCGTCGCGCCACACCGGCTGCGAGATGTAGTAGCCGGGGTCGCGCGAGATCGTGCCGATGCCGAAGAAGCGGCCGACGCGGCCGTTCATCGCGTCGATGAAATACGGGCGGAACCGGTATTCGATTCCGATGAAGCTGTCGGGCGCGCGCCAGTTGCTCGCGGCGACGCACAGGCCGTCCGCGCCGACGAGATAGGTGACGGTCGCGTGCGCGTGCTGGTTGAGGTCTTCGAGATAGCGGTTCGCGCGCGCCGCGTAATCGGCGCGCTTCGGCTCGGCGAGCAGGTCCTGCACGAGCGGGTGGCTGCCGAGCAGGTACGGCAGCGACTCGTAGCGGTCGAGGGTGCTTTTCAGCGCATTGGTGGTGCGATCGACGCGCACCGCGGCATTGCGCTGCAGTTCGTCGATCCCGCGCTGCCAGGTGAAGGTCCACGTCAGCGTGCACGCCGCGACGAGCGCGACGGCGAACGCGACGAGAACCAGCAGGCGGCGCTTCACGATGACGGCTTCCTGACGATGCGGATCGCCTATTGTGTCATAGCCGCCCGCACCGCCGCCGCTGCCGCGCGGCGCGCAGCCCGCGGGCGGCGCCCCCTGCTCCTTCATGGCGTCAGACGCCGGCCGTCTCGGTCGCGGCGACTTCGCCGCCGCCCTTCAGCGCCTGGCGCAGCTTGTTGCGGTCGAGCTCCTTCTCCCACGCGGACACGACGACCGTCGCCACGCCGTTGCCGACGATGTTGGTCAGCGCGCGGCACTCGCTCATGAAGCGGTCGATGCCGAGGATCAGCACCATGCCCGACAGCGGGATGGTCGGCACGACGGCGAGCGTCGCGGCCAGCGTGATGAAGCCCGCGCCGGTCACGCCGCTTGCGCCCTTCGACGTCAGCATCGCGACCGCGAGCAGCGTGAGCTGCTGCATCCAGGTCAGTTCGATGTTGGTCGCCTGCGCGATGAACAGCACGGCCATCGTCATGTAGATGTTGGTGCCGTCGAGGTTGAACGAGTAGCCGGTCGGCACCACGAGGCCGACCACCGAGCGCGAGCAGCCCGCCTTCTCGAGCTTTTCCATCAGCTGCGGCAGCGCGGCTTCCGACGAGCTCGTGCCGAGCACGATCAGCAGCTCTTCCTTGATGTAGCCGATGAAGCGGATGATCGAGAAGCCGGTGAAGCGCGCGATCGCGCCGAGCACGACCAGCACGAACACGACCGAGGTCAGGTAGAACGTGCCGATCAGCTTGAGCAGCGGCACCAGCGAGCCGACGCCGTACTTGCCGATGGTGAACGCCATCGCGCCGAACGCGCCGATCGGCGCGAGCTTCGTGACGATGTGCACGATGCCGAACAGCACGCGCGTGATGCCGTCGATGAAATCCGTGACCACGCGGCCGCGCTCGCCGAGGTGCGCGAGCACGCTGCCGAACAGCAGCGCGATCAGCAGGATCTGCAGGATCTCGCCCTGCGCGAACGCGTCGACCATCGTGTTCGGGATGATGTGCATCAGGAAGTCGACCGTCGACTGGCCGTGCGCCTTCGCCGCGTACGACGCGACTTCCTTGCCGTTCAGCGTCGCCGGATCGATGTTGAAGCCGACGCCCGGACGCAGGATGTGCGTCGCCGCGAGGCCCAGCAGCAGCGCGAAGGTCGACACGACCTCGAAGTACAGCAGCGCCTTGCCGCCCACGCGCCCGACCTTCTTCATGTCCTCCATGCCGGCGATGCCGGTCACGACCGTACAGAAGATGATCGGCCCGATCACCATCTTGATCAGCTTGATGAAGCCGTCGCCGAGCGGTTTCATCTCGGTGGCGAGCGACGGGTAGTAATGACCGAGGATCACGCCGACGATGATGGCGAAGATCACCTGCACATAAAGCACTTTGTAGAAGGGTTTCTTCTTCACGATGATTCCTGATGAAGGGTAGATGAGCCGATAAGGCGGCGTCACGCGCGCGGGAAGGCGACGAGGAAGGAGGCAATGCCCCCTGAGTCAAACGCCCGCGCGGCTGCCGTGCCGCAACAAGCGATGCCTCAAGACATCCGGGGGAGGAAGAAGGCGTTGGTCATCGGTTGTCTCCTTGCTTGCTGTAGTAGTTCGGCCGGGGGTGGCCGTGCCTTTTATATTGCAAGGTCGATGCCAGCCGCGTGAAAGCATTCAGGCCGTTGTTTTCATTGTATTTCCCACAATGCGGCAGGCAAGGAAATCCGGGTTTCCGGAAATCCGGAATGCATCCGTCCGGCAATCCGGACGGATGCGGCCATTCATCTGACGATTCAGTGGTGCGCGGCCGGGCCGGCCAGCACGCCCGTCTGCGCGTAGAACTCCTGCCGCGCGAACGCGTCGCGCTCGCGGCGCGCGCGCTCGCCGCGGTCGGCCAGCGAGCCGACGACGATGCCCGCGAACGCGAGCGGCACCGACACGAGCGCCGGGTTGTCGAGGAACACCGGCGCGTGCGCGTGATGCAGCACGTCGACCCACACCGACTTCGACAGCACCGTGAGCGCGACCGCCGACGCGAGGCCGAGGCCGCCGCCCAGCACCGCGCCGCGCGTCGTCATTCCGCGCCAGAAGATCGACATCGCGAGCACCGGGAAATTCGCGCTCGCCGCGACCGCCGCGACGAGGCCGACCATGAACGCGACGTTCACGTGCTCGAACAGGATCGACAACCCGATCGCGACCGCGGACAGCGCGATCGTCGCCGCGCGCGAGATGCGCATTTCCAGCCGCTCGTCCGGCTTGCCGCGCGCCCACATCTGCGCGTACAGGTCGTGCGAGATCGTCGTCGCGCCGGCGAGCGTGAGGCCCGCGACCACCGCGAGGATCGTCGCGAACGTGACGGCCGCGATGAAGCCGTAGAACCAGTTGCCGCCGACCGCCTGCGCGAGCTTCACCGCGACCATGTTCGAGCCGCCGAGCAGGTCGCGCGTGAGGTTGAACGTGCCGTTCGCGCCGAGCTTGAAGAACTCCGGATGCTGCGCAAGCAGCACGATCGCCGAGAAGCCGATCACGAACGTCAGCAGGTAGAAATAGCCGATGAAGCCGGTCGCGTAGAGCACCGACTTGCGCGCCTCCTTCGCGTTCGGCACCGTGAAGAAGCGCATCAGGATGTGCGGGAAGCCGGCGGTGCCGAACATCAGCGCAATGCCGAGCGACAGCGCGTTGGCCGGATCGCGGATCAGCTTGCCGGGCGCCATGATGCCGAGCGCGCCCGGATGCACGGCCACCGCGCGGCGGAACATCGCGTCGATGCTGAAGCCGAATTCGCCGAGCGCGAGCCACGCGAGCAGCGTCGCGCCGCACAGCAGCAGCACGGCCTTGATCACCTGCACCCAGGTGGTCGCCGTCATCCCGCCGAAGAACACGTACACCACCATCAGCACGCCGACGATCAGCTCGGCCGTGCCGTACGACAGCCCGAACAGCAGCTGGATCAGCTTGCCCGCGCCGACCATCTGCACGACGAGGTACAGCACGACGATCGTCAGCGAGTTGGCCGACGTCAGCAGCCGGATCGGCCGCTGCGCGAAGCGGTATGCGACCACGTCGACGAACGTGAACCGGCCGAGGTTGCGCAGCGGCTCGGCGATCAGGAACATTACGAACGGCCAGCCGACGAGGAAGCCGATCGAGTAGATGAGCCCGTCGAAGCCGAACATGAACACCATGCCGGACAGGCCGAGGAACGACGCGGCCGACATGTAGTCGCCGGCGATCGCGAGGCCGTTCTGCAGGCCGGTGATGCCGCCGCCCGCCGTGTAGAAGTCGCGCGTGGAGCGCGTGCGGCGCGCGGCCCAGCGGGTGAGCGCGAGCGTCGCGAACACGAACGCGAAGAACATGCCGATCGCGACGGGGTTCAGTTCGACCTTGTCGGGCATCGGCCCGGCGACGGACACCGCGTGCGCGGCGGCGGGAACGAGCGCCGTGCAGGCGGCGCAAAGCGAGGATAACGAACGATGCATCGCGGCCTCCGTCACGCACGTTCGAGGATCGCGTCGACCGCCCGGTCGAACGCACGGTTCGCGCGCAGCACGTAGCACGCGGTCAGGGCGATCGCGACCAGGATGATCGCGACACCCGCGGCGACGCCGGCGGTGATCGTCGCGCCCCGGTACAGCGGCGCCGCGAGCACGCGCGGCGCGAGCGCGACGAGCAGGATGAAGCCGTAATACGTGGCGATCATCAGCGCCGTCAGCACGAAGCTGAAGCGGCGCCGCGCGCGCACGAGCTGCTGGTAGTCGCGGCGCGCCGTGACCGATTCGATGACGGAAAGCTCCATGGTGTCTCCTTTGTCGACCGGAGTTGGCGCTTGAGCGCTTGCTCCGGTCCCATGCAATGCACGGCGTCGTCCTGCGACGGGTATCGTGTAATGGTCCGGCGCGCGATCCTGCCCGCCCGCGCCGCGGCGTCACCTTCGATTCAGACCACGCGATCCGCGCGCAGCCGCGCGACGTCGCCCGCCGACAGCCCGAGCCAGCCGCCGAGCACCTCGGCCGTATCCGCGCCGAGCCCGGGCGGCGCGCCGCGCACCGGCAGCCGCGCGCCGTCGAAGCGGTACGGCGGCGCGAGCACGTCGACGCCGCCCGCGACCGGATGCGGCTGGCGCGTGACGAGCCCCGCGCGGCGTGCGCGCTCGGACGTCAGCGCCTCGTGCAGGCCGAGCACTTCGCCGCACGGAATGCCGGCGCCGGCGAGCCCGGCCAGCAAGGTCGCGCGCGTGCGGCTCGCGAGCTCGCGGCGAATCTCGGGCAGCAGCTCGGCCCGGTTCTGCGAGCGGCCGAGGTTGGTCGAGTAACGCGGGTCGGCCGCGAGATCGGGCCGCCCGATCACGTCGCAGAAGCGCGCGAACTGCGGGTTGGTGCCGACCGTGATCACGAGCGGGCCGTCGGCCGCGTCGAACACGCCGTACGGCACGATCGACGGATGCGCGTTGCCGTAGCGCGGCGGGTCCTGCTCCATCAGCAGCGCGTCGAGCCCGTAGTACGCGGTGATCATCAGCCCGCAGTCGAACAGCGCCATCTCGATGCGCCGGCCGCGGCCCGTCGCGTGCCGCTCGTACAACGCCGCGAGGATCGCCTGCGCCGAATACATCCCGGTGAACAGGTCGACCGCCGCGACGCCGAACTTCAGCGGCGGCTGGTTTTCCTCGCCGTTCAGCGCCATCAGCCCCGCCTCGCCCTGCACGACGAGGTCGTAGCCGGGGCGGCCCGCTTCCGGGCCCGAACGGTCGTAGCCCGAAATCGCGCAATGCACGAGGCGCGGGTTCAGTTCGGCCAGCGCGTCGTAGCCGAGGCCGAGCTTCTCCGCGCCGCCGAACTTGAAGTTGTGGATCAGCACGTCGGCCTGCGCGGCCAGCTCGCGCGCGAGACGTTGGCCTTCCGCCGTCTGCAGGTCGAGGCAGATCGACCGCTTGCTGCGGTTCACGCTGTTGAAGTAGGTCGTCTCGGTGTCGCCGATGCGCAGGCCCCAGTCGCGCGTATCGTCGCCGCGCGCCGGATGCTCGACCTTGATCACTTCCGCGCCGAAATCGGCCAGCACCATCGCGCTCCACGGCCCGGCCAGCACGCGCGAGAAATCGAGCACCTTGACGCCGGCGAGCGGCAGCGCGGGTTGCGTCGCGTTGTCCATCGTCGTCTCCTCCCTCTTCTGCCTGCTTATTGTTTCGACTGCGGTTTCGACAGCGCGATATAGCGCGCGAGGTGGTGGTCCTCGTCGCCGAGCTGGTGATCGATCATCACGAGGCGCTTCGCGTAGTGCGACAGCGGCAGCTCCCACGTCATGCCGATCCCGCCGTGCAGCTGGATGCTCTCCTCGGCGACGAGCGTGCCGATCCGGCCGATGCTGACCTTGGCCGCGGCCAGCGCGCGCTCGCGCACGGCACGCGGCGCATCGAGCTGCGCGGCCGCGTTGATCACCGCCGAGCGCGCCTGCTCGACTTCGAGCAGCAGGTCGGCCATCCGGTGCTGCAGCGCCTGGAAGCTGCCGATCGGCATGCCGAACTGCTTGCGGGTGCGCAGGTACTCGAGCGTGTGCTCCTTCGCGACGTCCATCGCGCCGAGCGCCTCCGCGGACAGCGCGAGCAGCCCGTAGCCGAGCACGCGCTCGAGCAGCGCCGCGCCGTCGTGCGGATCGCCGAGCGCCGCGTCGGCCGGCAGCGCGACGCGCTCGAAGCGCACCTCCGCCGCACGGCCGCCGTCGATCTTCCGGTAATCGCGCAGCGACACGCCGTGCGCATCGGCCGGCACGACGAACAGGCGGATGCCGTGCGCATCGTCGTCGTTCCCCGCGGTGCGCGCGGATACGACGAAGAACGCGGCCTGCGCGCCCTGGTCGACCACGCCCTTCGCACCGCTCAGCACCCAGCCGTCGCCGCTCTTTTCCGCACGCGTGCGCACGGTGGTCAGCTCGTAGTGCGAGCCCGGCTCGTCGTGCGCGAACGCGGCGCTCGCGCTGCCGGCGATCAGCGCGGCGAGCCGCTCGCGCTGCGCGTCGCCGCCGGCGAGCGCGAGCGCGCGGCCCGCGAGCAGCGCGCCGAGGAACGGCTCGACGACGAGCCCGCGCCCGAGGCATTCGAACACGACCGCGATATCGAAGCCCGCGCCGCCGAAGCCACCGTCGGCTTCGTCGAACAGCACGCCGATCGCGCCGAGCTCGGCGAAGCGTTCCCACATCGTCCGGTCGAAGCCCTGCGCCGATTGCGCGATGCGGTCGCGCACCGGGAACGCGTACTGCTCGGCGATGAAGCGGTTCAGCGTGTCCGCCAGCATCCGGCGGTCTTCGGTATGTCGAAAGTCCATGAGCGTTCCTTACAAGCCGAGCATCATCTTCGCGATGATGTTCTTCTGGATCTCGTTCGAGCCGCCGAAGATCGACAGCTTGCGGTTGTTGAAATACTGCAGCGCGGCGCTCGCGGCCTCTTCCGGCCCGACCGGTTCGCCGTCGTAGTCGGCATCGAGCGCCTCCTCGACGAACGGCTGCGCGTACGGCCCCATCGCGCGCCGCATCAGCGACGTGATTTCCTGACGGATCTGCGTGCCGCGGATCTTCAGCATCGAGCTTTCCGCGCCCGGTGCGCCGCCGCCCGCGACCGCGGCGAGCACGCGCAGGTTGGTCGTCTTCATGTTCTCGAGCTCGATCTCGACGCGGGCGACGCGTGCCGCGAAATACGGATCGTCGGCAAGCGGCCGGCCGTTTTTCCTCACCTTCGCGGCGACCGCGCGCAGCCGGTCGAGCGCGGCCGTCGAGAAGCCGACGCCCGCGATGTTGGTGCGCTCGTAGGTGAGCAGGTATTTCGCGTAGGTCCAGCCGCGGTTCTCCTCGCCGACGAGGTTCCCGGCCGGCACGCGCACGTCGGTGAAGAACACTTCGTTCACCTCGTGCTCGCCGTCGAGCGTGACGATCGGGCGCACCTCGACGCCGGGCGTGTTCATGTCGATCAGCAGGAAGCTGATGCCCTCCTGCTTGCGCACGTCGGTCGCGGTGCGCACGAGGCAGAAGATCATGTTCGCGTAGTGGCCGAGCGTGGTCCACGTCTTCTGGCCGTTGACGATGTAGTGTTCGCCCTGCGCGTCGATGCCCCGCACGGCGCTCGTCTTCACCGCCGCGAGATCGGAGCCCGCGCCCGGCTCCGAGTAGCCCTGGCACCACCAGTCGGTGCCGTCGAGGATGCGCGGCAGCCAGTGGCGCTTTTGCGCGTCGCTGCCGTACTTGATCAGCACGGGCCCGAGCATGCTCACGCCGAACGGCACGATGCGCGGCGCGCCGGCGAGCGCGCATTCGTGATCGAACAGGAACTTCTGCGCGACGCTCCAGCCGGGGCCGCCGTACTCGCGCGGCCAGTGGTTCGCGAGCCAGCCGCGGGCATTGAGGATCGCGTGCCATTCGCGCATGTCGTCGCGCGTCAGGTGCAGGCCCCCCTTCACCTTGCGCGAGATGCGCTCGGGCAGCCGGTCTTTCAGGAAGCGCTGCACGTCGGCGCGAAACGCTTCTTCTTCGGGCGTGAAATCGAGATCCATGGGTTCTATATGAACGCGTCCCGTTTGCAACAGTTCTCGTGTGTTACGACAGACAGGATGGACAGCAGCTCTATATCCGGCCTTGTTGCAGCCGGTACTGCCGCTGCGGGCCCCTATGAAATACGCTGACTCGCACCTCATTCTCCGGGCGAGCTCGAAGCTCTCCAACCCATTCAGGTTTAGCGAGTCCCGGTCCTACCTGGTTTGTCATCACACTCGATTGCTGCGCAACCTTTCGACGTTCACCCTGTGTTAAACGTTGATGTTCTACTGCGCATGAACCAATCAGGCCGGTTTCACGCTCACGTAGTCCTTCCGGTACGGTCTCCCATGGGCGAGCACCGCCCAGATCGTCCGCGCCATCTTGTTGGCCAGCGCGACGATCACGACATTCGGCGGCCGCCGCTTTTTCATCTGCTCGACCCAAGGACCGGGTTCTTTCGCATGACTCAACACGGAGCGCGCGCCGTGAATCAGCAGCGTGCGCAAATACGTGTCACCGCGTTTGCTGATCCCGTGCAGGTTCACCTTGCCGCCCGTGCCGGTCTGTTTGGGCACCAGGCCCGCCCAGGCGGCGAACTCCCGGCCTGAGCTGAATGCCTTCGGATCGCCCATCATGGCCACCGCGGCCGTGGCCGTCAGCAGCCCGACTCCGGGAATCTCGCTGACCGCTTTTACGGCCGCATCCGCCTTCTTCCACTCGCGCATGCGCCGCTCGATCTCGGCGATCTGCCCGTCGAGCTTCGCCAGGCCGTTCCACTGTTCGCGCAACGTATCGATCAGCACGGCAGGTAGACGCTCCGCGATCCGCTCAAGCGCAGCCGGTATCTCCTTATCCAGCTTGGCTCGCCCCTTGCTCATCACCTCACCGTATTCCGTCAGCAACCCACGCAGTCCGTTGCTCTGCATCGTCCGGAACTTCACCAACTGCTCGCGCAGCCGGTGCAGCGCCAGCATGGCCTGCTGCATCTCGCTCTTCACTGCCACCGGCTTGCCCGGCTGCTGCACCGCCAGCCAGATCGCACGGGCATCCGCCGCATCGTTCTTGTTGCGGATGTTGAACGCCTTCACGAACTCGGCCGGCATCAGCCTGACCTCGTGCCCCATCTTCGTCAGTTGCCGCGCCCAGTGGTGCGCTCCGCCACATGCTTCCATCCCGATCAGACAGGGCGTACGGTTGGCGAAGTGCTCAAGAAACTTGGCCCGCTTGAGCGGCTTGTTCACGATCTCTCCGCTTTCCTGATCGACGTAATGCACCTGGAAAACGTGCTTGGCGATGTCCACGCCTACGGCCATACTGTTCATCGTGGATCCTCCGGTTGCCGGGAAATGCGTGCATTTTCCACCTGGGCACATCGATGCCGTTGGCCCGTGAGGATCCACCTCTTCCTCCGCACTCACATTCACGGGTGGGACGCGTTCATTTCAATTCTCCGTAACGAATTCGGGGCAACGTTCAGTCGACGCGGTTCAGGCTCGCGAAGGTCTCGCCGCGCTCGACCAGCGACACGATCAGCGGCGACGGCTTCCAGAACAGCGGATCCTCTTTCGCGAACGCGCGCAGGTCGGCGAGCACGTTCGCGAGGCCGACGGTATCCGCGTAGTGCATCGGGCCGCCGCGGTGGCGCGGGAAGCCGTAGCCGTGCAGGAACACCGCGTCGACGTCGAGCGGGCGCAGCGCGATCTTCTCGTGCACCACGTTCGCGCCTTCGTTGATCATCGCGGCGAGGTAGCGGCGCAGGATCTCGTCGTCGGTGAACGCGCGCGGCACGATGCCCTTCTTCGCGCGTTCTTCGGCGACGATCGCGTCGACCTCGGGGTCCGGCGTGCCGGTGCGCGCGCCGTCCGGATACAGGTAGTAGCCGCGCCCCGTCTTCTGCCCGAACCAGCCGCGCTCGCACAGCCGGTCGGAAATCCCGACATAGCGCGCGCGCGGATCGCGCGTCGCCGAGCGGCGCTTGCGGGTCGCCCAGCCGATGTCGCCGCCCGCGAGATCGACGACCTGGAACGGTCCCATCGGGAAGCCGAAGTCGCGCACCGCGCGATCGATCTGGTACGGCAACGCGCCGTCCTCCATCAGGTAGTCGGCCGCGGTGCGGTAGACCGCGAGGATCCGGTTGCCGATGAAGCCGTCGCACACGCCCGCGCGCACCGGCGTCTTCTTCAGCTGCTTCGCGAGCGCGAACGCCGTCGCGACGACCTCCGCACTCACGCGTGCCGGCACGACG
>Ga0157367_1000455_pt1 | contig 20039 bp, 18 predicted proteins | sample AttbisABBM2_FD_113142 | JGI IMG/M metagenome (GOLD analysis project Ga0157367, IMG submission 113142) | Fungus gardens microbial communities from leaf cutter ant in Botucatu, State of São Paulo, Brazil - Atta bisphaerica ABBM2 | ecosystem: Host-associated > Fungi > Mycelium > Unclassified ... | reverse complement strand
TGGCGCACGCCTGCGGCCACTTCGGCCTTGCCGAGATTGCGTGCCGACGTGCGGAAGAAGTCCAGCACCGCCTGCGGCTCCCATGACGGCGCATTCGCCACGTCCACGACGACGTCCGCGTCCGTCAATGCGTCGGTCAGGCCCTCGCCTGTGATGGTATTGACGCCGGTGCGCGGCGACGCGGCAAGCGCCTGATGGCCCGCATCGCCGAGCAGCGTGACGACACGCGAGCCGATCAGGCCCGAACCGCCGATGACGACGATCTTCATCGCAAAATCTCCTGACGAAAGGATTTCATTGGAATGCGTAACGCACGTGACGGGTGCCGTATCCGATGAAGGCGGCCATCACCGTCGCATCGCGTGACGCCATTGTGGAAGAACCATGTCCTGTCCATCAGTGCCAAGAATCGTCGATCGGACTGATCCATGTCGCGTCTGTTCGCGTCACCCGCGAGATGTCGGCAAACGACGCACCGCCTCGATACGCAAGGTTCGAGAGCCGCACCTGACGGGCGATTGGTGCCGAAGCGGCAACAGAGTGCGCACGTGCCCGGCGCTACCGGCCCTCGGGGCACGCGAATACGATGGTTGCCAGGCAGTCCCGCGATGAATCGTCATGCGCAGGGCCGGTAGTACCGCTTCCACAGATCAGGAGAACGGATCATGACGCAACGTATCAACTACTTTCAGCAATCACCGGAACTGACCAAAAAACTCGTCGAGCTGGACGGGTTGATCCAAAAGACGACGATCGAGGCGCCGGTCCGCGAGCTCGTCGAGATTCGGGCATCGCAGCTCAATGGCTGCGCATTCTGCGTCGACATGCACATCAAGATGGCGAAAATCCACGGCGAGCGCGAACTGCGCGTGCATCACGTCGCGATCTGGCGCGAGTCGACGCTGTTTTCGCCGCGCGAGCGTGCCGCGCTGGAATGGACCGACGCACTGACCCACCTCCCCTCGCATGGCGTGCCGGACGACCTCTACGAACGCGTGCGTGCGCACTATTCCGAGAAGGAGCTGTCGGATCTCACCTTCCTCGTGGGCGCGATCAATAGCTGGAACCGGCTGAATGTCGCGTTCCGCATCGTGCCCGGCTCGTTCGACAAGATGTTCGGGCTCGACAAGGCCAATCTGGAGTAACGACATGAAACGCATCATGCTCGTTCTTGCGCTGCTGGTATCGTCGCTGCTGATGGTCGTTCAGCCGGCCACCGCCGCACCGCAAGCCAAGGTCACGCCGCTGACCACCGAGCCATTGCCCGAGTATCCGGGCAAGGAAGTCGAGATGATCGTCGTGGAGTATCCGCCGGGCAGCGTCGATCCCGTTCATCGTCACGACGCGCACGCATTCGTCTACGTGCTCGACGGCAGTATCGTGATGGGCCTGAACAACGGCAAGGAGGTCACGCTCCACGCCGGCGACACGTTCCACGAAGGCCCGGAAGACGTGCACACGGTCGGACGGAATGCCAGCCGCACAAAGCCGGCAAAGTTCGTCGTGTTGCTGATCAAGAACAAGGGTGCGCCGGTCCTCACGCCCGTGAAGTAGGCAATCGCTGTCGAGGCCCGGCAACGCCGGGCCGTCGCACGCCTGCGTGACACCGGGAACAGAAAGAAACCAACAAGTCGCGGCTCGTGCCGGATTTCGACGAATGTCGGCAGACCATCGAACTTCCGCACACCCTTGCCAGCCGGGGCGTCGACAAATTTCATCGCACCTCGCCGCCCCACCCCGCCAAACATCACAAATCTTTTAACTTTCCGTGAGGACTTCGACACCGCACCGTTCCTACGATGGGCGCATGTTTCCAGGACCCGCCCCGAGGAGCCCATCATGCACACCCGCAGACGCTTTCTGTTTGCCGGCGCCACCGGTCTCGCCGCCCTTGCCGCGCTGACCTCGGCCGGCCGCCGCGCGCTGCTGCGCGAGGTCGTCGCCGCCCCCGCGGCCGCCGGCCTCGAAGTCACTCACACCGACGCCGAATGGCGCCGGCTGCTCACCCCCGCCCAGTACGAGATCCTGCGCGAGGCCGGCACCGAGCGGCCCTACAGCAGCCCGCTCAACGCCGAGCACCGGCCCGGCACGTTCGCGTGCGCGGGCTGCCAGCTTGCGCTGTTCTCGTCGACGACCAAGTTCGACAGCCATACCGGCTGGCCGAGCTTCTGGGCGCCGCTCGACCACGCGGTCGTGACGAAAACCGACCTGTCGTTCGGGATGATGCGCACCGAAGTGCTGTGCCGCCGCTGCGGCGGCCATCTCGGCCACGTGTTCGACGACGGGCCGAAGCCGACCGGCCTGCGCTATTGCATGAACGGCCTCGCGCTGGTGTTCCACCCGGCCGCCGCCTGATCCCGCCCCGACCTTTCCGGAGACCGCCCCATGCTGCTCATCGTCCTCGCCTATCTCGGCGGCGTGCTCACGATCCTGAGCCCGTGCATCCTGCCCGTGCTGCCGTTCGTGTTCGCCCGCGCCGACCAGCCGTTCCGCCGCTCCGGCCTGCCGCTGCTCGTCGGCATGGCGCTCACGTTCGCGGTCGTCGCGACGCTGGCCGCCGTTGGCGGCGGCTGGGCCGCGCAGGCCAATCAGGCCGGCCGCTGGGCTGCCCTCGCGCTGCTCGCCGTGTTCGGGCTGACGCTGCTGCTGCCGCGGCTCGCCGAGCACCTGACCCGCCCGCTCGTCGCCGCCGGCAACCGGCTCACCGGCCTCGCGCAGCGCGACGGCCGTCCGGCGGGCCCCGGCTCGTCGTTCGTGCTCGGCATCGCAACCGGCCTGCTGTGGGCGCCGTGCGCGGGCCCGATCCTCGGGCTCGTGCTGACCGGCGCCGCGCTGCGCGGCGCGAACGTCGGCACGACGCTGCTGCTCGTCGCGTACGCGACCGGCGCGGCCACGTCGCTCGGCGTCGCGCTGCTGATCGGCGGCAAGGTGTTCGCCGCGATGAAGCGCTCGCTCGGCGCCGGCGAATGGATCAAGCGCGGGATCGGCGCGGCGCTGCTGGCCGGCGTCGGCGCGATCGCGCTCGGGCTCGATACGGGCGCCCTCGCGCAGCTGTCGACGGTGACCACCGGCGGCCTCGAGGCGAAGCTGGTCGACCGGCTCGGCGGGCGCTCGCAACCCGCGAAGGCGGCAACCGGCGCACCGGCGGACGCCGTGATGGCCGCGGCCGGCGCACCGGCGCAACCGGACGGCGCAATGATGCGGGCCGCCGCCACGTCGCAGCCGCAGGCGATGCGCGCCGCCGCCCCCGCCGCGCTGCCGGTCGAAGGCACGCTGCCATCGCTCGACGGCGCGGTGCAATGGCTGAATTCGCCGCCGCTCACCACCGCCGGCCTGCGCGGCAAGGTCGTGCTCGTCGACTTCTGGACCTATTCGTGCATCAACTGCCTGCGCACGCTGCCCTACATCAACGCGTGGGCACGCAAGTACGCACCGTACGGGCTCGTCGTGATCGGCGTGCACGCGCCGGAATTCGCGTTCGAGCGCGACATCGGCAACGTCCGCAAGGCCGTGCACGATCTCGGCATCGGCTACCCGGTCGCGATCGACAACAACTATGCGATCTGGCGCGCATTCGGCAACGAATACTGGCCGGCGCACTACTTCGTCGACGCGCAGGGCCGGATCCGCCGCCATCACTTCGGCGAAGGCGAATATGCGGAATCGGAGCGCGCGATCCAGGCGCTGCTCGCCGAGGCGGGCCACCCGGGAGCACTGAACGTGCCCGTCGGGCTCGCCGGCGCGCCCGCGCAAGGCGCGCAGGCCGCCGCCGACAGCGCGGCGGTGCGCTCGCCGGAAACCTACGTCGGCTATGCGCGCGCGGAGGATTTCAGCTCGCCCGGCGGCGTGGTGCGCGACGCCGCGCATCGCTACGACGCGCCGGCGCGGCCCGGCCTCAACGACTGGGGGCTCGCCGGCACGTGGCAGGTGGGCGCCGAGCACGCGGCGCTCGCGGCGCCGTCAGGCCGGATCGTCTACCGCTTCCATGCGCGCGACCTGCACCTCGTGCTCGGGCCCGACGCGAACGGCCGCCCGGTGCGCTTCCGCGTCACGCTCGACGGCGCGGCGCCCGGTGCGGCGCACGGCGCCGACGTGGATGCGCAAGGCTACGGCACCGTGACCGGCCAGCGGCTCTACCAGCTCGTGCGCCAGGCCGGCCCGATCGCGGACCGCACGTTCTCGATCGAGTTTCTCGACGCCGGCGTGCGCGCCTATGCGTTCACGTTCGGCTAAGCCCATGCCGCACGCCGGCCGACACCCGTTTTTCCTTCATCCGGATTCATGCAGGAGCACATCGTGAACACACCCTCATCGCAACACCCGCCGCGACGGCTCGGCCCCATCGTCCGGCGTCATCTCGGCGTGCTCGCGCTCGCCGCCGCGGCCGCGTTCGGCTATCAGGGCATCGTCAACTCGGCCGAGCCGACCAAGGTCGTGCCGGCGCCCACGCTCGACGAAACGCCCGCTGCATCGCACAACGAGACGGCCGTGTTCGCGGGCGGCTGCTTCTGGGGTGTGCAGGGCGTGTTCGAGCACGTGAAGGGCGTGAAGCAGGTCACGGCCGGCTACGCGGGCGGCATGGCCGCGACCGCGCATTACGCACTCGTCGGCACGGGGCTGACCGGCCATGCGGAATCGGTCAGCATCGTCTACGATCCCGCGCAGATCACCTATGGCCGGCTGCTGCAGATCTTCTTCTCGGTCGCGCACGATCCGACCGAGCTCAACCGCCAGGGGCCCGACGACGGCACGCAGTACCGGTCGGCGATCTTCCCGACCAACGCGCAGCAGCGCGCGATCGCGAACGCGTACATCGCGCAGCTCGGCAATGCGCACGCGTTCGCGTCGCCGATCGTCACGCGCGTCGAGACGTTCAACGGCTTCTATGCCGCCGAGACCTATCACCAGAACTATCTCGAACTGCACCCGGACGCGCCGTACATCGCGATCAACGACATGCCGAAAGTCGCGGGGCTGAAGCAGCTGTTCCCGTCGATCTACCGGCCCGACGCGGTGCTGTGGCGGCAGACGCGCCTGTGACACGCGCACCCGCGCCGCGCGTCCCCGGGGCGATGCGCGGCGCGCGGATCGAGGCGCGCACAACGATCCGCGCGGCGCTCGCGTAGAGATCAACCCTAGCCATGCCGCCCAATGCGGCCTCCGACCCTCTCGGCGCGGCCACTTTCGCGTAGACTGCATCAGATCCACCGTTCGCATTCGGCGACGGTTGCCGCTCCCGACCCGAAAGGAGGCGTCGCGCATGCGTGCAGTGCCTGTACTGGACACCCATTCCATCGATCCGCCCGCCAGCGCGCCCGCGCGCGACCTGCGGCGCGTGCCGATCCATCCTGATCACTGGTATCCGCTCGCGTGGTCGCGCGAGCTCAAGCGCGGCAAGACGCTCGGCGTGCGCTTCGCCGGCGATCCGATCGTGCTCGTGCGCACCGAGTCCGGCGCGGTGTTCGCGCTGGAAGACCGCTGCGCGCACCGGCAGGTGCCGCTGCACGCGGGCGTCGTGACCGGCGAATCGATCCGCTGCTGCTATCACGGCTGGACCTACGACTGCAGCGGGCGCTGCATCGACGTGCCGTACCTCGGGCGCGAGCGCCTGCCCAACGGCGTGCGCGCGTATCCGTGCCGCGAGGTGCGCGGGCTGATCTTCGTGTTTCCCGGCGACGCCGCGCTGGCCGACGCGCGGCCGCTGCCCGAGTTGCCGTCGGTCGCCGACAAGGCCTACAAGACGCGCCGCTTCGGCCGCGAGGTCAAATGCCACTACTCGTTCATGCACGAGAACCTGATGGACATGAACCACCAGTTCCTGCATCGGCGGCAGATGGGGCAGATGCGCGCACGCTCGCTGGGCCGCCGGCGCGGCGAGGACTGGGTCGAGGTGGACTACACGTTCAACCGGGAAGAAGGCAAGCAGCCCGTCGGCGAGGCGCTCGTGTTCGGCGCCAGCAAGAAGCCCGGCGACCAGGCCGACAAGAGCGTGATGACGGTGCGCACCGGCTATCCGTACCAGACGCTGCGGATCCGCTCGAGCGAAGGCACGCTGGTGATGGACCTGTGGATCGTCTACGTGCCGCTCGATGCGGCGCAGCGCACCAACCGCACGTTCGGCGTGCTGTCGATCCGCCGCCCGGGCGTGCCGTTCGCGCTGGATCTCGCGTGGCCGCTGCTCGTGTGGTTCACGGAGCGCATCTTCAAGGAGGACCGCTGGATCGTCGAGCGCGAGCAGGAAGCGCACGACGCGCAGGGCGCCGACTGGAACCACGAGGTGTTTCCGGTCATCAACGAACTGCGCGACCTGCTGCGCAGTTGCGGCGGGCGCACGGTCATTCCGATTCGCGAGGCAGGCGACAGCGCGTGATGCAGACGGTGGCGCGCACGCGCGCCGCCGCTGTGCGCGTGCGCGCCGGCGGCAGCCGCCGCGCCGCCCGTTACAGCCGGAACGCGCCCGGCAGCAGCGCCTGCGCGGTCGTCACCTCGACCGCGCCTTTCAGGTTGCTCAGGATCACCTCGATGTCGGGCGTGCCGATCTCGACGATCACTTGCCGGCACGTGCCGCACGGCGCAATGGGCCCGTCCGTGTCGCCGACGACGGCCAGCCGCGCGAAATCGCCCGGACGATAGCCGGCCGCGATCGCGGCAAACATCGCCGTGCGTTCCGCGCAATTGCACAGCCCGTACGACGCGTTCTCGACGTTGCAGCCGTGAAAGATCGTGCCGTCGCGCGCCTGCAGCGCCGCGCCGACCTTGAAGCGCGAATACGGCGCATACGCGCGTTCGCGCGCGGCCTTTGCCTGCTCGATCAGTGTGTCTCGTTCCATGGCGACGATGCCTCGGGTGGGGTGAATGGATGAATCGGCGGAACCGCGCCCCGATCGAAAACCGGCACGTGCCCGGGTGCCTATTATAAGAACAGGCCGGCACGCCGCGAGACCTCGCCGTCCCGCGGCGGCCCGATGCATCCCTGCGTTCGAACCGCTCAGGCAGGCTGCAGCGCCTGCGCCTGCCGCGCATGAACGAGATCGAACAGACGCAGCACCTCATCCTCGTCGAGACTGCGCTCGTATCGCATCGCACGCGTGCGGATGTCGCCGAGACAGGCCGACAGCTCGTCGTCGCTCGCGCGAATCCCCTGCTGCTCGAGCACGTAGGCAATCGATGCACGCCCCGAATGCTTGCCGATCACGATGCGGCGCTTGCCGCCGACGATTTCCGGCGAAAACGGCTCGAACGCACTGGTGTTCTGCAGCGTGCCGTTTGCATGAATACCCGATTCGTGCGCGAAGACGTTATGGCCGACCACCGGCTGCCACGGCGGGCACTCGGCGCGCGACGCGGCGCTGACCAGCTGGCTCAGGCCGATCAGCCGCGTCGTGTCGATGCCGAGATCCACCTGGTAGAGCTGCCGAAGCGCCATCACGACCTGTGCGAGATCCGGCATGCCGGCCCGTTCGCCGATGCCGTTGACGGTCACGTGAAAGAACGTCGCCCCCGCGCGCAACCCCGCGAGCGTATTGGCGGTCGCGAGGCCGAAGTCGTTGTGCGCATGGCACTGCACCGCGATGCCCGAGGCCGCCTTCACGCGCCCGACGATGTGCCCGTACTGCTCCGGCGTCAGGATGCCGACCGTGTCCGACAGCCGGATCCGGTCCGCGCCGGCGGCCGCGACATGCGCCGCGTATTCCTCGACGAACCCGAGCTCCGAGCGGCCGACGTCCTCCGCGCTGATGGAGACGAACGCGCCGCGATCCTTCGCCAGCTTGACCAGATCGGCAGCCGTGTTCAGCAGCCACGCGCGGTCTTTCTTGACGCTGTCGTTCAGGTGAATCGCCGATGTCGGCAAGCCGATGTGAATGGCTTCGAAACCCAGCGCGAGGGATTGCTCGACGTCGCTTTTCACCCCGCGGTTCCAGCCGACGAGGTTCGCTTCGTGCTTGCGTTCGAGCAGTTCCTCGATCGTCGCCAGCTCTTCGCCGCCCATTGCGGGAATGCCGACTTCCAGCCACTTCACGCCGGCCTCCAGCAGCGCTTCGAAGATCTCGATCTTTCGACGCCGCGAGAAGGCGACGCCGGGCGACTGCTCGCCGTCTCTCAACGTGGTGTCTTCCAGGATGACAGCCTGCATGATGGTTCTCCTTGGTCAAGCGTTCGAAGGCCCGGCGCCGCATTGCGCACGCCGGGAGACAACTCGCGGACGACGACAGCCATGGCCCCGCACGTCATCGGGCCAGGCCGGACAGACTGATCAGAACGGCGCCGGCCGCGATGATCCCGCAGCCCGCCGAGCGCCTGATCGACAGACGCTCGCCGAGGCAGACCCGACCGATCAGCGCGGCGAACACGACGCTGGTTTCCCGCAGCGACGAAATCGGCCCCATCGGGCCGCGCTGCATGGCCCAGATGACGATGCCGTACGCCAGCGCGGCAAAGACGCCGCCGAAGCCGGCCTTGGCGAGTTCGGCGCGGCTTCCCGACAGGCGGATCGGCCCTTTCACGACACGGAAATACGCGGCCATCATCCATGCGGTCAGCATGAACATCCACGCGGTGTAGCCCGTCGCATCGCCGTTGTGCCGGACGCCGATGCCATCGACCACGCTGTACGCGGCGATCGTCGCGCCGGTCGCGAGCGCCGCCGGCAACGCTTTCGTCACGCGCTGCTGCGACACCTTCTCCCGGTCCAGCCCGATCGCCACGATGCCGGCCGAGATCATCAGCAGGCCGGCGACGGCGCCCGCGCCGAGCCGTTCGCCCGCGAACACGGCCGCCCCGAGCGTGACCAGCAGCGGCGAAGTGCCTCGCGCCACCGGGTAGGACACGCTCAGGTCGCCCTGGTGGTACGAGTGCACCAGCAGCAGGTTGTACAGCACATGCAGCACCGCCGACGCCACCACGCACGTCCAGCTCGCCGCCACCGGGAACGGGGCAAAAGGAATCAGGACCGCGGCGAACAGCCCCATGGCGATACACAGCACGGTGGCCGACCAGAGCCGGTCGCCGCTGCTGCGCACCAGGGCATTCCACGACGCATGAAGCAGCGCCGCGCTCAGTACGGCAAAAAGAATCGGAATCGGCAAGCAGGTTTCTCCGTGACAGACGACAGGTGACAGATACGCATGAACGACGGCACGCTTGCCGCGTCAGGCCGCGAGCGCGCGAGGCTCACCGATCCGCAGTTGCTCGCGGGCCTCTTCGGCGCTCGCCAGTTCTCCGCCGAGCTGCTCGACGATCCATTTCGCCTTGTCGACCAGCTCCGCGTTGCTCGCGGCAAGCTTGCCCTTCTCGATGTAGATCGTGTCTTCCATGCCGATCCGCACGTGGCCGCCCAGCACGAACGATTGAGCCAGCATCGGGAACGCATGGCGACCGATCGAGAAGCCGGTCCACTCGACGCCCGGCGGCAGCATCGAGCGCGCGAGCGTCATCGCCTCGGTCGTGGCGGGCATCCCGTACTTGATCCCGACGATGATGCTCGCGACGGCCGGCAATCGCAGCACGCCTTCTTCAAACAGGTCGCGCGCGAGATGCAGGTTGCCGAGGTCGAACAGTTCGAGCTCCGGCACCGCGCCGCACGCGTGGATCGCACGCGCGATGGCGCGGATCGTCGGCGGCGTGTTGATCACGACCTCGCTGCCGAAGAACATCGTGTCGAGATCGAGCGTCGCGATGTCCGGCCGCAGCGACGGCAAGTGCGCGACGCGCCGCTCGGGCGGCAACAGGTTGGTGCGTGGCCCGGCAACGGCCGGATCGACGTCGCCCGGCTGGAACCGGCCGCCCGGCCCCGTCGTGATATTGACGATCAGTGCCGGGTTCTTCTGGCGGATACGGTCCACCACTTCCTGGTAGTGCGCCAGTTCCATCGACGCGCGTCCCGTTTCCGGATCCCGCACATGCAGATGAACGATCGCCGCGCCTGCGTCGGCGGCCTCGAGCGATGCGTCGGCGATCTGCTTCGGGGTGATCGGCAGATGCGGGTTCTGTTCGAGCCGGGTCTGGCTGCCGGTGACTGCGCAAGTCAGAATGGTCCTGCGAGTGGCCATGTCGTGCTCCTCGAAATGGAAATGACGGTGCTGAATCGGGTGTGGCGATGCGTCATGCCGCCGCTTGCTCGAGCCGCTGCCGGTAGATGCGCGACATCCGGACGAGCCGGTCCGCGCCCGCCACCGCGACAGGCTCTGCGCGGTACCGCTTCAATGCACCCTTGAGCCGTGCAATCGAAAACACCGATGCGTCCGGCCATTCCGCTTCGTCGATCTCCGTGTGGCACGCGCCGATCTGCAGCCACGTGTGGCCATCGCCGCCCCCCACCAGCGGCAGTTCGAGCCGGGCGGCGAGCAATTCGTATTTTTCGCGGGAAGCGAGATCCTTGGCAGGCAGCTCGATCGCGGACAACTGCTTGCCGACCACCGGCAATTCGTCGATCCACTTCCGGCCGAAATACACGTGATGCGCGACCACCGCCGTCTCGCCGCCGCCCGCCTTCAGCACGTCGAGCAGCTCCGGCAGCGAATAGAAACCCTTCTGCCGTTCGAGCCGCCTCAGCACGTCCGGCGGAGCATGCACGCCGGCGTCGCCGCCGCCCCGCAGCGACACTTCCGCGCCCGAACTGAGCAGCAGCCCGCTCTCGAGCCGCAGCACCCCAGGCGCGAGCCGCTCGCCGCCGACGCGATTCGCGTCGAATACACCTTCCAGCAAATCCGGGTAATGTACGGCGTCGAGATGTTCGCAGATGCACAGCGCATCGAGCCCGTTGCGGCGCGCGGCGTCGAGCGTGAATCGAATCTCGTCCCAGTCCGGGCGGGCCGTCTTGCTGATCAGCAAATGGACATGTGTATCCAGTTTCATTTGATCGCTCCTGAAATGCCATTGATCGATGTTCCTGCAATGCGTTGCGACGACACCGCGCGACCAGCGATCGCCCGGCGCCGGACTGCTTCCTTACTCCGCCGTTCTTTCCTCAAGAGGACACACTCGTGCCACGAATAGCCGTTGTCTATGGTTCGTACCATCCCGAACTCGTCGCCCGCATGCTCGAAGCGGCTCGCCAGGAAGCCTCGGCGTCAGGCTGTACGATCGTCGCGGAACACGCCGTGCCCGGCGCGATGGAGCAGCCGCTCGCGGTGAAGCGCCTGCTGACGGAAGACGATGTCGACGCGGTCGTGGCACTCGGCATCATCGAAAAGGGCGAAACGAGCCACGGCCTCGTGATGGCGCAGGCCGTGATCCGTTCGCTGATCGATTTGCAGCTGGCCACCATGAAGCCGGTCGGCGTCGGCATTCTCGGTCCCGACATTCACCCGAGCCAGATACCGCCGCGACTCGAGCCGTATGCCCGCGACGCGGTGCGCGCCGCGAAGACCATGCTCGACGGCGCACACCGCCCGGCTCGATCGGTCTTCTAGCCTGCGCCTGGAATCAGGCTCAGCACATCCTTGATCGGCAGCAGCGCGGGCTCGGCCTCGAGCGAGCGTCCGTGCTCCAGGATGCTGCGCGCGACGCTTTCCATCGCCGGATACGCCGCGCGCAGCAACTGGTTCGCGTAGATCACGATGTTGAAACCAGCGGCGGCCAGATCGTCGTAGCGCACGCTGTTGAAGCTCGTCGGCACGCATACGAGCGGCGTGGTCGGGAAATTGCGCCGATAGTGCCGCGCGAACTCGAAAACCTCGTCGGCGCACGCGCGGCGGCTGTGAATCATGACGCCGTCCGCGCCGGCCTCTGAATAGGCGTACGCGCGCCGCAGCGCGTCGTCCATGCCCTTTTCCAGTATCAGGCTCTCGATTCTCGCGATAATCATGAAATCGCGATGGTTTTTCGCATCCGCCGCGATTTTCAGTTTTTCGGAAAACTCGCGAATATCGGCCTGCTCCTGGAATACGTCATTCCCGAACAGGGAATTCCGCTTGAGCCCGACCTTGTCTTCGATAATCAGCGCGGAAACGCCGGCCGCTTCAATCAATGGGACATTGAGCGCGAGATGCTCGGATTGACCGCCCGTATCGCCATCCATTACCAGCGGCAAATTCGTGTTCTCGAATATTTCGCCGATATTGGCCAGGCGGCTTCTCAAGTCGAGCAATTCGATATCCGGTTTGCCGCGCACCGTGGAGTCGGTGAGCGAACTCGACCAGAAGCCGTCGTATGTCAGCGCCTGCCCGCCGCTGTTCAGGCAAAGCGACTCGATGATCATTGCGCTGATCGGACTGAAAGACTCCATCAATCGGATGCATTGCTTGCGATCGATGGCCTCGCGTAATGCGGACAATCGTGCGGCGTTGGCCAGACGCTTGGTGGGTCGACTCATGATCTCTGATATTGGCAAGCGAACCGGATTCCCCAATCAGCGGAATCCCATATTTTGGAAATAATTCACGGCATCGAAATCAAACCGCCACTTCAATTTATTAATCAGACATATCACTGTCAAGAAAATGACATGTGAAATTTGGCGATATGCATAGATGCCGGCGTGGATTTCAATATCCAGCTGAATATTTCAAAAATTACGCCCGTCTTTCGACTTCGAAAGATTCTTCGATTCGCTCGTTATTCGAAGCCTGTCGGGATTCGATCGATCCGGCTGTTGGCCGGAAAAGCGCGTTTCGGCGGCATCGACAGCCATGTCGATGCCGCGGGCCGGGAAGCCGTGTCATCGCGGGCACGAACGCCCGCTCGGCGCCGGCGATCGATCAACCGATCTATCGATCTCAACCCATCTCAATCGATCCACTGATGGACCGTCGGCGGCGGCGCGTCGCCCGCATCGCCCAGCGTATAGATGCGCTGAATCTCATCCACCGCGCGCGCCGCCGCAGCGGCATCGCGCGCATGCACGAACCCGAGCGGCTCGCCGGCTTCCACGCGCTGCCCAAGCTCCACGAGTGCCGACAGCCCCACGCCGTAGTCGATCGCGTCTTCCGCGCGCGTGCGGCCACCGCCGAGCGCGACCACCACCAGCCCGAGCGCGCGGCAATCGACCCACTGCACGACGCCGCCCGTGCGCGCCGGCACCGGCACGGTGACGGCCGCCCGCGCCAGATGACGCGCCGGCGCATCGAGCAGGTCCGCCGGGCCGCCGAGCACCGCGACCATCTTCGCGAAGCGTTCCGCCGCCGCGCCCGAATCCAGCGCGTGCTGCAGCATCGCATGCGCCTGCGCGGCCTCCCCGGCCAGGCCGCCGGTGACGAGCAGCTGCGCGGCAAGCGCCATCGTGACCTCATGCAGGCGCGCGGGCCGCGACTTGCCGCTCAGGTAATCGATCGCGCATGCCACTTCGATCGCATTGCCCGCGCACGGCGCGAGCGACTGGTTCATGTCGGTGAGGATCGCGGTCGTCTTCATGCCCGCGCCGTTGCCCACGTCGACGATGCTGCGCGCGAGCTCGACCGACTTCTCGAAGGTCGGCATGAACGCGCCGGAGCCGACCTTGACGTCCATCACGAGCCCGTCGAGCCCGGCCGCGAGCTTCTTCGACAGGATCGACGCGGTGATCATCGCGACCGACTCGACGGTCGCCGTGATGTCGCGGATCGCATAGATCCGCTTGTCGGCCGGCGCAAGCTGCGCGGTCTGGCCGATGATCGCGACGCCGACGTCGCGCACCGCGCGGCGGAACGCGTGCGTGTCGGGCGTGACGTCATAGCCGGGAATCGCGCTCAGCTTGTCGAGCGTGCCGCCTGTATGGCCGAGCCCGCGCCCCGAAATCATCGGCACGAAGCCGCCGCACGCGGCGATCATCGGCCCCAGCATCAGCGACACGACGTCGCCCACGCCGCCGGTCGAGTGCTTGTCGATCACGGGCCCGCCGAGATCGAGCGCGCGCCAGTCGAGCACCTCGCCCGAGTCGCGCTGCGCGAGCGTCAGCGCGACGCGCTCGTCGACGCTCAGGTCGTTGAAGTACACGGCCATCGCGAACGCCGCGACCTGGCCTTCGGTCACGCTCCCGTCCGTCACGCCGCCGACGAACGCCGCGATCTCCTCGCGGCTGAGCGGCAGACGGTCGCGCTTCTTGCGAATGAATTCCTGCGGCAGAAACATGGTGTTGGTCCTCGGTAAGATCTCAATGCAGCGAGAAGAACAAGCCGGCGATCGCGGCGCTCATCAGGTTCGACAGCGTTGCGGCCGTCAGCGCGCGCAGCCCGTGCCGCGTCACTTCCGAGCGCCGCTCCGGCGCGACCGCGCTGAAGCCGCCCGCGAGGATCGCGATCGACGAGAAATTCGCGAAGCCGCACAGCGCGAACGACACGATCGCGACCGTCTTCGGGTCGAGCACCTGCAGCCCCGCCGCCGCGACATGCCCGCTGTCCTTCAGGTACGGCGACAAGTCGCCGTACGCGACGAACTCGTTGAAGATCAACTTCTCGCCGATGAAGTTCCCGGCCAGCACCGCATCGTGCCACGGCACGCCGATCATCCACGCGAGCGGCGCGAACGCGCGGCCGAGCAGGCCCAGCAGCGTGACCTGCGGAAAGCCGACGAGCGCGGCCACGCCGCTCACGAGCAGGTTCATCAGCGCGATGAGCCCGACGAACGCGATCAGCACCGCGCCGACGTTGATCGCGATCCTCAGGCCCACCGACGCGCCGGACGCCGCCGCCTCGATCACGTTGGCCGCGCGCTTGTCGTCGAAGTCGAGCCCGTCGACGACGACGCGGCTCGGCTCCACGGTCGGGAACAGCAGCTTGCCGAACAGCAGCCCGCCCGGCACGGCCATGAACGACGCGGCGAGCAGATATTCCATCTTCACGCCGAGGCCCGCGTAGCCGACCAGCACGGAGCCCGCGATCGACGCCATGCCGCTCGCCATCACCGTGAAGATCTCCGCGCTCGTCATATGCTTCACGAACGGCTTCACGAGCGCCGGCATCTCGCTCTGCCCGAGGAAGATCGTCGCGACCGCCGAGCACGCTTCGATGCGGCTCACGCCGAGCAGCTTCGCCAGCGCCGCGCCGAGGATCGCGACGAGCCATTTCATCACGCCGAGGTAGTACAGCACCGCGATCAGCGCGGTGACGAAGATGATCATCGGCAGCACGCGCAGGCCGAACACGAAGCCGCCGTCGCCGAACAGCTGGAACATCCGGCTGTCGACCAGCCCGCCGAACACGAACGCGATGCCGTGATTGCCCATGTCGAGCACGCGATTGACGCCGCTCGCGGCCGCCGCGAGCGCCGCTCGGCCGGGCGGCACGAACAGCACGAGCGCGCCGATCGCGAGCTGCGTGCACAGCGCGGCGACCATCGTGCGGCCGCGCACCGCGCGCCGGTTGTTCGACAGCAGATACGCGACCAGCAGCAGGAACAGCATGCCCAACAGACTGCGCAGAATATCCACGTGAAGCCCCTTTCGATGTTGGAAAGCGCTCGCGCCGAGCGGCCCGTCATGCGCGCGGCGCAAGCAGCGCAAGCCGATGCGGCGCGGCTTGCTGCCGTCACTCGGCCGGCACGCCGTGCTGCCAGTGCGCCCAGTCCTTCACGATCGCGTTCACGAGCGGCGAACCGGCGAGATAGAGATTGTCGAGCGCCGGCACGAAACCGCCCTGGCTTTGGTAGTCGAGCAGGTTGGCGACGTCCGACCCGCCCTGCGGCGGACGGTCGAAGTCCGAACCCGAGCGCAGCACGGCCACGCGCTGCGTATCGGCGAGCCCCGCGGCCGCCGCGCGTTTCACGACTTCGAACGTCGCGTTGTCTTCCTGCTGCGTCGTGCAGTACACGCCCTTGCCGTCGGTCACGAGGCGCGTCCAGTCACGCGCACGCTGGCCGAGCGCGGTGCCCGAGAACCACGTGTCGCCCGCCAGCGTGTCGCACTGGATGACCTTCGGGCGCTGGTTGGCGGGCGCGTCCGGATACTTCGCGCGATACGCGGCCGCCTCCGCGCTGTCGTGCAGCTTCACGTCGCGCGACAGCGCCAGTGCCTTCTGCAGCAGCGCCTCGTTCAGCTGGAACACCTCGGTGCGGTAGTCGAGCGGCGGCTTCTCGTTCTCGCTCTTGGTGTTGATGCCCAGGTAGCCCGACTTCCATCCGGCCGGAATCTCGCGCGCGTCCAGCTCCCACTGGATGCCGAAATCGACCAGGTAGCGCGCCCATGCGGCCGAGCCGAGCGTGCCCTGCGCGGGATCGATGCCCGCGATGCCCGTGATCAGGAAGTAGGTCTTGCGCAGGTCGAACTGCCGCGAATAGACGAGCGCGGCCATCGATGCCGCCGCGTTCGCGTGGCCCATTCCGGTTGTCAGCACGCAAACGTCGTCGCGCGTGCAGCTCACCGCCGGATAGTCGGGCGACAGGCCCGGCACCGCGATGCGCTGCAGCGGCCCGAGGCGATCGAGCCACGCCTTGCCTTCCGGCCCGAACATCGTGATGACGAGCACCTTGACGGCACGCGGCCGGCGCGCGCCATCGCCAGCCGCCTGCGCGGCGGCCGCGAACGCGCCCGCGAGCACCAGCAGCATCAATCGTTTCAGCCATTGTTTCTTGAACATGGTTCCCTCGTATGGATGGTTCTCGTGATGATGCGTGAATCGTGCTGCATGCGGCGCCGGCCTCAGAACTGATAGCCGACGCTCGCGTAATAGCCCCAGCCGGTCGAGCGGTTGCGGAACGGCCCGTCGCCGAAATTCAGTTCGGTCCCGTTCCACTGGCCGCCGTTGTGAAAATACCGGGCCGCCGTCCAGAAGCGCCAGTGCTTGAACGAATAGATCAGCACGTTCGTCGCGACGAACGCCGTGTCCGTGCGCGCGTCGCCGCCCGATTCCTCGCGCAGCTTCGAGCCGAAGTCGTAGTTGAAGAAGCCGACGTAGGTGAGGTTGCCGCCATGGAACGTGCCGATCGGGTAGATGTACTTCATCTGCGCGCGATAGCCGTCCCACGAGTTCTGGTTCGCGGCGCCGTAGTTTTCCCACTGGCGGCGCACGTACAGGTTCGCGGACAGCAGCAGCTTCGTATGCGTGTCGATGTCGGTGCCGAAGCCCGCGTACAGCGTGTTCTGGCGTCCCGCCGTGTTGCGCCCGTGGTCGTAGATCCAGTCGAACGCCACGTACCATTCCTTGAACGGGCCGAAGCCGAGCGGCCGGCCGACGAGCTCGTCGATCGACACGCGCGGCTCCTGCTCGCTGAACAGCGGCGAGCCCTTGTTCGTGATGCCCGTGTCGTAGCCGTTGCCGACGCCGAACACGCGCGGCACGTCCACGTAGCCGTACAGGTCGAACGGGCCTTTCCGGCCGAAATACTCGTATTCGAGGTAGACGTCGTTGGTCGCATGCGGCCCGAAGCGGATGTCCTTCGAGCCGATCACGCCGATGCTCTGGTGAAACCACGTCGACAGATACGGCGACGGCGCGGGCGCCGGCGGCGGATTCGGCACGACCGCGCCGCTTTCCGCGAGCAGCGGGCCAGCCGGCGGCGCATCGGCCTGCGCCGCCGGTGCGGCGAGCATGCCGGCCGCCGCCGCAAGCAGCGCGGCGCCGGCACGTACCCTCGTCGATTTCGATCGTCTTCTGCACCCAGGTTCGTTATTCAGTTCTTCTATGCACATTCGCCTGATTCCATACGTCCGTCTTCTTGTTGTTCGAAGCGCGACGCGCATGCGCCGGCCATGGAGCGCCGTGCACGCCGACTGCCCCACATTCGAGCGCGCCGCCTGCTTCAGGTGCGTGCGCGCGTCGATGTTGACCAGGCAGTCAGCTTTCGGCGAGTCCCGCGGATAAAACGGGAGGAGTCAAGCACAACCCATGCCATATGTTGACCGTTCGGACAGGATGCTGAACCCGGATGCCTGCCCGCCGCCGTGCGCATCGCCGCGGCCGTGGCCCATTCCGGCCCGGCGGCGGCGCACGGCGGCGCACGGTTCGTCTACCCGTTGCGCTCGACCGGATGCGGCTCCTTGCGCCGGTTCGCGATCCGCGTCGCCTCGTAATACGCGGCTTGCGGCGGCCGCTTCAGGTATTTCCCCGCGCCGCGCACCGCGCGCAATTCCCCGTTCGCCCACGCGAGCGCGCCGCGCGTGAGCGTATGCGTCGCGACGCCCTGCACCGTCATGCCCTCGAACACGTTGAAATCGACCTTCTGGTGATGCGTATCGACCGAGATCGTCTTCGTCGCGGCGGGATCCCACACCACCAGATCGGCGTCCGCGCCCACCTGCACGGCCCCCTTGCGCGGATACAGGTTGAAGATCTGCGCGGCGTTCGTCGACGTGATCCGCACGAACTCGTTCGGCGTGATGCGCCCGTGATTGACGCCGTGATGCCACAGCACCGACATTCGATCCTCGACGCCGCCGCAGCCGTTCGGGATCTTCGTGAAGTCGTCGCGGCCCATCGCCTTCTGCGATGCGCAGAACACGCAGTGATCGGTCGCCGTCGTATGCAGCTGCCCGGCCTGCAGCCCGCGCCACAGCGCCTCGCGATGCTCGGCCGAGCGGAACGGCGGGCTCATCACGTGCGCCGCCGCGCGCGTCCAGTCCGGATCGCGATAGACGGCTTCGTCGATCACGAGATGCCCCGGCAGCACTTCGCCGAACACGCGCAGGCCTTCGATGCGCGCCCGCGCGATCGCGTCCACCGCATCCTTCGACGACACGTGCACGATGTAGACCGGCACGCCGAGCACCTGCGCGATGCGGATCGCGCGGTTCGCGGCTTCGCCCTCGACCTCGGGCGGGCGCGACAGCGGATGCGCCTCCGGCCCGGTCATGCCGCGCGCGAGCAGCGCCTTCTGCAGGCGGAACACGAGCTCGCCGTTCTCCGCATGCACGGTCGGCAGCGCGCCGAGTTCGAGCGAACGTGAAAAGCTGTTCACGAGCACTTCGTCGTCGGCCATGATCGCGTTCTTGTACGCCATGAAATGCTTGAAGCTCGACACGCCGTGATCGTGGACGAGCGTGCCCATGTCGCGATGCACGGTTTCGTCCCACCACGTCACCGCGACGTGAAAGCCGTAATCCGCCGCCGCTTTCTCGGCCCAGCCGCGCCATTCGTGGAACGCGTCCATCAGCGGCTGCTTCGGGCTCGGGATCACGAAATCGATGATGCTCGTCGTGCCGCCCGCGAGCCCCGCCGCGGTGCCCGTATAGAAATCGTCGCTCGCCGTCGTGCCCATGAACGGCAGCTCCATGTGCGTATGCGGGTCGATGCCGCCCGGCATCACGTACTGGTCGTGCGCATCGACGATCGTCGCGCCGGCCGGCGCGTCGATCCGCTCCGCGATCTGTAGGATCGTGCCGCCGTCCTGCGGATCGGCACACAGGATGTCCGCGCGATAGCTGCGGTCCGCATCGACGACGGTGCCGCCGCGAATCAGGGTTGCCATGGTGCTGCCTCCTCGTTGACTGCCAGTGTCCGTGCCGCGCGGGCGCCGCTCAGGCGCTCGCCACCTGCGCGCCTTGCGCGGCCCGCCATTTCATCCATGCGCCGTACACGAGCGACGCCAGCACGAGGCCGACGAACCACGCGTACGTATAAAGCGTGTTGAGGAACGCCGGCACGTTCGGGAACGACGCCGGAAACGCCGTATGCAGGAAGCCCGGCAGGTTCGGCAGCACGCCGGCGGCCAGCGCCGCGAGCGCGGCCGGGTTCCAGCCGCGCGTGTAGCTGAAGCGGCCGTTCTCGTCGAACAGCGCGCGCGTGTCGAGCCGCGTGCCGCGAATCAGGAAGTAGTCGACCATCAGGATCCCGGCCACCGGCCCGAGCAGCGCCGAGTATCCGACGAGCCACGTGAAGATGTAGCCGTCGGTGGTCGCGAGGATCTTCCACGGCATCATCACGATCGCGATCGTCGCGGTGATCAGGCCGCCCGTGCGATACGAGATCCGTTTCGGCCACAGGCTCGAGAAATCGTACGCGGGGCCGACGAGATTCGCCGCGAGGTTGCAGCACATCGTGTCGAGCGTGAGGATCACGAGCGCGATGCCGACGCCGATGCCGGTCATCCGGCTCGTCAGGTCGATCGGATCCCAGATCGCCTTGCCGTAGATTACGTCGGTCGCCGACGTCACGACCACCGAGACCACCGACAGCAGCGCCATCGGCACCGGC
>Ga0157367_1000453_pt1 | contig 20066 bp, 19 predicted proteins | sample AttbisABBM2_FD_113142 | JGI IMG/M metagenome (GOLD analysis project Ga0157367, IMG submission 113142) | Fungus gardens microbial communities from leaf cutter ant in Botucatu, State of São Paulo, Brazil - Atta bisphaerica ABBM2 | ecosystem: Host-associated > Fungi > Mycelium > Unclassified ... | reverse complement strand
TTCTGCGCCCAGTCGTCCCACTTCCAGATATGGATGTCGGTGCCGCAGATCGCCGTGCGGCGGATCTTGATCAGTACGTCGTTGTGTCCGACTTCGGGGCGCTTCACGCGCGTGAGCGACAGGCCGGGGCCGCGTTCGAGCTTTGCGAGTGCTTTCATGGGCGGCCTCCGTCAGACGATGCCGAGCGACTTGCCGACGCGCACGAACGCCGCGACGGCCTGGTCGATCTGTTCGGGCGTATGCGCGGCGCTCATCTGCGTGCGGATGCGCGCGCGCCCGCGCGGCACGACCGGGAACGAGAAGCCGATCACATAGACGCCTTCGCCGAGCAGCGCATCGGCCATGTTCGTCGCGAGCTGCGCATCGCCGAGCATCACCGGGATGATCGGGTGCTCGCCCGGCACGAGCGTGAAGCCGGCTTCGGTCATCTGCTGGCGGAAGCGCGCGCCGTTCTCGCGCACGCGTTCGCGCAGTTTCGCGCCCTCGTCGCTGCCGAGCAGCTCGAGCACTTCGAGCGAGGCCGCGGCAATGCTCGGCGTGAGCGTGTTCGAGAACAGGTACGGGCGCGAGCGCTGGCGCAACAGCTCGACGACCTCGCGCCGCGCCGCGACATAGCCGCCGGACGCGCCGCCCAGCGCCTTGCCGAGCGTGCCGGTGATGATATCGACGCGCCCCTCGACGCCGCAGTATTCGGGCGTGCCGCGCCCGTGCTCGCCGATGAAGCCGACCGCATGCGAATCGTCGACCATCACGAGTGCGCCGTAGCGGTCGGCGAGATCGCAGATGCCCTTCAGGTCGGCGATGATGCCGTCCATCGAGAACACGCCGTCGGTCGCGATCAGCTTGTGGCGCGCGCCGGCCGCATCGGCTTCCTTGAGCTTCGCCTCGAGATCGGCCAGGTCGTTGTTCCGGTAGCGGTAGCGCTTCGCCTTGCACAGACGAATGCCGTCGATGATGCTCGCGTGGTTCAGCTCGTCGCTAATCACCGCGTCGCTTTCGTCGAGCAGCGTCTCGAACAGGCCGCCGTTCGCGTCGAAGCAGCTCGAATAGAGAATGCTGTCGTCGGTGCCGAGGAAAGCGGCGATCGCGCTTTCGAGCTGCTTGTGCACGGTTTGCGTGCCGCAGATGAAGCGCACCGATGCCATCCCGAACCCGTCCTGGTCGAGGCCGGCCTTCGCCGCGGCCACGAGGCGCGGATCGTTCGCGAGACCCAGGTAGTTGTTCGCGCAGAAATTCAATACGCCGGCGCCACCGGCGAGCCGCACGGCCGCCGCCTGCGGGCTTGCGATCTCGCGCTCGGTCTTGTAGAAACCGTCCGCGCGGATCTGGTCGAGGGTCCCGCGCACCTGGGCGAGAAAGGCATCACGCATCGCAAAGCTCCTGACAGGAATCGCAACCCGCCGGCACCCGCTCGTGGCGGCGGCGCAGCGGCCTGCTACTGTTATAGTCGGTCGTTCGGTTGACCGCTCTTTTCCGTTATTCCGAACTAAAATTCGAAATACCGAACAACTCTAAGCGAACGGAATTCAAATGGCAAGTTCCTCCGGGTCCCGGCGCGCGTCCGCAAGCGCGGCAGCCGCACCCGCCGCCGCGACACCGCCGCGCGTCGGCGAACAGATCCAGCGCCTGCGCAACGAACGCAAGCTCACGCTCGACGACCTGTCGCGCGCGGCCGGCGTATCGAAATCGATGCTCTCCGAGATCGAGCGCGACAAGGCCAACCCGACGATCGCGGTTGCGTGGCGGCTGACGAACGCGCTCGGCATCACGCTCGACGAACTGTTCTCGCAACCGAAGGCGCCGGAAACGATCCGCGTCGACGGCCCGCACGACATCCCGACGCTCGCCGGGCACGACGGCCAGTACCAGCTGCGCGTGTGGGGCCCGATCGACCTCGCCGGCAGGTTCGAGTGGTACGAGCTGACGCTGCCGGGCGGCGGCGCGCTCGTGTCGAACGCGCACGAGCCAGGCACGCGCGAACACCTGACGGTGTTGCAGGGCGCGATGGAAATCGAAGCCGCGGGCAGCGTGCGCCGCCTGAAGAACGGCGACACCGCACGCTACCCGGCCGATACGCCGCACGCGATCCGCAACCCCGGCAAGGGCGAAGCAAGAGCGTTGCTGATCGTGATTCATCGCTGAGGGGCCGTCCAGTCATCCGAATGGCCAGTTGCGAAAAATACTGTATGTTTGTACAGTATACGGACATTCCGCTTTGCAAGGGCCCAGGGCGCGCCGACGCGCTGCCCGTGGTCGACAGGAGCCTGCGATGACCGAAGAACAAGATCTGGCCGCGCTCAGCTTCAAGGCTGCTGCGCACGACCTCGAGAAGATCGTTCGGCATATTGCCGAACGCTATATCCGCCAGCAGGTGCCGCTTACGTGGCGCCTGCTGCATGCCATCGAAGCCGAAGCGCTCGCGGATCTCGGCTTCGCCAGCCGGCACGACACCGGCATGCGGCAGCTGTTCGAACGGCCGTCGGACATGACTTTTCCCGAAACGGACGACCCGATCGACTTCGGGCAGTCCAACGCGCTGCCGGCTGTGTTCTCGTTCGCGGTCATCGCGTACGAGGCCGCGGCAAACAAACGCGGCGCACAACCATCCGTGCACGTCGCCCGTCTAAGCCAGGCCTGGGGCGACTGATCGCCGTGCCGGCGAATGAGACCGGATAGGCGGGGAGCCCCCAGGATTCCGCGGAAAGGGCTACCATATATGCAACTAACGGAATAAATGACATGTCCCTTCCTTCGTCCACGCCCATGCCCCAGCCAGCGGAAGAAAAGGATCTGTTCGACCGCGGTGCGTCAGACTGGATCGCCTCTCCCGAAGCCGCGTTCGACGCATGGCTTGCCATGCAGGACTATCGCCGGTCGTCCGCCGACGTCTATCGAGCGCAATGGGGAGCCTTTATGACCTGGCTTCGCGTGCATCAAAAGAATCTCGCAACGGTCGATACGGTGTCGATCGCGCATTTCGTCGGCGAGATGCCGATCAAGAAAACGCAGCGGATGCGCTATTTGCGGCTGATCGAGCGCGTGCTCGACCACATCCGCCGCAGCGAATTCGCGTCGACCAACCCGGCTCGCTTCATCGCTCAGGATGGCGAAGCGATCTGGCGCAAGGCGCGCGACAACGAACCCACCGGCTTTCTCACGCCGTCCGAACGCGCCAGGTTGCTGGCGTATCTGTTTTCGCCGATCGGTGTATCGGGCGCCGCGCAATGGAAAGAGCGACGCGATCGCGCGCTCGTCGCCGCATTTCTCGGCGCCGGCGTGAAAACCGGCGAAGCCCGGGTACTCACGATTAGTTGCATCAATGCGGGCGGCACGTCGCTGCAGATTCCGTCGACGCATCCCGACTTCGCACGGGAAACACATCTGGCGTCGTTCGCCATTGCGCTGTTCGATGCGTGGCTCGTGGAACGCAAGCGCCAGGATATTCCGGGCGACCTCGTCTTTCCCGCATCGCACACCGGGCGCCCGATGCACAAGGCGACGATGTTGCGTGCCGTCGATGCCATCGTCGAAGCGGCGGACCTCGCGACATCGCGCACCGCCCGGGCCAGCCCGCAGACACTGCGCAATACCTACGCCGCGGAATTGTTCGAAAACGATGTGCCGCTCGAGCGGGTCGGCCGGTGGCTCGGCTTCATGCAGCCGATTTCGTCGAATCGTCTGCATCGGGCCTGGAAGAACTGGCGCGACGCACTGGTCGAGGGTGAAGTCGACGCAGCCCCGGAATCTCACGGTTCGTGATCGCGCGGCGCGCGTCCTGCAATACGTGAGTGCCTTGCGCGGCGGGGGCTCACCCTTTCGACGCCCCCGCAAAATCTCACCTTTGGCTTCCCGAATCTCCTCACCTGTGGCCGGATAGGCGACGATTCCGGTCAGTTTTGCGCGAAACGGGCGACTGCCTCGAAGCGGGACGGCCAGGATCCCGACGCGTGTTCGCACTCCGGGCACGACACTTCGAAACCTTCACCGGTATGCGACAGCTCGGGTTCGCCGTCGCAGTGCGGACATTGGCTCGGAACCGGAATATCCTGGTCCAGCGCAGTGCCGATCACGGAAAACGCATCGGCATCAAGCTTGCCGCTATCGGCCAGGCGCCGGATCAAGCCGGCGATTTCCGGATTCACCCCGCGATTCGCGCGCAATGTGTTCCTTTCACGCGTCGTGGCGTCCAGTTCGTCGCTCTGACTGCGAAGCTGCTCTTCGAGGCGGTCCGCGCGAGCCTTGGCGGCACTCAGTTGTTGCAGGAAGTCGAATTCCTTGCGTTGCACGTCGCGCAACCCGGACTGATAGGTCGACGCCATGCTGCGCAACGAGTCCAGCTCGACCAGCATCGGCTTGACGCGCCGTTCGGCTTCGGCCACCGCATCCTTGATTTGTTGCGCGTAATGCTCGGTGCGTTGCTGCAACTCGGCTTGCAGCGTATCGATGCGGTCGCGCAACGCGGCGTTCTGTGTTTGTTCTGCGTCTACCCGGCCGCTCGCCGCGACCAATTCCTTCTCCAGACGGCTGACTGAGGTGAGCAGCGTCGCTTCGTTTGCCGAACCGTGTGTCGCCTGCGAGGCCAGTTGCACTTCGAGTTCGGTCACCCGCGCCTGAAGTTGTTCGTTGCGGGCTTCGCTGCGCGCGAGGGCCGTTTCGAGCGTTTCCTGACGAATGTGTGCGTCGCGCAATGCCTGCTCGGCTTGTGCGACATCGGTGCGCACCTGCTCGCGGTCGATGTCGAGACTGTCGCGGGCAACTTTCAGCGCTTCTTCATAGAGAGCGCCCAGCAGCGCACCGGCTTTTTCCTCGACGGCTTTCGGAATCGCGGCGCCTTCCAGACGAACTTTCGATGCGGAGCGGATCCGTTCCCAGAAGTGGTCGATGTCCTTCGGAATGTCGCTCGCGCTGCCGGTCTGGGTGAGATCGCGGACATTCGCCGCGGATGGACGGATGCCCAGATCGAAAAACAACCGCTTGCAGGCATGCAGCGACAATTCCTGCCGGCGGGCGCCGCCGGCTCGCAACGATTCCAGTTCATCCCGGATGACTTGACGCATTTCGTCGAGGGTCATGGTGTTTTTCTCAGGCGTTCGAATGTCGCAATCATAACGAAATACGTACTATTCGATACCAATTTTTGGGGAACGTTGCGAATTTGCGTCGACAGTCACAGAAAGCCGTGCTGTGGTCCTTCATAGCTGAAGCAGGCCACCGATTCCGTGAAACAAAGCTAAGAAACCGAGCTAAGTGATTGTTCCAGCGATGTTTTCACGCAGGTCACAAAAAACAGGGGTTGTTTCACATGGCGATCGGTGTCCGATCTGTGTCGAGGAGAAGATCGGTGTTGGGGTAGGGGTGTCTGTGGAAAACTCCGCCAGGGACGTATTGAGAGTAATAGAAGTAAACACCCTTGAACCCTTAGTTAAAAACGTTAACGCCACGGCACAGCCTTATGTACCAAGGGTTTCCGGCCGACAAGGTGAAGCTTTACAGGAACCAAGGTGACCTTCTGCGGGAGCCGACGTGATGGGGTTCGGGGAGATGCGTGAGCCCTTGCGGGAAAGGTCGTGAGCGGATTCGGGATCACAGTGACTGGGTCGATTTTCCAAAGGTGAGGGTTTTCGGGGCCTCACAGCCGCGGAACGCCCGCTGTGCCTGAATGCACAGTTTTCTGCCTGTGCAGACATAGGTGAAGCTTTTCGGGACCGCTATTTGCCGTCGATTCTGCCCTTCTTTTAGGCAGTTTTGGTGAAAGGTGAGATTCCACGGGACTCCAGGCCGATTTGATGTGAGGATTTCCGGGACACAGAAGGGATTTTGCACCACAAAAGGGCGTTTCCAGCCCTGTGGACCCCAAAAGGTGAGGCTTTTCGGGAGCGAAATGGCGGCAATCCTGGCTCGAACAGCTTCAGGTGAGGCTTTTCGGGACCTGCCGGACAAGCGGGCTGTGTCGCCACAGGTGAGCGTTTTCGGGAACATAATTTGCCCGCAAAATGGTCACAGGTGAGATTTTACGGGGGTAGTGGGTATCCACTTCGGCTGAAAAGCCCGCCAATACTGGATGGTGAGACTGTCTGTGCAAGCCTTTTTTCGGCACAGGTGAGGTTTTTCAGGACCTGACACGCGATTGTCGTACGAATGCCTGCACGCGAAAGGTGAGGTTTTTCGGGGAGTGCGCCACAGGCCGGTGCATTCGCAATTCGCGCTTAAGTATCGGAGGACATTGGGATTTTTGAAACCGCGGAGGTTACGGTGAGGCTTTTCGGGAGCGCCTTCTCCGTCTGTTTTCGCGGCGCTTCTGTCGATAAGGTGAGGGTTTACAGGAGGTGCAAAGGGGCGGATCCCGCGCGCGTCGGGGATCCGTCGATGTCCGATCGTTGGAATCGCACAGCGCGAAGGTGAGATTTTTCGGGGGGCGTGCGTCAATGGCGCACTGTACAATGCGCGCCCCGGTTGTCGATACGTGCCCCCGACGGTGCTGACACACGTGCCGGTGGCGCGGAAACGGGCTGTGCGAGCCTTGGGATACCACGTCTTTCCGGATGCCGAGCCTGATGCAAATTCCTCGGCCGCCCGCGCCTGTACATGCATACAGGCCGGTTGCGCATGGGATCGAGGCACTGTGCAGCGGTCACAGAATCCCAGTCGTAAATTTGCGACAGGATCACAGGTGAGCCGATACGGGAAGGCTTGGCGCCCGGAGTATGCACAGGCAAAAAACTGTGAATCCGCGTCTCCCGCGGCGCGTAAAGGTGAGTCCGCTGCACGGCGATTCTGGACCGGTGAGCCTTTGCGGGAGCGGGCTGGGGTGAGCGCCATTTCGTGAGCCCGCTTCACCGGCTATGGTGAGCATGTCGTTCTGGACGCACTTCACCGCAGGCGCTATCCTTCCGGAAAACTTCTCCTCCGACCCGACGCATGGCCACGAAGCGCGCCAAGAAAACCGATGTGGATGTGGTGAGTGCCAGTTCAGCCGAATTGCGAAAGGCCGTCGAGGCGATCGCCATTCAGCCGAAAAGCGGCAAGATCACCCTCCTGACCCGCAAGCTGTTCAACGTCCTGCTGGCCGTCGCGCAGCAGGCCGACGACTCGGGCGATACCTATCGCGCGCTGTTGTCGGACATCGTCGCCAACTCCGCATTCGATTCGAACGACACCGCGCTCGTGAAGGAACACCTGCGCCGCATGGTGTCGGTGCAGGTCGAATGGAGCACGGGCACGTCGAGCCAGAAGCCCGGCCGCAAGTGGGGGATCTCGACGTTGATCGCGGACGCGGAAATTCTCGAAGATCCGGCCACGCGCCGCGTGTGGGTCGAATTCTCGTTCGCGCCGAAGATCAAGAAGAAGCTGCTGGACCCGGTCCAGTACGCTCGCCTCAGCCTGCAGTTCCAGAGCCAGCTGCGCAGCAGCGCGGGCCTCGCGCTGTACGAGATCTGCGTGCGTTACCTGACGAACCCGAGCCACCTGACGATGCGTGAGCCGTGGGAATGGTGGCGGCCCATCCTGTCGGGCACGCCGGACACCGAAGCCGGCGACGAGGCGAAACGCGAATACAAGTACTTCAAACGCGATTACCTGCGCCCCGCGATCGCGGAAGTCAACGCGGTCACGAATATCTTCGTTGAGCTGATCGAGCATCGCGAGGGGCGGCGGGTCGCGGAGATCCAGTTCCGCGTGACCGAGCGCAAGCAGCCGATGCTGGCGCTCGACGAGCACCCGAACGTGTTCGACAGCACGCTGGTCGACCGGATGGTGAAGATCGGCATTCCGTTGAAGGAAGCGCAGACGCTGTACGCGGACAGCGAAGAGAACCGCATTCGCGCTGCGCTTCAGATGACGGAGCAGCGGATGCGCAGCACGACGCTGCCGCCGGTGCGAAGCGCCGCGGCATTGTTCAAGGATGCGCTGAAGAAGGGCTATGCGCCGCCGGTGGAGGCCGTCGAGGCGCTGCCTGGCAGTGCGACGTCGGGCAAGGCGCCAGCGGCCCAGCCGGACGATCTGAAGGCGCGTCTGCTGAGCGAATACGCGGCGTATCGGCGCAAGGAAGCGAAGGCGCTGTACGACGAGCAGGGCGACGCGGAGCGCGAAGTGGCGCGCGAATCGTTCGAATCGGAGGCACTGCCGACGATGGGCTCGCACATGCGCGACGATTGGCGCAAACGCGGCCTCGATTCCAAGCTGGCCGAGACGGCCTTCTTCGACTGGCTGGCCCAGAAGACCTGGGGCGAGCCGACCGACGGCGACCTGCTCGCCTTTACGCTGAATCAATCCCGGGCGGCCTGAGCCGCCTGTCCTGCTGCGGGGGCGCCGGCATCGCCGGGTGCCCCCCGTTCATCACGCTTGATCCGACAGCAGCATCCGCTCGAGTTGCTCCAGGATCGCGTCACGCTTTTCCTTCGGCAGCCCGCGCAAACGCAGCTCGATGCGGTCGTCCCCATAGGACTTCAGATCGCCGACCGACGTGCCGCCGAGCTTGATCTCGAGCCGTTGCGCATAGCGCTGGCGGCTGGCGGCCTTCGGGGATTCCTGGGCCGCGGCCCGGCCTTTCACGATGTCGGACACCTGGCGCGTGCTCAGGTCGTCCGAGACGATCTTGTTGATCAGCCGCAGCGTCGCATCCGTGCCGCGGGCGCTGTGATAGCGCCCGACCTGATAGGCCATGTTCGAACCGAAGCGATCGGGGCGCGCGACCATTTCCTGCATGATCGATTCCGGCAGCTTGCCGATCGACAGTGCGACCGCGATCGTCGATTCGTCGAGGCCGAGATGTTCGGCCAGTTCCTTTTGACTCTGGAAGTGCTTGTCGTCGAGGAAGCGTCGCCACACGACGGCGTTGTCGAACACGGTCTGTGAATCGCGCTGGACGTTGAGGTCGTAGCCGAGCTTGTAGCTCTGGATGCCGATCGGCAGATCGATCACGATCGCCTTCACCGTCTCCTTGTTCGCCTCCTTCAGTGCGCGCACGCGGCGGCCGCCGTCGCTGACGAAATACGTGCCCGGATTGTCATAGTCGGGGATCACGTGAATCGCCTGCTGCTGGCCTTGCTTCGCAAGGTTGACCGCGAGTTCGGCAATCGACGACTTCAGATAGAAGTGCCGCGGGTTGAACGGGCTGTGCTTGATGGTCTTCAGCGACAGCTCGATCACCTGGCCGGGCGCATAGCGATTCTCGAGGCGCCACGCACGATAGTGCGGCGACTCGTCGGTCGACGGGTCGAGCGTGAAGTCCGGCGCCGGCGAGGCGACGGTGTCTTTCTTCGCGGGTTTTGCGGTGGCGGGTGCAGGCGTTTCCGATTTGACGAGGCCGTCGATCGCGTTCAGCCGATCGAGGGCCGTGCGCTTTTCACTCGTCGTCATATCCGGTCGCGCTTGGAATCCTTTGGCGAATTGGGAAGGTTTCATGCGAGTCCTTTGTGCGCATAAAGTCAGGCAGCATCGCGACGATCTCGTCGGCGCATGCGCGTATTTCCGCGGCGGCGAGCTTCGCGCCGCGATCGTTCATCTGCAGGACGGTTTGACCGAGCGCCATCGCCTGCTTGTACGCTTCCCGCGTCGGAATTTGCGTCTTGAGCAGCGGGAAGCCGAGCTCTTCGAGGGCCCGCTTCAGCTCGCGGGTCAGCATGCGCTTTTCTTCGGTCTTGTTCAGCAGGAATACGGCGCGAAGATCTTCGTTCATGACCTGCGCTTGCTGGATCAGCTTGACCAGCCCAACGCTCGACCAGTAATCGGCGGGCGACGACGACGTTGGAATGACCGCGATCGATGCGGCCAGCAGGACGACGCCGGACACTTTCTCGGTGATCGACGGCGGGCAGTCCACGACGATCACGTCGTAGTCGTTGATGAACTTCTTGATCTCGCGGTGGATCTGGCCACCCGCTTCGGCAAGGTTCACGACCGGGAAGGGGATGCCGGTTTCGCTGTCGCCCGAGGCGCTGGACCAGTGGATCAGTGTGTTTTGACCGTCGGCGTCGACGACGAGGACGCGCTTCCCTTTTTCGTGAAATGCAGCGCCAAGGTGCATGGCGATCGTGCTCTTGCCGACGCCGCCTTTTTGTTGAGTGACTGCAATGATTTCCGCGGCCAATTTTCACTCCTGTTTTTGGTCGTTGGAATTCTACCGGACGATATTTATATTTCAATGAAATTGTTGTTCATCAACTACGCGTTGGCCGTTTGGACGAGTGGTTTATGCGCATAAACGGGAGTGGTGACGGTCGATGGTGCGCGAGCACGCGACGACGATTGCAAGAGTTCGGTGTGATCCGTATGCGCATGATCGGTACAAGGAATCGGCTCGCAACGGTCGATGGCGCATGACGGGCCGGGCACGCGCACGATGATGCTTGCAAGAGTTCGGTGCGTGTCCGCATGGCCGGTGCAAGGAGTCGGCTTGCTCGTGATCAGGCGATGCGCTTCGTTGGCGGTGGCGAAAGATCTACGGTGCGATGAAGTGCCCAGCCTCGAGGTGTTTATGCGCATAAACCGGTCGATGCATTGGCGATCGCGCGCCGGAGACGTGGCGGCAATTCGCAGGAGGTCCTGCAGCGTGGCAGGCTTGCCGGCGCATGGTCCGCGTGCAGAGGTAATGGCATGCGCGGCGCGATAGGGCTTATGCGCATAAACCACCGGATGTTCGATGCTGCGGTCGCGGCGAGATGATCATTCACCTCACGATTCGGGGCCCACATCAGTAGCCGATGCGCGTACCCAGCCAGATGCGATTACGTTCGGTCGGCCGATACGGCACTCATGAGGACAGGCCTTATGCGCATAAACTGCCAGGGGTTCAGCGCGAAGCGTGGAGCGTGGAGCGTGGAGCGTGGAGCGTGGAGCGTGGAGCGTGGAGCGTGGAGCGTGGAGCGTGGAGCGTGGAGCGTGGAGCGTGGAGCGTGGAGCGTGGCGTCGGCGTCGGCGTCGGCGACGATGCCGCAAGATGTGCCGATGCCCGAAGCACACTCCCCTACCGGGCACGGGCGCCTGTCACGCCGCCAATCTGCCGACACAAAGGCGCGCGAATGAACGTGGGGCGCGACGCTTCGGTCGCGTGGCGTCAACCGTTCGAGCCGCGGGCGCAGCCACCAAGGGCCGACGCGAAGCGCCTGCCGCTACTGAAACCTGAGCACCCAATGCACCCCATTGAGTACGCCAACGCTCACGCGATTTATGCGCATAAACCTGCCTGTTGTCGGTACGTCAGTTGCAGCGTGCCAGTCCTTCAGACTACTGCGCAGCGCCGTGATGTGACGTCGACGAGCGCCCTTCCGCCGGAGGCACCTGCGCCCCGGATGATCGATTCATTGACTCAGACGCTCTCGACTCTGATGCGAATTTATGCGCATAAACCGAACTGCGCAGCGAGCGTCACGAGTAGCCGACGAGCTTCATTGCAGAGCCTATCCGGCGACGAAGCCAGCCCAACCACACGCTGCCTTCACGGCAATCGCAACAACCTCGACCCTGCCCTCATGCCGGCTCAACCCCCCGCCCGGACTGGCTACAATACGAGACCCAACTACGCAGGCCGGAACGATGATCACGATCTACCACAACCCCCGATGCTCGAAATCTCGCGAGACGCTGGCGCTTATCGAGTCGCTGAATCCGAGCGGCGCGCCCGTGAATATCGTCGAATACCTGAAGACGCCGCCGACGGTTCAGGAACTGGAGGCGCTGCATCGCCAGCTCGCGCGCCCGGTGCGTGACATGCTTCGCGACAACGAAGAGCCGTACAAGACCCTCGGCCTGGCCCGCGAGGATTTGACCGACGCGCAAGCCTACGAGGCGATTGCCGCTCATCCGATCCTGCTGCAGCGCCCCATCGTCGTATACAAGAACAAGGCCGCGATCGGCCGCCCGCCGGAAGCGGTGCGTGGGTTGTTCGAATAAGCCGAATTCCGCGTATTTTTATTATTGCGCCGGATGCTCGATGTGCGGCGGAGGTGCGACCCGATCGGCCGCACCCGCACTTCGGCCTGTCATCACCCGCCATCCCCCCGCCCGCCCGCGGCCTTTGCCGCCGCCCGCAGCAACGCAATCTGTTCGCGGTACTGCCTGCAGCCGCTGCAGGTCGGCAGATGCACGCGCACCTGCACACGCTCGTGCACCGTCAGATGCCGGTCGAGCGCATCCGACAGCAGGCGCGTCACATCCTTACATTTCCCCGGTAGCATCTTCGGTCGTCAGCCCCTTTTCGCTCAGGCAGGTGCGCAGGCGCGTACGCGCGCGGTACAGCAGCACGCTGCAATGGTTCGTCGTCAACGTCAATTCGGTGCAGATGTCGTCGATCTCGACATCGAGAAACTCGCGCATCATGAACACGCGCCCGATCTGCTCCGGCAGATGGTCCAGGCAGGTTTCGAACAGCATCCAGAATTGCTGCTGCTGCAGCAGCGTTTCCGGCCGCGGCCATGGCCGCGGTTTCGCGTGCGCGGCCCAGTGGTCGTTTTCCTTGAAGAGTTCACGGTCGAGCACGGATTCGCCGTCGAGTTCGGCGTCGAGCGCGGACAGGCTCACCATCCGCTGCCGCGCGCGCAGCACGTCGATCAGCTTGTTGCGCAGGATGCCGAACACCCAGGTCTTGTGCGCGGACAAACCGGCGAACTCCGACGCGTGCGTCCAGGCGGCCGTCAGCGCTTCCTGCACCGCGTCCTCGGCCGCATCGGCGTCGCGTAGCTGCAGGCGCGCGAAACGCAGCAGGTCGTGCCGCAACTGCGCAAGATACGCGGGATCGTCATACACAGGCGGCATCGTCAGGCATCTCTCCGGTAGGCGCCGCACTCGCTGCCGGTCGCGCGAGCCACGGTGCCAGCAGCTTACTGGGCGGGGCGCCGGCCTGCAACGCACGTTCTGCCACGATTTTCACGAACACGGCCATGCGCTGCGCTATGCTTGCCGACAGGCTCGCGTCGCGCACCCGCCATCGCGCGACCGGGCATGTGTAACGGCGGGGCATTCCGGCAAAGTTATCCACAATTTCTGTGGAAAACCTTGTGGAAAGTCGGCCGGATGGCCCCGTGGGACGGTTCACGGGCTGGCCTGCCTATAAACAGACCTTTGCTGCCTGTCCCGAAGCAATCGTATCGATTCCCCACCCATCGGAAGGAGACAGTCATGGCATATCGTGTTGCGGTCGTCGTCGGCAGCCTGCGCCGCGGATCCTGGAACCGTGCGCTCGCGCACGCAGTGATTTCGCTTGCGCCGGCCGATCTCTCGTTCGAGTTCGTCGAGATCGGCGAACTGCCGCTCTACTCCCAGGATTACGACGCGGATTTCCCGGAAGTCGCCAAGCGTTTCAAGCAGTCGATCGAAGCGGCCGACGCGCTGCTGTTCGTCACGCCGGAATACAACCGGTCGATTCCGGGCGTGCTGAAAAACGCGCTCGACTGGGGCTCGCGCCCGTGGGGCGCCAATTCGTGGGCGGGCAAGCCGGGCGCGGTGCTCGGCACGTCGCCTGGCGCGACCGGCACGGCGCTGTCGCAGCAGCATCTGCGCAACGTGCTCGCGTATCTCGACGTCGCGACGCTCGGCCAGCCGGAAATGTTCATCAAGCACGACCCGACCCGCATCGACGATGACGGCAAGATCGTCAACGAAGACACGCGCAAGTTCCTGCAAGGGTTCGTCGATCGTTACGCCGCGTGGGTGCGCCTGAACAAGGCGGCCTGAACCCGACGATATCGCCGCCGCAGCGGCGCTCGCTCACGGCGCGTGATGCGCGCCGGCGTGCCGCACATCGCGTGCATCCCGCGCGTCGCGAATGCCCAGCAGGATCTCGTCGAGCAGCGCGATATCGAACGGCTTCGACAGCACGCGCACGTTGACCCCGCGCGTGCGGTCGAGCTCCTCCGCATACCCCGTCACCAGGATGACGGGCAGTTTGTCCGGCCGCCGCCCGAGCGTCTCGGCGAGATCGATGCCGTTCATCTGGCCGGGCATGTGAATGTCCGAAATCACGAGATCGAAGCCGTCTCCCGCCGGCGCGCCTTCGATGAGCCGCAGCGCGTCGTCGGCGGTCGCCGCGTAGGTCACGCGGTGCCCCAGCAGCGTGATCAGCGCTTCCGTGCCCGCGGCGACTTCGCTGTTGTCCTCGACGAGCAACACGTGCAGGCCAGCCGGCGGCCGGGCGCCGTGCGCCGGCGCGACCGGGGCCGGCGCACGCGCGACGACCAGGTCCTGCGCGCTCGCCCGCGGCAGATAGAGCCGCACCGACGTGCCGGCGCCCACGGCGCTGTCGATCGTCGCGAGGCCGCCCGAGCGCTCGCAGAACGCGAACACCTGCGGCAGCCCGAGGCCCGTGCCCATCCCCTGCGCCTTCGTCGTGAACAGCGGCTCGAACGCGCGCGCGAGCACCTCGGGCGCCATCCCCGAGCCGGTGTCGTCGAGCGAGATCTGCACGAAATCGCCGATCAGCGGAAAGCCGTCCTCGCGGCGCAGCGTCACGTTGCGCACGCCGACCGTGAAGCGGCCGCCGGTCGGCATCGCGTCGCGCGCGTTGACCGCGAGGTTGATGACCGCGAGTTCGAGCTCCGCGGTGTCCACGCGAATCGGCCACACGCCGGGCTCGACCGCCGCGATCAGCGACGACTTCGAGCCGAGCGACGTCTTCATCAGTTCGCGGCAGGTGCCGAGCCATTGCCCGACGTCGATCGTCTCGCTGTGCAGCGGCTGCTTGCGCGCGACGCCGAGCAGCTGGCGCGTCAGCGACTGCCCGTTCTTCAGCGCCCGCTCGATCGCGCCGAGTTCGGTGTCGAGGTGCTGCACGCCGCGGTGCCGCGCGATCTGCACGTTGCTCGAGATGATCATCAGCAGGTTGTTGAAGTCGTGCGCGACGCTGCCGACGAGGTTGCCGAGCGCCTGCATCTTGCGCGACTGGCGGTAGGCCGATTCGATCGAGCGCCGCATCGACGCTTCCGCCTGCCAGCGGTCCCATGCCTGCTCTTCCGCCTTCAGCCGCTTGAGCGACAGCCAGATCACGCACCACAGCGCGAACGACGGCACGAACATCGACGCGAACAGCACGCTCAGGTGTTCGTACCATTCACGCCAGATCGCCGACGTCCGGTAGGCGCACGATACGTAGACCGGATAGCTGCCCACCTGCCGGTACGCGACGATCTCGCTGCCCGCGCCGTGGCCCACGCGCGCGAGGCCCGTGCGCCCGCTGCGCTCGCCGGTCAGCGGAAGCGGGTGATCGCCCTGCGCGGCGGCCGGCAGCGGCGGGTACGACGCGAGCACGGCGCCGTCGGTGCGCGTGAGCGACATCGTCATCGGCGTCTTCGCGCCGCCGAGCAGGTCGCGGTAGAACGCATTGAAATACGACGACTTCAGCGCGATCGACACCATCCCGGCGAACGAGCCGTCGCTGTGGCGACGCGCGACCCCCGTGTTGAACACGGGAATGTTCTCGAGCTTCAGCGGCCCCATCATCAGGCGCGAGATGTGTTCGATCACCTTGCCGTCGCGAATGCCGACGAAGTCGTCGCGGTTCGCGATCGACGCATACGGCGCGGGAAAGTAGAGGCTGTTCGCGAGCAGCATCCCGCTCGCGCCGAAGATCGACACGGCCGCGACCTGCGGGTAGCCGCCGCCGATCGTGTTGAGCGCGTCGTGGATGTCGGATTCGTCCTTGCGCACCGACGCGTCGTCCATGTCCTGCACGAGATCGACGATGCGCGCGTCGAGCGTCTCGCTGAGGTCGAACACCTTGAGCGCGTGTTCCTCGGCTACGCGCACGGTGCGCATCGTCACGTCGCTCGCGGCGGCTTCGCGTGCATTCAGGTCGTTGTACGCCATGACCGACACGTAGATGCACGGCAGCACGATCGCGGCGATCAGCAGCACGATCAGCGTCACGCGCCGCACGGCGAAATCGTGCTCGGGCGCGCCGGACGCGTAGGTCCCGTCGTCCTGCCAGTCGTCGGCGGATGCGGGGTCGCGGGAATCGGCAGGCCGGTCGGACGTCATGGATGGGAAAGGGCGAAGCGCAGGCTGGAGGTGCCTGCCATCATAAACGAGTTGCATCCGCGTTCCGCGCCGCGCACCCGCATAATCCAGACGAATCCGACCAAGGAAGTTGTCAGATTGAAAACGCGACGAATCCGGCAGCGCAAACGTACACAAGGAAAAATTTTGCGTGCTTATCGCAAAAATGGTCGCGGCTGTTTTCCGAATGGGGCGCGATCGGATCGATTTTGTTTGAAAAAGCAAAAATGACGAGTTGCACCGCCCCGGTTTTACTCACAGAATCGCGCCTTGCTTTCCATGACAGATACGCGCGCGCCGATGCCGGCGCGCAGCCCGTCGCGTGCAAGTTTGCCGCGGCGTGCGCTGCGTGGCCGCCCGGCGGCGCAAGCTTGCGTCCGTTCACTCGGCGCCTAAAGAAACGCGGCGCACGGTCGTTAACGCGAGAGAGACCATTCCGTATTCCGCTCCGCCGCCATGCCTTTGCCGATTGTGATTGCCGACGATTCGCTGCTCGCTCGCAAGCTGCTGACAAAGGCCTTACCGGGGGACTGGGACGTCGACATCGCGTATGCGGCGAACGGCCGCGAGGCACTTGCGCTCTATCGTGACGGCAAGGCTTCCGTGATGTTTCTCGACCTGACGATGCCGGACATGAACGGCTACCAGGTTCTCGAAACACTGCGCCACGAAGATCTGAACACGTTCGTGATCGTGGTATCCGCTGATATCCAGCCGCAGGCGCGCGAGCGCGTGCGCGAGCTGGGTGCGATCGCGTTCGTCGCGAAGCCCGTGACGTCGGAGGCGTTGCTGCCCATTCTCAAGGAGTATGGGTTGTATGCCTGACTCGGTGTTCACGGCGGAGCAACGCGATGCGTTGCAGGAAATCGCCAACCTCGCGATGGGCCGTGCCGCTGCGCGGCTCGCGTCGCTGCTCGGCCGCTTCATCGAGCTGTCGGTGCCGCGCGTGCGCGTCGTGCAGGCGGCCGATGCCGGCAACGCGCTGCGCGACATGACGGGCATTCACGAGAACGTGACGGCCGTGCGCCAGGGTTTTCGTTCCGACATCAAGGGCGAGGCGCTCGTGCTTTGCCGCACGTCGAGCGTCACCCGGCTCGCGTCGCTCGTCGATCACACCTTCGGCGACGGTGCGCCGGGCGCCCGCGCACACGACGACGACGATACTGCCGGCGCGCGCGGCGACACGTCGAGCCAGGACGAACTCGTGTTCGACGTCGCGAACGTGCTGATGGGCGCATGCGTCGCATCGATCCTCGACGAGCTCGGCCGCACGCCGGTGTTCTTTCCGCCGGGGCTGCTGGGGGCGAACGTGTCGTTCGACGACGTGTTCCAGCCCACGGTGCTCGCGTGGAGCGTCGCGCTGCTGCTGGAAGTGAATTTCGGCCTCGAGGACGACGGCTTCCGCGCCCATTTCGTGATGCTGATGGCCGAAGACTCGATTCGTTTGATGGGCGACGCGCTCGACGCGTTGCTGTCCGCACTATGACTGCCCGCCCCGCTTCGCTGAGCGACCTCGTGATCGAACGGGTCGGCTTCGGCCTGTTCGTGCTCGACCGCGCGATGAACGTGCTGATGTGGAACCGCTTCATGCAGGACCACAGCGGCGTCCCCGCCGACGACGTGATCGGCCGCAACCTGTTCGACTGCTTTCCGGACCTGCCGCGCGCGTGGCTCGCGCGCAAGCTCGAGAGCGTGTTTCAGCTCGGCAGCTTCGCGTTCAGCTCATGGGAGCAGCGGCCCTACCTGTTCCGCTTCGAGCACGACCGGCCGATCACCGGCGGCGTCGACTTCATGCAGCAGGACTGCACGTTCATGCCGCTCACGCGCGGGCGCGAGGTCGAGGCCGTGTGCGTGACGATCTCGGACGTCACGCACGTGAGCGTGATGCAGCGCGAACGCGAGGAAGCCGTCGCGAAGCTGCGCGAGCACGCGAACTGCGATGGCCTCACCGGCATCGCGAACCGGCGCTTCTTCGAGTCGCGGCTGCGCGACGAATTCGCGCGCTGGCAGCGCTACGGCGGCGACCTGTCGGTGCTGCTGTTCGATCTCGACCACTTCAAGACGATCAACGACCGGTTCGGCCACGCGGTGGGCGACGCGGTGCTGCGCGAGATGGCGCAGCGCGTCGCGGGCATCGTGCGCGCGCAGGACACGTTCTGCCGTTTCGGCGGCGAGGAGTTCGCGCTGCTGCTGCCGTGCACCGATCTCGCCGAAGCGATGCTCGTCGCGGAGAAGGTGCGCTGCGCGATCGGCGGCGCGCCGGTCGACGCGGAGGGCGTGCGCGTGCCGGTCACCGCGAGCGTCGGCGGCGCGAGCGCGCATGCGGGCGCGCAGACCTGCGAGGTGCTCGTCAACGAGGCCGACGCCGCGCTGTATCGCGCGAAGCGGCTCGGCCGCGACCGGTCGGTCGCGTACGCGTAGCGCGGGCGTCAGCTCTTCGCGATGTCCGCCAGCACGCCGGCCAGCACCGCCGGCTGCGACACGAACGGCGAGTGGCTGCTGTCGAGCTGATGCACGTGCGTCGGGTTGTCCGGCGTGAACGCGTCGGCTTCGTCGATGAAGCGCTGCTGCAGCGCGGGCAGGATCACGTGGTCCTGCAGGCATTTGATGTAGTGGCGGTCGATCGCGCCCCAGCCTGCGGGGGTCGTCGGCACGGCCGTCGCGAACGGCGCGGCCGGCACGTCGCAGCTCATCAGGTTCGCGATCGCCTCGTATTCCGCCTGCGGGACGTCGTCGCACAGCGCGCGCCTGGCCGTCTCGCGATACGCGTCGTCGTCGCTGCGCGGATCGATGCGCAGCGCGCCCGCGGCGCGCGGGCTCGCGAGCATCAGCTTGCCGAGCATCTCGCCCTGGTTTTCCGGCGCGCGCACGTAGTCGAGGCCCGGCACGCCCGACGCGGGCATGAACGCCGCCAGGTAGACGACCTTTGCGATTTTCTCGGGCATCCGCTCGGCGGCCGCCGTGATCGCGATGCCGCCCATGCTGTGCCCGACCAGCACGACCTTGCCGTGGCCGAGCGCATACGCGTCGTCGATCGCCTGCATCACCTGCGACGCATAATCGTCGAGCGTCGTGTTCGCGACCGGCGACGGCTCGGTGCCGAACGCCTCCCGGTCGAGCGGACGCTTGAAGTACGACGCGGGAAAGCGGGCGTGGATCCCGTGCGCGGGCAGGTCGCGCGCGATCGCGAGGTGGCCGCGCTCGGCCAGCGCGGTCATCACGTGCTCGAAGCACCACGCGCCGTGCCATGCGCCGTGCACGAGCACGAATACGGGGTGGGCGGACTGCGGGGATGCGGGGGACGCGGCGGTCACGGTCGTCTCCATGAGGTCGGTATGCGTTATTGGGATAAAGCGTCATCTTAGACGAACGGGCGCGGGCCCAAGCGGCGGTGGCCGGCCGCAAGATGACGCAGCCGGGAGCCATGTGTCCCCCGATGTGTCGCGCAGGCCACAATTCGTCCCGATCTGATTTAAATTCGCAGCAGATCGCGCTAACTTTGCACTTTGATCCGATCGCGCCCCATGAACGTCGACTATCTCTTCTACCGGAAACCGGACAAGCCCGGCCCCTATTCCCTCGACGACCTGGGCGACGTCGCGCCGCCGATCGGCGCGGGCGACGCGGTGCGCGCCGGCATCGCGCGCGTGTTCGCGCAGATCGACTGGAACGAATCCGACGACGTGCCGGGCGCGTGGTTCGGCTCGGGGGGCGCGGTGTTCCAGTTCACCGCGGAGCCGGACGGCCGCGTGACGAGCTTCATGGGCTCGCGCCTAGAGCGGCGCGCGATGCTCCAGCTGACGCGCGAAATGGGGCTCATCGCGCTCGATCTGCAGCGCGACATCGTCTACGGCTAGCGGCGCGCGGCCCATGCGCGGCGGGCCTTCGCGGCCCACCGGCGCGCGCATGGGCGCGGGGCCACGCGATGCGGCCATGCGCAGCCATCGACCTTCAAAGATTGCTATACTTTCGCCCAATTCCGGCTTCCGGCCGGTAATTTGTGCCTGTCTGCGTCGAACGTTCGCACATCTCGCACGCATTTGACGCCCTTACCATCCCAGCCGGGCATGGCTTCTTCGATC
>Ga0157367_1000451_pt1 | contig 20108 bp, 20 predicted proteins | sample AttbisABBM2_FD_113142 | JGI IMG/M metagenome (GOLD analysis project Ga0157367, IMG submission 113142) | Fungus gardens microbial communities from leaf cutter ant in Botucatu, State of São Paulo, Brazil - Atta bisphaerica ABBM2 | ecosystem: Host-associated > Fungi > Mycelium > Unclassified ... | reverse complement strand
GACGCGGCCGCCCTTCTCGATCACGTGACGCGTTTCGTTCAGGTGCGCGGTGAGTCGCGACAGCTCTTCCGCGATATCGATCCGGATGCCGTACATCGTCACTTCCTGACGAATGCGTTCCGCGGCTTCCTCGCGCGTGACGATCGCGGCGCTGCCTTCGGGCGCCGCGAGGCCGAGCGCTTCCTGCAGCCGCTCGACGATCTTCTGCTGATGCTTCGCGATCAGCTCCGGCACGAGCGGCGTGATGCGCGCGACGATCGCCTCCATCTCGGCGACGTTCGACAGCAGCATCGCGGCGAGCTGCGCGCCTTCGCGCGAGCGCACGACGACCAGCTCGTTGATCGCTTCCTTGCCGCACGCGAGCACCGCATCGCGGATCGCGTCGGCCGACACGCCGCTTTCGGCGATCACGCCGGGCCAGCGCAGGATCTCGCCCGCGCGCAGGCGGCCGACGCCCGGGAACGACTCGAGCACCGTGCGCTCGAGATCGGCGAGCTGGCCGAGCGCCGCCTGGTTCAGCGCGCCCGCGCCGATGCTCTGCTCGCCGCGCTGCAGGTTGATGCGCACGTCCACCTTGCCGCGCGACAGCTTGTTCATCAGCATCTCGCGCAGCGCGGGCTCGCAGGCGCGCACGTCGTCGGGCATGCGGAAATTCAGGTCGAGGAAACGCGAGTTCACGGTGCGCAATTCGACCGACACGCTGGTGCCGCCGTTGCCCGTCGCCGCCGCGAGTTCGCGCGTGGCGCTCGCATAGCCCGTCATGCTGTAGATCATGGTTCGTCTCGCCGTCTGGATGCCCTCGCGGGCCGGGGATAAGTCGAGGCGCCCGGCGCATTCGCAAGCGCGGGGCGGGAAACGGGCATTATCCCATTTTTGGCGCCGCCCCCGCCGGGCACGCCAGCCGTTCGGCGCTAAAATCAGGGTTTCCTCTCTGCCATCTTTCCCTCATGACGCAATCCACCTCCCGGCCGAGCGGCCGCCGCGCCGACGAACTGCGCAAGGTCACCCTCACGCGCCACTACACGAAGCACGCGGAAGGCTCCGTGCTGGTCGAATTCGGCGATACCAAGGTGATCTGCACGGCGAGCGTCGCCGAGCGCGTGCCCGAATTCCTGCGCGACCGCGGGCAAGGCTGGCTGACCGCCGAATACGGGATGCTGCCGCGCGCAACGCATACGCGCAGCGATCGCGAGGCGGCGCGCGGCAAGCAGACGGGCCGCACGCAGGAAATTCAGCGCCTGATCGGCCGCGCGCTGCGCGCGGTGTTCGACCTGGAAGCGCTCGGCCCGCGCACGATCCACATCGACTGCGACGTGATCCAGGCCGACGGCGGCACGCGCACCGCGAGCATCACCGGCGCATTCGTCGCCGCACACGATGCGGTGTCGAAGCTGATCGCCGCCGGCAAACTCGCACGCTCGCCGATCACCGACCACGTCGCCGCGATTTCGGTCGGCGTGTTCGAGGGCACCCCGGTGCTCGATCTCGATTACCCGGAAGATTCGCGCTGCGACACCGACATGAACGTCGTGATGACGGGCGCGGGCGGCTTCGTCGAAGTCCAGGGCACGGCGGAAGGCGTGCCGTTCTCGCGCGACGAGATGAACGCGCTGCTCGACCTCGCGCAAAGCGGGATCGGCGAGCTCGTGCGGCTGCAGAAGGACGCGCTGGGTGTGAGCCATGTCTGACGATCGCATCACGCCGCCGCTGTCGCGCATCGTGCTCGCGTCGAACAACGCGGGCAAGCTGCGCGAATTCACGGCGATGTTCTCCACCGTCGGCATCGACGTGATTCCGCAGGGCGACCTCGCGGTGCCCGAAGCGGACGAGCCGCACCGCACGTTCATCGAGAACGCGCTGACGAAGGCGCGGCACGCGGCGCAGCTCACCGGGCTGCCTGCGATCGCCGACGATTCCGGGTTGTGCGTGCGCGCCCTGCGCGGCGCGCCGGGCGTCTATTCGGCGCGCTATGCGCAGCGCGCGGGGCTCGAGAAAGGCGACGCGGCGAACAACGCGCATCTCGTCGATCAACTGCGCGGCGTCGACGATCGCCGCGCGTATTACTGCTGCGTGCTCGCGCTCGTGCGCCATGCCGACGATCCGGAGCCGCTGTTCGCCGAAGGCCGCTGGCACGGCGAGATCGTCGACGCGCCGCGCGGTGCGCACGGATTCGGCTACGACCCGTATTTCTACCTGCCGTCGCTCGGCGCGACGGCGGCCGAACTGGAGCCGCCCGTGAAGAACGCGCTCAGCCATCGCGCGCTCGCGCTCAAGGCGCTGCTCGCGCGGCTCGCGGAGGTGGAATGAGCCAGGCTGCGGACACCGGCGCGCGCGTCGTCGCGACCTTCACGTCGCCCGGCCAGGTGCGGCTCACGTCGCTGCCGCCGCTCGCGCTGTACGTGCATTTCCCGTGGTGCGTGCGCAAGTGCCCGTATTGCGACTTCAACTCGCACGAGTGGAAGGGTGAACGGTTTCCGGAAACCGAGTATCTCGACGCGCTGCGTGCCGATCTCGAGCACGCGCTGCCGCTCGTCTGGGGCCGCCAGGTGCATACCGTGTTCATCGGCGGCGGCACGCCGAGCCTGCTGTCCGCGGCCGGCCTCGACCGCCTGCTGTCCGACGTGCGCGCGCTGCTGCCGCTCGACGCGGATGCCGAGATCACGCTCGAGGCGAATCCGGGCACCTTCGAGGCCGCGAAGTTCGCGCAGTTCCGCGCGAGCGGCGTGAACCGCCTGTCGGTCGGCATCCAGAGCTTCAACGAGGCACACCTGAAGGCGCTCGGCCGTATCCACGACGCCGCGCAGGCGCGCGCGGCCGTCGAGGTCGCGGCGCGGACGTTCGACAACTTCAACCTCGACCTGATGTTCGCGCTGCCGAACCAGACGCTCGACGAATGCCACACCGACGTCGAGACGGCGCTCGCGTTCGCGCCGCCGCATCTGTCGCTGTATCACCTGACGCTCGAGCCGAACACGCTGTTCGCGAAGTTTCCGCCTGCCGTGCCGGACGACGACGCATCGGCCGACATGCAGGAATGGATCCACGCGCGCACGGCCGAGGCCGGTTACGAGCGCTACGAGGTGTCCGCGTATGCGAAGCCGCACCACCAGTGCAAGCACAACCTGAACTACTGGCGCTTCGGCGACTATCTCGGCATCGGCGCCGGCGCGCACACGAAGCTGTCGTTCCCGAACCGCATCGTGCGGCAGGCGCGCTACAAGCACCCGGCGACCTTCATCGAGCAGGCGCTGGCCGGCACCCCGGTGCAGGAGGAGCGCGAAGTCGGCGCGCGCGACCTGCCGTTCGAGTTCATGCTGAACACGCTGCGGCTCGTCGAGGGCTTCCCGGTGCACAGCTTCGCCGAGCGCACCGGGCTGCCGATGAGCACGATCGAGCCGGCGCTCAAGGAAGCGGAGCGGCGCGGGCTGATCACGCGCGACTTCACGCAGATTGCGCCGACGCCGCTCGGCCAGCGTTTCCTCAACGATCTGCAGGAACTGTTCCTGCGCGACGATTGACCACCACGGCCGCATCGCTCTGCGACCGGAGTCGGCACCCAGGTACCGTCTCCGGTCTACATGCGCGGCATTTCGGTTACAATGCCGCCTCCGGAAGCGTGGCCGAGCGGTTTAAGGCACTGGTCTTGAAAACCAGCGACGGGCAACTGTCCGTGAGTTCGAATCTCACCGCTTCCGCCAGAACATCCCGCCGACGCTCGCGCAGCCAGGCGGGATTTTTCTTTGGCGCGGCCGTCGGCCACGCGCCGCGGCATTGCGCGCGTTGCACCGCCATCGCCTAGAATTCGGATCAGACCGGCGACACGAACGCCGCCGCGCATTCGATGCCGCGCGAGCTTACCCGCTCGCGCCGCACACGGAGACCGTCATGTCCGAACAGTCGACTCCCATCCGCCACGTCGATTACGAAGGTTTCGAGATTCACGTGGTGCCGGCCCCGCTGCCGGGCGACGACACGCGCTTCACGTACACCGGCTACGTGTGCCACCCCGGCGCGAATCCGGCGCTGCCCGGCCATGCGGTGCCGTTCCATGCCGACGGCGAAGAAAGCTTCCCCAGTCTCGACGAAGCGATCCACGAAGCGGTGCACGTCGGACGCAGCATCGTCGACGGCACGCATCCCGACTTGTCGGTGCTGTCGCTCGTCACCCACGGCTACTGAGGCACCGTCCGACACGTCCGGTAGCGCGCCGATGCGGCACGATGCCGTTGCGCAAGCAGGCGGCACGCGTCACCTTTCGATGCCGATCAGCGCCGCCGTTCACGTCATGCATTTATCGCGCCATCCCGGCGTGCGCGCACGCCGCTGACTCGCCCCGCTCGCCTGCGCGCAGCAGTGTCAGGCAGGTTCCGCTTCGGCACCGTCGCGCGCCGCGTGCGTTTGCCGGCATCATCGTCCGCCACAGTAATGCGCACGCTGCGCGATATGTGTTTCCCCCGATGTCGCGGCACGGGCCCGCGACTATCATCTGTGTATAGTCAGAGCTGCCCACCTATCCATGGTCATCCCGCTCCGCCCGAGCGTCGTCCGCCTGCGCATCGCCGCGCTGGCCGGCGTTGCCGCGCTCGCCGCCTGCACGATCACGGTCACGCCGCCCGCTCCGCATTCCGTGGTGATACTGCCGTCGATCACGCGCAGCGCAAATATCGCCCAATACCGCACCGAAGTCGCCGAACGCGTCGCCGAAAGCAATCCGTCGGGCATGTTGCACGGCACGCCGCAGGCAATGCTGCGCTCGCTCGTCGTGGTCGCGTTCACCGTCGACCGCAACGGCCAGCTCGTGCACGCGTCGGTATATCGCAGCAATGGCGACAGCGAAGCCGAAGCGCTCGCGCTCGCGTCACTGCGCCGTTCGGCGCCGCTGCCGCCGCCGCCCGCGAAGCTGCTCGACGGCAAAGGCCAGCTGGAGCTGATGGAGGGCTGGCTCTTCAACGACAACGGCAAGTTCCAGCTGCAAAGCACGGCGTCGGCACAGGCCCAGTCGATCGACTGAATGCGCGCCGCGCGCGATTGCCGGTGCGCGCCGCGCGCGATTGCCGGTGCGCGCCGCCGCTGGCTATAATTTTCCGCACCCGCGCGGCCATCACGCCGCGTGCGCGTTCGCACCTCACCCGGCCCGCGAACCGACCATGCCGGCACCGGGCGGCGGCGACCTGCCCGTCTCCCGCGTCGACCGGCGGATGACGATCGGCGGCGCGCGTCCACGCCGCCACCGCGTTGCGCCCGGCCATTCCGGCAGGCGCCGGCCGCCAGGCCACCCCTTCCCCAGAACATCACGGAGACCTCCATGTCCGCATCCCCACCGGCCGTTGCGCACGCAACCAGTCCGGCCGGCGCCGTCAGCCACCGTCGCATCGTGTTCGCGAGCTTCATCGGCACCGCGATCGAGTTCTACGATTTCTACGTCTACGCGACCGCCGCCGCGCTCGTGATCGGCCCGGTGTTCTTTCCGCACGGCTCGGCAACCGCGCAGGCGCTGTCCGCGTTCGTCACGTTCGGCATCGCGTTCATCGCGCGGCCGATCGGCTCGTTCCTGTTCGGCCATTTCGGCGACCGCATCGGCCGCAAGTCGACGCTCGTCGCGTCGCTGCTCGTCATGGGCGTGTCAACCACCGCGATCGGCCTCGTACCCGGCTACGACGCGATCGGCACGCTCGCGCCGGTGCTGTTGTGCGTGCTGCGCTTCGGCCAGGGCATCGGCCTCGGCGGCGAATGGGGCGGCGCCGCGTTGCTCGCAACCGAGCATGCGCCGCAGGGCAAGCGCGGCTGGTTCGGGATGTTCCCGCAGCTCGGCCCGTCGGTCGGCTTCCTGATGTCGAACGGGCTGTTCTTCGCGCTCGCGCTGTCGCTGTCCGATGTGCAGTTCCGCAGCTGGGGCTGGCGCATTCCGTTTCTCGTCAGCGCCGTGCTCGTCGCGCTCGGCCTGTACGTGCGCCTGAAGATCGCCGAGACGCCCGCCTTCCAGGCCGCGCTCGATCGCAACGAGCGCGTGCGCGTGCCGGTCGCGACGCTCGTCACGCATCACTGGCGGCCGACGCTGCTCGGCGCGCTCGCGATGGTGGTCTGCTACACGCTGTTCTACATCTCGACGGTGTTCTCGCTGTCGTACGGCGTCGCGACGCTGCACATCCCGCGCCAGACCTTCCTCGGCCTGCTGTGTTTCGCGGTCGTGTTCATGGGGCTCGCGACGCCGCTGTCGGCCTGGGCATCGGACCGCTTCGGCCGCAAGCCGGTGCTCGCCGCCGGCGCGATCGCGGCGCTGTTGTCCGGCTTCACGATGGCGCCGCTGCTCGGCAGCGGCTCGATCCCGCTCGTCGCGCTGTTCCTGACGCTCGAACTGTTCCTGATGGGCGTGACGTTCGCGCCGATGGGCGCGCTGCTGCCGGAGCTGTTCCCGACCAACGTCCGCTACACGGGCGCGGGCGTCGCGTACAACCTGGGCGGGATCCTGGGCGCGTCGATCGCGCCGTACATTGCGCAGTTGCTGGCCGCGCAGGGCGGCCTGTCGTGGGTCGGCGGGTATGTGTCGGCCGCGGCGGCGATCAGCCTGCTCGGCGTGCTGCTGATGCGCGAGACGCGCGACGCATCGCTCGTCTGATACCCGGGGCCGCCCGGGTTGTATGGCGGCCGGCGCCCTCCCATACTGGCAACCGGGCGCGCCGCCGGCTGCGCCGCGATCGCCAGGGAGCGACCATGAGCATCCGCCTCGGCAATGCCGATCTCATCCTGATCCTGATGCTTGCGTTGAGCTGTGCGCTGCTGCTCGCGACGCGCTTCCGGCCGAAGACCTGGCGCGGCGTCGCGATCGAGGCGCTGGTCGCGAATGTGGCCGCCGTCGCGACGGTACTTGCGGTCGAAGCGCTGCTCGCGTGAGCGCGCGCCGCGCTTGTGCGTCAGGCCGCGACGGGCGTACGACGCCTGCCGTAGGCCGGACTGACCGTTTCGATCGCCTCCAGCGCGTCGTCGACTGACGGCGCGGCGCCCGAATCGCCAATCGAGCAGGCATTCGGCGCGCCGCCGATGCCGAAGTGCTGGCGCGACGTTGCCACGAAGATCATCACGGTCGGCCGACGCAGCGCGTGCGCCATGTGAACGAACCCCGTGTCGACACCCACCACCAGCGCGGCCCGGCCGATTGCCGCGCCGAGCTCGCGCACCGACAGCGCGGGCAGCACGACCGCTCCCGGCGCTCGTGCGGCGATGTCCTGCGCGGCATCGTGCTCGCCCGGCGAGCCCCACGGCAACAGCACGCGCACGCCGCGCGCCATCATCTCCGTCGCGAGCGCCGCCCAGCGCTCGGCCGGCCATCGCTTCTCGTCGTTCGACGTCGCATGGAACATCATCATGAACGGCGTGCCATCGGTCACGGCGTCCGGCAGGCTCACGCCCTGCGGCGTGACGATTCCGTAATCGGCGATGCCCTGCGGATCGTAGCCGAACGCCTCGCCCGCACTCACGCGCATCCCGTGCCATGCATTGAAACCGCGCCGCGGGCCGAAACGGTGCGAATAGGCGAAGCGTGCGCCGGTTTCGCCGAGATCCTGGGTCTGGTAGCCAACGCGGCGCGCGGCGCGCGCGAACGCCGAAATGATCGCGCTCTTGTAGACGCCGTGCAGATCGACGACCGCGTCGTAGCGGTGTGCGCGCAACGCGCTGATCGAGGCCCAGATCGCCTTCAGGTCGCCGCCGTTGCGCAGCTTCTTGAACCGCCGCAGCGGCGCGCACAGCACGTTGCTCACGCCAGGGTGCCAATGCACCACTTCCGCGCACGACTCGTCGACAGCCCAGTCGACCGTGACGCCGGGAAATTCGCGATGTAGATCGGCAACGACCGGCAAGGTCTGGACGACGTCGCCGAGCGACGTCACTTTCACGATGAGGATGCGTTTCACGTTTGTTGTCAGTGCGCGAGAGCGTGCCATTTCGGCATACTAGTGATTCCCGGCCCCGCTAGCATTACAGCGTAATTACATTTGTAACGATATGCGGCGCAAGTGTGAAAGAGTGTAGAACACCGTGCGGTTCCCCGCGCTCTTTTTGTCATCCTTTCTCGTCCGACGCCCCCCGCCGATGTCCCCTGCCAACTTGTTTCCCACCCTCACCCGCCGCACCCAGCGCCTCTGGCGCCAGTACGGCGTGTTCTGGCTCGGCGCAATTGCCGTCGGCCTGACCGCCGTGCTCTACGCGCGGCTGATCGACTGGGGTTACGACACGTTCCGCACGCTGCGGCAGCACGCGCCCTGGCTGCCGCTCTTTCTGACTCCGGCCATCGCGGCCGGCTCCGTCTGGCTCACCCGTCGCTTCTTCCGCGGCGCGGAGGGCAGCGGCATCCCGCAGGTGATCGCGACGCTGCACGCGCGCCCGAGCGCGTTCGGCGCGCGGCTGCTGACGCTGCGCATCCTGCTCGGCAAGGTCGTGATTTCGTGGTTCGGGATCCTTGGCGGCTTCACGATCGGCCGCGAAGGGCCGACCGTGCAGGTCGGCGCGGCGCTGATGTTCAACCTGCGGCGCTTCTATCCGCGCTCGAACGCGCAGATCGAGCGCCAGCTCGTGCTCGCGGGCGCGGCGGCCGGCCTGTCGGCCGCGTTCAACACGCCGCTCGCCGGCATCGTGTTCGCGATCGAGGAGCTGACGCGCAGCTTTTCAGCACGCGCGAGCGGGGTGCTGATCACGGCGATCATCATCGCCGGCGTGGTCGCGCTCGGGCTGAACGGCAACTACACGTATTTCGGCACGATCGACGCCGGCCCGCATTTCCCGAAGTTGCTCGCGGTCGCGGTGCTCGTCGCCGCGCTCGTGACCGGCATCGCCGGCGGGCTGTTCGCATGGCTGCTGCTCAATACGGGCCGCTGGCTGCCGCCCCGGCTGCTCGCGCTGTATCGCGAGCGGCCGATCGCGTTCGCCGCGCTGTGCGGCTTCGTGATCGCCGTGGTCGGCCTCGTGTCGGGCGGCACGACGTTCGGCAGCGGCTACGCGGAAGCGCGCGGCCTGCTCGACGGCCGCGAGCAGCTGTCGGTGTTCTATCCGTTCCTGAAGATGGTATCGATGGTCGCGTCGTACCTGCCGGGCATCCCGGGCGGGATCTTCGCGCCGTCGCTGTCGATCGGCGCGGGGTTCGGCAACCTGCTGCACCTCGTGTTCGGCGACATGCGCCTGCCGGTGCTGATTGCGCTCGCGATGGTCGGCTACCTCGCCGCGGTCACGCAGTCACCGATCACGTCGTTCGTGATCGTGATGGAAATGATCAACGGCCATGCGCTCGTGATTTCGCTGATGGCCACCGCGCTGGTCGCGAGCCGCGTGTCGCGCTTCTTCGCGCCGCCGTTGTACGAGACGCTCGCGCAGCGCTACCTCGCACCGCCCGCGCCAGCCGACGCGCCGGCAGCCGCCGCTCCGGCGGCATCCGGCATCACCACGCCGCAGGATGCGGACGCCGCGCCGGCCGATCCGCTCGATACGCTGCGCGACGAGCGCGGCGGCGAGAACGGCGACGAGCCGGCCGACGCCGCGGCGCCTTCCGCCACGACGCAGGCCGGCCCGCGCGACGCTCAGTAGATCACCACCGGCGCCGGCCGGTAGTAGACGGGCCGGGCCGGCACCACGATGCAGCCGGCGAGCGTGACGGCCACGAGCGCGATCACGAATACGGTCTTCTTCATCTCGCGCCTCCGTTACGCCCAGTGGCCGCGCGTCCAGAACCAGTTCGGGCCGCGCTGGGCCCAGTGGCCCGGCACCCAGTGCATGCCGATCCGCTCGGTTTCCCAGTGGCCGCCGATCCACACGTAGCGGCCATGATCCCAGCGCCAGTGGCCGCGTTCCCACACGTAGCCGACCCGCGCTTCCGGTACGACTTCGTAGCGAACCGGCGGCGGTGCGTTCGGCGCGACGATCACGACCTCTTCGGCGCGCGCCGCCGCGGGCTCGGCGATGACGACTTCGCCGGGCCGGGTGACGACCGGCGTGGCGACGAGAATTTCATCCGCGCGCGCGGCAAGCGGCGCGGCGAAAGCAGACACGCCCGCCGCAGCGGCGGCGAACGCAAGGACAACGCGACGAATCGATGAGACAGCCATCACAACCTCCTGATTGAACAAGCAACGCGAGCGTATTCAATCAATGCGGAGGCAGGGGTTACGGCCGACAGGCGCCGTGTTACGGCGTGCCCGAAAGTGCAACAGGGCGTAAGACGCGCACGGCGGCCTGAAGCCGCCGTGCGGAACGGGAGCGACGCAGGTCAGGCCTGCGGAATCTCGATCTTCACTTCGAGCACCTCGAGATCGTCCTGACGCTCGAGGCTCACGCGGATGTCATCGTTCGAAATCTGCACGTACTTCGAGATCACGGCGACGAGCTCCTTCTGCAGCGCCGGCAGGTAGTCGGCGGGCGGCTTGCCGCCCACCCGCTCGTGCGCGATGATGAGCTGCAGGCGCTCCTTCGCGATCGACGCGGACTTTTTCTTCTCGCCGAGGAGAAACGACAGAATGGACATGGGCGGCCTCCGTTACTTGCTGCCGAAGAGGCGCTGCAGCAGGCCCGGCTTCTGGTATTCGGTGAAGCGCAGCGGCTTGTCCTCGCCGAGGAAGCGCCCGACGATGTCCTTGTACGCCTCGGCGACGTCGGTGCCGTCGAGGTGCACGGCCGGCAGGCCCTGGTTCGACGCGTGCAGCACCGCTTCCGATTCCGGCACCACGCCGATCAGCTTGATGCGCAGGATCTCGCTGATGTCCTCGAGCGACAGCATCTCGCCTTCGTTGACGCGCTTCGGGCTGTAGCGGGTAATCAGCAGGTGCTCCTTGATCGGGTCCTTGCCTTCGGTCGCGCGCTTCGTCTTCGACGACAGGATGCCGAGAATGCGGTCCGAATCGCGCACCGACGACACTTCCGGGTTCGTGACGATCAGCGCCTCGTCCGCGAAGTACATCGCGTGCAGCGCACCGGCCTCGATGCCCGCCGGCGAATCGCAGATGATGTACTCGAAATCCATCCCGGCCAGGTCGTTCAGCACCTTCTCGACGCCGTCGCGGGTCAGCGCATCCTTGTCGCGGGTCTGCGACGCCGGCAGGATGTACAGGTTCTCGCACTTCTTGTCCTTGATCAGCGCCTGGTTCAGGTTCGCCTCACCCTGGATCACGTTCACGAGGTCGTACACGACGCGGCGCTCGCAGCCCATGATGAGATCGAGGTTGCGCAGGCCGACGTCGAAGTCGATCACGGCCGTCTTGTGGCCACGCAGCGCGATACCGGACGCGAAGCTCGCGCTCGTCGTCGTCTTGCCAACGCCGCCCTTGCCGGAAGTCACCACGATGATTTTTGCCATTTACCCTATACCCTGTGTTCGTCAATGAGAGCCGATCGATCCGGTGTGCGCCGCGTGCTTCACGTCAGGCGCAACGGTTCGATCATCAGTTTTTCCTCTTCGAGCCGGATCTGCACCGGTTTGCCCAGCACGTCGGCGGGCAGCGGGTTCTCGGTCGTTCGATAGATACCCGCAATCGAAATCAGTTCCGGCTCCAGACACGTGCAGAAGATGCGCGCGTCGTGATTGCCGTGCACGCCCGCCAATGCGCGGCCGCGCAACGGCGCGTAGATGTGGATATTGCCTTCCGCAATGATCTCGGCGCCATGACTGACCGGCGCGAGCACCACGAGGTCCCCTTTCGCGTAAATCTGCTGCCCCGAGCGCAACGGCTTGTCGATCACGAGCGTCTGGCCGCCGGCCGGCGCCACCGCCGGTGCCGGCTCGGGCTCCGCTGCTACGGCCGGCGCCTGGTCGGCAGCCGCGTCGGCCGCCGGTGCCGCGTCCGCGTCGCCGGCCGCCTTCCCCGACGGCGCGCGGCGGTCGCGCGCCTCGAGCAGCGGCAGCCCCGCCTCGCCCGCCCAGCCCTGCGACGCCAGCGCGACGACGCCCACCGGGCGCATCCGCACGTCGCTGAGCATCTGGCGGATGTCGGCCAGCGCCACGCGTTCGCCGTCCGCAAGACGGCGGACGTCGATCGCGACGACATCGTCGGCAAAAAACTCGGGAGTCGCTTCGAAGCGCTTGACCAGTTCGGCACGCAACGCGTCGAGATCGGTCGTCTTCACGGTGAACAGCAACGTATCGACCGAGCCGCTGCGCAGTTCGAAGAATGGCGATTTTTTAAGCGACATGGACACTCTGCAAAAAATTTTTGCGTATTTTACAGGCGTCCACGCGACCAGCCATTATTTTTGGGCGTCGCGCAACAGGCGTCGCGGCGGTCGACGTCGGGCCGCCGCGGGGAGAAAGGTGCGCCGGCGCCGGCGGGCACGGCCCGCCGGTCAGTGTTTCGCCTGCGACACGAACAGCGTCTTCATCGCGCCGGGCATCCGCGCGATCGGCGCATGTTCGCCGGTGTTGCCGAAGCCCGCGCGCTCGTAGAACCGGATCGCGTTGCGGTTCGCGTCCGCGATCCATGCGAAGACTTCCTGCGCGCCGCGTTCGGCGAGCCAGGCGGTCGCCGTTTCGACGAGCAGCACGCCGCCGCGCAGATGGCGCACCGCATGCGCGACCCACAGCTCGCTGACGAATGCGCGACGTTCGGGCGTATTGTCGAAATACGCGCCGATCATGCCGGCCGGATGGCCTTCGGTGTACAGCAGGAACGTGGTCGATTGATCGGATGTCGCGCGCTGCGCGGCAATGGCCGCCGCCGCGTCGGAATCGACGTTCAGCAATTCGGCCTCCGGCGCCTCGCCCGGTGCGTAGGGCTCACGCAGCGACGCGGCGCGGAGTTCGCGATACACGATGCCCTGGTCGGCAGCGATACGACGAACGGTCAAGGTCGAACTCATGCAGGCACAGCCCCCTTCGGACAGCAAGCTATTAGCTTCAACCGAAAGCGGGGCATGAGTCAAATCGTTATTTTCAAACGCCGGCGCGAATCGAAAGGCAACAGGCGTTGCGGGCGCCAGCGAAGGCCGTCGAACGTGCGCGGCTGTGCAGGTGCAGCATAGCCGGCCCGGGCTCGGTTGCGCTCGGCGAACGACGACGACCCGCCCCGGCGCAGCCGGCGCGCCGCCTTGATGAGCGGGACAGTGCGCGCGCGGATCGGGTCGCGCCGGGCCGACGTTTCCGTATCGTCCCGGTGCCTCACCTGCCGAAAATCAAACGGACGCCCGCTCGCCTCGCGGTTTTTTATTGCGTCGCAACATATGTTGTCCGGCATGGCGCTTCGTGCCTGCATCGCCGGCCATTCCGGTTTCGTCAGACAATCGACAACCGGCGCGGGGTCGCCCGCCGCGTTTGCGGTCGTTTCAATCGGGGCGCGGCCGCCCTTCCCCGCATGCGCGGCCGGCAACCACCCGTTTGGAGTTTCCCGCCTAGCGCCGGGGTTTGGAAAAGTGGGCACGCCGGTCGTATAACTGGCAAAACCGGGCCGCGACCCGGCGCCGCGCGCAAGCGTTCGCCGCGGACCAATGACGGATTCAAACAGCTCTGCATGGGGCCGGACCAGGCGCTAAAGCGCCAAGTCCGGCCGACAGGAGGGAGACAATGGCAATGACCGACGGATCAGCCGCGAGCTGGTCGGATGGCAAGCGTTACCTCTGGCTGCTCGGCGTGCTGACGATCACGCTGCCGATCCTCTCGGCCCAGCTCGCGCTGTCGACAGGCCTGCACGTGTTCTGGTGGTTCGGCCCGCTGTTCGCGTTCGGCGTGATCCCGATCCTCGACACGCTGATCGGCGACGATCGCGACAACCCGCCCGAAGACGTCGTGCCCCGCCTGGAGCGCGACCGCTATTACCGCGTCATCGTCTACCTCGCGACGCTCGTCGAGTACGTCGCGTTCTTCCTGTGTACGTGGATCGTCGCCACGCACGCGCTCGCGTGGTACGACTACGTCGGCTTCGCGCTGTCGCTCGGCGCGGCGACGGGCATCTCGATCAACACCGCGCACGAACTCGGTCACAAGACCAGCCGCTTCGAGCGCTGGCTCGCGAAGATCACGCTCGCGCCGGTCGCCTACGGGCATTTCTTCGTCGAGCACAATCGCGGCCACCATGTCCGGGTCGCGACCGCCGAGGATCCGGCCAGCGCACGCTACGGCGAATCGTTCTGGGCGTTCCTGCCGCGCACCGTGATCGGCAGCATCCGCTCCGCCTGGAACCTGGAAGCGGCGCGCCTCGCGCGGCTCGGGAAGTCGCCGTGGACGTGGCGCAACGAAGTGCTGCACGCGTGGGCGATGACCGCCGTCGTGTGGGGCATCGCGATCGCGCTGTTCGGCAAGGTGGCGATCCCGTTCCTGCTGATCCAGGCCGCATACGGCGCATCGCTGCTCGAGGTGGTGAACTACGTCGAGCACTACGGGCTCGGGCGCAGGAAGCTGCCGAGCGGCCGCTACGAGCGCTGCACGCCGCAGCACTCGTGGAACAGCAATCACGTCGTGACGAACCTGTTCCTGTACCAGTTGCAGCGGCACGCGGACCATCACGCGAACCCGACGCGCTCGTACCAGGCGCTGCGCCACTTCGACCATGCGCCGCAACTGCCGGCCGGCTACGCGACGATGATCCTGCTCGCGTACGTGCCGCCGCTCTGGTATCGCGTGATGAACCCGCGCGTCGTCGTGCACTATGGCGGCGACATGGCGCAGTCGAACATCAAGCCGTCGATCCGGGACAAGGTGCTCGCGCAGTACGCGGCGACGGCCTGAGCCTTCGCGGCGCGGCGCCGTTCCCGACTCGGCTCCGGCCGCGCGCTCAGGCGGCCGCCGTCTGCGGCAGCTTGAACACCGCCACCGCGTGCTGCAGCGCACGCGCCTGCTCGGCAAGCGCCTGCGTCGCCGCCGACGCCTGCTCGACGAGCGCCGCGTTGCGCTGCGTCGCTTCGTCCATCTGCGTGACCGCGATGTTGACCTGGTCGATGCCGCCGCTCTGCTCCTGCGATGCCGCCGAAATCTCGCCGACGATCGACGTGACCCGCTGCACCGCCCCGACGATCTCGTGAATCGATTCGCCCGCGCGGCCGATCAGCGCGGCGCCCGCGTCGACGCGCCGGGTCGACTGCTCGATCAGCACCTTGATTTCCTTCGCCGCGGCGGCGCTGCGCTGCGCGAGCGTGCGCACCTCGGACGCAACCACCGCGAAGCCGCGGCCCTGCTCGCCCGCGCGCGCGGCCTCCACCGCCGCGTTCAGCGCGAGGATGTTGGTCTGGAAGGCGATCCCGTCGATCACGGCGATGATCTCGCCGACCTTCGCCGAACTGTCGGCGATGCCGTTCATCGTCTCGACTGCCTGCGTCATCACGCTGCCGCCGTTCGACGCGATGCCGGACGCGTCGTGCGCAAGCTGCGCCGCGTGCTGCGCGTTTTCCGCCGATTGGCGGACGACGCCCGTCAACTGCTCCATGCTCGCCGCGGTTTCCTCGAGCGACGCGGCCTGCGATTCGGTGCGTGCGGACAGGTCGTGGTTGCCCGACGCGATCTGCGCGCTCGCGGTCGCGACCGCTTCCGCATGCGAGCGCACCTCGAGCACGACGTCCGACAGGCCCGCCTGCATCGTCTGCAACGCGCGCAGCAGGTCGGCGATCTCGTCGCGGCCGGAGACCGAGAAGGCTTGCGTCAGGTCGCCGTCGGCGACGGCCTTCGCGCACGCGACTGCTGCATCGAGCGGCCGCAGGATCGCACGGCTGAACAGGAACGCGCCGATCATCGCGACCACCAGCACGACCAGCATCAGCACGATGCTCGTGATCGTCGCATGCTGCGCGTCGCGCCCCGCGCGCTCGGACACCGCCGCGCTCTCGTCGGCGATCGTCTTCGCGGCCCGTTCGAGCAGCGCGGCCGGCTCGCGATCGACGCCCGCGACCGCCGCGTCGCCGGCCGCCGCCTCGAAGCCGGCCGCCTTGAAGGCGTCGAAGCCGCGCCGGTAGCCGTCGCCCATCGCTGCGTGCGCACGCGCGAACTGCTCGATGAGCGTGCGGCTCTCGCCGGCCGGCAACTGCTTGTCGAGCTGCGCGGCGAGCGTGGCGACCGCGCGCTCGCGCGTCTGGAACGCGCTCCAGTACTTGTCGAGCTTGTCGGGCTGCTTGCCGCGCAGCAGCGTGTCCTTCCATTCCTGGACCTGCAGCTTGAACTGCATGAGCGTCGCCGAGACGAGCCGCTCGTTGGCGACGTTCGTCTGCACGTCGTTCGTGAACGTGTCGATCGAGCGGTTGAGGATGTGAATGCCGTACAGCGCGCCGGAGAACATCAACAACAGCGCGGCGGCAAACGCGAGGGGAATCTTGTAGCTCAGCTTCATGGGACCTTGGATCGACAGAGGGATGACGGCGTCGCGGCGCGGACGCCTGTTTGTCGAAACCTGTTAACGGCGGGGAGGCTGGCGGCTTAAAGTAGACGAAAGCGATTGGCGCGGATGGCAATCACGCACACGTTGACGAATCGAATCAAGCGACCGAAAACGAAAAACCCCTTGATCCTTCCGAATCAAGGGGTTTCGTGTTCTGGCGGAGAGGGTGGGATTCGAACCCACGGTACGGGGAAACCGTACGCCTGATTTCGAGTCAGGTACATTCGACCACTCTGCCACCTCTCCGTTTTTACTGCTCTTCGCGGCTGGTCGTTTCCGCGAAAGACAAGATTATAGAACGGTCTCTTCGAATCTGCCAAGCCCCTTTTTGCATTTTTTTTGCGAGGGCCCGGAAGACGCGCCGACGTTCAATCTCACGACGCCTGTGCAGGCGCGTCGATCCGTTCGAGACCGCCCATGTACGGACGCAGCACCTCGGGCACCGTGACCGAGCCGTCCGCGTTCTGGTAGTTCTCGAGCACGGCCACGAGCGTACGGCCCACCGCGAGGCCCGAGCCGTTCAGCGTATGCACGAGTTCCGGCTTGCCCTGCGCATTGCGGAAGCGCGCCTGCATCCGGCGAGCCTGGAACGCCTCGGTGTTCGAGCAGCTCGAGATCTCGCGATAGGTGTTCTGCGCGGGCAGCCACACTTCGAGGTCGAACGTCTTCGCGGCCGCGAAGCCCATGTCGCCCGTGCACAGCGTGATCACGCGGTACGGCAGGCCGAGCTTCTGCAGGATCGCTTCCGCGTGGCCGACCATCTCGTCGAGCGCCGCGTACGACGCGTCCGGCGCGACGATCTGCACCATCTCGACCTTGTCGAACTGATGCTGGCGGATCATCCCGCGCGTGTCGCGGCCGTACGAGCCCGCTTCCGAGCGGAAGCACGGCGAATGCGCGGTCAGCTTGATCGGCAGCGCGGACGCTTCGACGATCGATTCGCGCACGGTGTTCGTCAGCGAGATTTCGGACGTGGAGATCAGGTATTGCGTGACGGTGTTCTCCGCGCCGCCCTTCTCGACGCGGAACATGTCGTCCGCGAATTTCGGCAGCTGGCCGGTGCCGTACAGGATGTCCGGGTTCACGATGTACGGCGTATACGTCTCGCTGTAGCCGTGCTGCTGCGTATGCGTATCGAGCATGAACTGCGCGAGCGCGCGGTGCAGGCGCGCGATCGGGCCACGCAGCATCGTGAAGCGCGCGCCGGCGAGCTTCGCGCCGGTTTCGAAATCGAGGCCGAGCGGCGTGCCGACGTCGACGTGATCCTTCACCTCGAAGTCGAACTGGCGCGGCGTGCCCCAGCGGCGCGCTTCGACGTTGTCGCTCTCGTCCTTGCCGACCGGCACGCTGTCGTGCGGCAGGTTCGGCATCAGCAGCAGCAGGTCGGACAGGCGCGTCTGAATCTCGCCGAGCTTCACCTCCGACGCCTTCATCTCGTCGCCGATGCCGCCGACCTCGGCCATCACCGCCGACGTGTCCTCGCCCTTGCCCTTCATCGCTCCGATCTGCTTCGACAGGCTGTTGCGGCGCGCCTGGAGTTCTTCGGTACGGGTCTGGATCGCGCGGCGTTCCGCTTCGAGCGCGGAGAACGCGGCGACGTCGAGGGTGTAGCCGCGATCGGCGAGGCGCTTGGCGACGCCGTCGAGGTCTTTGCGCAGCAACTGGATGTCGAGCATGGGAGGACAGGAAAATCGTTGTGTAAGACGGGGATTCTAACGCACCGCGCGGCCGCCACGGCGTCGGCCTGACGGACGAGGCCGCAAACGGCGGCGCCGTGGCAGTATCGCATTGCCGTCACGCGCGCCGCGTGCCGGCCGACCGCAACGCAGGAAACCGGAGAACCGATGGCCATCGAACTCGACAAGGACGTGCGCGACCGCGCGATCGCGTCGCTGCAACGCTATTTCACCGAAAACATGGAGGAGCCGATCGGCAACATCCAGGCCGGCGCGCTGCTGCATTTCTTCGTCGAGGAAATTGCGCCGGCGATCTACAACCTCGCGATCGCCGACGCGCAGGAACGCCTGCACGCGCGCATCGCGGAACTCGATATCGAATGCCACGAGGAACCGTTCGGCTACTGGAAGAAACAGCCGGCGCGCAAGCGCTGAGCGAAACCGCGCCGCGCCGCCGGCCGCTAGTCTTTCTTGCCGGCCTCGCGGTCGAGCTCGCGCAGCCACGCGAGCTTGTCGGCGATCTTCGATTCGAGCCCGCGCGGCACCGGCTTGTACCAGCGCGGCTCGCGCATTCCGTCGGGCAGGTACGTCTCGCCGGCCGCGTACGCGTTCGGCTCGTCGTGCGCGTAACGGTACGCGTGGCCGTAGCCGAGCTCCTTCATCAGCTTGGTCGGCGCGTTGCGCAGGTGCACGGGCACCTCGCGCGACTTGTCCTGCTTCACGAACGCCATCGCCTGGTTGAACGCGTTGTAGCCCGCGTTGCTCTTCGCCGCGCACGCGAGATAGATCACGGCCTGCCCGAGCGCCAGCTCGCCCTCGGGCGAACCGAGCCGTTCGTAGGTCTCGGCCGCGTCGTTCGCCATCTGCATCGCGCGCGGATCGGCGAGGCCGATGTCCTCCCACGCCATCCGCACGATCCGCCGCGCGAGGTATTTCGGGTCCGCGCCGCCGTCGATCATCCGGCAGAACCAGTACAGCGCGCCGTCCGGGCTCGAGCCGCGCACCGACTTGTGCAGCGCCGAGATCTGGTCGTAGAAGTTGTCGCCGCCCTTGTCGAAGCGGCGCGCATTCAGCGTCATCGCGCTGCTGACGAACTCGGCGTCGATCGTCGTCACGCCCGCGGACGCCGCCGCCGTCTGCGCCTGCTCGAGCAGGTTCAGGAACCGCCGCGCATCGCCGTCCGCATAGCCGACCAGCGTATCGACCGCCTTGTCGTCGAACGCGAGGCCGTCGAGCGCGATCTCCTGCGCGCGCTTGAGCAGCTGGCGCATCTCGTCGTCGGTCAGCGACTTCAGCACGTACACCTGCGCGCGCGACAGCAGCGCCGAGTTGACCTCGAAGCTCGGGTTCTCGGTCGTCGCACCGATGAAGGTCACGAGCCCCGATTCGACGAACGGCAGCAGCGCATCCTGCTGGCCCTTGTTGAAGCGGTGGATCTCGTCGACGAACAAGATCGTGTGGCGGCCGGTGCGGTTCAGCGTGTCCTTCGCCTGCTCCATCGCCTCGCGGATGTCCTTCACGCCGCCCAGCACCGCGGACAGCGCGATGAACTCGCAATCGAATGCCAGCGCGGTGAGCCGCGCGAGCGTGGTCTTGCCGACGCCGGGCGGGCCCCACAGGATCATCGAATGCGGCTTGCCCGATTCGAACGCGAGCCGCAGCGGCTTGCCTTCACCGAGCAAATGCGTCTGGCCGATCACCTCGGCGAGCGTCTTCGGCCGCAGCGCCTCGGCGAGCGGCCGGCGTGGTTCGGCTTGAAACAGGTCGGACATGAACCCAGGCTCCACATCATGCGATGGCGGCCGAACGGGCCGCCGGACCCGCCATTATGACAGCCGCGCGACGGCGCCGCCGGGCCCGGTGCCCGCGCCCGGAAACGACACGGGCCTGCCATCGCCGGCAGGCCCGTTGCGAAAGCGGCGCGCGGCGCCGGTCAGCCGGTGATCACGTCGGCGCCCTTCGGCACGACGAACTTGAACGTATCGGACTTCAGCGGCGGGTTGGTCTGGATGTTGGTGAACGTCAGCAGCGTGACGTTGCCGAACACGTCATGCAGCTCCATCGCGGCGAGCGTGCCGTTGCGAAAGCCGATGCCGATCCGCTG
>Ga0157367_1000449_pt1 | contig 20164 bp, 19 predicted proteins | sample AttbisABBM2_FD_113142 | JGI IMG/M metagenome (GOLD analysis project Ga0157367, IMG submission 113142) | Fungus gardens microbial communities from leaf cutter ant in Botucatu, State of São Paulo, Brazil - Atta bisphaerica ABBM2 | ecosystem: Host-associated > Fungi > Mycelium > Unclassified ... | reverse complement strand
TGATCTCCAGGCGACAGGCACATAACGGAGAGAAATCATGTTTGAACCTATGGAATTAACCAACGACGCGGTGATTAAAGTCATCGGCGTCGGTGGCGGCGGCGGTAACGCCGTAGAGCACATGGTACGCGAACGTATCGAAGGTGTGGAATTCTTTGCTGTGAATACCGACGCGCAAGCGCTGCGTAAAACAGCGGTCGGCCAGACCATCCAGATCGGTAATAACATTACCAAAGGTCTGGGTGCGGGTGCGAACCCGGAAGTGGGCCGTAACTCTGCAGAAGAAGATCGCGAAGCACTGCGGGCTGCGCTGGAAGGGGCAGACATGGTCTTCATCGCAGCAGGCATGGGCGGCGGTACCGGTACCGGTGCAGCACCTGTGGTTGCTGAAGTGGCCAAGGATCTCGGTATCCTGACGGTGGCGGTTGTCACCAAGCCATTCAACTTCGAAGGCAAAAAACGCATGGCGTTTGCCGAGCAGGGGATCGCTGAACTCTCCAAGCATGTCGATTCACTGATTACCATTCCAAACGACAAGCTGCTGAAAGTGCTGGGTCGTGGCATTTCCCTGCTGGATGCGTTTGGTGCGGCCAATGACGTGCTGAAAGGCGCAGTCCAGGGTATCGCCGAACTGATCACTCGTCCGGGCCTGATGAACGTCGACTTTGCTGACGTGCGTACCGTGATGTCCGAAATGGGCTATGCAATGATGGGTTCAGGCGTGGCGTGCGGTGAAGATCGTGCGGAAGAAGCGGCTGAAATGGCGATCTCCAGCCCACTGCTGGAAGATATCGACCTGTCTGGCGCCCGTGGCGTGCTGGTCAACATTACTGCGGGCTTCGACCTGCGTCTGGATGAGTTCGAAACCGTGGGTAACACTATCCGTGCTTTCGCCTCTGACAACGCGACCGTGGTAATCGGTACGTCGCTGGATCCGGAAATGAACGACGAACTGCGCGTCACTGTCGTGGCAACCGGTATTGGCATGGACAAGCGTCCGGAAATCACGCTGGTCACCAACAAGCCAGCCAGCCAGCCAGTGATGGATCATCGCTATCAGCAGCACGGTATGTCACCACTGCCGCAGGAGCAGAAGCCTGCTGCCAAAGTCGTTAACGACCAGGCTGCGCAGTCGAATAAAGAGCCAGACTATCTTGATATTCCGGCCTTTTTACGTAAGCAGGCCGACTAGGATTAACCCTATAATTGGGATTCTCCGCTCTTTGTGCTAAAGTGTCTGTCCGCTGGTAAAGTATACTGGCGGTCGGAAAGGTGATACTGCGAGATAATGCGATGATCAAACAAAGGACATTAAAACGTATTGTTCAGGCGACTGGCGTCGGTTTACATACCGGCAAAAAAGTCACACTGACATTACGCCCTGCGTCGGCTAACACCGGGGTCATCTATCGTCGCACCGACTTGAATCCACCGGTAGATTTTCCGGCTGATGCAAAATACGTGCGCGACACCATGCTGAGTACCTGCCTGGTGAATGATGAAGGCGTGCGTATTTCAACGGTTGAACACCTTAATGCCGCCCTGGCGGGTCTGGGTATCGACAACATTATTGTTGAAGTCGATGCGCCAGAAATCCCGATCATGGATGGCAGCGCAGCACCGTTTATCTATCTGCTGATGGATGCAGGTATCGAGCAGCTCAACAGCGCGAAGAAATTTGTCCGCGTTAAGCAGACCGTGCGTGTGGAAGAGGGTGACAAATGGGCAGAGATCAAACCGTACAACGGTTTCTCGCTCGATTTCACCATCGACTTCAAACACCCGGCTATCGATTCCAGCTCACAGCGCTTTGCGATGAACTTCTCTGCTGACGCCTTTGTTCGTCAAATCAGCCGGGCGCGTACATTTGGCTTTATGCGTGAAATCGAATATCTGCAGTCTAAAGGCCTGTGCCTGGGCGGTAGCTTAGATTGTGCGATAGGTCTGGATGATTTCCGCGTACTGAATGAAGAAGGCCTGCGTTTTGAAGACGAGTTTGTCCGTCACAAAATGCTGGACGCGATTGGCGACTTGTTTATGTGTGGTCATAACATTATTGGCGCATTCACTGCGTTCAAATCGGGCCACGCGCTGAACAACAAGCTGTTGCAGGCGGTTCTGGCGAAGCAGGAAGCCTGGGAATGGGCTACCTTCGAAGACGAAGCTGAACTGCCAGTGGCATTCAAAGCACCGAATCTGGTTCTGGCTTAACTACCCCAGAACGTGAAACGGCTGGTTATGCTGACACCCTCTCCGGTCAGCGGCACCAGCCGTTTTTTTATTGCCTTCCGTAACACACCTGATGACTGCGACCTTGCTCGCAAGCGTTGTCTGTTCTGCTGAATTGCTGAACAATCACACGCGTTTTCTCACGCCGCCTCTTTAATCCCAGGTGTGGATGCCCCACATTAATGTTACTATCTGTGGCGCTTTTACAGGCCGAAATCCGTTGCGGCTCGTGGCGGGTACACGAAATCAAGAGCGCAACAGAGCATGCGCGATGGAAAGGTTGTGATCGGGATTCTTCTGCGCTGGCGACAATTAGGTAGACGCTACTTCTGGCCCCATCTCCTGTTAGGGATGGTAGCGGCCAGCTTTGGCCTGCCAGCCTGTGCGCAAAGCTCCGAACTCAACGCCTCGTCTGAATCGCCGGCCAGCAGTCTCTTTCTTGGCAATGCCACACGCTTCGATCATTTAATCCGGCTTCAGGAAGCATCCCGACGTCCAAGCTTCAGCGTGGATTACTGGCATCAGCACGCCATCCGCACCGTTATTCGTCACCTCTCTTTCACGCTGGCACCTCAGGTGCAGGCGGAGCAACAGCAGTTACCGCTGGCGGCACAAAAGCTGGCGCTGATCGACTCACTGCATAATTTACTGACATCGCATTCTGCGCTGCACACTGCACCGCAGCAGATATCTGTACCGCCTCTTTTCACGGCCACTACCCGCTCATGGGTAGAATGGCATGCCAGCGTGCATGGCATTCGCGCCGGACCCGCCCGATTGTTCTGCTAATATTTTTGGTTTTATTCACGCTGTTTAGATTTTGCAGTCCGGAATGCGCCGGCTGAATTGAGAATATATTTACTATGTTAAGCAAAATATTGACCAAGGTTTTTGGTAGCAGTAACGATCGTACGCTGCGCCGTATGCGCAAAGTGGTGGACGTCATCAATAAGATGGAGCCCGATTTTGAGAAGCTCTCTGACGATGAACTGAAAGCGAAAACCGACGAGTTCCGCGAGCGCCTGAAAAAAGGTGAATCGCTGGAAAGCCTTATCCCGGAAGCGTTCGCGACCGTGCGTGAAGCGAGTAAACGTGTGTTCGGCATGCGTCACTTCGACGTGCAGCTGATCGGCGGCATGGTGCTGAACGACCGCTGCATCGCTGAAATGCGTACCGGTGAAGGTAAAACCCTGACCGCAACGCTGCCAGCCTATCTGAATGCGCTGTCCGGCAAAGGCGTTCACGTGGTGACCGTCAACGACTATCTGGCACAGCGTGATGCGGAAAATAACCGTCCACTGTTCGAGTTCCTGGGTTTAAGCATCGGTATCAACATGTCAGGCCTGCCGGCGGTGGCGAAGCGTGAAGCCTATGCTGCTGATATTACCTACGGCACCAACAATGAATATGGCTTTGACTATCTGCGCGACAACATGGCTTTCAGCCCGGAAGAGCGCGTACAGCGTAAACTGCACTATGCGCTGGTGGATGAGGTCGACTCCATCCTGATCGATGAAGCGCGTACGCCGCTGATTATCTCTGGTCCGGCAGAAGACAGTTCTGAGCTTTACACCAAAGTGAACAAGATCATCCCTCATCTGGTTCGCCAGGATAAAGAAGATACCGAAACCCATCAGGGTGAAGGTGACTTCTGGGTCGATGAGAAAGCGCGTCAGGCTCACATGTCTGAGCGTGGTCTGGTGAAAGTGGAAGAGCTGCTGGTCAGCCAGGGCATTATGGAAGCGGGCGAGTCTCTCTACTCACCGACCAATATCATGCTGATGCATCACGTCACTGCGGCGCTGCGTGCGCACGCACTCTTTACCCGCGATGTTGATTACATCGTGAAAGATGGCGAAGTGGTGATTGTTGATGAACACACCGGCCGTACCATGCAGGGCCGTCGCTGGTCCGATGGTCTGCATCAGGCGATTGAAGCGAAAGAAGGCGTTGAGATTCAGAACGAGAACCAGACGCTGGCCTCGATCACCTTCCAGAACTACTTCCGTATTTACGAGAAGCTGGCCGGTATGACCGGTACTGCTGATACCGAAGCGTTCGAATTCAGCTCTATTTACAAGCTCGACACCATTGTGGTGCCGACCAACCGTCCGATGGTGCGTAAAGATCTGGCCGACCTGGTCTACATGACCGAGAAAGAGAAGATCGATGCCATTATCGAAGATATCCGTGAGCGCACAGCCAACGGTCAGCCGGTGCTGGTGGGAACCATCTCGATTGAAAAATCAGAAGTGGTTTCTAACGAACTGACCCGTGCCGGTATCAAACATAACGTCCTGAATGCCAAATTCCACGCCCGCGAAGCGGACATCGTGGCGCAGGCCGGTCAGCCGGGTGCGGTCACTATCGCCACCAACATGGCCGGACGTGGTACGGATATTATGCTGGGCGGGAGCTGGCACGCTGAAGTGGAAGAACTGGAAGAGCCAACTGAAGCGCAAATCCAGGAGATTAAAGCGGCATGGCAGATTCGTCATGATGCGGTTCTGGCGTCAGGTGGTCTGCACATTGTCGGTACCGAACGTCACGAATCGCGTCGTATCGATAACCAGCTGCGTGGTCGTGCCGGCCGTCAGGGTGACGCCGGTTCTTCGCGCTTCTACCTGTCGATGGAAGATGCGCTGATGCGTATTTTCGCCTCAGACCGCGTCTCCAACATGATGCGTAAACTGGGCATGAAGCCAGGCGAAGCGATTGAGCATCCATGGGTCACCAAGGCGATTGCCAACGCACAGCGTAAAGTTGAAAGCCGCAACTTCGATATTCGTAAGCAGCTGCTGGAATATGATGATGTAGCGAATGACCAGCGTCGCGCGATTTACAGTCAGCGTAATGAGCTGCTGGATGTCTCGGACGTTAGCGAAACCATCAACAGCATTCGCCACGATGTCTATAAAGCCACCATCGATACCTATATTCCGCCGCAGTCGCTGGAAGAGATGTGGGACGTGCCGGGTCTGGAAGAGCGTCTGCGTGCTGACTTCGATCTGAATCTGCCGATTGCAGAATGGCTGGATAAAGAGCCTGATCTGCACGAAGAAGTGCTGCGTGAGCGCATCATGACCCACGCCACGGAAAGCTACGCTGAGAAAGAGCAGATCGTTGGCGCAGAGATGATGCGCAACTTCGAAAAAGGCGTGATGTTGCAGACGCTGGATTCATTGTGGAAAGAGCATCTGGCTGCAATGGACTATCTGCGTCAGGGTATCCATCTGCGCGGCTATGCGCAGAAAGATCCGAAGCAGGAGTACAAGCGTGAGTCCTTCGCTATGTTTGCCGCAATGCTTGAATCACTGAAGTATGAAGTGATCAGTACGCTGAGCAAAGTGCAGGTGCGCATGCCAGAAGAAGTTGAAGCGATGGAGCAACAGCGTCGTGAAGAAGCTGAACGTCTGGCGCAGCAACAGCAACTAAGCCATGTAGAAGAAGATCTGCTGGCAGCCGAGCCTGTGGCGGAGCAGAGTGGCGAACGCAAAGTCGGCCGCAACGATCCCTGCCCATGCGGTTCCGGTAAAAAGTACAAGCAGTGTCATGGCCGTATTGCCTGAGACTGAATGCTGATAAAAAAGGAGCCGATGGCTCCTTTTTTTATGCACTCTGCTAACGTAATCTCTGCGCCAGCGCTGAGCTAAAGCGGTTAACTTCCGCTCCGGCATGCTCTAGAATCAGCCTTCATTCACTTATGACGACCGGATAGTTTCCATGAAGCACCTGCAGGTTGCAGTTGGCATCATTCGCAATGCCAATAAACAGATTTTCCTTGCCCAGCGCGCGGCAAGCTCTTACATGGCGAACAAGTGGGAGTTTCCTGGCGGTAAGATTGAAGCGGGCGAAAGTGCCGAACAGGGGCTGGTCAGGGAGCTACACGAAGAGACCGGGATTGACGTCACTGAGGCGCGCCCGATTGGTCATGCAGACCACAGCTATGACGATCTGCGCGTAACGCTGCATTTCTTTCTGGTTGAAGGGTGGAAAGGCGAGCCGTGGGGCAAAGAGGGTCAGCCACAGCGTTGGGTTGATCAGCATGCGCTGGTGGCGGAGGAGTTTCCACCCGCGAATCACCAGCTGATTGCGCGTCTGGTCGCGGGCGAACTCTGACTGGATGGGGCAGTGCGCCCCATCTCATCAGCGATCTTCTTCTTCGCTCCAGTTGTCACTGTCGTTCATGTCGTTGCTGCTGGGAATGCGTTTTTCTTCTGCGGCCCATTCTCCTAAATCGATGAGCTGGCAGCGCTTACTGCAAAAAGGGCGCCACGGGCTGAGCTCATCCCAGATCACATCTTTGCCGCACTGCGGACAGGAAACGGTCATCACTTCTTGCTGCATATTTACCTCTAACAACAGGCCAGCTGGAAGTTAAGGCGGGCCGGAACTTCACCGCGCTCACTATCAAGTGGCATAAAACGAATGGCGTAGCGGCTTTTATGTCCGGACACCTGGGGATAGAGCGCATCGTCCAGCGACAACTGTAGTCGCAGCAGATCGGCACCCTCGGCATTATCCTGATAAAAACCATTAAGACTGGTCTGCATATGGAACGCGCCGGACTGGCGGATTAGATCCAGTACCATCGCCAGCGCATGATGCAGCGGCTCCAGCGTCTGCATCCAGGCCTCGACCTGCGCATCGCGAGTTTCCTGCGGCAGATGGAGCCAGATGTGCAGGCCCGGCAAATCAAAGCTGCAGCATCCGCCTGGGATGCTCAGTCGCTGACGCACCAGGGCAATCAGACGATCCTCGCGCAGTTGCTGGCCCATACGCGGTGCATTCATCAACAGCGTTGACTGAATTTTGAGTTTATCGCGCAGAGCATCTACCAGCGTCATATCGACGCCAGGCACGTCAGCCCACGCCCGTAATTTTTGCTGCTGGCGCTCAAGCTCTTTCAACAGTTCTGTCCGCATATCGCCGCGCTCAAAAATATCGAGCAACTCGCCAGTCAGGCGAAAAAAGGTCAGCGCATTAACGGTTTTATCCAGTGGTGTCGTTTCATCTAACTGATTAATCAAAAACTCAACCCGTAACCAGGTTCGCATTTTTTCATTCAGTGGGTGTTCAAACAGAACGGGTGTGCTCATGGTATTAATCCTGTTTCGTTGCCGCCAGCCTGAGATAGCGCTGATGGAGTTCGGCAACCTGTGGCAAGGCGTCGTCGGGCTCACCACTGTTATCAATAATGTCATCGGCACAGGCGAGGCGCTGCTGGCGCGTGGCCTGTGCGGCAATAATACGTTTCGCCTGTTCGACGGAAAGGTGGTCACGCTGCTGGGTGCGCGCTAACTGCGTTGCCTCATCAACGTCGACCACCAGTACCCGATCAGCCTGGTGCTGTAACTGGTTTTCCACCAGTAATGGCACCACCCAGAGCACATAAGGTGAGGTGGCCTGGGCGATCAGTTCTCGAGTCCGGGCGTTAATCTGCGGATGCAGCAGGGCGTTTAACCAGCTTTTCTCGTCAGGCTGCTGAAAAATAATGTTGCGAAGCTGTTTACGATCAAGCGTTCCCTGAACCGTCACGATTGACGCGCCATAGCGTGCCTGTATGGCCTGCAAAGCGGGCGTGCCAGGTTCAACAACTTCACGGGCGATCAGGTCAGCATCAATAATGTCCACGCCAGACGCGGCGAATGCCTGGGCAATCGTACTCTTTCCACTGCCGATTCCCCCTGTAAGCGCGACGATATAGGGCATGTTTCTCACCTGACTTCATAATCCGACATAGGTACAGGGTAATGATCTGGCTAAGAAAGGCAAAAATGCGCGACAGATCACACCGATAAAGCACAACTAAATTTAACGGATTGTAGCGTAAATAAAGTGAAATTCGCAGTCTTGTCGCGCAGCCAGAGGCGCGTATCATAACGTCACTGGAGCTGTGCTTACTTCGTGAACGACGATTCATTGCCACTTACCAGGACACTGTTTATGCGTATTGAAGAAGATTTGAAACTGGGCTTTAAAGATGTCTTGATCCGCCCCAAACGTTCAACGCTGCAAAGTCGCTCACAGGTTGAGCTTGAGCGCAGCTTTACCTTCAGACATTCAGGCCTGAGCTGGAGCGGCGTACCGATCATCGCCGCCAACATGGATACCGTCGGCACATTTTCGATGGCCGAGGCGCTGGCCAGCTTCAATATCCTCACTGCCGTCCACAAGCATTACAGCGCAGACGACTGGCGGGCGTTTATTCAGCGCGTGCCTGCGACAGTCCTGAACCATGTGATGGTTTCAACCGGCACCTCAGAAGCCGACCTCACTAAACTGGTCGCGATTATGACGCTGTCTGACGATCTGCAGTTTATCTGCATTGACGTGGCTAACGGCTACTCACAGCATTTTGTCGATTTCCTGCAGCGCGCGCGTGAAATGTTCCCGGCTAAAACCATCTGTGCCGGTAACGTGGTCACGGGCGAAATGGTGGAGGAGCTCATCCTCTCTGGCGCGGATATCGTTAAAGTCGGTATTGGTCCAGGATCGGTCTGCACAACCCGTGTGAAAACCGGTGTAGGCTATCCGCAGCTTTCTGCAGTCATTGAGTGTGCCGATGCGGCGCATGGCTTAAGCGGACAGATTGTCAGTGATGGCGGCTGTTCCGTGCCGGGTGATATCGCCAAAGCCTTTGGCGGCGGCGCTGATTTTGTGATGCTGGGCGGTATGCTGGCGGCACATGATGAGTGTGAAGGGCAGGTCGTCGAAGAGAATGGTGAAAGCTTCATGCTCTTTTACGGCATGAGTTCCGAATCGGCAATGAAGCGTCATGTCGGCGGTGTCGCGCAATACCGTGCCGCAGAAGGTAAAACCGTGAAGCTGCCATTGCGCGGTCCGGTGGCTGACACCGCGCGTGATATCCTGGGTGGACTGCGTTCCGCCTGTACGTACGTCGGGGCTGAGCGCCTTAAAGAGCTGACCAAGCGTACGACCTTTATCCGGGTTAACGAGCAGGAAAACCGCGTTTTCAATCGATAGTCTTTCGGGGCGCACTTTGCGCCCCCTTAATGCATCGCATCACCCAGCCCGAACACCGGCAGATACATCGCAATCACCAGCGTGCCGACAATCCCGCCAATCACCACCATCATAATTGGTTCCAGTGACGCCGCCAGTGTGTCAGCGCGCTCTCGCGTTTCTGCCTCGTGCCATTCCGCCAGGCGGGCCAGCATCAAATCCAGTGCGCCCGCCTCTTCACCCACCCGAATCAACTGACCACATAAGGGCGTGAATAGCGGATGCTGCATCAGCGCCTGATGCAGAGGACTCCCCTGCGCAATATGCTGCTGCAGTCCGGCCATCGCTTCCCGCCAGAGTAATGAAGAGAGCGTGACTTCCACGGCGGCCAGCCCCTGTAACAGGGTTAACCCGGCGCGCTGCGTGAGATTCAGGATGGTATAGATCTGCGTCAGCTGCGTGCCACGCCACAACCCGGAAAGCAGCGGGATGCGCAGGAAAAGCGTCTGTTCACGACGTTGCCAGCCTGGAGAGCGTCGTCGCAGCTGATGCCATCCAGCCAGCATCAGCGAAATACCAAAGGCCAGCACACCGCCCCATTCCTGAAGCGCGGCAGATAACTGCATAACCGCGGCTGTAAACGCGGGCAGGGGCGCGTCAAAGGAGTCATACACCGCAACAAACTCTGGCAGCACGAACAGCAGCATGCCGCAGGTGACCGCTATCGCCACCAGCAGAATGAACAGCGGATAGCGTAACGCCTTTGCCACCTGATGCCATAGCTGCTGCTGGCGGATCTGCTGCTGAGCCAGCTCACTGCAGCAGACATCCAGCTGCCCCGTCAGTTCGCCCACTTCCATCAGAGCCGGGTAGAGCGGCGGAAAAATCTGCGGCCATTCACGCAAAGCCTGTGAAAAAGGGGCACCGCTGAGTACCCGATGATGCAGGGCGAGCATCAGAGCCCGCCAGCCTGCATGCGGATGCCCCTCAGCCAGCAAAGCCAGACTCTCAGCCAGTGGCAGGCCCGCTTTGAGCAGGGTAGCCAGCTGACGAATCAGATCGGTTTTGTGCTGCCACGTCCACTCCCTCTGACGCCAGATTTTTTCCCGCTTCCAGCTCACCGGCAGAAGATCGCGCTGTGCCAGCATCTGCAGCAGGTTGTCAGTGTCGACAGCCAGTAGCTGACCACTGAGTAACTGCCCCTGGCTATCGACTGCCTGCCAGCTGAATAAAGCTGCGTTAGCCATCGTCCAGCCCAATCACCCGTTGCATCTCTTCCAGCGAGGTATCGCCCCGGCTTACCGCTTCCAGGCCGGAAACCAGTAAAGTGCGCAATCCCTGCTGTTTGGCCAGACTGAGCAGATTCTCCAGCGGCATCTCGGCTGCAATCGCATTCTGCAGCCTGGCATTGATCGGCAGCAGCTCAAACAGCGCCAGCCGGCCAAAATAGCCGGAGAAGCAGTGGTCACAGCCGGGGGCCCGCCAGGTCTGCAGAGTGCCGGGCCAGAGTTCCGCAGGATAGTGCGCCACCGCCTCAGCGGGCTGACGGCAATGGGGGCAGAGGCGTCGGACCAGACGCTGCGCAACGATCAGTTTCAGCGCTGACCCCAGCAGATAACCGGGAATCCCCATCTGCCGCAGCCGGGTTAGCGTTTCGGCGGTGGAGTTGGTGTGGAGCGTCGACAGCACCAGATGCCCGGTCTGCGCCGCTTTCACCGCAATCTCCGCTGTTTCGGCATCGCGGATCTCGCCCACCATGATCACATCCGGATCCTGCCTCAGCAGCGCCCGCAGCACGCGGTTAAAATCGAGACCGTTTTTGGTGTGGATCTGCGTCTGGTTAATGCCGGGCAGTGGGATCTCAATAGGATCTTCAACGCTGCACAGATTTTTTTCCGGTTTATTCAGGGCACTGAGTCCGCTATAAAGCGTAAACGTCTTGCCGCTGCCGGTGGGGCCGGTGACCAGGATCAGTCCCTGTGGCTGGGCCAGTGCGGCACAGAACAGACGCAACTGGGCAGCGGGTAAGCCGAGTTTATCCAGAGACAGCGCCGCGCTTTCACTCTGCAACAGCCGGACCACTGCTTTCTCGCCGCCATAGATGGGCAAGGTCGCCAGGCGGAAAGAGGCGGGTTTACCGGCAATCTCCATGCTGAACTGACCATCCTGCGGTAAGCGGCGTTCGGCGATATCCAGCCCGCCAAGGATCTTCAGTCGTGCCAGCAACGCCGGAGGCTGAGTGGAAGGCATTGAAGAGAGCGGATGCAGTACGCCATCAATGCGCAGTCGCACACGCAGACCCTCGCGGCAGGGTTCGATATGCACATCGGAGGCTCGTCGCTCCAGTGCCTGACGCAGGATAAGCTGTGTCGCTTCAATTGCTGACTCGGTAGGTGTCTCTTCGCGCGCTACCAGCGGTTTATCAGCGTGCTGGAGCTGGTCAAGCCGGGCCTGTGGCCAGCATTCGATCTCAATCTGACACTGGCTGGCAAAGTTGAGCGCTTCAGCCAGTCCGGGCGGCACGCTCTCCGCGACGGCAACGCGCAGCAGACTGGCATCATGATGCAAAACCAGAGCACGATAGCGCTGGCATAATGCCGCAATCGTCTCATCAGGCTTGCTCATCGCTGGCTCCTTTATCCGCAAAGCGGAATTGTTCCCGGCAGTTGTCCTGCAGGCTGGTGTTACTGCTGGTGCAGCTGCGTTGCCAGCTGATGCCGCCCTCTGTGCTGTCCCAGATCGGCAGCATTTCAACGCTCAGACCATTCAGACTCTCCTGGCCAGTCAGCGTAATTACCCCGTTGGTCACGCTCAGTGTTGAGACATAGCGCGATCCTCTGGCTGCCGGAATGCCTGCTTCTCCGGCCTGACATTGTGTGGGGCCACCGCGCTCCATGGCGCAAAGCTCTACCGCGGTTTTATAGGGCACCATCGTTTGCAGCATGTCGGTGAGGGCCGCACGCTGCAGATAGTTTTGATAAGCGGGCAGGCCAATGGCACTTAAGATCGCCACAATACCCACCACAATCATCAGTTCAACCAGCGTAAATCCACGTTGATAATTCATCACATCGTCTCCTGAGTTAAGAAGGCGACAGGGTAAAAATCGGGGGCAGTGAAAGACAGTCAGAGATCGGCGAACTGGAAAGCGTAATGTGAAGAGATTTCAGAATTGCAGCGCAGTCGAAACTGCGCCGGAAGCGGGGTCGCAAAATCGCCGTGTCAGGTTACGGCGGGACAGGCTATTTTTGTTTAAAACGCATTGAGAGATCCAGCGCCCGCACATGCTTGGTCAGCGCGCCAACCGAGACGTAGTCCACACCGGTCAGGGCGATCTGTGGCAGGGTGGTTTCGGTCACGTTGCCGGAGACCTCCAGCAGCGTCCGCCCCTGGTTGAGTTCGACGGCTTCACGCATCGCTTCCAGACTGAAGTTGTCCAGCATCACAATGTCGGCTTCCGCTTCCAGCGCCTGACGTAACTCTTCTAAGGATTCCACCTCTACCTCAACCGGCACATCGGGCTGCAGCCACTGCGCGCGTTCGACTGCCTGAGCAATCGATCCGCTGGCAATAATATGGTTTTCTTTGATCAGATAGGCGTCAGAGAGGCCGAGGCGATGATTGCTGCCTCCGCCGCACAGCACGGCATATTTCAGCGCAGTCCGCAGTCCTGGCAGAGTTTTGCGCGTATCCAGCAGTTGCGTCTGGCTTCCCGCCAGCAGCGCAACATAGCGGCTGACTTCAGTGGCAACGCCCGAGAGCGTCTGTACAAAATTAAGCGCCGTGCGCTCGGCGGTCAGCAGCAGGCGGGCAGGCCCCTCAATTTCAAACAGCAACTGATCTGCTTCGATTCGATCACCATCTTCAACATGCCAGTTCAGAGTCACATGCGAGCCAAGCTGAATGAACACCTCTTCAACCCAGCGTTTACCACAGAAAACACCGGCTTCACGGGTGATGACCTGCGCATGGGCCTGCGTTTCAGCAGGTAACAGCTGCGCGGTAATGTCGCGATCAGCGTCGATTTCACCACCGAGATCCTCTTTTAACGCCAGCGCAACGGCATCCGGGATGTCACTTTCAATGCGTTTAATCAGGGCCTGACGGCGGCTGTCGGGATCATAACCACGGGATGACATAGGCATTTTACTCCAGAAACAGGAAGGACAGAGGCGGTCACAATAGCCTGAACCGGCATCAGGTTCCAGCAACGGATAACATTTTGTTTAGTATCCTTAACAAAGGGCAATTTAATGTCACCGGACCGACACACTAAGAGGCAAGAATCCTTTATTATTCATGCTATTCTCAGCCTGACGATATAAGGAAAAGCGGTATGAAAATCAAACAGGGCTGGCTGACCGGTGTGCGTCACGTGCCGTCAACGCATTGTAATGAACGCCCTGACAATGAGGCGCCTTCACTGCTGGTGATCCACAATATCAGCCTGCCACCTGGTGAATTTGGCGGCCCCTGGATCGACAGACTGTTTACCGGCACATTACCGCCGGATGCTCATCCCTATTTTGCGGATATTGCCGCCCTGAAAGTGGCAGCACATTGCCTGATTCGTCGTGACGGGGAGATTGTGCAGTATGTCCCCTTTGACAAACGCGCCTGGCATGCAGGCATTTCGCAGTTTGAAGGACGTGAAAACTGCAACGACTTCTCCATCGGTATTGAGCTGGAAGGAACTGACAGCGAGCCGTATAGCGAGGCGCAGTATCGGGCCTTGCAGCAGGTCACGCAGTTACTGCTGCAACACTATCCGGTAACGCCTTCACGTATCACGGGGCACAGCGACATCGCGCCGGTACGCAAAACCGATCCCGGACCTGCTTTTGACTGGGACTACTACAAACAGCTGTTAACGCAGCAAAAATCGTGATTTTTGCGGAGTCAGTATGACGTTGTTTACCTTGTTGTTGGTTTTAGGCTGGGAGCGCCTGTTCAAACTGGGCGAGCACTGGCAGCTCGAACACCGGCTGGAGCCGATTTTTCGCCATCGCCGCCATTACTCCATGATGCGAACCCTGCTGATGATCGTACTGGCGATGGCGCTGACCGCGCTGGTGGTCTGGAGTCTGAAAGGATTGCTGTTTGGCGTGCTGCAGTTGCTGTTCTGGATCGTTGCCGGACTGCTCTGCATCGGTGCCGGCTCAGTACGTCAGCACTACCATAGCTACCTGAAAGCGGCCAGCCATGACGACGACGCGGCACATCAGGCGATGGCGGCTGAGCTGACGCTAATCCATGGTGTGCCGGTGGAGTGCAGCGAACGTGAGTTCCTGCGCGAGCTGCAGAATGCGCTGATCTGGATAAACTTCCGTTTCTATCTCGCCCCGATGTTCTGGCTGGTGGTGGGTGGGCCGTGGGGACCTGTGCTGCTGGTGGGTTACGCGTTTCTGCGTGCCTGGCAGGGCTGGCTGGCAAAGCACGGTACACCGATGGCGCGTGCACAATCGGGCGTGGATGCGATTCTGCATCTGCTCGACTGGATACCGGTGCGGCTGGCGGGTGTCGCTTACGCGCTGCTGGGCCACGGCGAAAAAGCGCTGCCCGCCTGGTTTGCCTCGCTGACCGATCGTCACCGTTCTCAGTATCACGTGCTGACGACGCTGGCGCAGTTCTCACTGTCGCGCGATCCGCACACCGATAAAGTTGAAACGCCACGGGTGGCCGTGGCGTTAGCAAAACGGACTTCGCTGGTGCTGGTTGTTGCCGTCGCGTTGCTGACGATTTACGGCACGCTGGTGTAATCAGCAGGTGGCACGCCGAAATCGGGCGTGCCATCTTCCCACCAGCTGAAATATTTCAGTCGGGTATGGCGGTTCGGATCCCAGAGCGGATCGCCCTCAATTTCAGTGTAATTACGCGCGTGGTAAACCAGCACGTCGCGTCCTGCCTCATCCTGAGTAAAGCTATTGTGACCCGGCCCGTACTGGTGGTTGTCCCAGCTGGACACAAACACTGGTCGCGCTGATTTCTGCCAGGCCGCGGCATCAAGCGGGTTGGCATCTGCGGCAATCGACAGGAGCCCCAGACAGTAATTCTCATCGGTGGCGCTGGCGGAGTAGGTCACAAACAGCCGATCGCCGTGACGGATGACCGCCGGACCTTCATTAACGCTGAACCCTGCACACTCCCACTCATATTCCGGCCGGCTTAGCATCACCGGCGTGCCTTTCAGCGTCCAGGGATTCAGCAGCTCAGCCAGGTAGAGGTTAGAGTTGCCGGGAATCAGGGGATCTTTCTGCGCCCAGAGATACCAGTTTTTGCCCTGATGCACGAAGTGGGTAGCATCCAGTGAGAAGCTGTCGAACTGACTGAAGACGCGGCGGCAGGGCTGCCATTCGCCCTGCAACGGATCTGCCGCCTCACACACCAGCGCATACATCCGGTGCTGAAACAGTCCTTCTTTGATCTCCCGCGTCGGGGCTGCCGCGAAATAGATGACCCATTGACCGTCAATGTAGTGCAGCTCAGGTGCCCAGATTAATTCGCTGCAGGAACCACTCGCGGGCTTGCGCCAGACCACAACCGGTTCGGCGCTGCGCAGGCCAGCCAGCGTGGTAGCGCGCCGGATCTCCAGCCGGTCATACTCCGGTACCGAGGCCACAAAATAGTAGTGATGTTCATGGCGCAGGATAAAGGGATCGGCGCGCTGCTCAATAAAAGGATTCGGCAGGATTGCGGTCATTTAACATCTCCGGTTGGCGTGACAACACCGTTACGCAGGCGAACAGTGTGTAACTCATGGAAGTTTTCGCGGCGCAGCGCGAGATCCTGCTGGATGGTAATCATCATTTTGCGGTCAACTTTCATCAGCCGCACCACACCTGCAGTAATCAGATAGCCGACGCCCGGAATAACGGTGAACAGCAGCATGATGCCGTTAATCGCTTCCGGTGACTGCTGTTTAGCGCCTGCATTGTAGCCGTAGATCGACAGCAGAAAGCCGACCATCGCACCGGCGACCGCCAGCCCCACCTTAAGGAAGAACAGGTTGCCGGAAAAGCTGATACCGGTAATGCGTTTGCCGGTTTTCCATTCGCCATAGTCATCCACATCGGCCATCAGTGACCAGTGCAGCGGAGAGGGGATCTGATGCAGAATATTCAGCACAAAATAGGCGACCACAACCATCACGGTAGCGTGGGGATCGATCCAGTAGAAGGCGCTGGAGAAGAGAGCCAGTACGATATTGGTCCAGAAGAAGACTTTGAGTTTGCACCAGCGATCGGTGAGCAGTTTTGCCAGCGTGCTGCCGAACATCATGCCAATCACCCCCAGGCTGATAAACAGCGTGGCAAAGTGCGTTGACTGGCCCATGACCCAGGTCACGTAATACATGGTGGCCGCCATGCGGATAAAGCCAGGACAGACGTTGCAGAAGGTCAGCAGCAGAATGCGCACCCACTGGTCATTCTTCCAGACGTCACGCAGATCTTTCTTCAGGTCATCATTGCTCGGCACGGCCGGGCGAATACGTTCCCGTACCGTGGCAAAGCAGAACAGAAACATCGCCAGACCAATGGTGGCCAGTACCGCCATCGCCATCTGGTAGCCACGTGCTTTGTCTTCACCGCCAAACCACTCCGCCATCGGCAGCAGCGACAGCGACAGTATCAGCGTGGCGATGCCGACCATGACAAAACGGTATGACTGACAGGAGACACGCTCACCGGGATCGTTGGTAATCACGCCGCCCAGCGAACAGTAAGGAATGTTAATCGCGGTGTAGGTCAGCGACATCAGGAAGTAGGTGACGAAGGCCCAGATCACCTTATTGTGATAAGTCCAGTCTGGCGTGGTGAACATGAGAACGCTGAAGACCACATAGGGCACGGAAACCCACAGCAGCCAGGGACGAAAACGGCCCCAGCGACTCTGGGTGCGATCGGCGATGGCACCCATAATCGGGTCGGTGACCGCATCCAGCACCCGGACCGAAAGCAGCAGGGTCCCGACCAGCGCCGGAGCCAGCCCGAAAACATCGGTATAGAAGTAGTTCAGGAACAGCATGATGGCACCGCCAATCATGTTGCATCCGGCATCGCCCATGCCATAACCCAGTTTTTCCCGAAACGAGAGGGCTGCACCTTTCATGGTTTTCTCCTGCGCATCCAGTGTGAACAGGAATTATTGTCATCAAATCAGCGAGATGAACGGGAGTAATTCGTCATGAAGATGGACAAAACAGGTGCGGGAAGAGAAGTGTGAACTGGATCGGGGCTGAAGAGGGGCAGGGGAACGCGGGTGACGTACTGCAACCTCCCACAGGAGGTTGCAGTACGCGGTAAGGCATCAGGCCTTTTGCGTCTGGTTCTTGATAAAGTAACCAATACCCAGAATGACCAGCCAGACGGGGATCAGCCAGACAGAGATCGCCATGCCCGGCGTGGTCGCCATCAGCACCAGAATCGCCGCCAGGAAGACCAGGCAAATCCAGTTACCCGCCGGATAGAGCAGCGCTTTGAAGCGGGTGGTGACGCCCTGCTGATCTTTCTTACGACGGAACTTGAGGTGCGCCAGGCTGATCATCGCCCAGTTAATCACCAGCGCGGAAACGACCAGCGACATCAGCAGGCCAAATGCTTCACCCGGCATCAGGTAGTTGATCAGCACGCACAGCGCAGTGGCGACAGCCGAGACCAGAATCGTTAAGACCGGCACACCGCGACGATCGACTTTCAGCAGCGCTTTCGGCGCATTGCCCTGCTGTGCCAGACCAAACAGCATGCGGCTGTTGCAGTAAACGCAGCTGTTATAGACCGACAGGGCCGCCGTCAGGATCACCACGTTCAGCGCATTCGCCACCATGGCATCGCCCAGCTCGTGGAAAATAAAGACGAACGGGCTGACTTCTGACGTGACACGGCTCCACGGCATCAGAGACAGCAGCACCGCCAGTGAACCAATGTAGAAAATCAGGATACGCCACAGCACCTGGTTAGTTGCTTTTGGAATGCTCACTTCCGGGTTGTCAGCCTCTGCAGCGGTGATACCCACCAGCTCCAGTCCGCCGAACGAGAACATGATAATTGCCATGACCGCGACCAGACCGCCGATGCCATGCGGGAAAAAGCCGCCCTGTTCCCACAGGTTGCGCACGGTCGCCTGCGGACCCGCGTGACCGCTAAACAGCAGCCAGCCACCAAACAGGATCATGCCGATGACCGCGACCACTTTAATAATGGCGAACCAGAACTCCATCTCACCGAACACTTTCACGTTGGTCAGGTTGATGGCGTTGATCATCACGAAGAAGATGGCGGCTGAGGCCCAGGTCGGAAAGTCTGGCCACCAGAACTGGATATATTTACCGACGGCGGTGAGCTCTGCCATAGCAACCAGTACGTAAAGGACCCAGTAGTTCCAGCCCGAGGCGAAGCCGGCAAAGTTTCCCCAGTATTTATACGCGAAGTGGCTAAAGCTGCCGGCGACCGGCTCTTCCACCACCATTTCACCCAGCTGACGCATGATTAAAAAGGCAATAAAACCGGCAATCGCATAGCCCAGAATAACGGCCGGTCCGGCGGATTCAATGACCGATGCGCTGCCCAGAAACAGCCCGGTTCCCACTGCACCACCCAGCGCGATGAGCTGAATATGGCGGTTCTTAAGACCACGTTTCAGCGCTTCGCCTTGCTGTTGTTCCATACAAACCTCGTGATGTTTTTATTCTTCGTTCGCAGCGCAGTCCGCTGTAATGAAGTAGTTACAATAACGTATTGATTATTTTACGGTATCTGGCGTGCTGAATGCTGCCATCTGCTACCCTGGCGACAAGAATAGTGATAAGCGAATCGCTTTGCACCTGCTTTCGCCTTTCGTGCTGAGAGTTGACTGAAAAAACGCCGTCCCGGTCACGTCTGTACCCCGCAAACTTCTGCCATGAAATGCCGTTAATGACGAATAGCTTTCACTTATGGTTACTGCTGCGCTCAGGCCCTGAGCGGGTGTAAGGTTTGGTAAAAGTGCATTTATTTAACATTTACAGGAACGGGGATTTTTCATTTTTTTAACCGCGAGTTAGCGTCAGCACAGGCTTGCGGGGGAGGTGAATGTCGCAGACACCATATAGACACAAGGTGAATACTTTGTTACTTTACCGGCACCTCTTTGCAATTGGTATTACCAATTTACTCCGGACGATTGGCTTAATAAGAAGGGATGATGGCTTACAGTAAGATTCGCCAACCCAAGCTCTCCGACGCTATCGAGCAACAGCTCGAATCCCTGATTATGGAAGGGACCCTGCGTCCGGGAGAGAAGCTGCTCCCTGAGCGCGAACTCGCTAAACAATTCGATGTCTCACGTCCATCTCTCCGCGAAGCGATCCAGCGCTTAGAAGCCAAAGGATTATTGCTGCGCCGACAGGGTGGCGGAACATTCGTACAGGAGCATCTCTGGCAAAGCATGAGCGATCCACTCGTTGAGCTTCTCGCCGACCATCCGGAATCACAGTTTGATCTGCTGGAAACACGTCATGCCTTAGAAGGCATCGCGGCCTATTACGCAGCTCTGCGCGGCACGGAAGAAGACCTGCTGCGCATTCGCGACTGCCATGTGCATATCCAGCAGGCGCAGGACAGCGGCGACTTAGACGCCGAAGCGGACGCAGTGATGCAGTATCAGATCGCTGTCACAGAAGCGGCCCATAATGTTGTGCTTTTACATTTGCTACGCTCAATGGGCCCTATGCTGGAACAAAACGTTCGTCAGAATTTCGAATTGCTCTACTCGCGCCGGGAAATGCTGGCAAAAGTGAGCGGTCACCGCGCCAGAATCTTTGAGGCGATTGTGGCTCGTGAGCCAGAAAAAGCGCGCGAGGCTTCACACCGTCACCTGGCGTTCATAGAGGAAATCTTGCTGGACAGAAGTCGGGAGCAGAGCCGTCGAGAACGCTCCCTGCGTCGTTTACAGCAACGTAAGGAATAACGTGCGACAAAGATCGTACGGACAT
>Ga0157367_1000448_pt1 | contig 20172 bp, 23 predicted proteins | sample AttbisABBM2_FD_113142 | JGI IMG/M metagenome (GOLD analysis project Ga0157367, IMG submission 113142) | Fungus gardens microbial communities from leaf cutter ant in Botucatu, State of São Paulo, Brazil - Atta bisphaerica ABBM2 | ecosystem: Host-associated > Fungi > Mycelium > Unclassified ... | reverse complement strand
TTTTTTTAAGCATGATGACCAAAGCAATAATGTCGTAATGGCAGAGGGAAGGCGGTATTCACTGTTTTATTGATATTGGTCATAAACGCCATTCGTAAAATTAAGAAAGAGTGATAAATACATCAAATTTTTGACGTGTGGAGGGGATGTATAATTCAGCACTAATTTTAATTACCCGCTTTCTTGCGTCTTTAAATATTTAATCTGAGGATATAACGATGAGTAAAGGGAAGGTTTGGCTTGTAGGGGCAGGGCCTGGCGATGCATCTTTGATTACGGTAAAAGGTTTGCACTGTATCCGCCATGCGGAGGTGATTGTTCACGATCGCCTGGTAAACCCTGAACTTCTGGCTCAGGCTCCGGCAGGCTGTCTGATTATTGATGTCGGTAAAACCCCAAGCCATCATCCGGTGCCTCAGGAACAAATCAATGCCCTGCTGGTCAAGCATGCCGGGGAAGGGCGCCAGGTGGTGCGCCTGAAAGGCGGGGACCCCTACGTTTTTGGCCGCGGGGGCGAAGAGGCCGAGCAGCTGGCGAAAGCCGGCCTGACGTTCGAAATTGTGCCGGGGATCAGTTCCGCAATTGGCGGACTGGCCTATGCCGGGATCCCGGTCACGCACCGTCATTACGCCTCCAGCTTTCATATTGTGACCGGTCATATGTGCCAGGGGAACGACCCGCAAAACTGGCATGCCCTGGCGCAAATCAACGGAACGCTGATCGTTCTGATGGGAATGACGCGGCTGACGGAAATCTGCCAGCAGCTCATCGAGGGAGGCATGTCCGCTGAAACGCCGGTGGCGGTGGTGATGTATGCCAGCCAGTCTCGTCAGCAGATCGCCAAAGGTACGCTGACCGATATCCACCTCGAGGTTGAACGTCAAAAACTGCATGCTCCGGCGCTTATCGTCATCGGTGAGGTGGTCAGCCTGCAGGAGATACTGGCGTTTACCGCATCACATATCGCGCTGAATCAGGTTGTGGTCTGATGTTATCCTGACATTTTCGAAATGGACGAGTGAAACGAATGAGTGAGCATGGTGGTAACGTTCTGGAAACGGGGCTGCAGTTGGGGATCGCTCCCGAGCTGCTGGTGGACTTTAGCGCGAACATCAATCCGTTAGGGCTGCCCGATCGCGTCAGGTCGCTCATTGTGTCCCATCTGGATATCATCATGCAGTACCCGGACGTTGAATACCGCCATCTTCATCAGGCGCTGGCCACCGCCAGCCGGTGTGACTATGACCAGACGATTGCCGGGAATGGCGAAACGGAGCTGATCTATGGCCTGGTGCGAACGCTTGCCCCTCGCCGGGCGATGCTGCTGGTACCGGGCTTTGCCGAATATCGCCGGGCATTACAGCAGCAGGGTTGCGAGATAATTGACTATGCGCTGAGTGAGCAGAACGGGTTCCAGGTGGATGTTTCCATACTGGACGCCGTTCGCGCGCACAGTCCCGATTGCCTGTTCATCGCGACGCCAAACAACCCTACCGGACTCATGCCTGATGCCGGTCTTCTCGACCGGCTGGCCTCGCTGTGCGAATCGCTGCAGATTGCGCTGATTGTGGATGAGGCGTTCATCGATTTTCTGCCGCAGGGCTCCACGCTGGCGCCGCGGCTGGCGGAGTCACGCTATCTTTACCTGCTGCGATCCCTGACCAAGTTTTTTGCTATTCCCGGGCTGCGTCTTGGGTATCTGCTGAGCGGCAATACGCAAACCATTCACCAGCTGAAACGCACCCGTGAGCCCTGGTCCGTGAATGCCTTCTCGGCGCTTGTGGGGCAACATTTGCTGTCGGATGAGGACTATATTGCTCGCAGCCACGCCTTTATCGCCCGGGAGCGGGATTTCCTGTGGCAGGCGATGGCGCGCTTTTCATCGCTGGCGGTCTGGGAGTCGCAGGCCAACTTTATTTTCTTCCGCTGTCTGCGTCCGGGTTTCGACCTGAAGGCGGCGCTGCTCGGCCATCACATCCTTATCCGCCACTGCGAAAACTATCCAGGGCTCGATCGCGACTACTACCGGATTGCCGTCCGTACCGAGGCGGAGAACCGCCGGTTTATTGCCGCGCTGACTCACGTTTTACAAGGCTAAGGCTAAGGCTATGGACTATTTCCCGATTTTTTGCAACCTGAAGGGGAAATGCTGCCTGATCGTCGGTGGCGGGCAGGTGGCGACGCATAAGGCGAAGGGGCTGCTGGCGGCCGGGGCGGTGCTGCATCTGGTTGCGCCCACCCTGACGCCGGAACTCGCCAGCCTGCACGCGAGCGGTGACATCGAGTGGTTTCCGGCGACGTTTTCGCCGCAGTATCTGCAGTCGTGCTGGCTGGTCATTGCCGCGACCAGCGATCCGCAGGTGAACCGTCAGGTCGCCGCGGCCGCCAGCGCGGAGCGTATCTTTTGCAATGTCACGGACGACCCTTCGGCTGCCACCTTTATCTCACCGGCCATAATCGACCATTCGCCGGTCATTATTGCGCTGAGCTGCGGGGGCAACGCGCCGGTGTACAGCAAGATCCTCAAAGCGCATGTCGCCGCCCACCTTCTTCCGGGCATGCGGGAAAGCGTGCGGCTGGCGGGGACGCTGCGTGAACGGATTAATAGCGCATGCGGTGACCGGGAGCGCAAGCGTGCATTTTGGGGCGCGTTCTTCCGGCATGCTCCGCTGCAGCAGGCTTTAGCGCAGGAGCACGAGCAAGAGGTCAGACAGCAGGTCGAGTGGCTCATTCAGCACAGGCTGCTGTCAGAGTAGCGTCACGCCGCCTTTTACCATCCGCAGCAGGTGTTGTTCAGGCCAGTGGCGGGTGAGCTGTTTTTTTACCAGCAGCCATTTCACATAATCGACATCGTCTTTATTTCTGTCCAGCATCAGACCCACGACGCTACCGCTGTGCGCCACGTTCACCCCGTAAATACCGCACTCCTCCACCAGTGAGAGCAGTGCGTCAAAATCCGGTTTAGGCAACAGCGTCTGGCTGGCGATGGCGCTGAGGGTGGCCGCTTCGCCCATCCGATAAGGGTTTTGCGTTATGCAGGACTCCTGGACTTTTCCCCACGCGCGTTCCAGCGCTGGCGCACCGGCCAGTAGCCCCGCCTGACGCGGGATGCGGTGGTAATCTGCCGTACGCAGCGTTTGCGGACTTTCCAGAACGAGCAGGTCGAGAGCGGGCTGGACGTCGCAGGCGATCTGCGTGGAAGCGTCGTTATGATCGAAAAGGGTCAACTGGCGAAACACGGTGCTGTCGGTGGGTTCGAGCGAAACGCAAAGCGTTGCCAGCGTGCTTTCGTCGAGCTGACGCCCCAGATGGTGGGCGGTGGCGACGGCGGTGGCGGCGATATCCGCGGTGCTGCTGGCCATCCCTTTGGCAACCGGGATGGTCGAGTGCACGTCAATGCGGATATCCTGGCTTAGCTGCGCCGGATAATGCCAGTGCTGCAACAATCGCTCGACCATCGCGCGCGACAGCGGGCGTTCATCCGCCACGGGTGAGCCGTGGCTCACCTCAACGGTGCTGTACCATTCGACAGGGCAGGAGACCAGCTTCTCACTGCCCAAAATCCAGCCCTGGATAAGCTCACCGCACGACGCGGGGCATTGCGCAACAGCCACGTTTCCACCTTACTGGTCAGAAATTTCTGGAGCATAGTGTCATGAGGATATTCCTCTTACCTTGATATACCGCAAATTCCGACCTGGATAGTCTCCATATTATTTTGCGATCCTGCTGAACGCGTAATGCATCAATGAAATCACACTGACTTACGTTGAACAGCAATATTATGTTTTTACCGGGCTTTAATATCCTGATGAATTTTGATCACAATAAAATGAAAAAATATCAAGTAGTGCAATAACTTGTCATAGAACAATAAATATTGAGATTTTAAGCGTGATTATCTTTGCTTTTTATTTTTTGTGATAAAACGTTGAGTTATTGAGAAAGGTGTCAATTATTCTGGCGCCACGTTTTACTCAGCATGGTTTTCATTTGTGGTTAAGTATTTGCCTAAGGTGAATTGAAGCGCCGCAAATAGCATTGCTGTTTTGAGAACGAACTCTTTCTCATAATGTAAGCCGACAGGTTTTGCCACATTTGTGGCAGGGAAGGGGGTGACAATCCCCCGCAGCCCCCGCTGCTGTGATGCTGACGACCCCGTAATGACCACTGATCGTGAGATTGGGAAGGACGGGCGAGGAGGACGCTAAGCCAGAAGACCTGCCTGTCGGGAACGTTCAACAACTTCGGTGGGAAGTGGGTTGTACTGATGCATCATACAGTCGAAAGACTGGGACGACGTGTATCTATACCTCCCAACCACCCTGGACAGGATCGGGGTCATGGCGGCAAAGCAGTACGCGTTTGTTCTGGCAGGTACCGGAAGCGGTTGTGGTAAAACCACGGTGACGCTTGGCCTGTTGAGTCTGTTAAAACAGCGTGGATTACGCGTCCAGCCGTATAAAGTGGGCCCTGACTATCTTGATACCGGCTGGCATACCAAAGTCAGCGGCACCTCCTCCCGCAACCTCGACAGCTTCATGCTTCCTGAGCCAATACTCAACGCGCTGTTTTGCGAGCATATGCAGCAGGCGGATATCGCGGTCATTGAAGGCGTGATGGGGCTGTATGACGGCTACGGCACCGATCCGAACTATTGCAGCACCGCCGCGATGGCAAAACAGCTGGGCTGTCCGGTGGTTCTGCTGGTGGACGGCAAGGCGGTATCTACGTCGATTGCCGCGACCGTAATGGGCTTTCAGCGGTTCGATCCTACCCTCAATATTGCCGGGGTGATTGTCAATCGCGTCAACAGCGAATCACATTATCAGCTGCTCAAAACGGCCATTGAGCACTACTGCACGCTACCCGTCCTGGGCTATGTGCCGCACGTTGAGGGCGTCGGGTTGCCCGAGCGCCATCTTGGGTTGGTCACCGCCCGGGAGTCGGCCGCGGACCCGCAGACCTGGCAAAATTTTGCCGCCATTCTCGAACGTACGCTGGATATCGAACAACTTCTCGCGCTCAGCCAGATGGCATCGCTGCCGCAGGGCGCCTGGCCCGCGCGCCCTGACGGGGACGCCGGGCGCGGGTTAACGCTCGCGATGGCCGATGACGAGGCCTTCAACTTCTATTACCCGGATAACATCACGCTGCTTGAACGTACCGGGGTCGACATTATCCGCTTTAGCCCGCTGCGCGATAGCCGCTTACCTGACTGCCAGATGGTCTGGCTCGGGGGCGGTTACCCGGAGCTGCATGCGGCACGGCTTGCGGAAAACACCGCGATGCTCGCCAGCCTGCGGGAGGCGCATCGGCGCGGGGTGGCGATCTACGCTGAGTGCGGTGGGCTGATGTACCTCGGCAGCACGCTGGAAGATAGCGAGGGGGTCACCCACCGGATGGCTAATATTATCCCCGGCCACAGCAGGATGGGTAAACGGCTGACCCGTTTTGGCTATTGTGAGGCGCAGGCGCGCCAGCCCACGCTGCTGGCCGATAGCGGGGAGGTGCTGCGTGGGCATGAGTTTCACTATTCCGACTTCTCCCCCCAAACCCCTGCGGTACTGGCGTGCCGAAAAGTGCGTGATGGCGTGACGATGCAGGAATGGGCGGGTGGCTGGCAGGTTGGCAACACGTTCGCAAGCTACCTGCACCTCCACTTTGCCCAACGCCCCATGATGCTCAGCCGCTGGCTGACGGCGGCGAGGGGGGCGCTATGACCCTGATGGCATGGTGCGTCGCGTGGCTGCTCGATGTCATCATCGGCGACCCGCAACGCTGGCCGCATCCGGTGCGCTGGATAGGCAACCTGATCAATGCGGTGCAGCGGGGTGTTCGCCGCTGCTGCCATAGCGACGCGGCGTTACGCATTGGCGGCGGCGTCATGTGGCTGACCGTCGTGGGGCTGACCTGGGGCATAGCCTGGGGCGTGCTGGCGTTCGGACGGTGGGTGCATCCCTGGCTGGGCTGGACGATTGAGGTGTGGATGATGTTTACCGTGCTGGCCGGGCGCAGTCTGGCAAACGCCGCGCGGGACGTTGAACGCCCGCTGCGGGCAGGCGACCTTGATGAAAGCCGCGAAAAGCTCTCCTGGATAGTGGGGCGCGATACCTCTCAGCTTCAGCCGGAACAGATCAACCGGGCGGTGGTGGAGACCGTCGCGGAGAACACGGTCGACGGCGTTATCGCCCCGCTGTTCTTCCTCCTGCTGGGCGGCGCGCCGCTGGCGATGGCCTATAAGGCGGTGAATACCCTCGATTCAATGGTGGGCTACAAGCATGAAAAATACCGCGCGATCGGCATGGTCAGCGCCCGTATGGATGACGTGGCGAACGCTATCCCCGCGCGCCTGAGCTGGCTCTTGCTGAGCGTTGCGGCGTGGCTATGCCGCGAGGATCCCTCCCGCGCGCTGCGCGTCGGCTGGCGCGACCGCTATAACCACAGCAGCCCCAACTGCGCGTGGGCTGAAGCAACGGTTGCCGGTGCGCTGGGCATCCGGCTTGGCGGACCCAACACCTATTTTGGCCAGCGCGTGGAAAAGCCGTGGATCGGCGACGCGCTGCGCCCGATTGCGGTAGACGACATTTCCCGAACGATTCGACTGATGTGGGTTTCCTCCACCCTGGCGCTGGCGCTGTTTATCGCAGCACGCTGGCTGATGGCTGGCGTGGCCTGAGGAGAGTAAAAAATGCAATACATCCAGCAACCCCAGGCGATTGAAGCCAAAAGTTTCGACATCATTGGCGAGATCGTTCGCGAAACGCGGCCGGAGTACCGGTTCGCCAGCCCGCTGCATGAGGCGATCGTCAAGCGGGTGATCCATACCACCGCAGATTTTGACTGGCTGGATATTCTCTGGTTTTCAGATGACGCGCTGGAGCAGCTTTGCGCGGCGCTCCGTCGCCCGTCCGTTATCTATACCGATACCACGATGGCGCTCTCCGGGATCAACAAAACGCTGCTGTCCACATTCGGGGGCGAATGCCGCTGCTATATCAGCGACCCGCGGGTAGTGGCGCAGGCAAAGGCCCAGGGAATCACCCGCTCGATGGCGGCCGTGGATATCGCGGTGACGGAAGAGAGCGAGAAGATCTTCGTCTTTGGCAATGCGCCCACGGCGCTGTTTCGCCTGCTTGAGCATGATGTTGCCGTCAGCGGCGTGGTGGGCGTCCCGGTGGGGTTTGTGGGGGCGGCGGAATCGAAAGAGGCGCTGACGCACAGCCATCTGCCCGCGATTGCGGCACTCGGGCGCAAAGGCGGCAGCAATGTGGCGGCGGCGATTGTGAACGCCATGCTCTATTACCTGCAGGGGGCGCGATGAGCGATTCCACTTTCGATTCCCCGGTATGGCATAACGGGAAGGCATTACGTAAAGGCTACACCACCGGCTCCTGCGCGACCGCGGCAGCGAAAGTCGCCGCACTGATGGTGCTGCGCCAGCACCTGATTCATCAGGTTTCCATTGTGACACCCTCCGGCGTCACGCTGTGTCTGAACGTGGAATCGCCGCACATTGAAGGGCAGCAGGCGATTGCGGCCATCCGCAAAGACGGCGGTGATGACGTTGACGCCACCCACGGCATGCTGATTTTCGCCCGCGTGACGCTCAACGACAGCGGCGAGATTACGCTGGCGGGCGGCGAGGGCGTGGGGACCGTGACGCGCAAAGGCATTGGCCTGCCCATCGGCAGCGCGGCGATCAACCGCACGCCGCGTCACACCATTGAGTCCGCCGTGCGCGAGGCGATTGGCCCGACGCGCGGGGCCAACGTGGAAATCTTCGCCCCTGAAGGCGAAGAGCGGGCGCAGAAAACCTACAACTCACGCCTCGGGATCCTGGGCGGCATTTCGATCATCGGCACCACCGGCATAGTCACGCCGATGTCAGAGGAGAGCTGGAAACGCTCGCTTTCTCTGGAGCTGGAAATTAAACGCGCGGCCGGGCTGGAGCGGGTCGTGCTGGTGCCGGGCAATCATGGCGAGCGCTTTGTGCGCGAGCAGATGGGCATTGTTCAAGATGTCGTGGTCACCATGAGCAACTTTGTCGGCTACATGATTGAAGAGGCGGTGCGGCTGGGGTTTCGCCAGATAGTGCTGGTCGGCCATCCCGGCAAGCTCATCAAAATTGCCGCCGGGATATTCCACACCCACAGCCATATCGCCGATGCGCGCATGGAAACGCTGGTGGCGCATCTGGCGCTGCTCGGTGCGCCGCTGGAATTACTCACCGTCGTCAGCGAGTGCGATACCACCGAAGCGGCGATGGAACACATCGAAACCTGGGGTTTTCAGGCGCTTTACAGCCATCTCGCCGAACGGATCTGCCTGCGCGTAATGCAGATGCTGCGCTTTACCAAAAATCCGCCGACCTGTGACGCCATTCTGTTTTCCTTTGATAACCAAGTGCTGGGCAGTAACCGCCCGGTCGAGGCGATTGCCCGGGCGCTGCAATGTTAACGGTCGTGGGAATGGGGCCTGCGGGATTGCGCCTGATGACGCCCGCCGCGCGTGAAGCTATCGATCGCGCCGATGCGCTGGTCGGCGGAAAACGCCATCTGCTGCAGTTCCCGGCGTTTTGCGGCGAGACGTTTGTCCTGGGGGCCAACATTCCGGCGCTGCTGGCCTGGGTTGAGGCGCGTCAGGAGAAAAAGGTGGTGATTGTGGCCTCCGGCGATCCGCTCTTTTACGGCATCGGATCGCGGATGGTGGCGCATTTCGGTATGGCGCGCGTGCGCATTATTCCCGGCATCAGCGCGGTGCAGTACCTGTGCGCGCAGGCGGGCATTGATATGAATGAGATGTGGCTCACCAGCAGCCATGGCCGCAGCGTAAATGTTGACGAGCTGGCACGGCATCGCAAAGTGGCGATGGTCACCGATAGCCAGTGCGGGCCGAAAGAGATTGCCGCGCAGCTGGTGGCGCGCGGGAAGGGCCATCGTTGGATGGTGATTGGTGAAAACCTGGCGATGGAAAATGAACGGATCCACTGGCTGCCCGTCAGTGAGGTCAGTGCCGACTATGAGATGAATGCGGTGGTGATCCTCGATGAAAGATGAACTGTTTCTGCGCGGCGAAACGGTGCCGATGACCAAAGAGGCGGTACGCGCGCTGGCCCTCACGAAGCTCGAGCTGCATCGCGCCAGCCACCTGATTGACGTCGGTGCGGGAACCGGGAGCGTGTCGATAGAGGCGGCGCTGCTGTTTCCCTCGCTGCACGTGACGGCCATAGAGCGTAACCCTGCGGCTCTGCAGCTGCTTGCGGAAAATCGCCAGCATTTTGCCTGTCGCAATATCGCGATTTTGCCGGGCGTTGCGCCGTTACCGGTGGCGGATAAGGCCGATGCGGTCTTTATGGGCGGCAGCGGTGGCCATCTGACCTCGCTTATCGACTGGTCCCTGTGCCAGCTACATCCCGGCGGACGTCTGGTGATGACGTTTATCCTGCAGGAAAACCTCACTACTGCGCTGGCCCATCTGCAGCAGATCGGCGTCCAGAACATTGATTGCCTGCAAATGCAGGTCTCCGCGCTGACCCCGCTCGGCAGCGGTCACTATTTCAAACCGAATAATCCCGTTTTTGTTATCGCCTGTCAGAAGGAAGAACACCATGTCTGAGACGTTTGATTCCCGTTGCGTGTGGTTTGTCGGTGCCGGTCCCGGTGACCGTGAGCTTATCACGCTCAAGGGCTACCGGCTGCTGCAGCAGGCGCAGGTGGTTATCTATGCCGGTTCGCTTATCAATACCGAGCTGCTGGCGTATTGCCCGCAGGGAGCCGAATGCCACGACAGCGCGGAACTCCATTTAGAACAGATAATCGAGCTGATGGCGGCGGGCGTGAAGGCCGGAAAAACGGTGGTACGTTTACAGACCGGCGATGTCTCGCTATACGGCTCCGTTCGTGAGCAGGGCGAAGAGCTGACCAAACGGGGCATTGCCTGGCAGGTGGTGCCCGGCGTCAGCGCTTTCCTCGGCGCCGCGGCGGAGCTTGGGGTGGAATACACCGTGCCTGAAGTCTCGCAGAGCCTGATTATTACCCGCCTCGAAGGCCGCACGCCGGTGCCGGAACGTGAACAGCTGGAGTCATTTGCCAGCCATCAGACCTCCATGGCGATTTATCTCTCGGTCCAGCGTATTCACCGGGTGGCGGAACGCCTGATTGAAGGCGGTTATCCGGCCACCACGCCCGTTGCCGTCATTTATAAAGCGACCTGGCCGGAAAGCCACACCGTACGCGGCACGCTGGCGGATATCGCCGACAAAGTACGCGAGGCGGGGATCCGCAAAACGGCGCTCATTCTGGTCGGGAAGTTCCTGGGCGAGGAGTATCACTACTCAAAACTCTATGCCGCGGATTTTAGCCATGAATACCGTAAAGCCTGAGCCCATCGCGCTGTTTTGCCTGACGCCGGGCGGCGTGCGGCTGGCGAAGCGTCTGGCGGCAATGCTGCCGGTCACCTGCTTTACCAGCGAGGGCCTGCGGGAAGAGGGCTTTATCTCCTTCGACGGCGGCTTTGCCCCGGCGGTGCGCGAGGCGTTCACGCGCTACCCGGCGCTGATTTTTATCGGCGCCACCGGCATTGCGGTGCGCGTTCTGGCACCCCTCATCCACGACAAGCTGAGCGACCCGGCGGTGGTGGTGATCGACGAGCGTGGGCAGCACGTGATTAGCCTGCTTTCCGGCCATGCTGGCGGGGCGAATGCGCTGACCCGCTATCTGGCGGAAATGCTGGGGGCGGATCCGGTGATTACCACCGCCACGGACGTCAACGAGATGGCCGCGCTGGATACCCTTGCCTTTCAGCTGAATGCCCGAATGCGCGATTTCCGAACGACGGTGAAAATCGTCAACCAGATGCTGGTGAGCCATCAGCGGGTAGGGCTGTGGTGGGATGCGGAACTCGACGACGACGTCAGCCGGTGCGATCGGCGCGGGTTTATCACCGTGAGCGACCTGCAGCACCTCCCGGAACTGGATGCGCTGGTGTGCATTACGCTGCGCAACGCGCTGCCGGAACTGCCGTTACCGCACTGGACGCTGGTTCCCCAGCGGGTCGTGGCGGGCATCGGCTGTCGACGCGACACGCCGTATCCGCTGCTGGCGACCCTGTTGATGCGCCAGCTTGCAGCGCAGCAGTTCGACCCGCTGGCGCTGAAAGCGATTGGCAGCGTCTCCCTTAAAAAAGACGAAGCGGGCCTGCTTCAGCTTGCCGCCTGCTGGGGTGTGCCGTTTGAAACCTTTACCGCTGACGCGCTGCGTGAGCACGAACACCGCTTTCCGACTTCACCGTTTGTACGCCAGACGGTTGGGGTGGGGAGCGTCTCGGGACCGGCAGCGTGGCTGCTGAGCCATGGGCAACTACGAGGAGAAACCCTGCGCGAACAGGGCGTCACTATCACTTTGGGAGTTTCACACTGATGTTAACCGTAATTGGAATCGGCCCGGGCTCGCAGGCCATGATGACCATGGAAGCCGTAGACGCGCTGCAGGCGGCAGAAATCATCGTTGGCTACAAAACCTATACCCATCTGGTGAAGGCCTTCACCGGCGACAAACAGGTGATCAAAACCGGGATGTGCAAAGAGATTGAACGATGTCAGGCGGCGATCGAGCTGGCGCAGGCCGGGCATAACGTCGCGCTTATCAGCAGCGGCGACGCCGGTATTTATGGCATGGCGGGGCTGGTGCTGGAACTGGTCAGCAAACAGAAGCTGGACGTTGAGGTTCGCCTGATCCCCGGGATGACGGCCAGTATCGCCGCCGCGTCTCTGCTTGGCGCGCCGCTGATGCACGATTTTTGCCACATCAGCTTAAGCGATCTGCTGACGCCGTGGCCGGTCATTGAAAAACGCATTGTTGCTGCGGGAGAAGCGGACTTCGTCATCTGCTTCTATAACCCGCGCAGCCGGGGTCGCGAGGGCCATCTGGCACGGGCGTTTGAGCTGCTGTCCGCCAGCAAAAGCCCGCAAACGCCGGTAGGGGTAGTGAAGTCTGCCGGGCGCAAAAAGCAGGAGAAGTGGCTGACCACGCTGGGCGACATGGACTTTGAGCCGGTCGATATGACAAGCCTGGTGATCGTCGGAAATAAGGCCACCTATGTGCAGGAGGGGCTGATGATCACACCCCGGGGCTATGTGCTGTGAACTATGGCGACGTGCTGGTCATGGGCGGCACCAGCGATGCCCGCGCGATCTGCCAGCAGCTGGATGCGGCCGGCGTGGCCTACACCCTGTCGGTGGCGACGGCCACCGGGCAGCGGCTGGCGGGCGATATTAACGGCCGGGTGCGCTGTGGCCGCCTGGAGCCGCAGCAGATGGTTGACTGGCTTGCGCAAAACAGGACCCGCTGGGTGATTGACGCATCGCATCCCTACGCTGAGGTGGTCAGCCGCAACATCCTGGCGGCCTGTGAAACGGTGGGCGTGTTGCTTAGCCGCTATCAGCGCCCCGAACAGCTCAGCGAGCTGACGCATCCGCTGCTCTACAGCGTGCCGGGCATAGAAGAGGCCTGCGACATCGCGCGTCGGCTGGGCGAACGCGTGCTGTTGACCACCGGTAGTAAAGATCTGGTGCGCTGGCGCGCCGGGCTGCCGGAGAAAACGCTGCTGGCCCGGGTGCTGCCGGTGCCCGAGGTCCTTGAGCAATGCGCCGGGCTTGGCTTTGGCGTTACCGAGATCTTCGCGATGTGCGGGCCATTCAGCGCTGAGTTTAACGCGGCGTTTTATCGCCAGTGCCGGGCTGACGTGATGATCACCAAAGCGTCCGGTGCGGAAGGCGGCTATCGGGAAAAGGTTCAACCCTGTCTGGATGCGGGCATCCCCTGCATCGTGATTACACGCCCGGCGCCGCTGGTGACGGGAGAAGAGTTACTGGAAAGTCAGGCCGCATTCGCCGGGCGCTTAGCCCGCTGGCTGGCCGCTGCTTAAGGAGTTAGAGATGAAAAAGGCGCTTCTGGTGGTCAGCTTTGGTACCAGCTACCACGATACCTGCGAGAAAAACATTGTGGCCTGCGAGCGTGCGCTGGCGGAAAGCTGCCCTGACCGCGAGCTGTTTCGGGCATTCACCTCCGGGATGATCATTCGCAAGCTCAAACAGCGTGACGGCATTGAGATCGATACGCCGCTGCAGGCGCTGAAAAAGCTTGCGGCTCAGGGATATCAGGACGTGGCGATCCAGTCCCTGCACATCATCAACGGCGATGAGTACGAGAAAATCGTCCGTGAAGTGCAGAGCCTGCGCCCGCTCTTTACCCGCCTGACGCTGGGGGTACCGCTGCTGAGCAGCCACGACGATTACGCGCAGCTGATGTGCGCCTTGCAACAGCAGATGCCGACGCTTGGGGCCACGGAAAAAGTGGTGTTTATGGGCCACGGCGCCAGCCATCACGCCTTTGCGGCCTATGCCTGTCTCGACCACATGATGATGGTCCAGGGCTTCCCGGCCCGCGTCGGCGCGGTGGAGAGCTATCCGGAAGTCGACATCCTGATTGAGAGCCTTGGTAAACAAGGCGTCACCGCCGTGCATCTGATGCCTCTGATGCTGGTGGCGGGCGATCACGCCATTAACGATATGGCCTCTGATGACGAGGACTCCTGGAAGACGCTGTTTAACGCTGCCGGGATCCCGGCAACGCCGTGGCTGAGCGGGCTGGGCGAAAACCCGGCGGTGCGCGCGATGTTCGTCGCCCATTTACAGCAGGCGCTGAGCGTGGCGATGGAGGAGGCAGCATGAGCGGCAAACTGTACGCCCTCAGTACCGGGCCGGGCGCGTCTGACCTTATCACCGTGCGCGCCTCACGGATCCTCGGTTCGCTGGATATTCTCTACGCCCCGGCGGGACGAAAAGGGGGCGACAGTCTGGCGCTTTCTATCGTTCGTGAATATGTCGGTGAGCAGACTGAAATCCGCTGCTGCCACTTTCCCATGAGCGCCGACAGCGCTGAAAAGGAGGCGGTGTGGGATGCGGTGGCCGACGCGTTAGTAACGGAGGTGAACAACGGAAAGCTGGTTGGCTTTATCACCCTGGGCGACGCGATGCTGTTCAGTACCTGGGTGTTCTTACTTCAGCGCATCGGCAGCCCGGACTGGCTGGAAATTGTGCCCGGCGTGACGTCGTTTGCCGCGATTGCCGCGCGGTCCAAAACGCCGCTGGCGATGGAACAGCAGTCGCTGGCGGTGATCGCATGCACCGCGCCGGAAGCGGAGATTGCGCAGGCGCTGCAGCAGCACGACAGCCTGGTGCTGATGAAGGTCTATGGCCGGTTTGCGCGCATCAAAGCGCTGCTGACGCAGGCCGGGCTGCTGAACTGCGCGCTGATGATGTCAGAAGCCACGCTCCCCGGCGAGCAGTGCTGGCGGCATCTGGATGAGGTTGCTGACGACCAGCCGTTACCCTATTTCTCGACCATTCTGGTCAACAAACAGTGGGAGTATGCGCAATGAAACTCGAACAACAGCTTAAACAGCTGTCATTAAGTGGCCTGGCGGCGGCGCTATTGCTGATGGTGGTGCCGGAGCAGGCGTTCGCGATGCACATCATGGAAGGCTTTTTACCGCCCATGTGGGCGCTGGCGTGGTGGCTGATCTTCTTACCGTGTCTGTGGTATGGACTGGTGCGCCTGCGCCGTATCGTGCAGGAGGATAGCCACCAGAAAGTCCTGCTGGCGCTGTGCGGGGCGTTTATTTTCGTGCTGTCGGCGCTGAAGATCCCCTCGGTGACCGGCAGTTGCTCGCATCCGACCGGCGTGGGGCTCGCCGTGATTCTGTTCGGGCCGGGCGTCGTCGCCATTCTCGGCGCCATCGTGCTGCTGTTTCAGGCGCTGCTGCTGGCGCACGGCGGGTTAACCACGCTTGGCGCGAACGGCATGTCGATGGCGGTGATTGGGCCGGTTGTCGGGTACATGGTGTGGAAAATGGCCTGCCGTGCCGGGCTCCGTCGTGATGTCGGGGTATTTTTGTGCGCGATGCTGGCGGATCTGGTGACCTATTTTGTCACCTCAGTCCAGCTTGGCGCGGCGTTCCCGGACCCGGCGACGGGTGCCGCGGGCTCGATTGTGAAATTCATGGGCATTTTCTGCCTGACGCAGATCCCCATCGCCATCGCGGAGGGACTGTTAACCGTCATGATTTATGACCAGTTGACCAAACGTCAGCTGATTACCGCACAAGGACACTGAGATGAAAAAGACGCTGATGCTGTTGGCGATGGTGCTTGCTCTGATCGTACTGCCATTTTTTATCGATCACGGGGGGGAGTTTGGCGGCTCGGATGGTGAAGCCGAAAATCAAATTCAGGTTGTGGCGCCGCATTACACGCCGTGGTTCACGCCGCTCTATGAACCCGCCAGCGGCGAAATTGAAAGCCTGCTGTTTACGCTCCAGGGCTCCATTGGCGCAGCGGTGATTTTCTATATTTTGGGCTACACCAAAGGCAGACAGCGCCGTGATGACCGGGCTTGACAGGCTTAGCTATCAGAGCCGCTGGGCTCACGTGGCGCCGGAACGCAAGTTTCTGCTCTGGCTGGCGCTGATGACGCTGGCGTTTGCGCTGCCGCCGCTGGGGCAGGGGATCGTCCTGGCGTTGACGGCGGGACTGACCTGCTGGCTGCTGCGGATGACCTTCTGGCGCTGGTGCCGCTGGATGGCGCTGCCGTTTGGCTTTCTGCTGGTCGGCGTGCTGACGATCCTCTTTAGCGTCACCCGTGACCCGAACACGCTGGCGGCAGGCGTCCCGGTGGGGCACTACTGGCTGGGGATAACCGCGTCCGGGCTGAACGCCGCCAATGAAACCTTCTGGCGCAGCCTTGCCGCGCTGGCGGCGACCTTCTGGCTGGTGCTGAACCTGCCGTTTCCGCAGCTGATTGTGCTGCTTAAGCGGGCGCGGGTGCCGCGCCTGCTTACCGAGCAGATCCTGCTGACCTGGCGCTTTATTTTTATTCTGTTAGACGAAGCGCTGGCAATTCACCGCGCGCAGACGCTGCGTTTTGGCTATCGTAGCCTGCCAAAGGGCTATCGCTCGCTGGCGATGCTGGTTGGTTTGCTGTTTACCCGGGTGCTGATTCGCTATCAGCAGATGGCGACCACGCTGGATATTAAACTCTATCAGGGTGATTTTCCCCTGTAAGGAATCGCACCATGCTTACCACCGCCGATCTCTGGTTTCGCTATCAGGAGGCGCAGGTGCTCAAAGGGCTGACGCTGGATTTTTCGACCCATCCGGTCACCGGGCTGGTCGGAGCTAACGGCTGCGGAAAGTCGACGTTATTTATGAACCTGAGCGGCCTGCTGAAGCCGCAGCAGGGTGCGGTGCTGTGGCAGGGGAAGCCGCTGGACTACAGCAAGCGCGGACTGCTGGCGCTCCGTCAGCAGGTGGCAACGGTGTTTCAGGATCCCGATCAGCAGATCTTTTATACCGATATTGATAGCGACATCGCCTTCAGCCTGCGCAATCTGGGCGTGGCGGAACCGGAGATTGCACGGCGCGTCGACGATGCGCTGACGCTGGTTGACGCGCAGCGTTTTCGCCAGCAGCCGATCCAGTGCCTGAGCCACGGGCAAAAGAAGCGCGTCGCCATTGCCGGGGCGCTGGTGCTGGGCGCCCGCTATCTTCTGCTGGACGAGCCCACGGCCGGGCTTGATCCTTCAGGACGCACGCAGATGATCGAGATCATCAGGCGCATTGTGGCGCAGGGGAACCATGTGGTGATCTCCAGTCATGATATTGACCTGATTTACGAAGTGAGCGATGCCGTTTACGTGCTGCGTCAGGGAGAAGTGCTGGCGCACGGCGCGCCGGGTGAGGTCTTTGCCCGCGGCGAACTGATTGAACGGGCCGGATTAACGCAGCCCTGGCTCGTCAAGCTGCACGCGCAGCTTGGCCTGCCGTTATGTAAAACCGAAGATGAATTTTTCAGCCGTATGCGACAAAAAAACGTAATGAAGGAGGCCTCATGACGCAGGCAATTATGTTGCAGGGCACCGCTTCTGACGTGGGTAAAAGCGTCCTGGTGGCGGGGCTGTGCCGGATTTTTTATCAGGATGGCCTGCGTACCGCACCGTTTAAGTCGCAGAATATGGCGCTCAACTCCGGTATTACGCCGGAGGGAAAAGAGATGGGCCGCGCGCAGATATTTCAGGCTCAGGCGGCGGGGATAACGCCGGACGTACGGATGAATCCGGTGCTGTTAAAGCCGACCAGCGATCGTAAAGCGCAGGTGGTGCTGATGGGGCAGGTGGCAACCGATATGGATGCGGTCAGCTACCACGAGTACAAACCGCGCCTGCGGGAGCAGATCCGCGACGTCTATAACAGCCTGGCCGGAGAGTATGACGTGGTGGTGCTGGAAGGCGCGGGCAGCCCGGCGGAGATTAACCTGCGCGATCGCGATATCGTCAACATGGGGATGGCGGAAATGGCGCAGTGCCCGGTGATCCTCGTGGCGGACATTGACAGAGGCGGCGTGTTTGCCGCCATCTACGGCACGCTGGCGCTTTTGCACGATCGCGAGCGGGCGCGGGTGAAAGGGATCATCATCAATAAATTTCGTGGCGATGTTGCGCTGCTTTACTCGGGTATTGAGCAGATAGAAAACCTGACCGGCGTGCCGGTGCTGGGCGTGATGCCATGGCTGGATGTGGATCTGGAAGATGAAGACGGCGTGGCGCTGCAAAAGGGAAAATACCTGCGAACGGCCCAGCGCGATATCGACATTGCCGTGGTGCAGGTACCGCATATCTCCAACTTCACCGATTTTAACGCCCTGGCGGCGCAGCCCGATGTTCGCGTGCGCTATGTCCGTTATCCCCAGGAGCTGGCGGGGGCCGATCTCGTGATTCTCCCCGGCAGTAAAAATACGCTGGGCGATCTGGCCTGGCTGCGGGAAAGCGGCATGGCGCACGCGGTGCTCCAGTCCCACCAGCAGAACGTGCCCGTCATGGGCATTTGCGGCGGCTACCAGATGCTTGGCGACACCATCATTGATGAGGTGGAGTCGGGGCTGGGAACCCAGCCGGGGCTGGGTCTGCTCCATACCGTGACCCGCTTCGCGCAGCGAAAAACCACGACGCAGGTCTCGGCGCAGATGGCGTCGGCGCTCCCGGCGTGGCTTAAGTCGGCAGCGGGCATTAAGGTGCAGGGCTACGAGATCCATATGGGAGAGACCCAACTGACATCCGACGGTAGCCCGGCGCTGTTTCTGGAAAAAGAGGGCGAGCGCATCGCGGACGGTGCCATCAGCGCTGACGGGCAGGTGATAGGGACCTATCTACACGGGCTATTCGATAACGATGCCTTCACGCGCGCGATGGTGGACGGCTTGCGCCAGCGCAAAGGACTGGCGCCCTTAGACGTTGCGGTAGATTACGCCGCCTGGAAAGCGCAACAGTTTGATATCCTGGCGAGCGCGATGAGAGAACATATTGATATTAAAAAGATCTATCAAATAATGCGGGAGCATCAGGAGGAAGGCGCATGATTTTGGTCACCGGAGGCGCGCGCAGCGGGAAAAGTGCGCACGTCGAGCAGCTGGCGGCGCAGCAGTGCGAGCGCGTGCTGTATATCGCGACGTCGGTGATTACCGATGAAGAGATGGCGCTGCGCGTTGACAAGCACCGCGCCCAGCGTCCTGCGCACTGGCGAACCTGGGAAGGGTATCGCGATCTGGGCGACGTGATTCGCCACCAGGTGCAGCCGGGCGAAGGTGTGGTTCTGGAATGCGTCACCACCCTGCTGTCAAACCTGCTCTATGACGCCAGCGGCGGCGCGTCGCCGGAGACCCTCGATTTTTCCGCGCTCGAGGCGGTGCTGCAACAGCAGGTGGACGACCTGATTGCGGCCTGCCAGCAGTCGGCGGCGCCGGTTTATATTGTGACTAATGAGCTGGGCATGAGCATCACGCCAGAGAATCGGCTGGCGCGTCATTTTGTCGATATTGCCGGGCGCGCGAACCAAAGGCTGGCGCAGGCGGCGCAGGAAGTGTGGCTGGTTGTCTCGGGAATTGGAGTAAAGATTAAATGCCGTTAAAAATGTTGTGGGCGACGCTGGGATTCATTACCCGCATTCCGGTGCCGCAAAAGTGGAGCGACGGCGTTGAATTTTCGCAGTATGGCCGTGGCGTCCCCTGGTTCCCGGTAGTGGGTCTGATCGTTGGCGTGCTGGCTGCCCTGGGCTATCTGGTGGTGAGCCAGACCGGCGGGGGGATCTCTATCGGCGCGGTCGCCTGGGTTCTGGCGCTGGTGCTGCTGACCGGCGGGTTTCATCTGGACGGTCTGGCGGACACCTGCGATGGCGTCTTTTCTGCCCGCACCCGCGAACGGATGCTGGAGATTATGCGCGATAGCCGGTTGGGAACCTATGGCGGTCTGGCCATCGTATTCTGCATCCTTATCAAAGTCGCTGCGGTAATTTCCCTGGCCCACCTTCCGGTTAATACCCTGTTTGTGCTGCTGGTCTGCGCGCCGATCGTCGGTCGAACGGCAATGGTGTTGGCCATGTACCGGCAGCGCTATGCGCGCGAAGGGGCTGGAATGGCAAACGCCTATCTCGGCCATATCAGCGGCAAAGAGACGGTCATCACCCTCTGCATCGGCGTGGCGCTCGTGGGGCTATTGGCCGGGGTGCACGGGCTTATCGCCAGCGTCATCACCTGGATGGTCGTCAACGCGGTAAAGACCTTTTTAAGCCGCCGACTAAACGGGCTGACGGGGGATACCCTGGGCGCGATGGAGGAGATCGGTGAAATGGTCTTCCTGCTGTCGCTACTGTGGGTCTGATGTATGCGCATATTTCTGGTCCGGCACGGTCAAACAGCCGCTAACGTCAGCGGCGTCTTTTACGGGAGTACCGATCTGGCGCTCTCGCCGCAGGGCATTGCCCAAAGCCAGCGTGTTGCCGGGTACCTGTCCGGGGTCGCGTTCGGGCACGCGCGCGTCAGCGCGCTGCAGCGTTCGCAGCAAACGGCGCGGCTTATCGTGCCGACAGCCCATGATGTCCACGTCGATGCGCGGCTTAACGAGCTGGATTTTGGCGAATGGGAGATGCGTCACTTCAGCGACATCGAAAAAGAAAGTCCCGCGTCGTGGCAGCGCTGGATGGATGACTGGCAAAACGCAACGCCAGACGGCGGCGAAGCCTTCCCGCATTTCGCCGCGCGCGTCAGGGCGGCGGCGGATGAG
>Ga0157367_1000447_pt1 | contig 20229 bp, 17 predicted proteins | sample AttbisABBM2_FD_113142 | JGI IMG/M metagenome (GOLD analysis project Ga0157367, IMG submission 113142) | Fungus gardens microbial communities from leaf cutter ant in Botucatu, State of São Paulo, Brazil - Atta bisphaerica ABBM2 | ecosystem: Host-associated > Fungi > Mycelium > Unclassified ... | reverse complement strand
TTCCGGGTCCAGGTTCAAGCCCTTGCCCGGTTCAATCGTCACTTCTTCCTTGCGTTTGCGTGGCATAACGTGGCTCCTTGGCCATCAGTTTATGCCTCACACACAAACATTCGGATAGGCTCATTGATGTGAGCAACGCGCGCTTATTCGTCCTTCACCACGAACCTCAGAACAGCCGTCAGGACCGTCGATACCGGCAGCACTGCCGCCATGCCCAGCATGCCCATCGCGAACGACCCCGTCCGATCTTTCAGCCAACCAACGAGGAACGGTCCAGCAAATCCGCCAAAGGTGCCAACGGAGTTGATAAAGGCCAGCACACCGGCAGCCGCAGCGCCGGACAGGAACCGCGTCGGGATGCTCCAGAAGACAGCCCGCGCCGTCGTGACGCCGATGACCGCAATCGTGATGCCGATCAGCGCCAGCCAGAATGCATTGAGCAAGGCCGCAATAACCATCCCACCCGCGCCGAGCAGACAAGTGAGCAGCAAATTGGCGATCTTTGTCCCATTGCGATCAACCATGTGCGCCCAGGTCAACATCGCCGGCGCACACGCCAGCGCGAATCTCTACTCACTGGTCGAAACCTGCAAGGCCAACGGCATCGACCCGTATCGCTACCTCACTTGGCTGTTCCAATGCTCCAGTTCCCTGATCGTCCGGGGCAAAGGGGATTGGTCAATGTGCAATCGCTCGGCCGCACGGGCGAAATGGAGTTCCTCGGCAACAGCCATGAAACAACGGAGGTGTCGAAGTTCCACACCCATTCCCACGAAGATTTCATATCGAATCAAGACATCTCACGCCTTGCCTGATTTGCTCGCAGCTCCGTGTAGTGCTAGCAGAATCTGCACCGGGTGAGGCAATGTCACCGAGTCCATCGCTCTGACCTGGCTACGGCAGGAATAGCCCGTCGCCATTAATCTGCCGCCTGATCGGTGCTGTGCCACCACAGGTGCCCAGCTCATCCCGTAGAGCGACTCGGAGGTCGTGCGATTTCGAGCTTCATGGCCGTAGGTGCCGGACATGCCGCAACAGCCGGAAGGCTGGACATTCAACCTAGCCCCCAATGCCGCGAACACACGTTTCCAGTCCTCCATCGCGCCCGCCACGTTGGTTCGCTCGGTGCAATGAGGCAGCAGCACATAGGGTTCTGCGTCGTCGGCAATGGCGTTGCCATGCGGCACCAGCGTTCCGGCCAGCCATTCCTGGAGCAGATAAACGCGCGGCAGCTTGACGTCACTCAATGCTTCCGGGTATTCGGTGCGGTAGACGAGCGTCATCGCCGGATCGATACCGACCAGCGGCACGCCCGTGGCTGCCAGGCTCTCGAGCATGACGGCGTTGCTTTGGGCCGTGCGGCGAAAACCGTCCAGGAAGCCATGCACGTGCAGCGGCTTGCCGCTCGGCATGTAAGGCGCCAGCAGGGGCTGAAAGCCGAGCGATTCCAGCAGCCGCAAGGTGTCTAGCACGAGGCCTGTCTCGAAGTGGCTGGTGAAAGCATCCTGCACCAGCACGACGGGGCGCTGTTCCTGCTTCGCGGCAGCGGCGACACTTTGCGGTGTAGCCACCGCGAAGCCGGCACGGCGCGCCTCGTCCGCCAAGTCCAGGCCACTCAGGCGGGGAATGTGCACCAGGCCGACGCGGCGCAACAGCCACTGCGACGGCGCGCTGGCCATCAGCGAGTTCATCAGGCGCGGCGCCTTGGCCATCCAGGGCAAGGCAGGCTCCAGGCAGGCCAGCAGCCAGTCGCGCACGGGGCGCAGATAGCGGGTGTGGTACAGGGCCAGGAACTTCGCCCGGAAAGCAGGAACATCTACCTTGATGGGGCATTGCCCCGCACAGGACCTGCAGGACAGGCAGGTATCCATTGCTGCCTTGACCTCGTGCGAGAAGTCGTATTCGCCGCTGCGCTTGGCCAGGGTATTGCGGATCTTTGCGAGCAGTGACGCCATGCGCTGCCATCCGTTGATGGCCTGGGCGTTCAACTGGTCGGCTTGGCCCGCTTGGCTGACGAGGTACAGCCATTCGCGCAGCAACCCAGCACGACCCTTAGGCGAAAAACGCCGGTCGCGCGTCGCCTTCCACGACGGGCACATGGCGTCGTCGGCATCGAAGTTGAAGCAGGCGCCGTTGCCATTGCAGTGCAGCGAGTCCTCGAAGTGGTGACGTACGGCAATGGGGATGACGCGATCACGCTGGCCACGCGTCGGTGCTTCATCCACCCGCGTCAATGCCTGCCCGGCAGGCGCAGCGATCTTGCCGGGGTTGAACTGGTTATGTGGGTCGAATGCCGCCTTGATGTCCTGCAAGCGCGAATACAAAGGACCCCAAAAGGCCGGTGCATATTCCGAGCGCAGCCCCTTGCCATGCTCGCCCCACAGCACGCCGCCGTACTTGCGCGTCAAGGCCACGACTCCATCGGTGATGGCGCGGATCTGGCCTTCCTGCGCAGGGTCTTTCATGTCTAGCGCTGGGCGCACGTGCAGCACGCCCGCGTCGGCATGGCCGAACATGCCATAGACCAGCCCCTGGACGTCCAACAGCGCGCGGAACTCGGCGATGTAGTCGGCCAGGTTTTCAGGTGGTACGGCCGTGTCTTCGACGAAAGGCAGCGGGCGGCGCTCGCCGCGCAGTCGCCCCAACAGACCGACCGAGCGCTTGCGCATGGCCCAGATGCTTTCCACATCGGCATGACCGTGGGCGATGCTGTGACCCAGCACGCCGGCGGCGGCGTCCGCACCGTTCAACAGGGCCAGCGCATTGTCCAGCGCGGCGTCGAGCGCCGCCGGGTCGTCAGCGGTGAATTCCACCAGGTTCACGCCCTCGAGCGGCAGTGAGGCGTCGGGGAAGAAGCGCGCGATCTCCGACCAACTGTTGTCATCGCGCGCCAGACGCAGCACTACGGCATCAATGGCTTCGATGGAGGTGGCCTGCAGCTTCAGCAGCCGGGGCGCATCGCGCAGGGCGGCGTCGAAGCTGGCATAGCTCACCACCGCCAGCGCAGCGTGCTTGGGAATGGGCAGCAAGTTGAGCTTGGCTTCGGCGACGAAGCCCAGGCTGCCTTCCGCGCCGCACAGGATGCTGTTGAGGTTGAAGCGGCCCTGCGCGTCGCGGATGTGGGCCAGGTCGTAGCCGGTCAGGCAGCGGTTAAGCTTGGGAAAGTGCCGCTCGATCAGCGCAGCGTCGTGTTTCCGGATTTCATCGACGGTACGGTGCACGCGGCCCACCAGGTCAGTGCGGGCCTGCAGGCCCGCCAGCGTTTCGTCGCCGATCGGGGCCGAGGTCCACAGCGTGCCGTCGGCCAGCACCGTGCTCAATTCCAGCACGTGGTCACGCGTCTTGCCGTAGGCGCACGACCCCTGGCCGCTGGCATCGGTGTTGACCATGCCGCCGATGGTGGCGCGGTTGGATGTAGACAACTCGGGTGCGAAGAACAAGCCATAGGGCTTGAGCGCAGCCTCCAGCTGGTCCTTGACCACGCCCGCCTGCACCCGCGCCCAACGCTCCTCAACGTTGATTTCGAGGATGCGATTCATGTGGCGCGACACGTCCACCACCACGCCATCGCCCAGGGACTGGCCATTGGTGCCAGTGCCGCCGCCGCGCGGAAACAGCCTTAGCGCATGAAAGCGTTCGTTCACAGCCAGACGGACGATCCGAATCAGGTCTTGCGAGTTCTTGGGGAACACCGCCAGCGCGGGCAGCACCTGGTAGATGGAATTGTCAGTGGCCAGGGCCGTGCGGTCGGAATGGCTCTCGCACACCTCCCCCTCGAAACCGCGCAGCCGCAACTCCGTCGCGAATTCCTGGTAGAGGCTGCCCGCTTGGGGCAAGCGATCAAGTCGCGGGATCATGAATGCTCCTTGGCGAACACTCGATTTCAATGAGGGCGAGCGAGGAACATTAGGAGATTTCCCGCCCCTTGGTTTCGGGCAGCAACATCGCGGCCAGCAGAACCACCACCGCCGCCCCGCCGGCGAACATGCCGATGGCGACACCCAAGCCTTTTGTGTTCGCCAGGTGGCCCACCAGGCTCGGGAACAGCGCGCCGATGCCGCGCCCAAAGTTGTAGGCGAAACCCTGCCCCGTGGCACGTACGGCGGAGGGAAACAACTCGGTCAGGTAAGCACCCATGCCGCTGAAGATCCCGGAGGCCGCGAAGCCGAGCGGAAAGCCGAGAAAGAGCATCTGCTCGTTGGACAGGGAGAGCTGGGTGTACGCATAGACGGTGATGCCCGACAGCACCGCGAAGATCAGCAGGTTTGCCCGGCGGCCCAACCGGTCGGTCAGGTAGGCGCCAACCAGGTAACCGATGAAGGAGCCGACGATGATCACCAGCAGGTAGCCGCCAGTGCCGATGACCGACAGATGGCGCTCGGTCTTCAGGAAGGTGGGTAGCCAGGTAGTCACAGCGTAATAGCCGCCCTGCACGCCGGTGCACAGCAAGGCGCTCAACACCGTCGTCTTGATGAGCGCCGGCGAGAAGATGGCCCAGGCGGAGGTGCGGTGGTGACTGACCACTTTCGCCTCCTGGGTGCGCTGGAACAGTTCGGGCTCCGGTACGTGCCGGCGGATGAACAGCACCAGCGCGGCAGGGATGATGCCGATCCAAAACAGGGCTCGCCATGCATAGTCTTCCGGCAGCCAGGAAAAGACGGCGGTATAGAGCACAGCGGCCACACCCCAGCCCACCGCCCAGCCGCTTTGCACCGTGCCGACGGCGCGGCCGCGGTACTCGGTGCGTACCATCTCGCCCATCAGCACCGAACCCACGGCCCATTCGCCGCCAAAGCCCAACCCCTGCAGTGCACGCAGCACCAGAATCTGCTCGAAGTTCTGCGCGAAACCGATCAGCATCGTGCACACTGAGAACCAGAGGATGGTGCCTTGCAGGACGCGCACGCGCCCGAAGCGGTCGGCCAGAATGCCCGCCAGCCAGCCGCCCACGGCGGAAAACAGCAAGGTGACGGTGGCCAACATGCCGGCCTGTCCCTTGTCGATCCGGAAGAGCGTGCTGATCGTCGTGATGACGAAGGTGAACACCATGAAGTCGAAGGCGTCGAGCGCCCAGCCGCCGAAGGCAGCGGTGAAGGTGCGCCGCTCGGTCTTGGTCATTTGGCTATACCAGCTCATGTCTTGTCTCTTTCGTGTTATGTGGAAGAGATATCCCTATCCGTGCCGGGTTAGGCAACGGATGGGAAGCCATACAGGCAAGTGGGGTTGGTGACGAGGATGCGGTGGCGGGTTTCCGCATCGGGCGCCCATGCGGCCAGCAGGTTGAGCAATCGGCCCGTATCTGGCGTGCGGCTTTGCGAAACGTGCGGCCAGTCGCTGCCCCAGAGCATGCGATCCGGGGCATCGGCGATCAGCGCTTGGGCGAAGGGGGTGACATCTTCATAGGTTTGGAAGCGGTCGCTGAGGCGATAGGCGCCCGAGAGCTTGACCCAGTAGCCGTGATCGGCCACCAGGCGGCGCAACGCAACGAAGCCGGGGGCATGGAGCCCCTCCCCAACAGGCATGTGCCCCATGTGGTCCACCACGCCGGGAACGGGCAAATCGGCCATGCGCGGCAGCAGCTCGGGCAAGGCTCGCACATCCATCAGGAACTGCATGTGCCAGCCCAGGTGCTTGATGCGGTGAGCCAGTTTCTCCATCGCCGCAAAGCCGATGCCACCGCCAAAAAGCACATTGATGCGCAGTCCGCGCACGCCCGCCTGATGCAGCTCTTCCAACTCGCGGTCGCTGATGTCGGGCGAGACCACGGCCACGCCCCGCAAACGGCTCGGATGACGCCGCAGCGAATCCACCATGCAGCGGTTGTCGGTGCCATACACGCTGATCTGCACCAGCACGCCGTAGGTCATGCCGAGGGTGTCGAGCATGGCGAGGTACTTCGCTTCGGGCGCCGGCGGCGGCGTGTAGCTACGGTTGCTCACCAGCGGGTGGATCGGGTCGCCGGAAATCACGTGGGCGTGGGTATCGACCGCTCCCCACGGCACCTGGAAGCCGGGGGGCTCGAACTGGTCTTGTGCGGCCGCACACAGCGGCGCAGGCACATCGTGGGTGGCTGTGTTCATGTGTCTCCTTCCTTGGAAAACCGTCGAGGCTGTTGCTCGACTTCCGGCGAATTGTCATATGTTATCGATTCCTTGTTATCTTCAAGAAATTCAGTATTCATGAGTTTAAGCACCCGGAATATTGAGCAAAAGCGTATTATTTCCGGGATATGCATGAGGTTTATGAATGAACCCCCGAGCCCTGACTCCTTCCATGTCCCTGCTGCTGGCGTTTGAGGCATCCGCGCGACACCAGAGCTACACCCGCGCAGCAGAGGAGCTAGCCTTGACGCAAAGTGCGGTCAGCCGTCAGGTACAGGCTCTCGAAGAACTGCTGGACGTGCAGTTGTTTCTCCGCAAAGGGCGGCGGATCGAGCTGACCGATGTAGGGCGGTTGTACATGCGCGGTGTGGGCAGCGCGATTACCGGTCTGCGCAACGCGACACTGCAAGCCATCGCACACCGCTCGGGGGGCGGCATCCTGAATTTGGCGGTGCTGCCCACCTTCGGCGCTCGTTGGCTGATGCCGCGCCTGCATGCCTTCTATGCCGCCAACCCCAACGTGGTTGTCCACATGCATTCGAGAATCGGCGACTTCGATCTCGACACGGCAGGCATGGATGCTGTGATCGGCGTTGGCAAAGACGATCTGCCAGGCTTGGCATCTCATCGCCTGCTCAAAGAGGAACTTGTCCTTGTCGCCAGTCCAGAGTTGCTGAACCGGCACCCCATCCAATCAGTACACGATCTGGATTCGCTGTTATTGCTCAGGGTGGCCTCTCGCCCCAATGTCTGGAAGGAATGGTTCGATGCCTGCAATGTCAAGCTGCGTGGCTCCTATTTAGGGCCGACCTTCGAGGTGACATCGCATCTGATCCAGGCCGTTGCGACAGGTATCGGCGTGGGCCTGCTACCGCGATGCCTCGTCGCGGAAGAGTTGCAGTCAGGGAATCTGCTCGCGCCACTCAACGTTTCCTATTTCAGCGGCCTGAGCTACTACTTTGCTTATCCCGCCCACAAGGCAGAGTGGCCGTCCATCGCGGCATTTCGTAACTGGCTCCTGACGATCGGCTAGGGGTATGTCTGCGGCCTATTAAAGAAGGCCACGATTTTTTGCAACCTCACGATGTGACCCTGCCTCGCTTTCACGTACGGCGACTCATGCGGCGATCACACCGAGTTCCCCCGTGTGAGTTCTCTCAAGGTCTTGGTCGTACAGTCGACTCCGTCGTCTTACGTGGCGGAAAAAAGAAAAAGACGGACGTTACGGTTCCGGACCTGATGCATCGGCCCCGCTCAGTGGAATGCCATATTTGCGTCGATCTCCGGGTCAGCATCGGATCGATGCCGCCCCATCCCCATTCCGCCGCGCCGATCCTCACGAATGGTAGGCCGTCTCCCCGTGCGAGCTGACGTCGAGCCCTTCCCGTTCGCGCTCGTGATCGACGCGCAGGCCGATCGTCATGTCAACGAGCTTGAACGCCACGACCGACACGGCCGCCGACCAGACGAGCGACGTCCCGACCCCCCAGCATTGCGCGATCAACTGATCGACAACGTGATAGTCGGCCACCTTGTTCGCGACGTAGTCGTAGATGCCCGTGCCGCCGAGCGACGGCGACGCGAACACGCCTGTCAGCAAGGCGCCGGCGATCCCGCCGATGCAATGCACGCCGAACACGTCGAGCGAATCGTCGACGCCGATCATGCGCTTCAGGCCATTGACGCCCCAGTAGCACACCGCGCCTGCGATCAGCCCCATCGCGATCGCGCCCATCGGGCCGACGAAACCGCACGCGGGCGTGATCACGACGAGCCCGGCGATCGCGCCCGACACCGCGCCGAGCATCGACGGCTTGCCTTTCATCGCCCACTCGACGACGGTCCAGGACACCGTCGCCGCACACGTTGCGAGCAGCGTCGTGACGAACGCCAGCGTCGCCGCGCCGCTCGCCTCGAGCGCCGAGCCGACGTTGAACCCGAACCAGCCGACCCAAAGCAGCGACCCGCCGATCATCGTCATCGTCAGGCTGTGCGGCGCCATCGTTTCGCGTCCGAACCCGGCGCGCTTGCCGATCATGACCGCGCCGACCAGCGCCGCGATGCCGGCGTTGATGTGCACGACCGTGCCGCCCGCGAAGTCGATCGCGCCCTTCTGGAACAGGAAGCCCGCCGTCGCATTGGCCTTGTCGGCCGCCGCGGCGCTCGTGTAGGCATCGGGGCCGGGCCAGTACCAGACCATGTGCGCGATCGGCAGGTACGAGAACGTGAACCACAGCACCATGAACATCAGTACCGCTGAGAATTTCGCGCGCTCGGCGATGCCGCCGACGATCAGCGCGGGCGTGATCGCGGCGAACGTCAGCTGGAACGACACATAGATGAACTCCGGAATCACGACGCCCTTGCTGAACGTCGCGGCCGTCGAATCCGGCGTGATCCCGGCGAGGAACGCCTTGCTCAGCCCTCCGAAGAACGCGTTGCCTTCGGTAAAGGCGATGCTGTAACCGTAAACGGCCCACAGCACGCCTAGCAGGCAGAACACGACGAGCGTCTGCATCAGGATGGACAGCATGTTCTTCGCCCGCACCATGCCGCCGTAAAAGAGCCCGAGCCCGGGCGCCGCCATCATCACGACGAGCAGCGTCGCGACGATCATCCATGCGGTGTCGCCCTTGTTGGGCACCGGCGCGGCGGCTGCCGCGGCGCCATCCGCCAATGCGGGCACGGCAAACGCCGCCATCCCGAGCAATGCAAGCAATCCGATGACTTTTTTCATTCGTCGATTCCTCGAAAATGGCAACGCGGGCTTGGTCGCGACGCCGATACCGTCGCGAAAGCGGAGCAGGCGAACCGGCATGCCGTCGCGCGGTCCGCCGCGCGACGATGCGGTGGACCTCAGCCCAATGGAGTAATCACGCGGCGCGCCCGCGAGCGGAATCGGCGGCAGCTACGCCGGCCGGGCCGGCGTGCGCCGAGCTCTTCGCACGCGATGCGGCGGACGTCAATAACGCTGCCCAGGAATCCACGACGTGCCGGCGAGCGGCACCCGCGCCATCGCGGCCGCCTCGACCGTCAGCGCGACGAGATCCTCCGGCTCCAGGTGATGCACGTTCTGCTTGCCGCAGGCCCGCGCGATCGTCGTGAGCTCCATGTTCAGCGTCTTCAGGTAGTTGCGTACGCGGCGCGCACCTTCCTCGGGCTGCACGCGCTGCTCGAGCACCGCGTCCTGCGTCGTCACGCCGACCGGGCACTTGCCCGTATGACAGTGATGACAGAACCCCGGCGACGTATTCAGCGCCGCGTAGTCCGCGACGGCCGAATGCAGCGCACCGTTCTGGAAGTACGTATCGCCGTTGCAGCCGAGCGCCATCAGCACGCCCTGGCCGATCGCGACCGCGTCCGCGCCGAGCGCGAGCGCCTTCGCGACGTCGGCGCCCGTGCGGATGCCGCCGGACACGATCAGTTGAACCTGCCCTTTCATGTTCAGCTCCTCGAGCGCGTCGACGGCCTGACGGACCGCCGCCAGCGTCGGGATGCCGACGTTCTCGATGAAGCAGGTCTGCGTCGCCGCGGTGCCGCCCTGCATGCCGTCGACGACGACGACGTCCGCGCCCGCATGGACCGCGAGCTTCACGTCGTTGAACGTGCGCGTCGCGCCGACCTTCACGTAGATCGGCTTCTGCCAGTCGGTGATCTCGCGCAGCTCCTGGATCTTGATCGCGAGATCGTCCGGGCCGGTCCAGTCCGGATGGCGGCTTGCCGAGCGCTGATCGACACCCGCCGGCAGCGTGCGCATCGACGCCACGCGCGGATTGACCTTCTGCCCGAGCAGCATGCCGCCGCCGCCCGGCTTCGCACCTTGCCCGATCACGACCTCGATCGCGTCCGCGCGGCGCACGTCGTCGGGATTGAACCCGTAGCGCGACGGCAGGCACTGGTAGACGAGCGTCTTCGACGAACGGCGCTCCTCCTGCGTCATCCCGCCGTCGCCGGTCGTCGTCGACGTGCCGGCCGCGGTCGCGGCGCGGCCGAGCGCTTCCTTCACGTTCGCCGACAGCGCGCCGAAGCTCATGCCGGCCACCGTGACCGGAATGTCGAGCACGATCGGCTTCTTCGCGAAGCGCGTGCCGAGCACGGTCTGCGTCGCGCATTTCTCGCGATAGCCTTCGAGCGGATAGCGCGACAACGACGCGCCGAGAAACAGCAGGTCGTCGAAATGCGGCACCGGCCGCTTCGCGCCGAGGCCGCGGATCTCGTAAAGGCCGCGCTGGGCGGCCGTGTGGATGTAATCGATCGTCTTGCGGTCATAGCCGTGCGACTCTTCCTGCTGCAAGCGCGCGAAATGAATGGGTTTGGCTTCCATGGCGTCTTCCCGAACGAGCTTTGGATTCAATATTGCTGGTCCGCGTCGGCGTTCCAGTGGTAAAGGGTGCGTGCCGACGCGATGCGCCTGAACGCGCGCGGGTCGTGGTCGAGGCCGGCGGCGTCGAGCAGCGCGGCAACGGCGCCGACGTCCGCGTCGGTCATCGGCTCGAACTGCGCGTCGGCGCCGAGCGATTTCACGTCGCCCTTCACGTACAGCACGGCCTCGTAGAGCGAATCGCCGAGCGCGTCGCCGGCATCGCCGCAGATCACCATGCGCCCGGCCTGGGCCATGAACGCGGAGAAGCTGCCGACCGAGCCGCCGACGACGATGTCGCCGCCTTTCAGCGAAATCCCGCAACGCAGCCCGGCGTCGCCGTCGATCACGAGCAGCCCGCCGTGCGCAGATGCGCCCGCGCCGTTCGACGCGAAGCCCTTCACGTGCACCTTGCCGCTCATCATGTTTTCCGCGACGCCGGTGCCGGCGCTGCCCTCGATGACGATCGTCGCGCGCTTGTTCATGCCGCCGGCGTAGTAGCCCGCATGCCCGTCGATCGTCACCGTGACGTCGGCGTCGACGCCGACCGCGATGTTGTGCGCGCCGTTCGGCGAGGCCACGACGATGGCTTGCCCGTCGAGCATGTCCGCATCGCCGTGCAGATACTGGTTGACGTCCCGGACCGTGGCGCGCTCAAGGTCGAATGTCACGCGTTCCATACATACATCTCCTCGGGTGCGGGTTCGAATACTTTCGCGTTCTTGATGTCGGGCAGATGCGCAAGCGAGCGGAACTCGGACGCGATCGCCACGTAGTCGTCGTTCTCGGCAACGACGGCAGGCTTGCACGCGAACGGATCGCGGATCAGCGCCAGCTCGGTCGGGGTGCCCATCAGAAAGGTGAAGAAGCCGTCGAGCTCCTCGAAGCCCTTCTGCAGCGCGGCATGCAGCGTGTCGCCTTCACGCAGCCGCCATTCGAGGAAGCGGCATGCGGCCTCGGTGTCGTTGTCGGTGTCGAAGCGGATACCCTCCGGCTCGAGCTTGCGCCGCACGCCGTACGGATTCGACAGCGACCCGTTGTGCACGAGGCAGAAATCCTCGCCCGCGGTAAACGGATGCGCGCGGTCCGGCGTCACCGCCGACTCGGTCGCCATCCGCGTGTGGCCGACGAGGTGGGAGCCCTTGAGCGCGCCGAACGCATAACGCGCGGCGATGTCGGCGGGCAAGCCGATGTCCTTGTACAGGTCGATCGAGCGGCCGGCCGACAACACGTAGACGCGCGGGTAGTGCTCGTTCAGCCAGTGCTTGATCGTATCGGGTCCCCCTCGGACGGTCAGCACCGCGTGATTGCGCTTCGCGTCGATGCGCGCCGTGGCGTCGACGGACGCATTCAGGCGGTCGAGCAGCACGTCCCACGGGAAATGCTCGCCCTCTTCCGTAAAGCCCGAATACAGGCTCAGCTTGCGCTGATCCGAATCGACGGCCTCGCCGAACACGGCGAGGCCGGCCGAATCCGGGCCTCGCTCGGTCATGCCGATCAGCATCGGCACCATCAGTTCACCAAGCCGGTCGCGCAATGCCGGTGTCTTCACCAGCAAGCCTACGATTCCGCACATGTGTTCCCCCTCCTTAGAAAAATTCGATGTACTGCTTGATTTCCCAATCCGATACGTGGCGCATGTACTCCAGCCACTCCATCCGCTTGAGCTTGAGAAATTCGTCGACCACCGGCCCGAGCGCACCCCGGATCAGCCGATCGGCTTCGAGCGCGTCGAGCGCTTCGCCGAGGTTCTGCGGCAGCACGCCGATGCCGCGTTCACGCAGCTTTTGCGCCGGCCACTCGTACAGGTTCTCGTTCGCGGGGGCGCCCGGCGACAGGTCGCGGTCGATGCCGTCGAGCCCGGCGGCGATCACGGCCGCCGTCGCGAGATACGGGTTACATGCGCCGTCGGGCAGCCGCAGCTCGATCCGGCCGCCGGGCATGCGCACCATCGTCGAGCGATTGTTGTCGCCGTAGCTGATGTAGGCCGGCGCCCAGGTCGCGCCGGTCAGCGAGCGCCCGACCACGAGGCGCTTGTACGAGTTCACGGTCGGGTTGCAAAGCGCCGCCAGCGCGGGCGCATGCGCGAGCAAGCCTGCCGTGAACCGGTAGCCGAGCGCCGACAGGCCCATGCCGAGCGGATCGGCGTCGTCGGCGAACAGGTTGCGCTCGCCGTCGCCGATCGACATGTGCATGTGCATGCCGTTGCCGGGGCGGTTTGCGAACGGCTTCGGCATGAACGAGCAGATCATCCCCAGGTCGTTCGCGATCTCCGACGCGGCCATCTTGAAGAACACGTAGTGATCGCACGACGTCAGGCAGTCGGTGTACGTGTAGTTGATCTCGAACTGGCCGTTCGCGTCCTCGTGGTCGATCTGGTACACGTCGATGCCGACCGAGCGCAGCGCTTCGGTCAATCGCTCGAGGAACACCCGCGTACGCGACAGGCCCTTGTAGTCGTAGCACGGCTTCGCGAGCGTGTCGCTCGGGTCGCACGGCTCGAGCACGCCCGATGCCGAGCGCTTCAGCAGCGAAAACTCGGGCTCGAGGCCGGTAAACAGCGTCCAGCCCCGCTCGGCAAGACGCGCGACCTGCTTCTTCAGCGTCACGCGCGAATCGAACGCCCAAGGCGCGCCGTCGACATGGCCGTCGCACACAATGCGCGAGAGCCCCGGCTGCCACGGCACCGGCGTGAGCGTCGCGAGATCGCCGACCGCCATGTAATCCGGACCGTTCGGCTCGATGCCGACACCCCAGATCGCGAAGCCCGCAAAGCCCGCCCCGGCGGTCAGCACGCTTTTCAGATGCGCGACCGGCACCGACTTGGCCTTGGCCACGCCGTGAATATCGACAAATTGCGCAAGCACGTACTTCACGCCTTCCTGCGTCAGATACGCCTGCGCCTCTTCCGCGGAGTCGAAACGGGGCACGCTGCCGAGCACGTTGGCCGGCAAACTGCTCGCATCATTCAGGTTCATCGCCACTCCTTTCCACTGCTGCCTTCGATGATTAAAGGAAACCGCCCGCATGCGGAGGGATTTACTTTCAAGAAACAATAATTCCTTTCATGAAACTTTCCGCGCGAACGCCTCCCTCCTTCGTTCACGGCTTCCGCCGCCACAATCTGCTACCCTGCCCTTTTTACCGAGACCGACGATGTCCACCGCAGACGACAGCAAACCACCGCTCGAACGCTATCTCGGCTCGACGATCCGCGAGCTTCGCCAGCGTCACGGCCTGACCATCGCGCAGGTTGCCGAGCAGGCCGGCATCAGCCGCGGGATGCTCTCGAAAATCGAGAACGCGCAGACTTCGACCGGCCTCGACGTGCTCCATCGCATCGCGCAGGCGCTCGGCGTATCGATGTCGACGCTGTTCCGCAACTTCGACGTTCCGCAGGGCGGTGCTCAGCTCGTCAAGAAGGGCGCCGGCATGGAAGTCGTCCGCAAAGGCACAAAACGCGGCCACACCTATCATCTGCTCGCCTACGACCAGGGCCCGCGCAAGCTCTTCGAGCCGTTCCTGATCACGATGGAAGATCAGGCGGAACGCTTTCCCGTCTTCGAACATCCCGGCACCGAGTTCATCCACATGCTCAAGGGCGTGATCGAGTACCGCCACGGCCAGCAGACCTACATCCTCCATCCCGGCGACACGCTGACTTTCCGGGGCGACGTACCGCATGGCCCCGAACGCCTGATCAAGACGCCGATCCAGTTCCTGTCGATCTTCGTCTATGGTCAGCAGACCGAATAGTGACGCCGTGACGCCGGATATGACGCAAGCATCGTGCCAAGTTTCCCAATGTGAATCAAAGATTCCCACGGATAAACACTTGCGGCGCAATGCGTGCCGTGCGTCGTTTCATCTGTTCAATCGATCCTGCCTGCCGGCGGTGCGACGTCTTGTTGAACACGGTGCAACGGCGCACTGAAACAGCAACCGCGGTTACGAAGATGTATCAGAAGCGCTTATGCTGAAGCGGGCAACGCCGCGAGCACAGCCAGCGCCGTGTCGATCATCCGGCGCAGCGTCGGCTGCACGGCCGCCGCGCGAGCGGGATCGTATTCAAACGGAAAAACCTCGTTCATATAGGTCGACTGGCACATCTCGAGCTGGATCGCGTGCACGCCACGCGACGGCTCGCCGAACCGCCGCGTGATATAGCCACCCTTGAAGCGGCCGTTGGCCACCCACGTGAACGGACTCGCCGCGGCTTCGCGCGCCGCAGCGGCGAGCAGCGCCGGCGCGGCGGTGCGGCCGTCCTGCGTGCCGAGATTCAGGTCGGGCAGCTTGCCGTCGAACAACCGCGGCAGCACGCTCGAAATCGAATGTGCCTCCCACAGCAACACGTTTCCATGAAGCGCGCGCAGTCTGGCCAGTTCCGCTTCGAGCGTTGCGTGATACGGCTGCCAGTATGCGTGTACACGGCGCGCTTGCTCCTGCGCGTCGGGCGCGCAGCCCTCCAGGTAAACCGGTTCGCCGACGAAGGTTTCCGTCGGGCACAGTCCTGTCGTCGTCTGCCCCGGATACAGGCTTTCGTCGTTCGGCGGCCGGTTGAGGTCGATCACATAGCGCGACACCGTCGCGCCGAGCACCGTGGCGCCGAATTCCGCTGCGAACGCGTACAGACGGTCGAGATGCCAGTCCGTATCCGCGAACGTCAGCGCCGCATCCGAGTACGTGTCGCGCAGCGGCGCCGGGATTCCGGTACCGAGATGGGGGATCGAGATCAGCAGCGGTGCATCGCCCTGCTGCAACTTGAACAGTTCGGTCATGTAGCACTCCGTGGAAATCAAAGCAGCGCATCGTCGGGCAGATGCGGCAACGCGCGTTCGAGTGACGGTCGAATCGAGCGATCGATGACGGCCCGTGTCAGCGTGACGATTTCCCTGACGAAATCGTCCCACTCGTCCTGGCGATGCAGCAGGAAGAAATCCCGGCGTCCGAGCCGCCCGGACGGCAGCGGCAGCACCTCGATTTCGTCGAGATAGTGCCGCGCCTGCCACAGGCACAGCGGCGTCGAGATCGCAAAGCCGAGCCGCGCAGTCACGAGGCTCAGCAACGGATCGGTCGCGTCGAATTCGAAGCGTCTCGGGCTGTCGATGCCGAGGTGGCGCGCATAGCGTTCCACCTGCTGACCGATCACCGAACGCCCGGTGTAACGGATCAGCGGCAACTCTGACGCCAGCACACGCCAGTCGACTTTCGGGCGGCCGGCCAGATGGCCGCGCGCGACGACCGCGACGAACGCCTCCGAGAACAGCGGCATCTCGACGATGCGCGCGTCGCTCAGCGTGGTCTGCGTGCAGACCGCGACATCCAGTTCCCGATCGTGAAGCTGCTTGCTCAGCCCCGGCGTCAGCCCGGACCACATCGTGATCTGCCGGGCGGTGCCGGAAACCGCCCGGATCAGTTCCGGGCCGACCGTCGCGGCAAATGAATCGACGCAGCCGAGCCGCACCGGCAGCCGGCCGGCGGCCGACGCATCGCCGACGCGTGCGCTGACCATCTGCGCGTGCTCGAGCAGCGGCCGCGCCAGTTCGAGCAGCGCGCGCCCGGCGATGTTCGGCCGCGGGGGCCGGCTGTCCCGGTCGAACAGCACCGTGCCCTGCTCGCGCTCGAGCGCGGTGATCGCCTGGCTGATCGCGCTCTGGCTCACGCCGATCCGCTTGGCCGCGGCGGTCATCGAACCGGTCTCGCAGACGGTGACGAACGCCGCAAGCGCCCGCAGATCGATTGGCGGTGGGGTGCGTCTCATCGTTTCTCCCGGGTAGACACCGGATTCGGCGGACCGGCGGCATGGAACGCATGGTGCGCCGGATCGGGCGGCCCGGGCGCGAGATGAGCATTTCCGGGCACGCAGCATAAGTTTGCCTAATACAAAATTCGGCTGCGCCCGTGCTTTCTAGAATCGGCTCACTGCCTACCCAGAGGGAAATCATGAGCCGTTACGACTTCATCGTGATCGGCGCCGGCGTGATCGGCGCATCCGTCGCACATCATCTGGCGTCGCTCGGCGCCGGCAGCGTGCTTGTCCTCGAACGCGGGATGATCGGCACCGGCACGACGTCGCAATCGTCCGGCCTGCTGCGCACACACTACTCGGTACGCCATAACGTCGAACTCGCGCGCGCGTCATGGTGGGCCTTCAACAACTTCGCCGAATACGTAGGCGACAACGAGGCATCGTGCGGCCTCGTCAAGTGCGGATACATGATCTGCGCGCCGGACGGCGACAAGCTCGAGCCGCTGCGCGCGTCGCTCGACGTACAGCGCGCGATGGGTATCGAGGTCGAGATGCTGGACCGGCAGGCCGCGCAAGCGCGTTTGCCGATCGCTCGCTTCGACGACGCGGCGCTGATCGGCTTTGAGCCCGAGGCCGGATTCGCCGACGCGTATCTCGTCGCCACCAGCTTCGCGAAATCGGCGCGCCGCCGCGGCGTGAAGATTCTGGAAGGCACGACCGTCACCGGCGTGTTGCGCGAGGGCCGCCGTGTCGTGGGCGTCGACACGACCGCCGGACGCTTCACCTGCGGCACGCTGATCAGCACGCAGAATATCTGGACGCCCGAGCTGTCCGGCTGGATCGACGTGCCGCTGCCCGTCAAGCCCGAGCGCCACACCGTGCTGGCGCTCGAGTGCGATGCGCACTACTCGTTCAAGATGCCGGCGTTCAAGGATCTCGGCTCGCCCGGCATGCTGTATTACCGCAGCTACGGCGGCAGCCAGATGCTGGTGTCCGAGGGCGTGGTCGGCGAGACGCTGAATGTGCCCGAGACGGAACAGGGCGACATCTCGCTCGATTACGTCGCCGAAGTCGGCGCGCAGGTGGCCGAGCGCTTCCCCGCGTACGAAACCGCCGGGCTCGCGTCGTCGTGGACCGGCGTCTACGACGTCACGCCGGACTGGAATCCCGTGCTCGGCAACGTCGGCGATGTCGATGGGCTCGTCGTGGGTTTCGGTTTCTCCGGCCACGGCTTCAACCTGTCGCCCGGAATCGGCAAGCTGCTTGCGCAGCATGCGCTCGGTCTTCCGACGGACGTCTCGCTTGCCCCTTACGCGCTCGAGCGTTTCTCGACCGGCGCGTTGCTGACCGGCAAGTACGGCCTCGGCGCCGTGTCCTGATCTCTCCTCCTTCAGCGTCTACATCATGTCTGTCAAGATTCTGGTCCCCATCAAGCGCGTGGTCGATCCGAACGTCCGGGTCCATATCGGCGCGGGCGGCGCGATCGACACGGCCGGCCTCAAGATGTCCGTCAACCCGTTCGACGAATGCGCGATCGAAATGGCGCTGCGTCTGCGCGAAGCGGGCCACGCCTCGCGCGTCACCGTCGTCACCTGCGGCCGGCCGGTCTGCCAGGACGTGCTGCGCACCGGGCTCGCGATGGGCGCGGACGACGCGGTCCTGATCGACACCGGCGACGAGCGTGCATCGATCGATTCGTCGGGCGTTGCCGCCCTGCTTCGCGCGTTTATCGCCACGTCGCCGCACGACCTGGTGCTGTGCGGCAAGCAGGCGATCGACGACGACACCGGAGGCGTCGCGCCGATGCTCGCCGGCCTGCTCGGCTGGCCGCAGGCGCTCGACGCGACCGGCCTCGCGCCCGACGGCGCCGGCTGGCGAGTCACCTGCGGGGACGATTCGGGAACCGCCACGTGGCAGTGCACCGGTCCCGCCGTGATCAGCGCCGACCTGCGGCTCGCGGAACCGCGCCGCGTCACGCTGCCGAGCATCGTCAAGGCAAGGCAGAAGCCGCTCGCCATCCTCGATGCCGCTCGCTTCGGAATCGAACTGGCACCGGCCACGCATACGGTCCGCATCGACGAACCCGCGATCCGCCGAGCGGGTACGCGCGTGGCCGACATTGCAGAACTCGTCGCCGCGCTCTCCGCGCACAACGTATTCGTTCATTCGGGAGCCGGCGCATGAGAACGCTCGTCATCGCGGATACGTTCGCCGGCACGCTGGCCGAATCGGCGTCGCGCGTCGTGACCGCCGCCCTTCAGCGGCGCCAGCCGGTCGACGTGCTGGTCCTCGACCCGGCCGCTGCTGCGGCGGCGGCCCTGATCGAAGGCGTCGAGCAGGTGTTCCATCCCGTTGCGGCGAACGCCGCCATCCCGCCGGAAGCGCTGGCGGCGATGCTGTGCGAATGGGTGCCGCGCCATTCGCTGTTCGTCGCCGCGCATCGCACGCTGGGCCGCAACGCACTACCGCGTGCGGCAGCCGTCGTCGGCGGCGCGTTCATCGCCGACGCCGTGGCGATGACGGATGACGATCGCTTCGTGCGCGGCCTCTATGCGGGCAGCATCGTCGCCACGGTAACGAGCACGCGTGCGACGACCTTCGCCACGGTTCGTGCATCATCGTTCTCGCCGGCTGGCCTGCGCGCCCGGCCGGCCCCCGTCGTGGCGCTCGACGCCCCTCCGGCGTTCCCGGCGACGACGCTGCTCGAGCGGCATGGCACGCAAGCGACCGGGCTCGATCTGAACAACGCGCCGATCGTCGTATCAGGCGGGCGCGGGCTTGCATCCGGCGAAAACATGGCAAGACTCGGCGCGCTGGCCGCGCGGCTCGGCGCGGCGCTCGGCGCATCGCGCGCCGCCGTCGACGCAGGCTATGCGCCGAACGCGATTCAGGTGGGCCAGACGGGCAAGACCGTCGCGCCGGATGTCTACCTGGCATTCGGCATTTCCGGCGCCGTGCAGCATCTCGCCGGCATGAAGGACTCCAAGCTCGTCGTCGCCGTCAACAAGGACCCGGACGCCCCCATTTTCTCGTTTGCCGATATCGGCTTCGTTGGAGACCTGTTCGACGTGATGCTCGCGCTCGAACGTCACATCGGCCCGGGCGACAGCGCATGACACGCGCACCGTCCAGTGGCAGTGGCGCCACCGCGCGTCATGCACTTTCGTCCCATCGCTACCCGAGCGTGCAATTTGTCGATTGCGTGCGAATTGCGCCCGAAGCGTGGGCGAACGGGGCCGGCGTGACACGGACGGTTGCCACGCGCATCGGTTCCCGCGGCAACGCCGAATGGCGAGTCAGCCTCGCGACGCTTGACGGATCGGCGCGGTTTTCACAGTTTCCGGGTGTGGACCGCACGCTCGTTCCAATCGACGATACGCCGGTCGAATTGAACGTGCAGGATGGGAAACTGATCGCACGCCCAATGCAACCGGCCTGCTTTCCCGGCGATCTTCTCGTGTGGACGAGCGGCATGACACGCTCGACGACGGTTCTCAACGTCATGACGCATCGTGACGCATGTCGCGCCGCGGTCATCGTGACGACCCATTCGCGCCGCATCACGCCCGCGCCCGCGCAACTGTTGATCTGTGCGTCCGGGCAATGGCGCGTCGCAAGCAGCCTGTTGAGCGCAGTCTCGCTGGGTTCGATGCAGGGTCTGTGGGTCGAGGGGCGCGCCGAAGAACTCGACCTGCGCCCCGTCGCGCCCGGGTCCAGACTGGTCTTGATTGCTATCCATCCGGTCTCGCACTAAACGAAACGAACAGTGAAGACATGCCTGATATGACCTTTGCCGAGCAATACGGCCCGCGCGAATCGATGGAATACGACGTCGTGATCGTCGGCGGCGGCCCGGCCGGGCTGTCGGCCGCGATCCGGCTCAAGCAGCTGGCTGCCGAGAAAGGCGCCGAGATCGGCGTGTGCGTGCTCGAGAAGGGTTCCGAGATCGGCGCGCACATCCTGTCGGGCGCGGTGATGGACCCGCGCGCGATCACCGAGCTGTTCCCCGACTGGAAGGA
>Ga0157367_1000446_pt1 | contig 20267 bp, 15 predicted proteins | sample AttbisABBM2_FD_113142 | JGI IMG/M metagenome (GOLD analysis project Ga0157367, IMG submission 113142) | Fungus gardens microbial communities from leaf cutter ant in Botucatu, State of São Paulo, Brazil - Atta bisphaerica ABBM2 | ecosystem: Host-associated > Fungi > Mycelium > Unclassified ... | reverse complement strand
TTCGCGAACTTGCTCGCGATCACCTCGCCCTGTTCGGTCAGGCGGATCTGGCCGTTCACGGTGCCCGGCGGCTGCGACAGGATCGCCTGGTAGGTCGGGCCGCCGCCGCGGCCGACCGTGCCGCCGCGGCCGTGGAACAGCCGCAGCGTGATGCCGCGCTCGCGGAACAGGTCGACGAGCGCGAGTTCGGCGCGATACAGCTCCCAGTTCGACGTGAGGAAGCCGCCGTCCTTGTTGCTGTCCGAGTAGCCGAGCATCACTTCCTGCTCGCCGCCCTGGTGCGCGACCAGCGATTCGACGCCCGGCAGCGCGAAGTACTCGCGCATGATCCGGGACGCATCGCGCAGGTCGGGAATCGTCTCGAACAGCGGGATCACCATCAGGCCGTTGCGCGCGCCGCCGTGCTTCGCGCCGAGCGCGCCTTCGAGCAGGCCGGTTTCCTTCTGCAGCAGCAGCACCTCGACGAGGTCGCTGACCGTCTCGGTGTGCGAGATGATGTAGTTGCGCACCGCGCGCGGCCCGAACTGCGCACGCACCGCGCGCGCCTTCTCGAACACGCCGAGCTCGCTCTGCGCGAGCGCCGAGTACTCGAAGTACGGCAAGCGCAGCGGCCGCGGATCGGCGAGCGCGGCGAGCAGCACGCGCAGCTTGTCTTCCTCGGCGAGCGCCGCGTAGTCGGCTTCGACGCCGGCGCGCGCGAACAGCTCGGCGACCACCGCCTCGTGGATGTCGGAGCTCTGCCGCAGGTCGATGCTCGCCAGGTGGAAACCGAACACCTCGGCCGCGCGCGCGAGCGGCGCGAGGCGCGGCGCGGCGAGCGATGCGCCGTGATGCTCGGCGAGCGATTCCATCAGCACCTTGAGATCGCGCACGAATTCCTCGGAATCGGCATACGGCGTCGCGCGTACCGGCGGCGTGCCGCGCCCGGCGCTGCGCACCGGCACCGTGCCTTCGCCCACGCGCACCCGCGCGCTCGCGGCGAGCCGCGTGTAGATGCCGATCAGCGCGCGGCGGTACGGCTCGTCGACGCGGTGCGGCGACTGGTCCGGCGACGCGGCGGCGAGGGCCTTCACCGCGTCGTTCGCGCCGACCAGCAGGTTCGACACCGACAGCTCGGCGCCGAGCTTGTGCACCTGTTCCAGGTAGTGCTCGAGGATCACCGCGGCCTGGCGGTTGATCGCCTCGTCGAGCGTCGTGGCGGTGACGTTCGGGTTGCCGTCGCGGTCGCCGCCGATCCAGCTGCCCATCTGGAAGAACGCCGGCACGCGGGCGGGCAGGCCGTGCTCGGCCAGCGCGGCCTCGATGTCGCCGTACAGCGCGGGCAGCTCGTCGAGGAACGTCGCGCGGTAGTACGACAGCGCGTTCTCGATCTCGTCGCCGACGGTCAGGCGCGCGTCGCGCAGCATCCGCGTCTGCCACAGCGCGGTCACGCGTGCGCGCAGCATCGATTCGTTGTGCTGGCGTTCGCGCGCGGTCAGCTCCTGGTCGCGCTCGGCGAGCAGCCGCGCGATGTCGTGCTGCGCGTCGAGGATGCTCTTGCGCTGCACTTCGGTCGGGTGCGCGGTCAGCACGGGCACGATCAGCGCGTCGTCGAAGAAGCGCTGCAGCACGCCCTTCGACGCGCCGCCCGCCTGCTTCAGCTGGTCGAGCGCGAACGCGACGGTGCCGGGCTGCGGCGCGGAGCCGGCGAGCGCGTGGATGCGGCGGCGCCGGTTGTGGTGGCGGTCCTCGGCGATGTTCGCGAGGTGCGAGAAATAGCTGAACGCGCGCACGACGCTCACCGTCTGCTCGGGCGTCAGCTTGCGCAGCTTCTTCTCGAGCGTCTGCGCGGCGTCGCGGTCGTCCTCGCGGCGGAATTTCACCGCGGTCTGGCGGATCGTCTCGACCACGTCGAACACCGCGTCGCCTTCCTGCTCGCGCACGACGTCGCCGAGCAGGCGGCCGAGGAAGCGGATGTCCTCGAACAGCGGGCGGTCCTTGTCCTCGCGCGTGCGGCCGTTCGGCTTCGTCGCCGTGACGGCTGCGCCGGCGGCCTCGGCCGCGCGTTTGGTCTGACGTATCGGGTCTTTCGGTTTGGTTGCCGGTTTCGCACGGCCGTTCGCGGCGGCGGCGACGGAGCCCGTCTGGGCATCGGAGGAGGGCAAGGCAGCATTGCGGCGCGCCGTACGCGCCGATCCGGAAGACTTCACGATGGGTTTCCTTGGGAAAGCTCGAGTGAAAAGGGACTGCGGGCACTGCGGTCCAGCAACCTGCGACTTCTGCGGCACTTCCGCGCATCCGCGCCGCCGCCCGCGCCAGGCGGCGCCGGGGCCGGCTCCGCGCCCCGGCGGGCGCGGGCGTGCGTGCTACCATTGTTCGATCTTCAATCCCGTCCTTCGATGTTCCTGCAATGAATTCCGAGACCCTATCGGCCGGGCCGCGACAGGCACAGCCGCCGGCGACGCTGACGATTGCTTCGCGCGAAAGCCGCCTGGCGATGTGGCAAGCCGAACATGTGCGTGATGCGCTGCGCAAATTATATCCAGCTTGTGACGTGAAAATCCTCGGGATGACGACCCGTGGCGATCAAATTCTCGATCGCACGCTGTCGAAGGTCGGCGGCAAGGGCCTGTTCGTGAAGGAGCTGGAGAACGCGCTCGCCGACGGCCGCGCGGATCTCGCCGTGCATTCGCTGAAGGACGTGCCGATGGCGCTGCCGGACGGCTTCTCGCTCGCGGCGATCATGAGCCGCGAAGACCCGCGCGACGCGTTCGTGTCGAACGACTACGCGTCGCTCGACGCGCTGCCGGCCGGCGCCGTGGTCGGCACGTCGAGCCTGCGCCGCGAGGCGATGCTGCGCGCGCGCTACCCGCACCTGCAGGTGCAGCCGCTGCGCGGCAACCTCGACACGCGGCTCGGCAAGCTCGACCGCGGCGACTACGCGGCGATCATCCTCGCGGCGGCCGGGCTCAAGCGCCTCGGTCTCGAAGCACGCATCCGCGCGCTCATCGACGTCGAGGACAGCCCGCCGGCGGCCGGCCAGGGCGCGCTCGGCATCGAGATCGCCGCGCACCGCGCCGACGTCGCCGCGTGGCTCGCGCCGCTGCACGACCACGACACCGCGCTCGCGGTCGAGGCCGAGCGGATGGTGTCGCGCGCGCTCGGCGGCAGCTGCGAGGTGCCGCTCGCCGCGCACGCGGTGTGGCGCGCGGGCGAGCTGTACCTGACGGGCCGCGTGTCGACCACCGACGGCAAGCGCGTGCTGACGGCCGACGCATGCGCGGCGGCGATGACCGTCGCCGATGCGCTCGCGCTCGGCCGCGCCGTCTCCGACGAGCTGGAAGCGCAGGGCGCGCTCGACATCGTCCACGCGTTGCTCGCCGGCTCGCAGGCCGGCAAGGGCGACGCCTGATGGCGGGCGGCGCACGCGCGTTCACCGCCGTCCTCACGCGCCCGGACGGCCAGTCCGCCGGACTCGCGGCGCAACTGGCCGAAGCCGGCTGCGACGTCCTCGACTTTCCGCTGATCGACATCGCGCCGCTCGACGATCCCGCGCCGCTCGCCGCCGCGTTCGCGGCGCTCGCCGACTACGCGCTGGTGATCTTCGTGTCGCCGAACGCGATCGACCGCGCGCTCGCGCAGTACGGCGCGATCTGGCCGAACGCGCTGCCGGTCGGCGTCGTCGGCCCGGGCAGCGTCGCCGCGCTCGAGCGTCACGGCATCGCCGCGCCCGCGTACCGGGTGATCGCGCCGCAGGCGCCCGACGACGGCGGCGCGCCGCATTACGATTCCGAAAGCCTGTTCGCGTGCATCGAGGCCGCGTTCGGCGGCGCGGCCGCGCTCGCCGGCCGGCGCGTGCTGATCGTGCGCGGCGACGGCGGCCGCGAATGGCTGGCCGACCGGCTGCGCGAAGCCGGCGCGGACGTTCACCTGGTCGCCGCGTACCGCCGCGTCGTGCCGGAGCCGCGCATCGGCACGTGGGAGCGCGTGCACGCGCTGCTCGGCGGCGAACCGCATGCGTGGCTCGTCACGAGCTCGGAAGGCGTGCGAAACCTGCACGAACTCGCGCACGCGCACCTCACCGAGGCCGAGATCGACGCGTTGAAGCACGCGCCGCTCGTGACGCCGCACCCGCGGATCGAGCAGACCGCGCGGGCATTGGGTTTTGATAGGATTACGCTGACCGGCGCGGGCGATGAGCGCATCGTCCGCGCGTTTCGATCGATGGCCGACGAGGCCGTCCAACCGGCGACAGCCGCACCGGTGATTAAACGCATGACAGATACCAACGATTCCAAGAGCGTCGCTTCCCAGCCGGCCGCTGCATCCGCCGCGCCCGCCAGCCCACCTTTCCGGTCGCCCGAGCCGCCCGCGCGCCGCGGCGGCAGCGCGATCCTGTGGCTCGTCGTCGTCGTGCTCGGCTGCGCGGCAGGCGTCGGCGGCTATGCGCTGAACCGCAAGGTCGACCGGCTCGACGACACGCTGGTCGCGCGCCAGAAGGTGCTCGACGCGCAGGCCGCCGAGACTCGCCTGAAGACCGAGCAGGCGCTCGCCGGCGCGCATCAGGTCGACACGCAGCTCGCACAGCTCGACGGCAAGCTCGCCGACGCACAGAACGCGCAGCAGGCGCTGCAGCAGCAATACCAGGATCTCGCGCGCAACCGCGACGCATGGATGCTCGAGGAAGTCGACCAGATGCTGTCGAGCGCGAGCCAGCAGCTGCAGCTCACCGGCAACACGCAGCTCGCGCTGATCGCGCTGCAGAATGCCGACGCACGCCTCGCGGCGTCGCAGAGCGCGCAGGCCGTCACGGTGCGCAAGGCGCTCGCGCAGGACATCGAGAAGCTGAAGGCCGCGCCGTCCGCGGATCTCACGGGCCTCGCGATCAAGCTCGACGACGCGATCGCGAAGGTCGACGCGCTGCCGCTCGCCGGCGAGGCGATCGTGCCGCACGCGGCGCCGAAGGCGCCCGCGCCGGCGGACGCCGCGAAGGCGGCCGACGCGGCCGGCGAGCCGCGCTGGAAGACGTGGTGGCACGGCTTCTCGGCCGGCATCGGCGAGCAGCTGAAGGGCCTCGTGCAGGTGCGCCGCATCGACAACGCGGACGCGATGCTCGCGTCGCCCGAGCAGGGCTACTTCGTGCGCGAGAACGTGAAGCTGCGCCTGCTGACCGCGCGGCTGTCGCTGCTCGCGCGCAACGACGCCGCGATGAAGGCCGACCTGCACGCCGCGCAGGCGTCGCTCGCGAAGTATTTCGACCGGGCGGCGAAGGACACGCAGACCGTCGAGGATCTGCTGAAGCAGGTCGACGGCGCGTCGCTCGCGGTCGCGGTGCCGAACCTGAACACCAGCCTGAACGCCGTTCAGCAGTTCAAGAGCCGGGGGTAACGATGACGCTCAGAGGAATCGTCTGGCTCGCGATCCTGTTCGCGATCGCCGCGGCGCTGGCCACCGTCGGCCGTTTCGACACCGGGCAGGTGCTGCTCGTGTATCCGCCGTACCGGGTCGACCTGTCGCTGAACCTGGCCGTGTTCGCGATCATCGTGCTGTTCATCGTCGTGTATGCGCTGCTGCGCATCGTGCGCAACATCTGGCGCATGCCGCAGCGGGTCGCCGCGTATCGCGCCCGCGCGCGCAACGAGAAGGCGCAGGCATCGCTGCGCGACGCGATCGCGAACCTGTACGCGGGCCGTTTCTCGCGCGCCGAGAAGGCCGCGCGCGACGCGCTGTCGATCGACGCGAACCAGGGCGCCGCGAGCCTCGTCGCGGCCACCGCCGCGCACCGCATGCACGAATACGCACGCCGCGACGACTGGCTGTCGAAGGTCGGCGCGCCCGAGTGGCAGGATGCGCGCCTGCTCGCCGCCGCCGACATGCGCGCGGATGGGCGCGATGCCGACGGCGCGCTCGCCGCGCTCGCCGAGATGCAGGCGGGCGGCAAGCGCATTCACGCGCAGCAGGTCGCGCTGCGCGCGCAGCAGCAGCTGAAGAACTGGGCCGAGGTGCTGAAGCTCGCGAAGGCGCTCGAGAAGCGCGAGGCGCTGCATCCGGCCGCGGCCGTGCGGCTGCGTCAGCAGGCGGCCGAGAACCTGCTGCGCGAGCGCCGTCACGATCCGGATGCGCTGCTCGAGGTGTGGCAGTCGCTGTCGGCCGCCGAGCGGCAGTCGCCGCGCCTCGCCGATCAGGCGGCCGATCTGCTCGTGTCGCTCGAACGCCGGCCGGAAGCGCGCCGCATCGTCGAGGAGGCGCTCGCGCACAACTGGGACGCGCGCCTGCTGCGCCGCTATCCGGATACCGCCGGCGGCGACGCGCTGCCGCTGATCCAGAAGGCGGAAGGCTGGAAGAAGGATCATCCGGAAGATGCCGACCTGCTGTTCGCGCTCGGCCGCCTCTGCCAGCAGCAGCAGCTGTGGGGCAAGGCGCAGTCGTTCCTCGAGGCGGCGCTGAAGCTCGCCGACAACGAGGCGCTCAAGGTGCGCGCGCATCGTGCGCTCGCACGCCTGTTCGAGCATCTCGGCGAAACCGACAAGGCGGCGAAGCACTACCGCGAAAGCGCGCTCGCGATCACCGTGGTCTGACGCGGCTCGCGGCCGGCGCGCCGGCGGCACGACACAAGGACGACACACCCCGGCCGCCGGATGGCGCCCGGGGTGTTTTTTTGCGGGCGCCGCGCTTCGCCGTGCCGCGTGCGTTAGCGGTCGACCAGCCGCTTCGGCACCGACAGCGCGAGCAGGCCGCCGAGCACGAGGAACCCGGCGAGCATGTACATGCCGGCGTCATTCGCGCCGGTCGCCTGCTTGAGCCAGCCCATCAGGTACGGGCTCAGGAAGCCCGCGAGGTTGCCGATCGAGTTGATCATCGCGATGCCGGCCGCGGCCGCCGTGCCGCCGAGGAAGGCGGTCGGCAGGCTCCAGAACAGCGGCAGCGTGGTGAGGATGCCCATCGTCGCGAGCGTGAGGCCGAGCATCGCGAGCGCGGTTTCGTGCGCCCACAGCACCGACAGCACGAGCCCGAGCGCGCCGAACGCGGCAGGGATCGCCAGGTGCCAGCGCCGTTCGCGGCGCTTGTCGGCGCTGCGCGCGATCAGCACCATCGCGACCACCGCGGCCGCGTACGGAATCGCCGACAGCAGGCCGATCGCGAACGCGTCGGTGACGCCGGTCGCCTTGATGATCGTCGGCAGCCAGAAGCCGACGCCGTAGAGCCCCATCACGAACGAGAAGTAGATCAGCGCCATCAGCCACACGCGCGGGCTCGACATCACGGCGCCGAGCGACGGGTCCTCCTTGGTCGCTTCCTCCGCGTCGACGTTGCGGGCGAGCAGCGCCTTTTCTTCGTCGGTCAGCCAGCTCGCCTTCGCGATCCGGTCGTCGAGCGCGAAGAACACCAGCACGCCGGCCAGCACCGACGGGATGCCTTCGAGCAGGAACAGCCACTGCCAGCCGTGCCAGCCGCTCACCCCGTCGAACGCCTTCAGGATGAAGCCCGAGATCGGCCCGCCGATCACGCCGGACAGTGCGACGGCCGTCATGAAGAAGGTCGTCATCCGGCCGCGCCGGTGCGCGGGATACCAGTAGGTCAGGTAGAGGATCACGCCGGGAAAGAAGCCCGCCTCGGCCACGCCGAGTAGGAAGCGCATCACGTAGAACATCGTGGGCGTCGTGACGAACATCGTCAGGATCGAGATCACGCCCCAGGTCGCCATGATGCGCGCGATCCACAGCCGCGCGCCGACCCTGTGCAGGATGATGTTGCTCGGCACCTCGAACAGGAAGTAGCCGAAGAAGAAGATGCCGGCGCCGAGGCCGTACACGGTGTCGCTGAGGTTCAGGTCGCTGGCCATCTGCAGCTTCGCGAACCCGACGTTCACGCGGTCGAGATACGCGACCACGTAGCACAGCAGCAGGAGCGGCGTGAGCCGCCACGAGACCTTGCGGTAGGTCGCTTCCTCGAATGCGCCGGACGAGCCCGGCAGCGAATGCGTCGACGTTGCCATGTTTGTCTCCTGTCGTTCGTGTGATGCGGGCTCCGTGCGTTCAGGGCCCGTTATTGGCGTGAATTGGCGTGAACAGGCTCTAGATGCAGCGCCCGCCGTCGACCTCGAGGCACACGCCGGTGATGAACTCCGCTTCGTCCGACGCGAGGTAGAGCGCCGCGTTCGCGATGTCCTGCGGCGTCGAGAAGCGGCCGAGCGGGATCGTCGCGAGAAAGCGCTGGCGGTTTTCCGGGGTGTCCTCGCAGCCCATGAACTCGGTCATCAGCGCGGTCTCGCCGAGCACCGGGTTGATGCAGTTCACGCGGATGCGGTCCGCGCCGAGCTCGGCGGCGAGCGACTTGCTCGCGGTGATCATCGCGCCCTTGGTGCTGTTGTACCAGACGAGGCCCGGGCGCGGCCGCACGCCGGCCGTCGACGCGACGTTCACGAACACGCCGCCGCCTTGCGCGCGGAAGTACGGCACGAGCGTCTGCACGCACCAGTAGAGGCTCTTCATGTTGACCGCGTAGACGCGGTCGAACTCCGCCTCGGTCACGTCCAGCACGGGCTTGTTGCGGTGCGTGGTGCCGGCGTTGTTGACGACGATCTGCACCGCGTGGAAATCGTCGAGCGCGGCGGCGAGCAGCGCGCGCCAGTCGTCGCCTTTCGACACGTCGCCGGCCACCGCGATCGCCTTGCCGCCCGCGAGCGCGATCTCGCTGGCGACGCGCTCGGCCGCCGCGCCGTTCAGGTCGTTGACGACGACGTTCGCGCCCTCGCGCGCGTACGTCTTCGCGATGCCTTCGCCGAAGCCCGAGCCGCCGCCCGTGACGATCGCCGTCTTGCCGCTCAACCGCATGGTGTGTCTCCTTGTGTGAGGGGTGCCATCATGTTTTGCCGGGCGGCCGTGTACGGCCGCCGCGCAATCAGCCGTGCCGGATCGCGATGGTCTTGAGCACCGTGAAGCCGTACAGCGCCTCGAAGCCCTTCTCGCGGCCGTGGCCCGAGTGGCCGATGCCGCCGAACGGCAGCTCGACGCCGCCGCCCGCGCCGTAGTTGTTGACGAACACCTGGCCCGCGCGGATGCGCCGCGCGAGGCGCAGCTGGCGCGCGCCGTCGCGCGTCCACACGCCCGCGGCCAGCCCGTATGGCGTGCCGTTCGCGAGTGCGACCGCCTCGTCCTCGTCGGCGAAGCGCATCGCGGCGAGCACCGGGCCGAACACCTCTTCCTGCGCGAGCCGGTGCGTCGGCGGCACGTCGCGCAGCAAGGCGGGCGCCTGGTAGAAGCCGGTTTCGGGCGCGTCCGGCACGACCTGGCCGTGCGCGGCCATCGGGATGCCGTCGTGCTGCGCGTCGGACAGGAAATCCCACACGCGCTGCTGCTGCTTCGCGTTGATCAGCGGGCCGCAGTCGAGATCCGCGCGGCTCGGGCCGACCTTCAGCGCGTTGAACGCGGTCGCGAGCCGGTCGACGAGCGGCTCGTACACCGCGCGCTCGACCAGCACGCGGCTGCCGGCCGAGCAGGTCTGCCCGCCGTTCTGCACGATCGCGTTGACGAGCACCGGCAGCGCGGCGTCGAGATCGGCGTCCGCGAACACGATCTGCGGCGACTTGCCGCCGAGTTCGAGCGTGACGGGCACGTGGTTCTCCGCGGCCATCTGCGCGACGAGCTTGCCGGTCGCGGGCGAGCCGGTAAACGAGATGTGATTGACGTCCGGATGGCGGGCGAGCGCCGCGCCCGCCTCGTGGCCGTAGCCGGTGACGATGTTGAGCGCGCCGGCCGGCAGCCCCGCTTCGGCGGCCAGCGTCGCGACGCGCAGCACCGACAGGCACGCGTCCTCGGCCGGCTTGACGACGCACGCGTTGCCGGCCGCGAGCGCCGCGCCGACGCTGCGCCCGAAGATCTGCATCGGGTAGTTCCACGGCACGATGTGGCCGGTGACGCCGTGCGGCTCGCGCACCGTCAGCACCATGTAGCCGGCCTGATAGGGGAGGGTTTCGCCGTGCAGCTTGTCGGCGGCGCCCGCGTAGAACTCGAAGTAGCGCGCGAGCGCGGCGGCGTCGGCGCGCGCCTGCCGCAGCGGCTTGCCGGTGTCGCGCGCCTCGAGCGCGGCGAGTTCTTCCAGGTGGGCCATGACGAGCGCCGACAGCCGTTGCAGCACGCGGCCGCGCTCGGCGGCGCTCGCGGCGCCCCATGCGCCCGAGAACGCGTCGCGGGCCGCGGCCACCGCGCGCTCGACGTCGGCGGCGGAGCCGCGCGCGATGGCCGCGAACGGCTGGCCGTCGGACGGATCGATGACCGGGATCGTTTCCAGTTGCGCGGGAAGGGTCCACTCGCCCGCGATGAAATGCTTCGCCTCTTCCATGCCTGCTCCTGTCACTGCGGGCGGGCGCGGCGCTTCTGCGCCGGTGCCTGCCCATGCTTCGCGATTGATCGGAGCGTGCATCCTGGGGCCCGCTCCGCTCCCGTGCAATGCTGCGTGTTGTTCGACGGCCGGACGATCAGCGCGATTATCGCGCCGTTCGTCATCCGGACGCCACCGGTCGATTGGCTATAATGGCGCATTCTTTCCGGACATGCCGGCGGTGCGTGCGTCGCCCGCGGCGTGCCCTGTCCCGAATTCCCTTCGACCAACAGAGAACGCTCATGAGCTTCAACCATGTTCCGGCCGGCAAGGACTTGCCGCAAGATTTCAACGTCATCATCGAGATTCCCGCGCAAAGCGACCCGGTGAAGTACGAAGCGGACAAGGAGCTGGGCCTCCTCGTCGTCGACCGCTTCATCGGCACGGGCATGCGCTACCCGGTGAACTACGGCTACATCCCGCAGACGCTGTCGGGTGACGGCGACCCGGTCGACGTGCTGGTGATCACGCCGTTCCCGCTGCTGGCCGGCTCGATCGTGCGTTCGCGCGCGCTGGGCATGCTGCAGATGACCGACGAGTCGGGCGTCGACGCGAAGCTGGTCGCGGTGCCGCACGACAAGGTCTGCCCGATGACGGCGAACCTGAAGTCGATCGACGACGTGCCTGAGTACCTGAAGGATCAGATCAAGCACTTCTTCGAGCAGTACAAGGCGCTCGAGAAGGGCAAGTGGGTGAAGGTCGAGGGCTGGGCCGGCATCGACGCCGCGCACAAGGAAATCACCGACGGCGCCGCGAACTACAAGAAGTAAGCGGCGCGCCGGCCGACACGGCCGGTCCGTTCGATGCGCAACCGCGCGTGTCTCCTCAGGAGGCCGCGCGGTTTTGTTTTGTGCGGATGGCTTTTTTTGTCTTTGGCGCGGGGGCGGGGAGCGGTGCCGTGGCGACCGGGCTCGCTGCGTCATTTTTCTTCGGTGTCGGCCGACGTGTCGACCTGGTCTTGATGGCCGGACTCGCAACGGGCGATGAGGTGATTGCCGCGGCACGGCTGCGTTTCGGCGCGGCGGCGTTCGAGTTCGCTGCTGCGCCAGCGGGCGCCGCGATCTTTTTCGTCGCGGCCTTCGCAGCCTTGTTCACGCGTGTCGGCGCGGCCTTTGCCGGAGTACGGCCGCGTTTCGGCAGCACACCGTTCGAACCGTCCGTCCCGGCCGTCACGGCGACAGGCGCGTTCGCCGCCATCGCATCCGCAACCGCGGCCCGCTTGCGACGCGCTCCAGCCGCCCGCGTGCCGCCGTTCGCGCGCTTGCGCGCTCCGCTGGCCGTCTCGGCCGCGTCCTCCGTGCCCGCGTCGACCTCGACCTCGACCTCGACCACGACCGGCAGCACCGACTCGAGCGTCCGCATGCCCGCGGCCAGCTCGCGCTTCTGCTTCGGGCTCAACTGCTTGACCCAATACTCGGCGCGCGACGCGCTCGAGCGGTCGGCGAGCGGGAACGACGCGAGCACCGCGCGCGGCTTGCGCGAGCGCGTGTAGCGCGCGCCTTTGCCGGCCGCGTGTTCGTCGAAGCGCGCGGCGACATCGGTCGTGATGCCGGTGTAGACGCTGCCGTCGGCGCATTCGATCAGATACAGGAACCAGGACATGACGGGGCAGCGAAATGCGGCGGAGTGCGGCGAAGGCGCCAGTGTCTCAGAAAACGCGCGCGTCGCGCGCTAATCCGCGCCGCGCTTGAACGGATCGTGGTCGCGCAGCTCGTCGACATACGCGTGGATATGATCCGTCTCGCGTTCGAGGAAGCGCGACACCGCGTCCGAGAACGCCGGATGGGCGAGCCAGTGCGCGGAATGCGTGACGGTCGGCAGGAAGCCGCGCGCGAGCTTGTGCTCGCCCTGCGCGCCGCCTTCGAACGTGTCGAGCCCCGCGTCGATGCAGAACTCGAGCAGCTGGTAGTACGCGGTTTCGAAGTGCAGGCACGGCACGTGCTCGAGCGCGCCCCAGTAGCGGCCGTACAGCGTGCCGCCGCCCTGCGCGTCGCGCTGGTAGACCGCGAGCGCGCTCGCGATCGGCTTGCCGTCGGCTTCCGCGATCACGAGCAGCAGGTTCTCCGGCATCGTCGCGCCGATCGCGCGGAAGAAGTCGAGGTTCAGGTACGGGCTCGAATAGTGCTCGCGATAGGTCTGCCGGTAGCAGCGCGAGAAGAAGCGCCAGTCGGCATCGCCGATCGCGTCGCCGGTGAGGCGCCGGAACGTCACGCCCGCGTCGCGCACCTTGCGGCGTTCGGCGCGGATGTTCTTGCGCTTCTTCTGCTCGAGCGTGCCGAGGAAATCGTCGAAGCTGCGATAGCCGTCGTTGACCCAGTGGAACTGCACGCCCTGGCGCAGCATCATCCCCATCGAGTCGAACAGCTGCGCCTCGGGCTCGGTCGGGAACAGCACGTGCAGCGACGACACGTCGCTCTGCTCGGCGAGCGCGAGCAGCGTCGCCGCGAGGCGGCGGCGCGCCGCGTCGTCGACGGCGAGCAGCCGCGCACCCTGCACCGGCGTGAACGGCACCGCGCACAGCAGTTTCGGGTAGTAGGGCACGCCATTGCGCTGGTACGCGTCGGCCCATGCCCAGTCGAACACGTATTCGCCGTACGAATGGCTCTTCAGGTAGACGGGCGTGGCGGCCGCGAGCCGGCCCGTGCGCTCGTCGGTCAGCGTGACGAAGCGCGGCGACCAGCCTGTGTCGTCGACCGCGCAGCGCGCGACGTGCAGCGCGTCGAGGAACTCGTGGCGCAGGAACGGCGTCGGGTGCGGGTCGCGGGCGAGCAGCGCGTTCCAATCGTCGGCCGGCACCTCGGCCGGGGACGACAGGATGCCCGTGCGATAATCGATGCGTTCGTGTTTCAACCGTGTGAATCCGTACCGTTGGATGTCGCCGGATGCGCGCCGCCAGCGGCGGCAGGCGCCCGGGACGATTTCGTCAGCCGTTCATGGCGCGCCTCGTGGCAGCGCCGATCCCGTCATGATGACCCGTATCGCACTCGCTCAAATCAACGTCACCGTCGGCGATTTCGCCGGCAATGTCGCGCGGATCGTCGCGGCCGCGCGCGCCGCGCACAACGATGGTGCGCAGTTGATGATCGCACCCGAACTCGCGCTGTCCGGCTATCCGCCCGAAGACCTGCTGCTGCGTCCCGCGTTCTACGCGGCGTCGGCCACGGCGCTCGCCGAGCTCGCTGCCGAGCTGAAGGCGTTCGACGGGCTCGCGGTGCTGGTTGGCCATCCGTTGCGGGCGTGCGACGCGGGCGGGCCAGGCGTCGATGGTAATGCAAACCGCCCGATCGAGCGCGGCGTGCCGCCGTCCGATACCTACAACGCGGCGTCGCTGATCGTCGGCGGCGAGATCGTCGGCACCTATCGCAAGCAGGACCTGCCGAACGCCGAGGTGTTCGACGAGAAGCGCTATTTCGCGACCGACGCCGAGCCGTTCGTGTTCGAGCTGAACGGCGTGAAGTACGGCGTGGTGATCTGCGAGGACGCATGGCACGCGTCGGCCGCGCAGATCGCGAAGGCGGCCGGCGCGCAGGTGCTGCTGATCCCGAACGGCTCCCCGTATCACATGAACAAGGAAGCGGTGCGCATGGACATCCTGCGCGCGCGCATCCGCGAGACGGGGCTGCCGATGGTGTACGTGAACCTCGTCGGCGCGCAGGACGAGCTCGTGTTCGACGGCGGCTCGTTCGTGCTCGACGCCGCGGGCGAGCTGGTCGCGAAGATGCCGCAGTTCGAGGAAGGGCACGCGATCGTCGCCTTCGACGGCGCGCGGCCGCTGCCCGGCGCGATCGCGCCGGAACTGCCGCTGGAGGCGCAGGTGTATCGCGCGCTCGTGATGGGCGTGCGCGACTACATCGGCAAGAACGGCTTCCCGGGCGCGATCATCGGCCTGTCGGGCGGCGTCGATTCCGCGCTGGTGCTCGCGATCGCGTGCGACGCGCTCGGCCCCGAGCGGGTGCGCGCGGTGATGATGCCGTCGCGCTTCACGGCCGACATTTCGACGACCGACGCGGCCGAGATGGCGCGGCGCGTCGGCGTGCGCTACGACGAGATCGCGATCGCGCCGATGTTCGACGCGTTCCGCGCGGCGCTCGCGGGCGATTTCGCGGGCCTCGCCGAGGACGCGACCGAGGAGAACATCCAGGCGCGCATCCGCGGCACGCTGCTGATGGCGCTGTCGAACAAGTTCGGCTCGATCGTGCTGACGACCGGCAACAAGAGCGAGATGGCGGTCGGCTACTGCACGCTATACGGCGACATGGCCGGCGGCTTCGCGGTGATCAAGGACATCGCGAAGACGCTCGTCTACCGGCTCTGCCACTACCGCAACGCGGCGGCCGACTACGGCACCCGCGACATCATCCCCGAGCGGATCCTGACGCGCGCGCCGTCCGCCGAGCTGCGCGAGAACCAGACCGACCAGGACAGCCTGCCGCCGTACGACGTGCTCGACGCGATCATGCGGATGTACATGGAGGAGGACCGCCCGCTCGCCGAGATCGTCGCGGCCGGCTATGCCGAGGCCGACGTGGCGCGCGTCACCCGGCTCATCAAGATCAACGAATACAAGCGCCGCCAGGCGCCGATCGGCATCCGCGTCACGCATCGCGCGTTCGGCCGCGACTGGCGCTACCCGATCACGTCACGCTTCACCGAGCGCCTCGATTGAGCCGCGCGCGGCGTAGAATCGGGCCCACGGGTTTTCATCCAAACGAGCATTGAGGGACAACCACCATGAAACGCATCACCGCCATCATCAAGCCGTTCAAGCTGGACGAAGTCCGCGAGGCGCTCGCCGAGGTCGGCCTGACGGGCCTGACCGTGACCGAGGTGAAGGGCTTCGGCCGCCAGAAGGGGCATACCGAGCTGTATCGCGGCGCGGAATACGTCGTCGACTTCCTGCCGAAGATGAAGATCGAGGTGGTGGTCGCGGAAGGGCAGGTCGACCAGGTGATCGACGCGGTGATCGGCGCCGCGCGCACCGGCAAGATCGGCGACGGCAAGATCTTCGTGTCGGACGTCGAGCGGGTGATCCGCATTCGCACCGGCGAGGAAAACGAAGCGGCGGTCTGACGCCGCTTGCGCACGCACCCATAAAAAACGGTGCGATACCCTGCCGGGTACCGCACCGATACGCGCCTCTCGCAGCAGCGTGGAAAACGTAATCGAATTGCGTTGTTGAGTGAGGGTCGCCCCGATCAGAACAGGTGCTGGATGCCGGCGTAGAAGCCGGTCTGGCTGCCGCCGAGCCGCGGGTTGCCGCTCGCGACGTCGGTGCCCGCATTGTTCGCGTTCAGGCCGAAGTTCGCGCTCTTGCTGTTGCGGGCCGTCGCGACCTGGAAGTCGAGCAGCGTGCGCTTCGACAGGTTGTACGTGCCGCCGAGCGTGTAGATGTTCGCATTGCCGCCGCCGTGGTTCGTGTTCACGTGATACACGGCCGCGATCAGCGCGGCAGCCGGGGTGGCTTGCCACGTCACGCCGCCCCAGACCTGGTCGGTGGCCGTTACGCCGACATTGCCGGCCGGCGTGCCCGCGCCGTCGGCGCGCGATGCCTGATAGGCCGCCTGCAGCTTGAACTGGCCGAGGAACATGTTCGCGCCGAAGAAGTATTCGCGCGAGTAGCGGTAAACGTCGGAGAACCGGCCGTTCGCGTCACGCACTTCGTCGTAGATGCCGCGCAGCTGGAACAGCGCGTTCGTGTAGGTGATCTGTGCGCCCGCAGCCCGGCCATCCTGCTTCGGGTCGGTGTTGCCGTTGAACCTCGTCGAGTTCGACAGCGCGAACTGGCCGTAGAAGTCGAAGCCGTAGAGCTGCGGCGACTGATACGAAATGTTGTTGCTGGTCTTGTTCCAGTTGCGGCCGCGCACCAGCGACGCCGTCGACCAGGCCGACTGGCCGAACGGGTCGAAGTCCCACACGCCGTTCGCGATCGCCAGTTCGCGGCCGAACAGCAGCGTGCCGTACTTGTCGTTCGCGACACCGATCGTCGCCCAGCGATTCCAGAGGCTGCCGGCGCCCGGGCCCGCGCCGCTCATCGTGTCGAAGCTGCCTTCGAGCTTGAAGACCACCTTGTTGCCGCCGCCGATGTCCTCGGAGCCCTTCAGGCCCCACAGGCTCGTGCCCCAGTCGCCGCTTTCCGCGCGCCAGCGGGAGCCGTTCTGCATCCCGTTCATGTACTCGATGCCGGCATCGAGACGGCCGTACAGCGTGACGCTGCTTTGCGCGTGCGCTGCCACTCCTGCAGCCATCAGCGCTGCGGCGACCAAAGCTTTCTTCATCATCTCCTCCATACCCTGTCAAAAAGTCAACCCAGAACTGCACGAGATGCCCGGCGCGGCGAGCGTCGGGCAAAAGCGGGATAACCAGGGAGACCTCGTGCGCGGCCGGTCAGGCGTGACACGCGGGCATACACAGACGGGATTGCCGTTGAGCGGGCCCGCGCAGCCGAGTCGGCATCGCGGGGTCTCCTTGTTGTCGTGAAGCTAAACTACATTTCACGAACTTCGTTTTGCTACTTTGGTTACTAATTTAGCAAAAATACAATTTTGTGGCGATTGAAATCGTTGTTTGACTAACACATGTCGCCAAATTGCCATGCAACACGATCCGCGGCGGTGCGCGCGAGCCCGCCGGATCGACGGCAAAGCCTTGAGCGCCAAGGGAGACACGGTTTGCGGAAAGATGCGTCAAGGATTGCCACTATTGACGCAATCGGGGCGGAGGCGTAAGCGGTTGATTGGTCAGGAATTCGTCATGATGGCGCGCGCCGCGCCACCCTGCGTAACGCATCGGCGCGCGGGCGCTACGCGCCGTCCGGCCGCGCTTCGAGCAGTTGCGCGCGGAGCCAGCGATGCGCGTCGGTGCGCGCGTGCTTCGCATGCGAATAGATCTTCACCGTGTAGCGCGGGATCTCGAACGGTGCCGGAAAGATATGGATCGGCGCGGCGTGGCGCAGCGCCTGCGCGGCCCGGTTCGGCACGGTCATCAGCAGGCCCGATTCCGCGATGATGAACGGCGCGGCGAGCACCGTCGGCAGCTGCACAGCGACCTGCCGCGCGAGCCCGAGGCGGTCGAGCACGTAGTCGACCACGCCGCGCGTCTCGTTCCACGGCGTGACGACCACGTGCCGCGCCGCGAGGTACTGCTCGAGCGTGAGGCGCCGATGGATCGACGGATGGCTGGCGCTCGCGATCACGACGTAGTCGTCGGAGAACCAGTCGAATTCCTCGATGCCCGGCGTGTCGGCCGCGGTGTCCTCGTGATAGCCGAGCGCGAAGTCGATGCGGCCGGCCGCGAGTTCGTCGGTCGAGATCTTGCGGTCGGAGTGGACGACGCGCAGCCGCAGCTGCGGCGCGACGTGCTGGATTCGCGCGATCAGCGCGGGCAGCACCGCGAACGCGGTGTAGTCGGTCGCCGCGAACACGAAGGTGCGCTCGCTCTGTGCGGGGTCGAAGCGGCGGGCGCGCGCGAGCCCCTTCGACATCGCGTCGAGCGCGTCGCCGGCCCAGGCCGCGATGTCGTCGGCGCGCACGGTCGGCTGCATCTCGTTGCCGAGCCGCACGAACAGCGCGTCGCCGATCGCCGCGCGCAGCCGCGCGAGCGCGTGGCTCAGCGCGGACGGGCTCATCGCCAGCTCGTGCGCGGCCGCGGCGACCGAGCGGTGGCGGTACAGCGCGTCGAAGACGAGCAGCAGGTTCAGGTCGAGGCGACGCAGATCGGGATGCACCATGTTCAGTTCGGCATGAAGAAACTGCACTTCCTGCAGTGGCACGACGAACGTAGCATGACGTCTTCATCGGCGCCAGCGCGAACCAGCGCGAAACGCGCGGCGCCGCAGCCTGCATCATCCGGCCGGGGAGGGCCCTTTACATGCATATCGACATCCGTTCCGCCAGCGTCGCCGACGCGCCGCAGATCCTGCGCTTCATTACCGAGCTGGCGATCTACGAGAAAGCCGAGGATCAGGTGGTCGCGACCGTCGAATCGATCGAGCGCAGCCTGTTCGGCGACGCGTCGCCGGCGCGCGCGCTGATCTGCGAGGTCGACGGCGAGCCGGCGGGCTTCGCGGTGTATTTCCTGTCGTACTCGACGTGGCTCGGCCGGCAGGGGCTGTATCTGGAGGATCTGTACGTGTCGCCGCGCTTTCGTGGCGCGGGGGCCGGCCTGCGCTTGCTGAGGGCGCTCGCGCGGATCGCGGTCGACACGGGCTGCGGGCGCTTCGAGTGGAGCGTGCTCGACTGGAACGAGCCGGCGATCCGCTTCTACGAGCGCGTCGGCGCGGCGCCGCAAAGCGAATGGGTGCGCTATCGGCTCGCGGGCGACGCATTGCGTGCGTTCGCCGACGCCGCGCCTGCCGACGCGTTACCTGCGGCTGGCGCATAAGGCAAACGAAAACGGGCGCCGCGAGGCGCCCGTTTGCACGACAACGTGGCCGTTGCGGCTTACTTGAGGCTGCCCGACAGGAACTGGCGCAGGCGCTCGCTCTTCGGGTTCGCGAACACGTCGGACGGCACGCCTTCCTCTTCGACGCGCCCCTGGTGCAGGAACATCACGTGATTCGACACGTTGCGCGCGAAACCCATCTCGTGCGTGACGACGATCATCGTGCGGCCTTCCTCGGCGAGCTTCTGCATCACCTTCAGCACTTCGCCGACGAGTTCCGGATCGAGCGCGGAGGTCGGCTCGTCGAACAGCATCACGTCCGGATGCATCGCCAGCGCCCGCGCGATCGCGACGCGCTGCTGCTGGCCGCCCGACAGGTGCGACGGATACTGCTTCTCGACGCGCGGCGCGAGGCCGACCTTCTCGAGATATTCGCGCGCGCGCTCCTCGGCTTCGCGCTTGCTCAGCTTCAGCACGTTGACGGGTGCTTCCATCACGTTCTCGAGCACGTTCATGTGCGACCACAGGTTGAAGTGCTGGAACACCATCGCGAGCTTGGTGCGCACGCGCTGCAGCTGCTTCGGCTCGGCGGCGCGCAGCGCGCCGGTCTTGTCGGGCACGGTGCGCACTTCCTCGCCGTCGACGACGATGCGGCCCGCGTTCGGCTGCTCGAGGAAGTTGATGCAGCGGAGCATCGTGCTCTTGCCGGAGCCGGACGAGCCGATCACGCTGATCACGTCGCCCGCGTTCGCCTTCAGGGACACGCCCTTGAGCACTTCGTTGCTGCCGTACCGCTTGTGGAGGTCGTCGACGAAAAGCTTCTGAGTCTGGGAATTCATCAATAGTCCTGCGGAAACTTACTTGCCTTGCGGGCGCAGATACGCGAGCCAGCGACGCTCGGCCTGGCGGAACAGCCACACGAGCATGAACGAGATCACGAGATAGAGCAGGGCGGCAATGCCGAACGCGTGGAACGACATGTAGGTCGCCGAGTTCACGTCGCGGGCGATCTTCAGGATGTCCGGCACGGTCGCGGTGAACGCAACGGTGGTCGCGTGCAGCATCAGGATCACTTCGTTGCTGTAGAGCGGCAGCGCGCGGCGCAACGCGGACGGCAGGATCACGCGGCGATACATCGTGAAGGTGGACATCCCGTATGCGCGTGCGGCTTCGATCTCGCCGTACGAGGTCGCCTTGATCGCGCCCGCGAAGATCTCGGTGGTGTACGCGCAGGTGTTCAGCGTGAACGCGAGCAGCGTGCAGTGCATCCCGTCGCGGAAGAACGAATCGAGCAGCGGCGTGCCGCGCACGAACTGCAGGCTGTAGAGGCCGGTGTAGCAGAGCAGCAGTTGCACGTAGAGCGGCGTGCCCCGGAACACGTACGTGTAGAGCCACACGGCGCGCGACAGCCACTTCCTCTTCGACACGCGGGCCACCGCGAGCGGTACCGACAGGCAGAAGCCCAGGCCGATCGACACGACGAGCAGCCACAGCGTGATCGCGACGCCGGTGATCCGGAAGCCGTCGGT
>Ga0157367_1000445_pt1 | contig 20299 bp, 24 predicted proteins | sample AttbisABBM2_FD_113142 | JGI IMG/M metagenome (GOLD analysis project Ga0157367, IMG submission 113142) | Fungus gardens microbial communities from leaf cutter ant in Botucatu, State of São Paulo, Brazil - Atta bisphaerica ABBM2 | ecosystem: Host-associated > Fungi > Mycelium > Unclassified ... | reverse complement strand
GAGCGACGAGGCGATGAAGGGCTTCATGACGTGGGTTTCCCGTTTCGCGAATCGGAGCGCCGGATTGTAACGGCATCCGGCGGGACGTGTCGGCAGGCGGGGCGTGCATCGCGCGCGGCGCACGGCGGACAAACAAAAACCCCGTCATTCGAAGAATGGACGGGGTTTGGCGAACGTCTGGCGGAAGCGGTGTCCGCTATGGATCCATGTCTTATAAGGGTTTGGCGTGTGTTGTATTTTTCTACCCACCAAACAACCCACCATAACGGCGGCTTCGACGAGTGATGGTGGCACGGATCTGCTAAAACGAATCCCCATAGATGAGATCGAGCCGCTCGGCTTCGTAGTCGTAATAGCGCGCCGTCGGACTGCAGAAGTAGCCCGCGCCGACTTTTCGCGGCGCCGGCCGGATCTTCCCACTTTTGCACCACGCTCGAAGCGTCGCTATGCCCGGCGCATACTCTCCAAATACCATCTCGGCCCATACGCGAAGGGGAACGAGCTTTTGAACTTCCTTGCTTTGCTTGCCCGGAGCAGCGGGCGCTCGCGTCGATGCAAGCTGGTTCATCGCGGTACGCTCACGGTCATCACTTCTGCTGATGCGCTCGACCAGCGGTAGCCTGCGGTCGGTGTTCTCGAGGGCTAGCAGCTCAACATAGGCCTGGACGTTGATCTCAATATCACCTTGCTCGGGAACGCGGAAATGGACGTTGCGAATGAGCCGACCATCCCTGATCTTTATGCGGATGGGGTTCGATGCTCGCTTCATCTGACGTGCAGCTTCCTCCAGCGGAAGCCACTCATTGTGCTCTTCGGTGTCGGTCATATCGATACAGGATCGCGGTGGGGCGTACGAGCGATAATCCTACGCCCACATTGGCCAGATTCACGACCGCTCATCGTCAGAGCCGCGTACAACCACGCCGAGTACTTGCCCCGAGCGCCGGAAGATGATGCAGTGGTGGCGCGACTATCTCGCTGGTTCGCTTACTGAGTAATAAGGGTCGTTACTTTCTTGATACGCTTTTGATGGGAATCAATTTCGACGCGCTGGGCCCAACCGATGATGACTGTTCCAGACGGCGATTTGAGGCCATCGCGTCATGCGGGCTCGAATCTTGCGTGAGCTTCTGTGGGTAGTTCGTGCCGGCGGCTACTCCGGCGCCTTGATGTTTATTGGTGTGGCGAAACATAGACAGCCGGACTAAAGTTTTGTTTACGACGTGCCGTTCATGATACATATGCCGGACGGCGCAATTGAAGGAGAGACGCGATGTTCGATTTTCGCATGTCGCTGAGCGAAAACTTCGCATCGTTCCGCGACGAAAAGACGGGGAAGTTCGTGTTCGTTGACTCGTTCGACAATCACGAATTTAGCGTTCGTGTGGGTACGCTTCGCGATAGCCGCCTCATCGGGACGGTTGTTGCCAAGTCCAGCGAAGATCTGAACAGCAAGCTGAGAGATCTCGTCGAGCACAATACGAAGTGATCGATTATGCCGATAACAGCACAAGAACTGACGGCACTTGAAACACGGATCAACACAGCGCTGGCGAAGCACAACGTGAAGCTTGTGCTGTCGGCTCACTTCACTGGCGACCGTGTGAATCACGTGCGGAACATACCGCCAATTACGCTGGCAGAGCTTGATGCTATGTTGCGGCAAGTGGTTTCGCAGCACGTGGGGCAGATCTTGGCACTCAACGATCAGGCCACGTTCAATCTTCGATGTGGCAACTCGCACATCAACATACCTTGCGGCCTTGCTAAGGCAGCAGCAGGTAACGGTGCGGCGATGCACGAAATCACTGCAATCACAGTGATGCGAAATCCTAAGTTTTACTCTAAAGATCCCGTCGAATTTCACGTATAGGCCCCGTCCCGAGCGGTGCTTCTCATTCCCCGGATTGTGATCTTTGATCGTTCCAGGGAAGATTGCGACTGGGACTCACCGCATCCCAGCACGCCTCATCTCCTCGCGCAGCAGATGCATCAATCGATGCAATTGCCCCTGCACCCCGGCGAGATCACCCTTGTTCGCGACGTTTTTGTCCGTGAACTGATACCACTCATCGACGCGCTCGAGCGATTTTCGAAGGGCGCGGATCTCGAGAATGAGCCAGCGCACCTGAAGGTCGGTGTATTCGCGCCATAGGGCACGAAGCTCAGTGTCGCTAGGAGCATCGAACTCCGGTGCCAGCGCCTTCATCTTGAACCGCGGATCCATGAGAGGTACACGATTGCGATCGAGCCTGGTCGCTTCAATCGGCGTGCACGTGCCGAGAAACGCCGACCTCGGATCCTTGTCGATCCAAAACTCAAATTCACGCTTCGTGAGCTCGATCGGAGTCCTCAGACGATTCTTGTCGCCTTGGAACCCGTATTCCCAGATGTAAGCCCACTGCGGCCTGATCACGTTGTCACCACTGTATAAAAACACAGTATATTTCGGGATAAGCTGCACGAGTCAAGATCGTAAAAATGGGGACTGGCGATGTGTACAAACTACCGAGCGCCGCACGAGGACTATGAGATCCGCGAGCTACGGATCGAGCCGTTCAGCGATCTGTATCGCGACTTCCCGTGGAAGCTTGAGATCTACCAGGACTATTTGGCGCCGATCGTTGCAAACGTCGACGGGCAACTCAAGCCGCTGATCGCCGGCTTCGGTTTCTGGCCGCGCGCACTGCAGAAGGCCAATATCGAGAAGGCGAAGGAGCAGGGCAGGAAGCTGCCAATCATGCGCAGCACGGTGAACGTGCGCGACGAAAACCTCGGAAAGTCACCTCTGTATGGGCCAGCCTGGCGCGCCGGCCGGCGTTGCCTGATCCCGGCCGACTGGATCTACGAACCGTGCTACGAAATTGGGAAGAACGAGTGGCACGGGATCGGTCTGACCGATTGGCGAACGATGTGCGGCGCTGGAATCTGGCGGACGCTACAAGGTCAGGACGGCGCCGAGCATCACACGATGTCTATGATCACGGTCAACGGTGAGGGGGCATCGGATCTTCTCGCGGATGCACAAGCCGGATGACGAGAAGCGAGCCGTCGTGATCCTGCATCCGGAAGACTGGGAGGAATGGTTGATGACGTCGAATATCGAGGCCGCGCGTGCCATGCTTCGGCTGTATCCTGCCGACGAGATGGTGGCCGCGCCGAAGTAGCGTTCGCCGCAGTTGTACAGTGCTGAGATAGATCTACGAAGACGACCGACCGCGGCGGAAGGACGAAGCTTGGGCGCCGAGATTCGATCGAATTTCATTTGGAACAGTTGCGAGGACGCCCCGTGAAATCTGATCGAGATCTCACGATCAACTTTGACGAGTGGCTACGTTCGAGACTCGCCGAACTGCAGCCTATCGATCAAGGCTCCCGGACGCCAATGAGCATGGAAGGTAGGGAGTTGGCTATTGCAATTCGGGCCGTCCAGCTCTACGCCGAGCGTCACCCTCGACCACTACAGGTAACTCAGATTCAAGCTGCCGAAATGCTCGGGATTAGTCGATGGACCTTCAGTAAGATGGTGAAGTTCGGTCATTTCAAGTTGAACAAGTGCGGCATGATCCCAATAGAGCAGGTCGACCAGGCACTCGCCGCAGATTAACAATGCTCTGTGCAGGCGAATCAATGTTGCGGGTCAGGTTTGTGGATGGGTAAGCGCATTGCTCGCTGTCGCAGGCACGCTCATGATCGGATTTACCCTCGTGAACTGATACTGCAGTTCTATCCGTCATCAGAGCGCTAGGAGCACAACTGGCGACATTCCTTCAGCGCGGCTGCCCGACGCTCGTCGATGTAATTTGCTAGATCCTGTATGTGGACGCCCTTCGCGCATTTTTGCGACCGTTCCATCCGGATCAGCGGCAGTGGGATGTCGCCCGCGGAGATCTTACGCACAAGCGTCTGCACCGTCATTGCGCCGAAGTAGTCCCTGCAGACGAGCTCGATTGGGACAATTGCAGTCGCGTTGTACTGCGCCATCAGTAAAAAGATCGTATTCATGGATGATACGGAACCCATACGGGATCGCGTTGAGCAGAGCGCAAAGCCTCCTCCGATGTGCCAAACAGCTGCGCGTGGCATCCAGACGCAAGCTTCGCATTCAGACCTCGCACTTGCTCAATCGTGAGAGTTTCAGTGGCAATAGGAAGCTCGTCATCGACCTCATTCAATATCAGTGCGAGTTCCGGCGAGATGGGGTAGTAGAGGGCTAAATGCTCGGGCGCGTCATCTGAGAGAGCCAAGAGGTTCGCCACTGGCTGGTCCCCCGTAATGAACGGAACGCGAGTGGCGTTGCGAACTAGGACAAGCTTGCGTCGCCGGCGTTCCACATAGAGAGCTGCTCCAACATTTTCCGCGAAAGTCAGAGCAAGGATCGGCCAGATTCTAGATATGTCTGGCATGCCGCTTCGCACGTTCGCTGCCAAGAGGCGTTCCTGAACGCCTTTTGTGCGCATATTTTGCGTGCAGAGGTAGTGAAGAAACGGAATGCAGCCTTCGTCATCAAGATAAAATTCGATGTCGGAATTCATTGCCCGCTTCAGCAACGGTATGAATGCGTGTTCGATTTTTGTATGCCAATCCTCTAGGACATTTATCCGAAATTTGTGAATTTCATCATCGAGAGCCGGTGATATTCCCTCCAGCATTGACGGGGCTGTAAGGCGTTTCAAGAATTGAAGCTGGCTTTTGCGTGCTTCGTCGTGCTTCGCCCCAGAAATTAAAGCCGTAGCGAACCACATGTCTTGCTTGCTAAGCTTCTTCAGCGCATAAAAGTCACGGTCTACAGCGACATTGATCGTTCCAGTTCGGAAGATCGAACCCGAGGAGAGGCACGTTATCTTTTTATCTATTTCCCAAGGCTTAAGGTAATGTTGCCAGACGTGATGATGCCGTCGTTTGTTCATCGTTGAGTTTGCTCAATTGGTCACCGATGACGGTAGCACAATCAAGGGCTTGCCGCCGTGGTCGACGTGTTGAGCGTTCTGGACCCCCTCGGTCCAAGCGCATGGGCGTGAGCCGTCTCCAATCTCAATTCCAGACGCATCAAACAGAAAGCCCGCTTGCTGTCGCAAAGCGGGCTTCGATATTGGTTGCGGGAATAGGATTTGAACCTATGACCTTCGGGTTATGAGCCCGACGAGCTGCCAGACTGCTCCACCCCGCGGCGCGAAGTCTACGCGAACTGCCGCTCCCACGTCAAACGAATGGCGGCAATCCCTTTACGATGCCTACCCAGCGTTGCAGGCTCGCTCCGTTTCGGGTGTTCCGAAGGGGCGTGCCAACAAGGGCAATGCCGGCTCGAATTCATGACGGAGCGGGAGATCCGGAGCGAGCCACCAGCGCAGCATTTCGATCGCGCAGTAGGCGTTCACAGCGAAACCGTCGTCGATGAGCTCGAAGTGCTGATGCCCATCGAACATTAGCCGGATGTCATCGCCATCGAACCTCGGTTCGAAGCCGAGGAACCGCGCAGCCTTCTCGACGCGTGCCGTCAGCGCCTCTCGCGAAAACTCAAAACTGAGTGTGTCGTCGAGTAGCGCCAGGCGCTCACCAGCAGTTACCGCGGCCGGCGCCTGGTTGACAGAACGTCGCGCGGTTGACATGGGTTTGTCAACCGATGCCGCGCCCGTGTCAACCGGTGTGAGCGCCGACGCGGGGACCGGCGAGCCCTTGCTGTAGTACTGCTTCATGCGCGCGTCAGTCGCTTCGACATCGACCGCGGAGTCTTGCAGCACAAGCCATCCGGCGCTTTTCCACTTCGATACCATCTGCCGCGATACGCCGCAAATCGAGGCGAATGCAGACTGCGAAACTGTTGTCATAGATTTCTCCTATAAGTGGCTCTGTCAACCTGTCAACCAAATTCAAAAAGTCTGTAGCTAGCCGAAGATCGCGCGTGCGCAGTGCCCGTCTTGTCGAGAGGGCGGGAGGGACCCGCGAGGGTCAGGGCGGTACCCGACCGCCACCGAAACCCACCCTTCGAGGCCGGACAAGGGGCTCTCCGCGGCCCTGCAGCACGCTCGGCGAGCGCTCGACTGTGCACAACCCCCGATAAGGGAAGGTGCCTTGCTGGTTGCGCGTTTGCAGGCGTCTTTCGCCACTTGTTCGCCACTGCGTGTGGTAACCATCATCGGAATCCGTATTGCTCAGCGATTCGCTCTTGAGCCCGCGCAGCGTGGGTCAGATCCGCCTCGAGATAGCCGATCGTAGTAAGCGGGCTCTTGTGTCGCATTACGCGCTGAATGACCTGCACAGGTGCACCGTTCTCACTCAACAGCGTCGCGAATGTGCCACGCAGCCGGTGAGGGGTGATCTCGCCGATGCCAATGCGTGCGTTGGCCGCTTTGATGCTCGCACGCGTGAAGCCGCGAGCGAACGGTCTGCCGTCTGGACGAACCACCATCAATCCGGTCGGCTGCCGAAGAGGCCGCAGATAGTCAGTGAGCCATGCTGGCACTGGAACAGGATCAGCTTCCCGTCCCTTCGTGCGCCCTGGTGTGTATGTTTGGCGAATGAGATCCAGCCATTCCCACCGCGCAGTGGCCGCCTCTGATTCACGGAGACCCATGCCGAGCATGAGTCGAATCGCAATACGCACAGGGTGGCTGGCGACAACGTCGACTGCTGTCAGCCATGCGCCTGAGAGGTCAACGGGCAACGTTGCGCGCGGACGTCGCTGCAGCTTCAGCATTTTCACCTTGAACGGTACGCGGTCGACAACGCCGCGGTGAACGGCCCAATTGCCCAGCAAACGGACAATGCGTGACCAATGATTTACCGTGCTCGCCGCGTGTGATTGGAGGTGCTGATTGCGGGCCTCCTCGACGGCGGTGGTTGTCAAGCAGTCGATCGGGATATTTCCCAGCTGGTAGAGGTGAAGCCGGCGGAACGCATGGACGCCGGCCAGGTGAGAAGGGCTCGCGATCATGTCATGAGCATCCAACCACGCCTGCGCCAACTCCGCTAGGGTCGGGATAGCAAACTCCGAGTGATTGCCGCAAGTCAAACATGCCGATCGGTATGCGCTATGTGCGATTGATAACGCGTCGGCATATACGGTGCTCTTCGTGGAACGCTGCACGCGGCGCCCGTGGACCTGAAATCGGTAGTGCCATACCTTTCGCACCCGAAATACCGAAATCTTCATCGTGGGAATTCCGAAATTGGTGGGCTATTAACTGTGTTAAGCCGCGCGTTCACCCCGCACTGGTGGCGCTGCCTCGGCAGCGCCTTCCGTTCACGGGATCATCGCCTTCCGCCGCACGGCCGATTCACTGTGCTACTGATTGTTTAGCGTCGCTCCGCCGATCGTCGCCGCCGTGCCGGTGTACGTTCCCGTAGCATTGGGCTTCAGGTTGTTCGCCATCGATACATTGATCGTGCCGCCATTCGATACCCCGTATGCTTGCGACGTCACGCCACCCGTATTGCTCACCGTATTACCGATCAAGTCGGCAGCCCCGCCCGAGTTCACTACGATGCCGAGTGCAGTACTCGCCGTTCCATTCTGACCGTTGTTCGTCACCACGTTGCCCGTGATATTTGTCGCAGTGCTGGTCACGAAGATACCGGCCTGCGAATGGGCGTTGATCCAGTTTCCTGACACGTTATAGCTGCTGCCGTTAGCGATCTGAATTCCGTAGCCAGTATGCGATGCGGCCGTGCTGTAGTTCGGTCCAGTCGTTCCCGCGCCCGCAAGTTCGATTTGCGTGCCCGTGATGGTGATGTTGCCGCCGTACGGCTGCAGAAAGACCTCCGAGTTTCCGTCCTGGCCGAAGAAGCTATTTGTGATGCGAAGATCGTAGATCGGAACACTTGACGTACCGATGACGCCCAGGCCGAGACCATTGTTCGCGAACGTCATCGCGTTAGTCATCGCGCCGAGTGTCATCTGCGCAGCTCCGCCCACGGCTTGCGACTGGAACAAGAACCCTTGGGCACCGTTGAACTGCGACAGCACATTGGTGTATTGCCACTGCATCGGAGTCGACGTCGTGTTCTGCATCAACACGCCGGCACTCGTGTTGTTCTGCGATATGACGTTCTGAACCCATCCCATCGTAGTACCGGCGAGATTCAGACCGTTGTAGTGGTTGTACAGCTCGACGCCGTCAACCTTGCAGTAATTGCAGTCGCCGAGGAAGGCAATGCCTGTATTGCCGCTCGCGATCGAGCCGAGCGTTCCCGCACCGGACAACGTGAAATCTCGCAGCGTCGCCCAGTTGGCGCCCGACGCGACGGAAATGCAGGGATGTCCGCTTCGCGTCGTGCAGGTGATCAGCGTGCCACCGGCATAGCTCCCGCTCAGGTATGAGGCGCTTCCAGCGCCGGCGAGCGTCTGGCCGGCCTGGAGGGTCAGCGCATTGTCGGCGATCGCATAGTTGCCGTTCGGTACGAACACCGCACGGCCTGTCGAAAGCGCATTCACGAATGCGGTGGTATCGAGCATCGTGCCGTCCGCTTTCGCACCACACCAGCGCACGTTGACAGCCAGGGCGCTCGCAACTTGCCGATACCAGCTTCGGCCGGATGCGTCGTTGAAGATTGTGCACCCGTTTGCCGTTGTCGCAGTCCCGCTGACGAATGTACCGCCACCACCATCATTTACGCTCGAGTAGCTGGCGACGGTGACCTGAGATTGCGGAAGAGTCGAAGAAGTCGCGGACTGCAGCGCGGCGATCGTCGAGAGAGTAGGGGTGCCGTTCGATGCGACACCCGTGGTAGTGCCCGTGCCACCATTTGCGACCGGGATAACCGAACTACCGAGCAAGGCGCTCAACGCCCCGCTTTGCGTGGTCGCACCCGTGCCGCCTTCGCCGATCGAAACGGTCGTGCCGAACGAGTAGGCGCCGGCCCCGGTGCGACGCATCAGTCCGGTCGAACTGAACCCGGTCACATTGTCGAGGCACGCGCCACTCGCCGTAGCGCAGTTCGTACCACCAGAGGCCCGCGGAAGCGGTGCCGACAGGCCGCTGATTGTCCCTCCGGTGATCGTCGCGTTCGAACTCGTCAGCGTCGGCACCGTCAGCGGCCCGCTCATCGTTCCGCCAGTGATTGGGAGGTACCGGCCAAACGCGTCGTTCAATTGCTGTGCGGTGAGAATTTGGCCGGCCTGAAACTGCGCTATGGCAGGTGTCGAAACGAGCATTGCAGCAGCCATGGCCGTGGCAATCTTGAGTATGAATTTCATGGTTTCCTTTGCGCTCGGTAGCGCTGGTCAATTGTTCACGTAATTAGCAATCCTCTGTTTATAGACTGCTGCCCGCCGTGAGTTAAACCTGACTGACGAGATCAGGTGAGGTCCCCACTTCCATGAGCGTCAGCAGTTGCCGGTGTTTTTTACCCACCGCCGGCTGGGGCGTAACGAGCTTCCGTCTGTTATTCGTAGCTGCTCATATCGAGTCGATGGAAGTTGCCTGCATACTCGGTCCGCCAGCCGGCTTTCCATGCTGGTCGTTCGTCAGGCAGAGATGCGTCGACGATTTGCGGGCCGAGAGATTGCGTCTTGGGCACGGGAAGAGGATCCTCACCGTGGATCGCAACCATGCGATTGGCCTTGAGACTGCGCGCTAGCGATTCGCTGATCCACACGTCATCGCCTTCGCTGAAGAACACCGGCTCTGAGGAAATGACCTTGCCCGTTGCAGCGGAGCGGACGATCTTCGGCTCGGCCTGGATGGATCCCTTGACGATTCGTACCTTGACCTGCTTCTTTTCGGGTTCCGGCCGTGCTGGAGCGGTGCAATCGACACCAGCGTCGATGAGCGACCCCACCAGATCCGCGGTCCGCTGCTCGGCGAACCGGGGCGTGAGCGGATCAGCCCATGCAGGAAGGAACCAGTGGTTCGGGTAGTCGGGCGTGTATTCGCTCGCGATCTTGGGATCGGCGAGCCGCGACGCGGTGTGCGGGACGCGCACGCCGACTTCGCGGATGTCGGTAAGCACGCGCTCGCCGCGTGCCGGGAAGGGCCGGTGATCGAGTGCTGCGCCCGCATGTTTCCATGCTCGTCCTGCTGCGACCATCGCCGCGACGCCTTCCTCCATTGCGGCGACGGCTGCGAGATATTTCTCGAGGCCTGCGTCGTGGTAGGCGAGGATCTCGGCACCGATGGCATCGCCGAGCTGCTCTTCGAGGCAGGTGAGTTCGGCTTCGGCGATGCGCAAGCCCTCGTCGTAGATTTCGAGCGAGTCGCGGGCTGCGTCGGCCGCTGCCAGCGCTGTCGCATGTTGCTGCTCGGCGTTCGCGATCTGAGCGTCGATGGCGGTCGTGTTTGCCGTCTTTTTCGCGACCATCGCTTCGGCGAGCGCGCGGCGCCGTTGGGCCTTCAAATCATCGAGCGCTGCGAGGTGTGCGTTCGCACCGTCGATACTCGCCTGTGCTGCGTCGCGATCTACCGTTACGCGCTCGATTGCTTTGTGCTGCGCGGCGATCTTGTCCTTGATCTTCTGAATTGATTTCACTCCTTTGCTCCTATGACTTGACCTTTCGACCAGCGCTCGCAGAGTGATGTGGTATCAAGGTTCAGTAGTTGAATGAGATGCACGGCGGCGTCGGCACTTATGTTCGTTTTCATCAGCTCGAGCCCGACCTGCGGGTTACCCTCCCTGATCGCGGCGTTCACGATCCGTTTGCAGCGTGCACGTTCGTCGCTGCGTTCTTGACGGGCGGATGTGCTCTGAGCACCGGCAGAAACTTGAGGGCGGGAGGCCAACGGGACATTGGGCGGCTGCAGCGCTTCCTGCATCGCGCGCTTTGGCATTGCGGCTTTCGCTATCCATGCGACTGCTTCAACTGGTCGACTGGACGCGATGCGCTTCGCTCCACTCGTAACCGCTGGCGCCGCCTTCTGTAAGCCCAGAAAACGCGCAAAGGCCAGCACTTCGGTCCGAACGTCTCTCACGTTGCTACTCGCTGATTACATAGCGCGGCGGGATGCCGCGCCGATGGAGAAAGGTTCGTGGAGCGTTTTGGCGCGCACAACGGCGCGAGAGATGCAAAATTGAAAATGGCAGCGTTGGGCGTAAATGCCTCGCTGCCATTGATCGAGAGGAGGTAAGGGCGCTTATCTATAGATTCGCGACTGCGGCACGCCACTATGCGCGCCACTCGCGCCACCGCGCCAAGCAATCAACCCGGGCGCGCCGTGGGGACGACGACGGTATGGCGCCATCTCCATCCCTTCAAGAGAACCCTTCGGATGGTTTGTGGATCTACGCTCAGGGCAGGGAAACGGGGATCCTTCTGCAGTTCGGTGGCGACGTCGCTCATGACGTCACGTTGACTCGTGCCGCCGTACCGCCGTTCGACGTTGCGCTGTGCGATTTGGTTGGCTTGGGCGTGCGCAACCTGTACCCAGTAAGCGTCGGCTCGCCAGGACAGTCCGACTGTCGGTTCGTCAATGTCGCAATTTGATGGTGTGTGTGCCGCGGCTTCTGCAAAGTGCTTCTCGGTGATCGCGATAGGCACTCCTTGGGCCGCAAGCCAGCGGTTCAGTTCGGCCAGCGTGACGGCGCCAGCGACCACTCCGGCGACTACCGCGCCAGGTCGATCGGGACGGATCGGAATCTGATCGCCGGCATCCAACACATGTAGCGCCCCCTTCAAGAAACCGTCCATCAACTCGCGGCGCCACCGCTCGGCAATAGCTTTGCGCCGATCTGCAGAATCATCAGGGGCAATGGCACGTGCGATTGCAACTGCGGCCATATTGATCTTGTAGAGGTTCATATGCTCCTCAAAGGTCGTCGTCCGTGTCGGCCGCCGCGTTCCCGTCTGACGAGGGAGAATGAAAGGCCTTCCGCTTGCGCTGCACGTGGTACGCCGTCAGAAGCCCATGAGCAACCATATCGAGCGCTGGCTTCACGACGCCATTCTTGTCCGTCCAGACCTTCGGCGTGAGCGCGCCCGAGAGCGATACGCTATCCGCGTCTTCGAGGGCGAGCAACGCAGTCTGCACGTCGTCGTTGAACGCGATTACATTCACGAACAGCGTTTCACCGTCGCCAGCAGTCGCGCGGACCTTGCATGTCACGAATCGCTTTCCATTCTGTCCTGTCCCGATCTGGGCTTCGCCGTAGAGGCGCCCACTTACCAAGCCGTCGATCATCATTTACCCCCTGGTCGTGTGTCGCGTTGAGTGGTGCTCAGCCACAGGATAGAGCTCCGCAGCAATCGCCGCGGCAAGCTTCCGTGAGCGCGTAGAACTGCACGAGTACCTCAAATCGAAAATCGGATTTTGCCGGCGCGGGGCCGGCTCGCCGAATGAGTGAGCAATCGGTGGATTATCGGTCGAACTTCCATGCTCGCCGGTTCGCTGTCTGCCTGGCTTCCGCTTCGAGTCGAGCAACCCGAAGCCGCTCACGGAAGTGTGCAAGATCCGGGCGCAGCGTCGAGGGAGGTTGGCGCTCGATAGCCCCAATGATGATGTCGTAATCATCGTCGGGCCAGCGCTCAAGCCGCGCGAGCTCGTCGACGACGTCGAATAGCTCCCGCTGCATCAATTGCAGCTGCTCTGGCCCGAGGACCGGCATCCAGGGCAAATACAGGCCGCCATCCGAAGAGCACAGCGCACCAACGCAGTCAGCCGGGATTTGCTGACCACCGTCCGTAGCGGCGAGCAGGTACGCCATGATCTCCGGTTTGCGCGCGGCAATCTCGGGCTTGATTGCTGCGATCGCATCGGGCGGCCCCTTCATTTTCACAACGTCTCCGGCGACGCTCAGACGTATGCCCAGCGATCTGGCTTTGCTCAAAATCGCAACAATGCTCATACGTCGTCCTCCAGTTCGGCCGCCGCCGCGACACCACCGTCAAGTCCGCAGGCCGTCTCAGAATGCGGACTTGACTGCGGAGTTGAATCCCTTAATGGGTAAGGGTTTGCCGTCAAGTCCGCAACTCCGCAATGACTTACTGAGCGCGCGGAGTTGACAGTGGATTGCGGACTTGTGTCGACAATGCCGGCAACTCCATCGATCGACTGCGGAGTTGCGGACTTGGTCTCTGATCCTTGGTGGATAAGGGATTCAACTCCGCAATCGTCTTTGCGGAGTTGAATTTCTTGCGGACTTGGCACGAGTTGCAAGTGCGGAGTTGAATCACCATACTTGGCGTCGTGATTATCCCAAATCCACCCCCAATCCTTGCCATGCTTCACGGCTCGGATTTTATTGCCGGCCTTCACCTCGGCAGCCTTGGCAGCTTCCACCATGCGCCAGCTCACGCCTTCGGCCTGGGCCGCCGCTTTCATCTCCTTGGTGCTCATGAAGGGTCTCAGCCACTCATAGAGCATGCAACGAGCGCGCTCGAACTTCGATTCGCGCTCCCCTTGCTCCTCGGCGTCCTGATCGTCTGCCTCCAACTCGTGGAGTATTTCGCGCGCTGATCCGTCGAGCGGCTTACCCCAGGTAAGCCGGCTCAACGCAAGGCCGTCTTGTGCATCGAGCATCTCGATTGCATATTCGAAGCCACCCGAGTCGCTGGCAATGTTGCATTTCGATTTGGCGAGGATCCGGCGGTCGGACATGTCATCCTTGCCAGCCACCAGAATCATCCGGGCAGCGGCTCCGAACGCCTGCGAACCGAGAATGCGCTCGGTCGGCGACGAGCCCTTTGATCCCTTCGAGAAGTGGGTAATGCCGAGAATTGCGCACCCGCACGAGGCCCCGAGATCGATCAGCGGTTGAAGCGATTTACGAACATCGCCGGATTTGTGAGAGTCGCCACTTACCACGCTGATAATCGGATCGAGGACAAGCATGCTCACACCACCGATCTGCTCGATACGTTCGGCCAGAATCGGAACGTCGCGACTCGGATCGAATGGCTCGAGCGTGCCGTCGTCATTGGTGATTGTTTCCGCGAAAAACACGCGTTTGAGATCGGCACCTTCTGCCATGAGGCGAGGAACGAGCGTATCGGCGAGTCCATCCTCGCCGGTCCAGATCAAAATGTTTCCCGGCTCCTTGCAGTGCGTGCCGTCCGGCCAATCTGCGCCATTCGAAATCGCGGCGGACAGGGAAATGGCGATCGTCGTCTTGCCGCACCCCGATTGCCCAGCGAGAATCGACAGTTTGCCGGCGGGCAGCCAGCCAGGCCAGAGCCAGTGAATTGGCTCCGGGACGATGTCGGCAGCGCAGGTCAAGTTGACAGTCCGTGCTGTGCGTTTTTTAGGGGCGGCACCGACCGGCGCAACTGCGGCGTCAATGCAGCGCCGAACCGCCTCGAGTCCATTGAGGCAGTGCAGGTCATTGAAATCCGACGCGTGGCCCGGGCGGTCGTGACCGAAGTCAGGCACGGCCAGCAATGCGTCGACCGCGCGCGCAGCCTCGCTCCCCTTGTTCATGCCCGGATTACCGGCCGTTTCCGTGTCGTCGTCCGCACAGATCACGATACGCAGCTTAGGTTGCTTTTTGCGCCAGGCGCGCGCGACGTTCGGGAGGTTACCGGCATTCATAGCCGCAGCGACGGGATAACCCGTTGCTTCGTGAAGCGAACAGGCCGTCGCGTAGCCCTCGCAGATCAGCAGCGGTGTCTTGCCATTCGGCTTGACTCCGGCACTGACCACGACGAAGCACCCGCTGATCCGGCCACCGGTCTGGAAGGTTTTGTGACCATCCACCTGGATGTATTGTGCGGAATGGTGCTCGCCGTCAATGTCCTGCAGCTTGACGACGAGATGGTCACGCAGTTGCTTCGCTCCGTAGGGCTTGATTCGCTTCGCGCGGACGTAGGCGTGGTCCGCATGAACGGTACCGGCCTTCTCCCAGAGATTGCGCGCCCTTGTGGCCGCCTCCGCCTGGGCGCGGTGGTGGATCTCGGCGGCGGCGGCCGCTGCACGATCACGTTCAACTCGGCGGCGTTCGCGCTCGTCGGCCGACAGCTCGGTCATGGGCTCGCTTTCACGGTAGCCATGCTCGATCGCTAGCTTGAACAGAGTGGCGATCGTGATGCCGCCCGAGCGGAACGATTTCCAGACCGATTTAGCATCGGCCTCGCTGTAGCTTGACGCCGAACGCGACCAGTTGTTCCAGAAATCGAATCCGGCTTCGCCGAGCTCGGCCTTGATAGCCATACCCATCTGGACCCACGTATCGCGGTCATCTGCCGGCACGTGGCTTAGTGCCGCGCGAATGCGTTCTTCTTCTGCATATACGTGCATTAAACCACCTCGAGCGCTGAGGACTGCTCAGAGATTCGCGTGCGACGAGACCTGCTCGCTGCGAGCTTCTCGGCCATCCGAGCGCGGAGCACACAATCCGCCTCACTGCCGATGTTGGCAAGATGTCCGATCACTTTGAGCTCGTCGGCGATGCGATACAGTAGCGCCGCTTGGTCAGTATCTTGGAGCTCGCCGCATTTCATCTGGTTCTCGGTGTTTTGGTCATGATCAATCAGGCCGCCTATGCCCGAGATGTGGGCGCTGAGTTGCAAGGCAGCATTGGCTGCTTCGTCTGCAGCGCCTGACAAATACTCCAAATCCTCGTCCGGCGCCGTGTTGGCGTCGAAGCGATTCCAGAAGAAATCGAGTAGTCCGATTGCGTCAGGATGTCTCTTAGCCATGCGACACCTCCCCATGAACGATTGCGGAAGCAATGCGGCGAGCGAATGCGGCATTGAAGGCCGTCCGGCGGTCCTCATCGGACGGTGCCGGCGCGAGGCCGTCCAACAGGTACGCGAACCGGTGATCACGGAAATCGGCCATGCTCCGCACGGACTGCCCGAGCCAAAGCTCGGCCGCCCGAGATCCGGCACGAACGAAAAGCGGAAATTGCAGGCTGGCGGCAAGAGACTGTTCAACGCCAGCCGAATCGCGCAGCGATGCGCGGACAATTTCGAGAATTGACGAGCTCATGCGCGCACCTCCGCAGTTTTACGTTCGGTGCGGGAGGCAGCTTCGATGCGACGCTTGAACGCGCGTTCGAAAGCCGCGAGGCAATCTGCGTAGGAGGGGATGCGGCCGAGGCCAGCGACGAGATTGTCGAACGTCGACCGACACCATTGGTTCGGGCGCGCAGTGGGACGAGCCACCAACCAGTTTTCAGCCGCACGGGTGCCGGCAATCGCAAACAGATCCGGGCTGACGGTCAGCGTCGGTTTTGCTTGCCGACCGGTGCGCCAGGCGCTCGGGATAAGGTCGAACGGATCGGGCGACCGGGTGAGGGCATTCGGGAGGGAGGCAGTGAATGCGCCAGCGGCGATTACTCGCCGTCCAACTCGATCGTCGCGCCGACGTCGCGCATTCGATTCAAGATTCGGTCGAGCGTCTTCGCATCCAGCTCGAGCCGAGCCATCGCGAAGAACAGAATGTGCGGACTGATTTCGCGCGGAGTCTCTCCGCCCGTGTACTTCCGCCATTGCCGCCCACCCTGCACGCCGAACAGATCCGCCATCTGCGCACTGCTGAGCTGCAGGGTTTGCTTCAACTGCTCCAGATCGCTGGGAGTCGGTGGGGTATATCGCATGGGAGATAGGGCGGCCCAAGGCCTCCCAGAACGGGTACGTCATTTGTCGGATCCTCTCGGCTGTAATGGGCCGCGCGAGAGCGCAGCCGCTGATGCACAAGATAGGCCCAAAAGCCCTATCCGTCAAGATCGATTTCTTTTGATTTGCCATCAGCGTATCCCCGCCGGGTCCGCCGCTTGTGCAGCCAAGCGGAGTGCCTGCATGACTTCGCCCACCTGGTCGGGACGCAGCGAGACGCCGGCACGGCCCGGTTTCCATTCGCCGTATTCAGCGGCGAACCAGATCCGAAGGTCGACGAGTACGCGGCCGCGGTATTCGCTCACGGTCACGCGCAGACGCTCCGAGTCGGATCTGCGTATATCGAGAAAGGATGTGCCAGCTGCCGAGGGCGCGGTATCATTGCCTCGGGTCGTCTGGGTCGCGCTCTTGCCGGAGTCGCGGCCCTTTTCATTTTGGGTCGTCGGGATCGTCATGCGTGCGCTCCCGTAAGGATTGCACGCAGTTCGCCAACGTTCCAACGGGCGGAGCCACCTATCTTGCGAGGCTTGGGCAGTGCGCCGCGGCGGGATCGATCCCACGCAGTGGAAACGCTGCATCCACAAAGCGCGGCGACGACTTGCACGTCGACAGACGCAGCGTTGGGCAGGCTATCGAAGTTCCTAAGCTTGTCTTTCGTATTCATCCGTATCGACTCGAAAAGCGTCCGGGATTGGACGGGGCGATACGGATTCTTTATGTCTGACGCGATCGGCAGAATCCCGTATGCGCGTAGCGGTTACAGCGTACGTGCAGAGGTTACGCTCACCGCGCTCAGTGTCTTGACAAATTCCACTGGGTTACATACCGGCGAGCTGTACGGAAAGCTACCGGAACAATTTTGGTCAGCCGCTCAGCTGCATCGTCCTTGCTCTTGCATTCGCCAAAGTGCTCGTCAAGCCATTCAAACGCGGACTCTTTGATCGCACGATTTTCTGAATTGCGTGCGTGAGCTGCAGCGCGAGCTATGTCGCTTATGCTGGGCCTGTCTGTTGCTTTCGCTCCGATGCGAGCAAAGGCGAGGCTCATGCCGAGCCAAAAAGATGCGCGTTCGACGCTATTCCATGCCAAGTTAGCTTCATGGGCAAGGTCTGCCAGTCGAGCCGAATATACGTGTCCGTAAGCGATTCGAATGAGCTGCTCGATGAGCGGCCAAGTTGGCGCATCCTGATTTTCAGCCTCGGCTAGGGAGGAATATTGCTCCTCGAGCTCTTCCACCGAATACTGCCCATAGTCGAAAGGATTATGAATTTCTGATTCGAAATCGATGTCAGTCTTTTGGGGCGATAGCGCGAGCCACAATTCTTCGATCTCACTGGCAATTTCCAACGCGCGTTCGTCGGCGGTTTTGGCACGATCCGCGAGTTCTTGAAACCCCGATTCGTGCAGGGCGCGTGCTGCCGCCGCTTCTTTTGAGTTGCGTTCTTCGCTCATTCTTGACTCGTTGCTCTGTTGATCGGTATCACGTCGCCGGGCTCGTGCGGCGTTGCAATGAAGTCCGCCCAATCAGTCATCATGCGTCGGCGCTTCTCAAGCACGTCACCGCGCCAGTACGCTGCCTCGGTCGCGTCCGCCTTGATGTGAGCAAGGGCGACCTCGGCGAGCTCGCGTGGATAATTGGTGTACTCGCCCGCCCAGTCGCGGAACGTCGATCGAAAGCCGTGCGGTGTCGCTTCGAGATGCTGCCGACGCATCAGTTCCAATAGGGCCATGTCACTCAATACGCTGCCGGATCGAGGGCTAGGGAACACAAGGTCCTGATCTTCGATGCGCTCTATCCCCTTTAGCAGGTCAACGGCTGCTGGCGAGAGAGGCACGCGGTGTTCCTTCTTGGCCTTCATCCGCTCGGGCGGAATTGACCAAATACCGCGCTTGAGGTCGAGCTCGCTCCATCTAGCGCCGCGAGCCTCGCCGGAGCGAGCCGCGGTCAAGATCGCAAACTCCAGGCATCGGGCGCTGACGCCACCGGTGGCGCGCAATGCCTCCATGAAAGCCCCCATTTGAGCGATCGGCAAAGCTGGGTGATTGCGGACGCGCTTGGTCCGCTTCGGGGCTGGCAGGAGCTTATCGAGATTGCCGCGCCACACAGCAGGATTGGTTCCATCGTCCCGGAAACCTTTCACCTTGGCCCAGTCGAGGATGGCTTCCAGCCGGCCGCGCAACCGCGATGCCGTTTCCGTCTTCGTCGTCCAGATCGGCTCGAGGACTTCCATGATGTGCGCGCGCGCGACATGTCGAACCATCAGCGCGCCGAGCTTAGGATAGACATATTCGGCGAGCGTATTGCGCCATTGGTCACCGTGCTTCACGTTCTTCCACTCGGGCTCCTTGGCCTTGATGAATCGCTTGGCGGCGACCTCGAACGTGATCTCGAAGGCTTGGCTCGCCTTCAGGCGGCTCGCTGCCTCTTTGCGCGCGAGAACAGGATCGACGCCGTTTCGGATCTCATCGCGCATGGCTTGGGCTCGTTCATGAGCCTCTTTGAGTGACACACCCGGATAAGCGCCAAGGCCAATCTCGCGACGGTGGCCGCCCACGGTCGCGCGAAGTATCCATGAGCGCGTGCCGGTCGGAGAGATCTGCAGGTACAGGCCGGCAATCCGGCCTACTGCGTGCCAGCCAGGAGCCGATAGTCTCGATACAGCTAGCGCGCCGAGCTCTTTTGCCGTTTTGGGCATGATTCAATCGAACTGTTCGCTGAAAGGTCCATCATGCGGGGCTTTTGCGAGTTCGGCAGAGGGTTCTTCGGACGCGGCATAGCGCCAGCCATGCGTTAGCCCAACCCACCAACCGACCCACCGAAAACTGTACGACTATTCCGGACGGATCGCAACGATCTCGGATTGTTTCGGTTCGGTGGTTTGCCCGGAGATCCTTTCGTGACAAGGGTTTGGGCGATCGATTCGGATAAATCTGGACTGACGAGGAGGAGGGTTCTGGCGGAAGCGGTGAGATTCGAACTCACGGACAGTTTCCCGTCGCCGGTTTTCAAGACCGGTGCCTTAAACCGCTCGGCCACGCTTCCACACGAGGCGGCATTGTAACCGAAATGCCGCGTCGTTCCGCTTCAGTCGTCGCGCAGGAACAATTCCTGCAGGTCGTTGAGGAAACGCTGGCCGAGCGGCGTCGGCGCGATCTGCGCGAAATCGCGCGTGATCAGCCCGCGCCGCTCCGCTTCCTTCAGTGCCGGCTCGATCGTGCCGATCGGCAGGCCGGTGCGTTCGACGAAGCTGTGCACGGGAAAGCCCTCGACGAGCCGCAGCGTGTTCAGCATGAACTCGAACGGCAGGTCGCGCGGGCCGACTTCACGCTCTTCCTGCACCGGTGTGCCGGCCATCGCCTGTTCGATGAAGGTCGCCGGATGCTTGTAGCGCGCCTGCCGCAGGATCCGGTTCGGGAACGACAGCTTCGTATGCGCGCCCGCGCCGATCCCGAGATAGTCGCCGAAGCGCCAGTAGTTCAGGTTGTGCTTGCACTGATGATTCGGCTTCGCGTATGCGGACACTTCGTAGCGTCCGTAACCGGCCTCGGCCGTGCGTTCGTGAATCCATTCCTGCATGTCGGCCGACGCGTCGTCGTCGGGCACCGCGGGCGGAACCTTCGCGAACATCGTGTTCGGCTCGAGCGTCAGGTGATACAGCGACAGATGCGGCGGCGCGAACGACAGCGCGGTCTCGATGTCGGTCCTGCATTCGTCGAGCGTCTGGTTCGGCAGCGCGAACATCAGGTCGAGGTTGAAGTTGTCGAACGTCTTCGCGGCGATCTCGACGGCCGCGCGTGCCTGCGCGGTGTCGT
>Ga0157367_1000443_pt1 | contig 20383 bp, 30 predicted proteins | sample AttbisABBM2_FD_113142 | JGI IMG/M metagenome (GOLD analysis project Ga0157367, IMG submission 113142) | Fungus gardens microbial communities from leaf cutter ant in Botucatu, State of São Paulo, Brazil - Atta bisphaerica ABBM2 | ecosystem: Host-associated > Fungi > Mycelium > Unclassified ... | reverse complement strand
TCTATTGGTAATCCGTTGGGAGGGGCCAGCCTACTCGTCAGGTCAATGCTTGCCTCTTTTTATCTTCGCCCCCGTGGCCGCCATCAGTACCAGCGACTACTTGCAAATTTTTACCTCTCCTTAGTTCCCGATCTGCATTGTGCCATAGATGGAATGGGCGAGGGACAAATCGCGTGAGTATTCAATGAATTATCTCTATTCACTCCTGAACTTTTGAGTTCTCAGGCTTGACATCATTCAAAACACATTTGCTAGTTGTCTATTAATTTACGGTTGTGAGAAAGAGCACCTGGTATCAATTAGACTTTTAGATAAACAACATGCAGCAAACTTTCCATCCAGGTAAGAAGATCTGTTGGTCTTGGGATGCTATTATCTGACTATTAGTAGGAGGAAGCCAGCAAGGGAGGTGGTAGTTGAGGATCCGATCGCTTTAGACCCGGCCATAATGAAGGCCATTGAGTTACATCTCCAGACCAGATCAGATGATGTAGCGAGGATAATCGCACAGTTCATACACGCTTGCTTCACCTCATCCTCTTATATTGAGACTCATGAAATGGATAACTTCATTTTGAAGAATCAAATTAATTTGTCCCAATGGTAAGCACGCCTCATAAAACTGTATTCCTTGTTGATAGCTTCACGACTTGGTAGCGCGTGGCGGTTTTATGATGTTCAGAGACAGGAAGTCACCAGCTTCAGGGCTTCCATTCTGTTACGTATCCTTTCAGTTGACCCTGAAGGGTTTCGGGACCTCTTGGAGCGAGAATTCTCTTCTATGCAGGGATGGGAAGGACGGTAAGATGAGTTACCATGCTCGATACAGTTTCAACGCTCAATAACATGTAAGCTTGCGCTCTGCAACGCGCTTGTTTCGAATCATTCAGGATGTGTGCAGTCAAGCATTCGCTGTTGACGGTCGACAATGGAAAACCAGTATCGTCGCAGTGTTCCAAACTTTCTTCTCTCTACTTTGGTGTGATCCCGAAGTACGTCTGAAGGAGCTAGCTTCCTGACTACTACTGACGGCCTAGATTCATAGGAAGAAATACGGCTAGTAGTAAAATCGCACTGCTCCAGTCTTTTGCCGGCTCACTTCGAAGCAATCGTATCATGCTTTGACGAGACAATAACCAGAGCACCATTGACTGATCGTGTCAAGTTGGTGTCATTTTTAGCTCGACTGCGTGTACATTTTCCCCGATGGCGAAGTGAGGCTTATTCCTCCCTTCATCACACAGATTGCTTGAACTTGTCCAGTTCTCTCCTGGGGTGCCATTCTCGAAGTTGTGGACGAAAAAAATCAGCACTTATCTGTATGTTTTTGTTTATCATATCGGTAACGCCTCATTACTCATATACTGGATCCACCCAGGTGAGAAATGATGGTCTCAACATGGAGGCAGATCTTGAATTAGCTCGCCTCAAGGTGCGTGAAAGCAACCTTGTTTACGAGCAAGAATTGGTCTGATCTATCGTTAGGTCTCTCTGATAGCATTAATTCTGGACATGCTTTCTGATGGTGTAATCGTGGATGATTTCACCCTCATCAAGATTAAAGCGCAATTAGTGAGGACACTTGGTTTCCAAAACGTGTCAATAACTCCTGCTGGCACCAACGGCCATGCTTCTCATTTGTCTTACGGCGAGATCAGATCAATTCCAGAATTAGCGTATCCATGTTTTGGAAATCTGATGTCCCTTTTGGACTCCTGGCATAAAGTGGAATTGCCATCTCCTGTGATTAACATTAACTCACATGATGATGGGAAGGAGGTAGAAGTTCTTATTGGGAGTGCATTCGCCGATATTCCTATCAACATTCTGGCCACATACGAACGCGTTCTCCTCCTGCCTCTACTCGTGATCAAACACTTGCTCGAGTCCGTCCATATCGTCATATACAAGCACGACTTCGAGGATCACAGTCACAATCTCTTTTCCAGCCATTCCTTCCGAAGGGCGATTATGAAGACACTCGACCTCTTGGTTACTGACGTACCATTTGAGGTTCGACAGATCGCATTCCTGACAATTCAATCTTTCTTCAGGAGAGCGACCACCCTTACAAGTCCACTTATCTTGTATGCTCAGTTTTTTCTACTCCAAATATCTCTCTCAAATTCTGTCTCAGAAGCGTCGTTGAAAAGATCTTGAGTCTTCAGCCTGTACAAGCAGATCAACTTTTTCAAGACAGTCTAGCCGAGCAAGAATGTTTTTTCGTTGGGGATGTTTTTCAGAAGTCAGTGAACTGAGGCTCAGAAATTGCGGGACTGACTTCAGTGCGTAGATACTGCAAATCAGGGCTTTGCATGAACTTACTAAAGGTAACAACCCCTCCTTCTATAGAGCTAACAGGAGACCAGAGCTGTAACTTCTGATCAGCGCCCGCTGCGAAAAGAAATATTTGTTGCTCTCGGGCATGCCCTGAATTACTCTAAGGATTCAATACCGACTCTCAAGGATGATCTATTATGGGATACACTTGCACGACTGCATGACACCGAACACACCCCGTCCCAGGATCTTCTGAACAACTTGTTGTGTTTCGTTGATGTCGTACATCATGAACAGTATAGTGCGGATGTAATGAACAGTCAGTGTTACTTTTTGGTAGTGAAGACAGTTCACTGAAATTGAACAGTGTTTGGGAAACAACTGGTCCAATACGCACAGCGTATTTCTGATGGAAGTGGAACTACACTTGATGCCTCGCCACTATTCACAATCCCTGCGATGCTGCTTCAACATAATAAAAACACAAGTAAAGTTAGTCTTTGTCTCTCTTTGGATCTGCTTGGTCCTCGTTCTTACTTCGTACCTATGGAAGGACTTACTCCAATCTCTCGACATGCTTGTTCGGGTGGTTTTGATTAGGCTTCAAGTGGACTGCAAGAGTACATCACACCTTCTCATCGCTACATTTGGACTGCGTCGAAAGAACCAGCCTCCAGATTCGTTGTCCATCATCAATACAATCATTCCTACATTCTTCGAAATTCTCAGCGATGGATTACTTCTGAAAATTCGACTCAGAGTAACCACCCTTCAATCAATACTCGAGGTAGATTTAGGTGCTCATTTAGTGGCGATATCCACTGACCTGACATTCTTCAGGCTCTGACAAATGCACAAATATCTCCTGGCGTCACGTCTATCACCTTACATCCCCAATCGTTTGTTGGTCTTGTAGAAGGTGGTTGCTACTGGTTAGATCACCATGCTTGGACAGAAGGCCAGATAGAACAAGACTTCGACGCTTCACTAGCTGTAGCCAGGATGATTTTCCAGGCAATGTCGTATGATACCTCAATTTTGCAGAGGATGAGCGAATCCAATGAGGTGAGTGAGCTGACATCACTTCCGAATACCTGATACTAGTGTGCGTGCTCAACAGAATGGGCGTTCACGGCTGCGCAGCATGAGGGCATGGAACATCTTGGCCATTACTGCACTTGCAGATGGGGCAGGTGGATCTTGGGCTATCCAGCTCTTCAAACAACTCAAGGCATTCTCGGTGACATATTTCAATGCACTCTCGTCGTATACCAAGCCAGGTGGACTGGTACTAGATATGGCACTGGCAGATATCAACCAAGCTGATGTAGCGATCAAGCTATGGTTGGTGCTTGCGAAGAAGTTCGAAAATTCCTGTCAATTCAGAGAATCGGTGTACGATACCGTTTGGAATGAACTCTGGCCTCCATTTGAGGCTATCGTCGACGTACTTGAGATGGAAGCTCAAGACAGTGTATCATCCGTGAGTTATCAAATTTCCGGATTTTGGATAGACTGTAAATATCCATTGACTTGATTCTAGATTATGCCAGGGTTCATAGCAACCTCAGTTATTGACTTATTTTTATTCATCAGAACAATTCGAATACCCATCAGCCTTGAGAAGTCGACGCAGAAGACCACGCTGCACAGGCTGCAGAATCTGGTTCGTGGCGAGTCAAATCTAAACAAGGTGACTTCTAGCCACCCTCTTCACATTGTAGTCTCTCAAATGATGGTAGATCAATCGCGCCATTGAAGGACTAGCAGAAACACCCTTTGAAACCCCTCTGGAGACTCTTATAGATCGGGTGGCCAAGGTGATTGTAGCTACTGAGAAGATAAGATTATTGGATGCCAAACGCGAGCCCTGGAGAGTGGTAGGAGACGGGAGGGTTAAAGTTGAAAAGAGAACGACGGCCGACCGGTTAAATTGGAAGTAGGAATATCAATGTTGCGCATTTAGAATGACAGTCCACTGGATCGAGACGGGAAGACACACTCTGAGGAGTAAATATAAGAGCATGATGTTACGCCTTCCGTAGCCGCTCTTTCTCTGCCTTCTTTCTGTTCTCCTTTGCAATTGTCTGGCCAAGGAACACACCAATGATTGTGAGCCCCATGACGAGAATGAATGCCGGGAGACGAACTGCCCATTCGCGAGGGGGAAAGAAGCTATGTATTTGGCTAGAAGAGCTGAAGAATGGCTTGAAACCTGTTATGAGTATCAACAAATATACCAGCCCAGAGTTGTCGACTGACCAGTAAGATTGCCCAAGTGGTATAATACGTGAAGATCACAGATGCCGTCAGTAGCATGGCCCCCCCGACTACTTTGTCGCTGGTACCCTGAAATCGTTGGTTATGACAATAATACCAGCCGGTCCCAAACTTACCATCGCAAGGTGGATTTGGAAGGTATGTAAATGTAAGTGATGGGAATTATTTGGACTCTGAAATCGAATCCACGGCTGACGTGTGGTCCAGTCAATATCTATCTTGCGATCTCATAAGCTGGGGCCCTCCGTGGTTTGGACATAGTGTTTTATATGGGCTATGGATAACCACGCCTTTGCTTCTCTGGCCCATGTTCAGGTACTCCTCCTTCCAGTTGGCTCAATTTCCCAAGCAACGTTCGAGAGACATGCTGCTGAAATACGCAGTTTTGAGTCCATAAGGCTCGGTGACATTCCTGCAGACGCTAAGGGAGAAAGAGGTGAATTGCTTCACATGAGGTATCACTACAGTTCTTAGCTGATCCCATGCTATCGGTTGTTCAGCTCGATTCATGCCTAATCCTCTATCGACGGGTCACTTACACTTGAACTTCCCTACCCATCCTCCATCAGCTTTTCAATACTCCTTTTCACTTCTACGGCCATCCCAATTTCCTTTGGCTGTCGTCGGAATAGCTTCATCTTCCAGTTCAAGTACAATGAACCGTCTGTACTCTCAATTCAACGCAGCTTTACTCGACATCTTTCCTGCCTCAGATATCTACCCCCTCGCGAAGAATTTTCTTGTCTTTGAAGAGAACGATGGTGCAACAAATTTGGATGCTGGTGATTGTATTCCAGGACTTGTGGTGATTCCGAGCGTGATGGGGAACAAGAAATTGTATCTCGGGACATTACTGGCTGACTTGTGTTCGCAGGTCCTCGGAGAGTTTGGGATGGTGGTCAGTAGCGTCTTCTGTACCTCGAATGCTTATACTGAAAGTGGCATAGATCCGAGCACTTGAAACTCCCCTTGGGAATGAATACCTTAATGGTTCTCTACTTGCAACACTACCACCTCTATCTGATCTCCCCATGCCTCTAGAACAGGATAGGAAGAGTAGTTTAGTACCTGTCGCACCATTTAACAGTCAACCGGATGTCTCAAGATACAACTTTTCACTGAATGCAACACCACCTCTGAAACGCAATTCATCCTCTGGTCCAAATTATCGGCAGTCAACTCTCGGTGTTCAGCCACAGAAGAAACGATTGAGTACGGTTGGGATAGCTTCTTCTCATGCGCGCCTATACAAGATGCTAGGTGATTTCTTCTTACTCGCCGGCCGCATTGAGGATGCGAATATATGGTAGGTGAGATTTATCGAGTCATCCACTAACCTGTTTAACTAAATAAGCAGGTACACTGAAGCCATACAACTCTTCAAGAACTCGCAAGATCACGTATGGCATGCCACTGTCCTGGAAGGCTTGGCGACGATAGCAATCATTGAAGCGTGGTCAGCAGGTCATGGTTTGGTATACAAAATTAAAATTATTCAAACCACCACTTATGAGAAAATCTAGCACAACTCTACAACCGCCTCTAAAGAACCCTGGTCAGATGTAACTGAGAAGCTCACTCAAGCATCTGCTCTGTACCAGAAATCACCCCTCTATTACGAGGGCGAGACCAATTACGCCGTGCTCGCATATTTATATTCATGTTGTGTGTTACGCCACTCATTGCTCTTATTTTCCATCTGGTCTGCTAAGGGGTGGGGGCCTCTTTCATTCACTACTATGTTGCAACCAGGTCCAACTGCACATCCTCCACTGACCCTAGTCCATGATGGAGCTGACCAATGGCTTAACCTCGAGCGATTAACAAAGTATTCAGGCATTTCGCGTTCTTCTGTATCTGTCGTGCTTGGTCAGATTCACGGGCCTTGGCTTCTACATCTACATCCACGAGAACGTCTCTCGGTTCTTGAAGCGATGGCTAGCATGTATGCATGCCTGGGTTACAAGCGCAAAGAGGTTTATATTCTGCGTGAGGTTCTAGGATGCATAATGGACCTGATGGTCTGTGGACGAGAGGAGGATGGAATCAATAGGGCAACTCCTCAGACAGCTGGACTTGGGATTCAAAATGGTTCTGGGGCAATAGAAAATTTGCCCCTATCATCGAACCGGGGAGGCGTCGGCATCAGGCTGAATGAAAGCTCGTCCGGTAATGAGAGTGTCCTGAAACTGCTGAAGCACGTGTGTCGGGTGCTCGGTATCGATCTTGATGCTGTGAAACTTGTCGGCGGCTTGAGTCAGAGTGCCAGTGACCAAGACACAAGGCGGAGCAAGACCACAAGCACCTACGATGATGACTTGAAATATGAGCAATATGAAATTTACGGATGGCCAGAGCTACAGGTGGGTGTCGTCCGGGAGGCAGTTGCTATCGCTGAGGCCCTACCAGGTGAGCCGGAGATTTTACTACACCTAGCTGCTTATACTAACGTCCCCTCTCAGATTTCCTTGCGGTTGCACAGTTTTCTCTGTCATCACTCAAAAATCTACAACCGGTGCTTTCTTACGAGGACCAACATCATTTATATTCAACGTCAATGCGATCCTTGATGATAGCGAGGAGACGAGGAGATCAACGTTCTGTTGAATATTGGTCCGGAAATCCGATTTTAAGCATTGCCCTAGCACCGTAAGCTGGTATCCCGACCTATGCAGGAACAGAGTTCACAGTAGGCGATCAGAGTCCCCTTGATCAGATTGCCTGTCGAGATGCACATCTCCATGCTGTCGAAGCAAGCTTCTGGTGTACCTGCCATCCTTCAGGGCATCAGTGATCCTTTTCTATATAATCCCCGGAGGGCTACTGCGAAAAAGGTGATCATTCATTCAAAACTTACATCTAGTTTGTTTATAAGATTAGGATCAAGAAATTATTGCTCAGAACGAAACTTTGGAATTTGTCATAGTATTACAAAATCCATTCGTCTTTGACTTGGAACTTCAGTTACTATCTCTGAGGTATGGGTTATTTTATTGAAAAAGAACGTTTTTATTAACGATCCCAGCACTTCTGGTGTCAAGTTTGAATCTCAGAAAACGCGAACCACTTTACCTGCAAGCTCTTCTCATCGATTGATCCTGTCGGGTAAAGCCCTTGAGACAGGTACCTTGATCATTCGGGGATGCATTGTACAAGCGCCTGGAGGTGCGAGCCAGGAGTTCATTCTCCCGTTGCGGACGGACGAAGAAGAAGAAAGGCTCGCGCGCAAGAAGAGTGCTATTGCATGCGAACTGGACCGATTCAAGTACTCTGGTTTGGTGTCATTCCCCTGGGAGAGGTCAGCGAAGTCCGTCAAGTATCGGTCAAGCCAACTTGATCCACACACCAATCCCCGATTTCTGGAATGTAAGGTGGTACCAGAGCAGCCACTGTTGAGGATACGTCGTACGTCTGTAAATCATGGAGCACTGATGTTATATGAAGGAGAGCGGTGAGAACCTCAGTTTTTGTCATATATGTTTGGTATATTCAGGTATACTAGGTCGATTCTGCATATCACCCTTGAAAACATTTCTTCACTGCCCGTAGATTTCGTACACCTGGCTTTTGAGGACTCTACCGTGGAACAAGCACAGCAGATACTCGCCGAATGCGAACTATCTGTTTCCGATACCTACGAGACTGAATACAGTCTCATCAATGAGCCTGTATTCTCATGGAGCAAGGATGAAGTCAAAACAATCGAGCCGAGACAAACCCTTGCTTTGGGTATTTCTTGCTTTGGGAAAGCAGGCTGGTATGTCTTCAAGTATTTTGTAGTCTATTGTGGGTTCCTAACCTCTGTTAAGCACTAATGGGACAGTTCATGTTTCATACTCGTATGCACACCGTGCAGACCTTGAAAGATCCTCGGAATGCTTCTACACACGTCAGCTATCATACCCTATCATAGTCACGGTTTATTCAATGCTTCAATGTCAAAACATGGATCTTGTCCCCTTCCCTTCGTATCGTGATCATGTCGAGATTGCGGGAGGCACTACCAAGCCGAGTTATCTGGACGTTGATGATGGGACAAGCTGGTGTCTGTTTTCCCTGGACGTGCGAAATATGTATGGTTCTCCCTTTGAAGTAACATTCGAGCGTGAACAGACCAGTATGTGACAAATGATAGATTTCACATGATTATTGATACTCTTGCATTCAAGATGTTCCTCGGGCATACACCACATCCATCATACCCCCTGGGTCAACGTCGAGGTCTGTCGAGAACCTCCTGTAACCATCTTTTGTTTAATGACAACAATAGAGTCATTTTACCTCTGAAGAGGATTGAACTCTCGGAAAGGGAAATATCCAAACTCATACCTACACTCTCGGACCGACAATTTGTGGTTGCCAAAGACAAGCTCTCCGAGGCTGAGTCACAGCTACAGAGGGAGCTGTTCTGGTACCGGGAAGCACTTTTTAAGAGTGTGCGTGGTCACTGGAAGGAGGTTCGTAGTTCTTTGGCTCTGCCGTTCAAAGTTTCAAAACGGGGACTCGACTGAATCAGGTTGGCGGGTCCCGAATAGGAGGAATATCACTGCGACAACAACGCATGACATTGTCGATGTTGGAGGCTCTGCGCGCTGATATCGCGCGAGTTGATCTTTCCCTGGTATCCATCAACAAAAACAAGGACGGGAGAAAAATGAACACACAGAAGTGTACTCCACGGCCCAATGAATTCCTTAAGCTCAGGATCAAGGTCACAAATTTATCCGGTGGGTTGCTTCTTCAAGATACTTCGCAATTCCACTCACACGGCAACAGCACTATCTTTGCCTCTATGTTTGTCCCTTGACCTTGAACCCAATGATTGTCTCATTTACGAAGGGATTATTACCGATATACCGATAGGCAGCCTTACACAAGGGAGTTCTAGAGATATTACTATTCCCGTCTGCTTCCTCACGGACGGTCAATTTGAAATTATGGCACGAGTGCGGCCAGTTGGGCTTGAGTACTTAGACACCAGACCTGCCAAGGCGCAGCTTGTTGCTGCAGTCCGTAGTCAATAATTAATACACATTATCGGAATTTGACCTAAAGACACAAGTTGCTGACATGTTCAGGGTGCCCAATCCAGATAGAGGGCATCAAACAATAATGGGTTAATCATATTCTGAAACTGCTTGGGTGAAGACGGCAGAATACGCGAGGATAGTAGTGTAAACGAGTCTGTGAAATCATTACAGCTATTGTCAACGAGAGTGCTGAAGAAGTCAAGAGCGTACCCTCCACCCAAAATTGACATCGCTGATGCCTTAGGGTCAATGATTCCGGAGTGAGCAAGGACTACGGGAAAAGAAAAACCAGTGACTACGGTAATAGATGTCAAGAAACGACCCATATCAACCAGGCCAGCTCCGTTCTCGTAGGATGAGAACTCATCCGAACCACAATGTGAGGAAAGAGCATTTGGAAGGGGAGCAAGAACAAATATAAGTGCTGTCGCAGATACACACACTATAATCAGACGAAAACACGCTGGCATTGAGGATTAACACATACCAACAAGGAGTGGGAGCCAGTTTGACCAAAGCGCGCAAGAAAGGATGATCAACAAAAACCCAACAGCAAGGATAAATGAGAGTAGGATAACAACTATCAATTTGTTGTTCAAACATTGAATTTGTTCACAATGATGATTTAACTGACTTCTGAGCCCTGCTGCCATGGCTGTGATGGATGGGAGGTGTAGATTACATAATGCGCTGCCCTCTCACGAAATCGCACGGTTATTCTGCAATCTTGGAAGTATATCTGTCACATATAGCAAAAACAGTGCCCATATAGGAAAGGGATATATGCGGATCAAGTACGAGTAAGAGTCAGATGTTATCCTATATCACGTCTGTCTGTATTTACCCTAGTCAATATAAATATAAACGACCACAACTTATTGCAACACTATCGCGCGGAACGGCGCGAAGGCCGGCTAGTAACCACAATGTTTTTCCGTCGCGAATCTACAAGAGGAGGGTGGGGAAGCAACGAATTTCTCCTCGAGGCAAAGGATTTCTTTTGTGGTAGAGATCGAAGTGGTTCAACAATTGACTGTCGTCTGTTTGGTATGATATGTGAAATCTGGGACTGTGGGCTGTCATGTGGTGTGACCATAGAGGAAGTGCTTGATGTAGGTGATCTGGAGGTGTGATGAAGGACGGGCGCGGAGTCTTGGAGAGGCAGACTTTCCCGAACCAGCTCATCGGAGTCATCACCTTCATCACCATCTGGCGGTTTTGTGACGCCCTCAGCAACATGTATAACACTCTGTTCGGGCATCAAACTCTCGTCTACGCCTTTACGAAGGAGGGCTCCTCGGCTCTTGGTCAGGTCCCAATGATCAGTGTATTTCCACGTCTTCTTCTGTGGCGTCGCCCCGGTAGGTACGTCAGGTCGTGTACCATACTCTGCAAGTTTCTTCCTAGTGGTGCGCAGTGACTCAAGATCGCCATTTAAACTATTATGGTGGTTCAAGGAGGCTTCCGCAAAGGAAGCAGTCTAGATCGTGAATGGTCAGTTTTTCTTGGGAAACTCAAAGATCTGGAACATACTTCTGTTGAGACGATATTGAAAGTGACGCCCAGATTGTTTGAGCTGGAAGCAAGAGTCCCCTGAAGCTGCCTATAGTTGGACTCAACTTGCCTACCCAGTGTTTCTGTCGTATCAAGCCTGATTCGCTTCGCCCTCGAGTGTTGGTTAAATGCTAAATGAAAGATTAATATGGGCCCTTGCGTCGGCTTCGAGAAGACATACCCTCAGATGTGGATGCTGCACACGCTGACATTCGATCTGTTAGCCAGGTAGTATGAGATGAAATCGAGGTCGACAGTCGATCACGTAGTTCCTGTGTCGCTTTACGGTGAGTTGATTTGGTTTGTTCAAATGTCTATTGAAGATAACATGAGCAGCAATTCTGATTGGGAACCATGTTACTCACCTTGAAGGTGCCATCACGAGTTCGTTTTGCGGAGGCACCCTGGCCGTGGAGTATTGTCTGGGTAGAGATACCAGTATCAGTCATCTGGCCAACCACCTGATTGTGCTGCTCCAAATACGACTCCAACATGTTTTGTGCTTCAAGGTTCTGATCCCGTAGACCATTCACATTTACTTCCAATCGTGAATGATGTTCATCCATGAACCCATCTAACATCTCCGACATGTTGTGCAGCAGCATCTCCTTGGCTCTATCTGCTTTGACCTTTTCATTCTTGAACATCTGGACGAGAGCTTCGTTCTGTTCTCGAAGGCGTGCGATCTCGGTTTGTGCAGCATTGTTTGTTAATTGTCGTGCTAGCTCCAAGGAGGTCAGTCCGTCTTTGATGTATCCTTGAATTTCTTGTAGGACAGATTCCAGAACGGAGTGAACATCACTTAGCGCCTTGTCTACTGTCGCCATCCCCTTTCGGTTTGTCCGTTCGAGTTCATCACATATTGAAGAACCATTTGACATGAGATCAGTACCCCAAGAGACAAACTCGCTCTTGAATGTAGTTGGCACATCAGTTAAGGCATTGTGGATGACATCAAGAGCCTCTGATTCCGTCTTGTTGTGGTGCTGGATTGTTTGGAGGGTGCTTTGAATATGGGACAGTTGTTCGACAATGACCTGAGAATGTGCCGACAGTTTTTCAATCTCGGTTTCTCCAACTTCCTTTGCCATCGCCTGGAGTTTGGTAGTGACTTCTACCGTCGATCGAGACAGCTCGCCAAGCCTTTTAGAAAGACAGTTTGCCAGGGATGATATTGTCTCCCCGCATTCAGTAACGTTATTGGAGTTAAATTCGAAAACGCCGGATTTTCTTTCTAAAAAGTAAACAAGTCTTCGTCAACTGGCAATAAAAAACGTAGGCTCATACAAACCCAGCTTCTTGAAAAGCCCATTAATGTCACGCAAGCTCTCCGCTGCGATGTTCCTCAATTCCTCGGCCACCAAATTCAGCCGTACCTCCGTGCTTTGGTGTGCCTGGCATACCACGACCTCGTCATCTAGCGCGGCCCTGGTCTCTGACAACTCTCCTTCGGTATGGTTGAGTGCCGCCGTAGTCCTCTCTAGCTTGCTTTTCGTGACCTTAAGTTCCTCGTCTCGTTTCATCAGGAGTCCAATACTCTGTTCGAATTCTTCTCTTACTGCCCTCATCTGGCTCTCAACGATTTCAATTTGCTTCTTGGCCTCCTGTAGCTCTGTCTGCCTGAGTTCCTGCTCGGCGTTCAGCTGGTTCCAACTTTCTTCCGAAAAGAAGATGCCATTCTTCTCTCGTGCTGCAAGGAGATCATGCTTGAGTCGCTCAATCTCGGCGATATATTCTTTCAGGAGGCCGTTCCGTGTCATGCGTTGATTGACCTCGGGTTTGTTACGGATGGATTTGGCCCGAAGTGCGTAGTCCAAAGTTGATAGAGTTTCCTCCATGTTCGAGCGTGCAGGAGATATTGTTGCGATGATGCAAGTTTTGGTTCGACCACCGAGCGAATCTTGAAGAAGGCGTGTAAGTTTAGATTCACTGTAGGTTGTGAGTATATGCACCTAAATAGGGGATGAACGTCCTACCGATACGGTACATGGGTCGAGTTGTCAACCAGAGCGTTTATGACACGCCCAAGAGTCAGTAGACTCTGATTAATCATCCCAGCTTCCCGAGCTCTCTTGTTTTCGGCGCCTGATCGCCCAATGTTTTCAGAACCCGCGAGATCAACGAGATTCATTTTGCCGACTTTGAGCAAATCATCTCCGACATTGGAGGTCTCTTTAACGTGAACGGTAATGGAAAATATGGAGTGTGAACGACTTGAGTGGTCATTGAATCGGGTAGCAGCAATTTGCCGTCGCTCGCTACCTTTGTTCAAAAGAGCCAAAGCATCCTTGCAGTCTTTGACTGCCGTTTCTTCCAAGCCCTGAATAAAGACACCTTTTTTCCCCGCATCATCGAATATTTTGAGTTCTGCGGCCTTCTCCTTCCCTCCTATGCCCATAGGCTGGGTTGAACTAGCAGGTGGAGAGAAATCAGCCGCAAGTAGATCACGCAGTTCTTCGTTGTACAGCTCGATATAGGATATCTTAACACTGTAGTCTGCCTTCGAGGTTTCAAGGGAATGGAATAGGCGAAAGAGGACCCTGGGGATCATCCCTGCGTCTGGCGAGGGATTACCCATAGGGGTCGGCTTCAGGTCCCCATGCATAGTGTACCTAAGACAAATCAGGATTGAGGATCAGATACATTCGTTAAACATACGTTTTCCCGGTGCCAGTCTGTCCGTACGCAAATAACGTACAATTATAGCCCGTAAGTACTTCTTCAAGCATCGGGCTGACAACGTTGTGATAAACCATAGCTTGGTCTGCTTCCGGACCAAAAACAAGATCAAATGGATAGGTGCGGAGAGGTGGTAAGGTCACTATTCCCAAACTTGACTGCGGTGCTCCAGTCTCAATAGATATTTCTTTGCTCCTGGCTCCGTTTGATGATACGATTATGGGAGAGTTCTCCTGCATTTCGCGATCGGACCGGCGGCGACATCGAATGACCACTTGAATATTAGATCCAGACGGTTCTGATATTTTATGGGATTCTGTGTTCAGATTTGAGGGGCCGGGCAACTGAGCTGAGCTGGGGTTGTCTCTGTGGTTGGGTTCAGACGGTGGAGGAGCTCTGGTAGGTGGTCGAGTGCGTAAAGCTTGGGTACCTAGTGTTGCAATTCCCGTCTTTTGCCTAGTAGCCGGTCTTTTTGAGGCCATTGGAAACTAACAGTACTGGCTCTCCCAATTGCAACAATCGGCGCGACGCACCACGTGACAGAACCCTATGAGCCACATGCTCCTTCCAGAAATAAGCAGTCCACATAAGAACCTTTGTCTCTCCATGGGCAAGCGCAAAAAGTCTTCCAGAAAACCGGTACTGGTGCGCCAGAAAGTATCTCTTGGTGAGCCTCTTTACGTGAGTCTACCTCAACATTTATCCTTATCTCTGGCAAGAAACCAGTTTTACCTGTCTGTTCTGTCACCATGAAAAATCTGTCACTGTGCGTATGGATCGAAAGGAAGGTGTAGCAAATCTAGTGTGCCGTGTTTGTGACCAACGATACCAAAGTAAAGTCAACCGTGAGTGGCCATTGTTTCTCACCAAACCTGGGCCAGTCACTCCTTGACTGATCCACTTTAGACTTAACCGAGCCCATTGATATATACTCCGAGTGGATAGATGCTGCAGATGCTGCACAACGTGAGGAACCTCCCCGTCGCTCTGTCGCATCAACAAGCCGTGGTGCCGCCCGAGCTCCCGCCTATGAAAGTGATGACGAGTGAAATCTCCTAGTTCTAGTACTGGACGTCGCTCTCTAGATTTCAAGTGATTTTTGTATCATAATTACTTATCTGAAACATTGGTAATTCAACATAATCCGATGAGAGGTAACACTGGCAGTTGTCACTTTACATTTCATTTACAAATGTGACATTTCACCTTCCTTTATATACCCTTCTGGATATTCAACACTTAGAATCAGCCATCTGACGCGTTCTTTGATTATAGCTTTCTCCTGGTGCCGTCGTCATGACGAGCTCGACCAACATAAAAGTAGTCTGTCGGTGAGCTTATTCGATGCAATGCATGCTTCCCTAGTTTAATGTCTTAGATTCCGTCCCGTAAATGCCATCGAAACTCGGGAAGGCGGCGAGGTTGTGGTCGCATTTCATGACAACCTCCAGACGGTTCAAGTGAAATCTGCCCAGGTCAGCAATGGGCCAGAGAAGGATGGGTTCACTTTCGACAGGGTGTTCCCCATGGGAACTAAGCAGCATGAAATATTTGAATACGGCGTTAAAGAGTGAGTCGTTTGGTTGTGACTGTGCCTCCGTCTTCTGATCCCTGGATCGCAGCATTGTTAAAGGTAATCATCTCTGCATCATCCATCTTCACCTCGCTCATTCAGCCACACTATGCCCTACCTTCCCGACCATTAATAAACTCAACGACCCCCGTGATTGACTAGATGTTCTTGATGGATACAATGGGACAGTTTTTGCGTATGGCCAAACCGGAAGTGGAAAGACCTTTACTATGATGGTGTGTCCCCACCTTCGGAGTGATACAAGAAAGCGTTAAACCCAAATCACAGGGGGCTGATATAGACTCGGATGACTTGAAAGGAATTGTACCCCGGATTACTGAACAAATTTTCCGATCAATTGTAGAGAGTGACCCCCACCTTGAATATCTTGTCAAAGTGTCGTACATGGAAATTTATCTAGAGAAGATCCGGGACTTACTTTCACGTGGGTGTTGACCTTTCTGCTGTCTCGCGTTGATATAATGTATCTGCAGCCCAAAACGATAATCTTCAGGTGCACGAAGAAAAGTCGCGAGGTGTCTACGTCAAAGGTCTGTCGGATTACTATGTTAGCAGTGCAAGGGAGGTATATGAGATCATGAGAACTGGTGGCGCAGCACGGGTCGTAACGTCAACGAGTAAGTATATCTGTCGGAAGAGCTCGAGTCGTCTCTGAAGGAACCTCAATAGATATGAATGCCGAATCTTCTCGGTCCCACTCAATATTTTTGATCACTATACAACAGCGCAACACGGAAACAGGGGCACAGAAAACAGGCAACTTGTACCTTGTTGATCTCGCAGGTTCAGAGAAGGTTGGAAAAACTGGTGCTTCAGGACAGACCTTAGAGGAAGCTAAGAAGATTAACAAATCGCTCTCTGCCTTGGGTATGGTCATCAACGCATTGACAGAAAAAGTCAGTCAGTTCTAGAAAGTCTATCCATGCTTGAACACTGACGATTTCATCATCCCTAGGCCAAGCATATCCCTTATCGTGACTCTAAGCTGACCCGTATTCTCCAAGAATCACTTGGGGGAAATTCCAGAACAACCCTGATCATTAATTGCTCACCCTCATCTTACAATGAGGCTGAAACACTGTCCACCCTTCGGTTCGGTATCCGTGCTAAATCCATCAAGAACTCTGCCCGCGTCAACGCTGAATTGTCTCCTCTTGAACTCAAAGGCCTTCTCCAGAAGGCTCAACTTGCCAACACATCGTACCAGAAACACATTCTGAGTTTGGAAGCTGAGCTTACTATTTGGCGTTCTGGTGGACATGTTGACGAAAGCGAATGGGTTCTCATTGGAAAGGGCGGCGCAGTTCCACCGAAAAAAGTACCCACGTCACCCACGCCTTCTGCTTCGATACCTAGTTCTCGCAGCATGACACCAGTCAACCCAGTCATCGAGGGCTTAAGAGATTTAGAGAGTCGACCTCAGACACCAACAGTTGTTGCTCTTGAGAAGGATGAGCGCGAGGAATTCTTAAGGCGGGAGAATGAGCTCAGCGACACTTTGGCAGAGAAGGAGAGTGCCCTGACAGCAGCTCAAAAATTAGTCAAGGAACTCAGAGAGGAACTCGCGTTCTTGAAGGAACAAGAGACATCTGTCAGCCAGGTAATGATTCCTTCTAAATAGTTGACGCAGGGTACGATAATTAACATGGGGAGCAGGAAAACAAGCAGATGTCCACAAAGCTCAATGAACTCCGACTGCAAGTCGAACGCCTCGATTACGAAGCCAAGGAGGGCACCATTACCATTGAAACACTGCGTGAGCAGAACAATGATACAACTACTGAGCTCGAAACCCTCAAGAAACAGCTTGCGGATTTGAAGTTGGCGCAAAGGGATGCCTCTGCAGATGATAAGGAGAAGCGTAAACAAGAGAAAATGGCGATGATGATGGCCAAATTTGATACTGTGAGTATCGACTTTGGCGATTTTGTCGCAAGGTCTGACCGGGAGTTGCTTTAAGCAGCAAGGAGCTTTCTCCGAGAAGGACGAGCAGTTGCGACAGCTCCTCACAAAACTTGATAATATGAATAATGAAGCAGCTGAAACATTGTCCTCTGACGACCTGATTGCCATTCGTAGGCAGCTTGCGGAGAATCAGACAGTACTGAGGGAGACTTTTGATAGACTTCGCCAAAGTCAGGAAGAGACCGAAATGGCTGTAAGGCGCAGAGATGAACTGAATGCTCGGGTTACCCAACTAGAGGCGGATTACGAAGAGCTGCTGGGTGAGTCCAGTTCCACTTGAGTGTTACGGGCCGATCAGAGCCCCATTTATTGTCCATCTCTGTAGAGAAGACAATTCATGACGAAGAATTTGAAGATGCAGAGTCGATGCAAGACTTTAAGGTGTGTACTACGCGATTCTTTTTTCTCTGCTTGGATTCAGCTTTCTGTTTGTGTAAACAGAACAAGCTTGAAGCTCAATATGCTGCTAAAAGGGACGTCCACATAAGTGAAGTTGCCGATCTTAAGCAGCAACTTGAGATGAGGGTTAACGAGATGAGGGCACTTAACGGCACAATTGATAGTCTCAAGAGCGTCAATGAAGAGCTGAAGGTACGCTTCGAAGATTGGTCTGAGCCAAACTGAGTCATGGTATCAACAGCGTGCCTTCGCAGTTACATCCGCTGGTATCGAGGGTGGCAAAAATCTCGCTGAGAGCGCACAAGATCTGGAACGAACGAGGAAGGCAATCAATGTCCAGCTCGCGGAGTTCGATGGAGTTAAGAAATCACTTATGCGTGATCTACAGAACCGCTGTGAGAAGGTCAGTGCCCCTATTAGCTATCCGCTAGTTCTGATCGGTTATCACCTGATATAGGTCGTAGAATTGGAGATTCAACTGGACGAGATCAAGGAGCAATACAATAATGTCATTCGTAATAGCAATAGCAAGGCCCAGCAGAAGAAGATGGCTTTCCTGGAACGCAACCTCGAGCAGCTCACCCTCGTCCAGAAACAGGTATGTAACGATCGTCCCTCAACCTCTGACATACTTCTTTGTTTCCACGATAGTTGGTCGATCAGAACTCCATGCTCAAGAAAGAGGCCGGGATTGCAGAACGCAAGCTCCTAGCTCGGAATGAGCGCATTCAAAATTTGGAGGCTCTCCTTCAAGACGCAGATCGCCGCTTGTCGACTCAGAATCAAAAATTCGAGGTACAACTACAAGCGGTTAAAGAGCGACTGGATCAGGCTCGAGGTTGAGTTTACCATTCCTTAGTCTGGGCAAGTCTGAAAAATTATATAGCCCAAAAGGCACCTGCAGCTTCGCCATTGAGTTTCGGGCGAATTGCGAAGCCGTTGAGAGGCGGTGGTGGAGCTGTACCATATTCCACGACAACTCCCACTGGTACTTCGCCAGTCCCAAATTCTCTGGCCCGTCTGCAGAATGAAGAGGCGTAAGTTTCTTTGCATAATCTACCTCTAACGGGTGATAACATCTAACTTCCTTGTTTGGGTCTAGTGCTAGTTGTAAGTCATCTGCCCGTTTATGGTTAGGCTGTAGCTGCAGAACTAATCTGATCGTGCCCTTTCAGCCAAACGGGCGTCCTGGTTTTTCAATTCACGGTAAACTGAGTAGATTATCACTTTTTACTTGTCTCGTCTGCTTTTTCGCATACCCCGTCTGTATCTTACATAGCATATTTACTCCCAGAATGCATTCACAATTCGTGGACATGGTTAATCTCTGGGCGTACAGACCTCGCGAAGACGGAGCTGACCTAGATGCTTGTCAAGCATGAGGTTGTACAAGCCCTGTCGGGACCGGAACATTACCAGAACTAAGTAGGCGATTGATGCCCGCTGTTTATTGATGTAAATTCAAAATTCAAGAGCAGATGTAATCTTTATGTAAATATAAATATACTAAGCAATTCATGCTTTAGTCGATGGTGATCTTACTGGGTCTATTTCGAGAATGTTAGCCGTAGCATCTCTGTGGATGACTGGGAGATAAAGTTAGACGCAAATGGAATTGTTCAAAAAGCGGGCAGCTGGGGCGGCTGCTTTTACGGGGTCTTTGCATTACGTCATCTGATGCGCTATGTAGAGCGGGACCCGTGTACGTTTCCTCCTAGCTCAAACGGCTAAGTAGACACAAGAAAGCAGCAGTTTGCCTGCCAGACCTAGCGGGGACCTGAAAATAGATTTAGATCTGAATTAGTTATGCATTAGCTTAATTGGGTTGAAACGCGGTATGCAGTTTCTGGAAAATCCCTCAGGTATACTAATTATATTTCTGGCAGACACCTCGCCCACCTGAGTGGAGACTCTAGGGCGACTATTTTACGCTAAGAGTCCTGAATTCTTTTCTCTGTTCTTGCCGCCGATGCCTCATTTGCGTTTTGTACTCCTTTCATATTTTCCACTCTGCTTAGACCTCTGTTGCCTGGGAGTCAATTACCGCAAGCCATGTGAGCATGTTTTTACGCGCGCTACATGACAGCTGTCTGCATGTTCTCTAACTTATCTTGCTCACTCCAGAGAATAATTTCTATTGCTCTCCTTTGTTCTTCAGCTTGCCAAAATTCGTATTTTTTTGTCTGGTGAGCGCAACAAGTTAGTCGACTCGTTCTTACTTTGAACTCCGTCTGATCAGCTCAAAATCCATTATAAACGATGTCTGCTGTGAATTCACGTAACCATTCACCCTCTCACTCGCCTACTCATGTGAGAACTTAGTCTGCACTAATACAGCGAACTACTTACTCAGATGTTTAGACACAATCCCACCTATTGATCAATGGTGGGGGATCCTTAATCGTTGCTGGAAATCTCAATGACCTACAAAACTTCAACTCGGGCTGGCAGGTCAATAACCAGATGCTAGCAGAATTTTAGCTCTAACTGACGTTGCATGAAATTTCAGGTTTTGGGACGTGCTCATCCGAGGAATACCGGATCATCAGTCACTGGCACACGTGAGGTCTCTCTGCCCCGGAGCGATGTCAACCAGTGCAGG